>Ga0265318_10000216_pt1 | contig 49980 bp, 42 predicted proteins | sample 4821metaG_FD_192431 | JGI IMG/M metagenome (GOLD analysis project Ga0265318, IMG submission 192431) | Rhizosphere microbial communities from Carex aquatilis grown in University of Washington, Seatle, WA, United States - 4-8-21 metaG | ecosystem: Host-associated > Plants > Roots > Rhizosphere >... | reverse complement strand
AAGGTAATAGCTGCGTATGTGCAGGGGCAGGGTGGAAAGGGAGAATATCGAGTGCTGCACAAGGGTCAGTTGGATTTAGAGCTGTCTTGATCAAATGCCCCGGGGCTTGCCCCGGGGATCTTTACTGCCGGCCCATTTCAAGAAATCCCACAGGCACAGAGGCCTTTGGCTACGCCTTGCTCACGAGGCGGGTGGCTTGGACGATGAACTCACCTGCCGCAGGGTTTCGGCCACCACGGCTCCGGTGCAGGGTTTGATGATGTAGCGTTTGGCCCCCAGCAGAATGGCTTTGCTGATGGTGGCGCGGTCATTGACCGCCGTGCAAATGACGAACTTGGCGGAACGGCGCAGCGTACCTTCGCGCAAGCGTTGGAGAAGTTCCAAGCCGCCGAGCTTGGGCATTCTCACGTCGAGAAAGACCAGATCGAACAGCCGTTTTGGGTCGGATAACAGGTGCAGAGCCGCCAGGCCATCTTCGGCCAAAGTGATCTGGTGTTCCGGCCAGCGGGCCAGAATACTGGTCAACAGATCTCGGTGGAGGACTTCATCTTCGGCGATCAGGATATTCATGCTTGGTCAGGGCGGGGAGGTGTATTGGGGAGAAATTGTGAAGGCTATGCAAGGCCGGCGATTTCGTTCTCGTCAAACCGGGTGCTTTTACAGATTAATACCGCCCCTATGAATCCTGTGCTCAAGCTCTTGCTCGAAGGCAGCCAGCTCACGACCGCGCAAATCGCGCAGGTCGCGGGCCTGACCGATGCCGAAGTCAATCAGCACCTGGAGCAGTTGAAGAAAGATAAAATCTTCCTCGGCTGGCGTCCGGTGCTCGATCTTTCGCATGAAGCGGCAGCAGCGGCAGTTCGGGCGGTCATTGAGGTCCGGATCACCCCGGAGCGCGGAGGCGGGTTCAACCGCCTGGCGGAACGCATCGGGCGTTTTGACGAAGTCGAGTCCTGCTACCTCATGTCGGGCGGCTACGACCTGTTGCTCTTCATCAAGGGGAGTTCGCTGCAAAAAGTGGCCAGCTTCGTGTCGGAAAAACTCTCGACCATCGAGGGTGTGCTTTCGACGTCCACCCATTTCATGCTGCGCTGCTACAAGGACCAGGGCTACCTGTTCGACCAGGGCGAAGCGCAAACCTCGCGGTTGAACGTCGCGCCTTGACGGGAGGAACATCATCATGAGTACCGACCCGAAAAAATGGGTGGCGGGCCATGTGGCCGCGCTGCCCAAGAGCGGCATCCGCGATTTCTTTGAACTGGTGGCCAAGATGAAAGGCCAGGACGTGATCTCGCTCGGCGTGGGCGAACCCGACTTCGTCACGCCCTGGCATATCCGTGAAGCGGCCATCTTCGCTCTCGAAAAGGGCAAGACCTACTACACCTCCAATCTCGGCATGATCGAACTGCGTCGCGCGATCGCGAAGTACGTCGAGGAACATTTCAACGTCAGCTACCGGCCCGACGATCAGGTGATCGTGACCGTCGGCGTCAGTGAGGCGCTGGATCTGGCCTGCCGGGCATTCGTTAATCCCGGGGAGAAGGTGATGTATCACCAGCCGTGCTACGTGAGTTACAATCCCAGCATCGCGTTGGTGCACGGCGCGGCGATTGCTGTTCCGACCTATGCGAAGGATAATTTTGCGCTGACCGCCGAGGCGCTGCGCGCTTCCTGGCAGCCGGGTGCGAAAATGCTCATGCTGAATCTGCCGTGCAATCCGACGGGCGGAACCTGCAGCCTGGAGCAATTGCAGAAGATTGCCGAGTTCTGCCGCGAGAAAGATCTCTTGGTTTTGACGGACGAAATCTACTCCGAGCTGACTTTTGATGGCACGCACACGAGCATCGCCAGCCTGCCCGGCATGGCGGAGCGCACGATTTTCCTCCACGGTTTCTCGAAGGCTTTCGCGATGACCGGGTGGCGTATCGGCTATGCTTGCGGTCCGGCAGTGCTGATCGATGCGATGATGAAGGTACACCAATACACGATGCTCTGCGCCTCTATTGTCGCCCAGGAAGCGGCGCTCGAAGCGCTCGTCCGCGGCTGGGACAGCGTGCTGATGATGCGCGAACAATATCACCGCCGGCGCGATCTGGTCGTCCGCCGTTTCAACGAGATCGGGCTCAAATGTCATTCGCCGCGCGGCTCATTCTACGCGTTCCCGAATGTTACACCGACAGGCTTGAGCGAAAAGGATTTCGCGGTCGGGCTGCTCCAGAAGGAAAAGGTCGCGGTGGTGCCCGGTATCGCTTTCGGCGAAAACGGCAAGGGTCACGTCCGCGCCTGCTTCGCCACCGGCTACGAACAACTGATCGACGCCTGTGACCGGATGGACCGTTTCGTCCAAGGAAACAAGAAGTAGCGATTGCAGGGTCAGACGGGTCGGGAATCGCGGCTAAATCAGCCGCGTATTTCCTACTCGCTACTCGTTACTCGCTGCTCACTACTATCCCCCTATGTCCCGCACTGTAGCCATCGTTGGCCGACCCAATGTCGGCAAAAGTCGCCTGTTTAACCGGCTGGCGGGCCGCCGCATTTCCATCGTCCATGACCAGCCGGGTGTCACGCGCGATATCATCTCGGCCGAGGTCAAGGATGGCGGTTATCTGTTGCTCGATACCGGCGGTCTGGGGCTGCAGGACGCCACGACCCCTCGACAACTTATCAAGGCCTCGGAAGAACAGGTGCACTTCGCCATCGCATCCGCGCCTGTCATCGTTTTTGTGGTCGACGCTCGCGAAGGGTTGACGTCGCTCGATACACGCGTCGCCGCGATCCTCCGCAAGGGGAAGAAATCGGTCATTCTGGCCGTCAACAAAGCGGACAGCGGGCAGGAAAAAGTGAGCAACGTGGAGGAGTTTTTCCGGCTCGGTTTTGGTGAACCGATTTTTCTATCGGCCGAGCACGGCAATGGTGAGGCCGACCTGCGCATCGCCATCCTGGAAAAACTCGCCCTGGAGCCCGAGCTCGAAGCGCAGAAGACCGACCGGTTGACGGTCTGCTTTGTCGGCCGACCCAATGTCGGCAAATCCTCCCTCAGCAATCGTCTGCTCAAGAATGACCGGCTGATCGTGAGCGATACGCCGGGCACCACACGCGATTCGGTCGAGATTGATTTCGAGTTCAAATCCAAGGAAGGGAAGCGCTGGCCGTTCCGCCTGATCGACACCGCCGGCATTCGCGCCGACACCAAGCTTTCTTCTTCGGTCGAATATTTTTCCAAGGTCCGTTCGCTCGATGCCATCCGCTCGGCTGACGTGGTCTACATGGTGCTTGATGCCATGGACGGTGTGACGCAGCAGGACAAGGCCATCGCCGGCGAGATCGTCGAGGCAGCCCGCCCCATCGTGGTCGTGGTCAACAAGTGGGATCTGGTGTTTGCCGCGATTCGTCGCGGCGATCTCAAAAAATACAAAAGTGAGCGCGATTTCCGGGTGAAGTTTGAGAAGGCCCTGCATGAGCGCCTCTTCTTCACGCCCGGCGCGCCGGTGATGTTTGTGTCGGCGCTGACCGGCAATGATATCGAGCGCATGCTCAAGGCGGCGCGGGCGCTCAGCGCGCGGTTGGAGACAAAAATCCCCACGGCCAAGCTCAACCAGGCGATCATCGCGCTGGCCGACCGCATGCCGGCGCCATCGATCGGTGGCCAGCGTTTCCGGGTCTATTACGCCACGCAGGTCGGACACCGGCCGTTCCGGATCAAGATTTTTTGCAATCGCGAGGAGAAGCTCACGGAGCAATATCGCCGCTACCTCGAGGCCGGCGTGGTGAAGGAATTCGGGCTCGACGGTTGTCCGATTCACTTCGATCTGGTCGGCAAGAAAAAGCAGTCCGCCGAGATGCGCTTGGACGGGAAACGGATGAGCCACCCCAAGCCGGGAGAGGTCCGGGTCGACGAGCCGGACGAGTTTGATCTCATCGACGATTGATTCCCGCCATGCTGCGCACGGTTTTCATGGGCTCGGATGCCATCGCGCTGCCTTTGCTGAACTGGCTGGCGGACGAGGCGCGCCAGACGGTTGAACTGGTCGCTATTTACACACAGCCGGATCGCGCCGTCGGCCGTGGACAGAAGGTGCAACCCAACGCGATCAAACTCTGGGCGCAGGCTCGCGGTCTGCCGGTGCATCAGCCGGAGAAACTCACCCCCGAGGAACTCGCCCGACTCAAAACCTTTCGGTCCGACGTCGCGCTGATCATGGCGTACGGACATATTTTGCGGCAGGATTTCATTTCCGCGCCGCGCCTTGGCACGCTCAATTTGCACACGTCTTTGCTGCCGAAGTATCGCGGCGCCTCGCCCATTCAAACCGCGATCGCCAGCGGTGAGCGTCAGACCGGTGTGACGTTGATGAAGATTGTGCCCGCGCTCGATGCCGGGCCGATTGCCGACGTGGAACGCGTGAGCATCGGTGCATTGGATACGGCGTTGGAGGTCGAAGCGAAATTGGCCGACGCGTGCATTCCGCTGCTTGCGCGCGCGCTGCCGAAACTGGCGGATGGCACCTTGGGTTTTCTGGAGCAGGATGCAGCCCAAGCCACTTTTTGCCGGAAGTTGGAAAAAGCGGACGGCGCGCTTGATTTCACGGCCTCGGCTGCGCAGCTCGCGGCCAGGATAAACGGATTATTCCCATGGCCGGCATGCAGTATTGAGATCAACGGGCAGTCGGTGAAACTCGGCCTGGCTGACACGGTCGCAGCGGAAACCTGCCGTGAAACGGGTGATGGATTTTCCACATCTGGTTCGGAACCCGGCATGATTTTGGGCAGCGATGCAGAAGGCCTGTTAATTGCAACCGGGCAGGGAGTGTTGCGACTCCGCCGGCTGCAACGTCCGGGCGGAAAAATGCTGGGTGCTGCTGATTTCATGCGTGGATTTTCTTTGTCGGCCGGGCTGAAATTGGCTTCCCGTTCGATGGCTGCCTTGGTTTCGGTGCAACCCTTTCCACGTACGAAAGGTTAAGCCCGGTCATTTTTGCACATGAGAGGCGGATTATCCGCTTTCGGTCAGATCAATATTTTGCCCTGGCTGATGCCTGGGCGTGGTGATAAAACGTCCGCATAGTTGATAACACCATTTTCAGCCATGTACTTAGCGAAGCTGGCAAAGGATTGTCCCGGTGGTTTGCGCCGGAAATTGAACGCAAAAATCTCAAAGCATGAAGCAGCCGGTTACTTAAGTAATGTCTTTCGGAGACGATAATTGGGGCTAATCTCCACCATGTTACGACATTGGTTTCTCGTCTGGCTTTGTTCGCAGGTCGGCAGGGGCATATTGTTCCTGTGCCGCGCAGCTGCGTTCATGGTTTTTATCGGCTTGTGGGGAGGGACCGTTGTATTGGAAGGAGGAATGATGCCTTCTGCCGGTCCCGAATTGGTTGAAAGCGGCATGCCTTCATTTGTGGTGCTCGGACCCGAAGCGATGGGTTTGAACACGGCTCCGACGGATCTCCATCTGCTGGCGGACGGCCGGTTGCTGGTGGTGGCAAACCGTGAGATAGCATTTGGGGATGGCGTGCGCTGGCAGACATTTGAAAGTGCGAATGACAAGGCCGATGTCCTGACCGATACGGTGGCGGTCGCGGCTGATGGCCGGATTTATGCCGGTATCGAGGGAAATATAGCGCGGGTTGATTTTGGGGCGGATGGCCATTGGCGATTGACCACGGTGGCGGCGCTTCCGGCGAATGCGGGAGTTCGCAGTTCGGTGATGAAGAAAGCGTTCATGTTCGCCGACGGGTGGTACTGGCACGGCGGATCAGGGGGAATTGTCTCCTGGCAGCCCGGCCAAACCCCTCGTCTCATCGGGAGCGTCGGATCGATTGAATCAATCTTTTCTCAGGGCGACAAAATATTCGTGAGCAACTCTGCGGCCGGGGAATTGTATCAGGCGAATAGTAGGGATGGACAGGTGAGCCGAATTTCGCCACCCAGCAACCTGGCAAGCGATGGAATCACCTGCTCCGCGCCGTACGCGCCCGGACTGCTGCTGACCGGCACGATCAATGCGGGGCTCCAGTTGTTTGACGGCGTCAGTAACCGTCCATTCAAGGCCGACAAGCTCCTGGGCCCGGGACATAGGATCAACAGCCTGTGCGCGATCACCGACCGTTTTTTTGCCGCGGCCGTTGATACCGTGGGCGTGCTGTTCTTTGATCATGAGGGGCGCATTGTTCAGGCGCTCGACCGCGGGCAGGACCATCGTCTCGCCCGGATCAAAAGCCTCGTCTACGCCCCGAACGGGGTGCTCTGGGCGGTGTTGAACGAGGGGGTGGCGCGGGTGGAGTTTCCCTCGGCGATCAGTCATTTCGAGCCATTGCTTCTGAGCGGAGTGGAATATGCCAGGCCGGTACGGCATGAAGGCCGTCTGTGGATGATCTGTGATGGCCGGGCGTTGCGCGGCATATATGATGGAGAGGGGCGTCTGACTCACTTCGAGGACAATTCGCCGCCGGGCCAGTTCATGGCCAACATGACGGTCGTGAACGGGGAACTTTGGGCCGCGACCAACACCGGAGTGTATGCGCTGAAGCCGGCCGGCTGGCAGCAGTTGATCGCCAACCTTACCCATGCCCATCTCGACATTGTCCCTCCCAGAGCGCAGGGTGTCTTCTATGCCGCCAGGGGAGAAATCGGTTGGATCCGCCAGGACGAAAAAGGTTATTACGCCGACCGGGTTCCCCGGCCGGATCTGGGCGAGGTCTATAATGGAATCGAAGACCGCGACGGCATTGTCTGGCTGGAGCTGGGGATGAGCCGGGTGGGGCGGGTCGATCTGAAGGGAGAGAAACCCGTGTTGGACATTTTTGGCCAGGAGGACGGACTGAATGTCGGCTGGGTGGGAGCCTATTTGTGGGATGGTGTGGCGCGGTTCAACCTGAACAATGATCGTTTTCGTTTTGACGATGCGACACGCCGGTTTGTCAAGGACACGGAAATTCTGAAGAGCTCGCCCGATCTGGCGCTGGCCAATGGCCGCCCGGCGCTCGACGGGAAGGGACGGTTGTGGTATTCGGCCAATGGCGGGACCTACATGGTGGAGACGAAAAACAAGGGCTTCCGCTCACCCACGCCCATGCCGATCGGGTATGAACCCAGCGAATTTACCATGGAAGAAAACGGGGTGGTCTGGATGTGGGCCAAGCAGCGTTTTTCCCGCTACGACCCGCGTATGCCGCAGCCGCCGAAAACAGCCGTGAAAGCGGTGATCAATCTGGTGCAATTTACCGCGAGCAAACGGCATCTTTTCGATCCGGGCACGGCCTTGCCTCCGATCGGCTACGAGGACAATTCGTTTGTCATGCACTTTGTGGCGCCGACAAATCCTTTCGGCGCACGCGTTACGTTTGAAGTCATGCTCGAAGGGAGCAATGCGCAATGGGTTTCGACCGGAAGTGTCGGTTCGGCCTCCTATAATGATCTGAAGGAAGGCAAATATGTTTTTCATGTGCGACCGGTTTCGGACTCTGTTGCCGGGGGCGAGGCGGTGCTGGCGTTTACGGTGAGCCCCCCGTGGTACCGAACCACTCTGGCCTGGGCATTGTACGGCGTCGGGGCCTTGGGCATAGTCGTTCTGGTGGCCTGGCTGTTATCCTACCTGGAACGCCGGGAAAAGGTGCGGCTGGAGCAAATTGTGGAGAAGCGGACAGGGGAACTGAACGCCACCAATCTCAAGCTTGGCCTGCAGATCGAGGAAACCCTGCAAAAGACAGCGGCCCTGGCGAGCAGCGAGGAGCGCTACCGCACACTCAATGCCGACCTGGAGAACCGGGTGGCGGAACGCACCGCCGAACTGGGCAAAACAAACCTTGAAATGCAACGGGCGAAGGAAGCCGCCGAGACGGCCGACCGGGCCAAGAGCGCCTTCCTGGCGAACATGAGCCATGAGCTCCGCACCCCCATGAACGGCGTGGTTGGCATGGGCCACCTCCTGCTCGACACCAAGCTGGACACCGAGCAGCGGGAGTTTGTCGACACCCTGATCCACAGCAGTGAAAGCTTGCTCACCATTCTGAACGATGTGCTCGACTACTCCAAGATCGAGGCCGGCTTGTTGAACCTGGAGGAGATTGATTTTGATCTGGAGGAACAGTTGGAACGCGCGCTGTTCCTGCAATCCGGGCCCGCGCATAAAAAGGGACTCGAGCTGGTCCTGGATTTTGCCCCGGATCTGCCGTCGCGTGTGCGCGGCGATCCGGTGCGCATGCGTCAGGTGGTGCTGAACCTGATCAGTAACGCCATCAAATTCAGCATCAAGGGCGAAGTGACGGTCCGCGTATGCCCGAGCGAAAAACCAGCGAGTGCGGGGATGCGGCTGCGGTTTGAGATCAAGGATGGCGGCATCGGAATCGCTCCCGAGGTGCAGAAAAACCTTTTTCAACGGTTTGTCCAGGCGGACACCTCGACCACGAGAAAATTTGGCGGCACCGGCCTGGGCCTGGCCATCTGCCGGAGACTGGTCGAGCTCATGCGCGGCGAGATCGGCGTGATCAGCGAGTTGCACCGGGGCTCGACGTTTTGGTTCGAGGTGGAATTCGGCCACCCCACGGCCACTTCGCTTCCCTTCGAGTCCGCCAGCTCGCTGGAACACCGCCGTATTCTGGTCGTGGATGACAATGTGACCAACCGGAAGTATTTTCATCACCTCCTGAAACGCTGGAACGCGGTCACGGAAAGTGTCGATGGGGCCGCTTCCGCCATCCAGGCGCTCACGCGGGCCGCCACCGCCGGCAAACCCTACGAGCTGGTGCTGCTGGACCAGTACATGCCTGAGATTGATGGGCTCTCCCTCGCCCGCATGATCAACGCGGAGCCGGCATTCGGCAGGCCCGTGCTGGCGCTGCTCAGTTCCAGCAACGAAAAAATGTCCCAGGAGCAACTGGATGCCCATGGCCTGGCGGCGGCTGAGCGCAAGCCGATCCCGGCCGTGCGACTGCGCAGCCTGATCCTCCGGATGCTTGGATTGAAAAATATCGCATCCGGCAACGGACCGCTTTCCGAGAGGAGCAAAACTGTTCCGCCGATCGGCGGGGCATCGGTCTCGATCCTGGCCGACGCGGGGACGAAGGAAACCGCCAAGGCCACCGACGCTCACTTGGTGCTCGTGGTCGAGGACAATCTCGTCAACCAGAAAGTCGCGATGAAGTTTCTGAAGAACATGGGCTATGTCGCCGATCTGGCAAATAACGGCCAGGAGGCCCTGGCGGCCCTCCGCCAGCATCCCTATCAGCTTGTCCTGATGGATATCCAGATGCCGGTGATGGATGGCCTCGAAGCCACGCAACAAATTCGCAAAGCCCAGGCCGCGGGGGAAGAGGGGTTTCTTCGCGAGATCCGCGTCGTCGCGATGACGGCGAATGCGATGACGGGCGACCGGGAGCTTTGCCTGTCCGTCGGAATGGACGATTACATTACCAAGCCTCTGCGTCCGGATATCGTCAAAGGCATCCTCACCAAATATCTCGGCCATCTGGCGCGGGCAGCGAGTTGAAACGAGGCCGTCAATTTTCCGGCAAGAGCGGCCCTCAACGGTCAGGGACTCGTGCAGCCTCCATGTTCCGGCGACCGAAGCAATGGTGGCAGGAGACATCCGGCACGTAGTGGGGATGGCGCTGTTCCTCTTCCTTCAGGGGCATCTGACAGGCAAAGCAGAGCACGGAATTGGTTTCGCGCAGCAGCGGGTCCACGCCGACGCGGCGGTCGAAGACAAAGCATTCCCCGTCGTAGTGCGCGCCGCCGCATTCCTCAAAGTATTTTAAAATGCCGCCGTCGAGCTGGTGCACATTCTTGAAACCGGCCTGCTCCATGAACGGTCCCGCTTTTTCGCAACGGATTCCTCCGGTGCAAAACATCACGACGGGCTGCTCCTTCATTTCGGCCGGCAGCCGCCGCACGGCGTCGGGGAATTCACGGAAATGTTCTATCCCGGCGGGCACCGCGCCGCGAAAAGTCCCCATGTGCACTTCATAATCGTTCCGGGTGTCGAGGAGAGTCAGCGGCCGGCCCTCATCCAGCCATTGCCGGAGTGTCTTGGGGGATAACTTGGCGGAGGTATGCCGGGCCGGATCAATGCCCTCGACGCCGAAGGCAATGATCTCCCGTTTGATTTTCACCAGCATGCGGTTGTAGGGCTGGCGATCACTCTCGCTTTCCTTGGGTTTTAAATCCTCAAGTCCGGGGATGGCGCGAATTTCGGCCAGCACGGGATCGAGCTGGTCGCGCGTGCCGGCGACAAAAATATTAATGCCTTCCTCGCTCAGCAGAATGGTCCCCTTGAGGCCGACTTGCAGGCTCAATTCCAATAGCCGTCTTTTCAAGGGCGGCAGGTCACCCAGCGGAGTGAACTTGTAGGTGGAGATGTTGATGATGACAGACACGGGAGGAGCGATGAAATGACGGAAAAAACGGTCCGGGCACAAATAGAAATTGGAGGAGAATTAAAGGTTTAGAGTCGGACGAATCCCTTCGGGTGGGCCGGCAAGGGTGCACGGTTCAGTGCGACGCTTCGTCCTGCCTATGCCTGCTTGACGAGCTTGCGCCGGCTGGCGAACCTCGCCGCCATAGCAACTTCCACCGTTAAGATTGAATCCCTCAAGACTGGCGCCGGCCGCACTCCGAAAAAGGGTGAAAAGGTTTCCGTCCACTACACCGGCTGCTTCACCGACGGCAAAAAATTCGACAGCTCCGTTGATCGCAAAGAGCCGTTCGTCTTCGTCCTTGGCGAAGGCCAGGTGATCGCCGGTTGGGATCAAGGTGTCGCGACCATGAAGATCGGCGACAAAGTGAAGATGACCATACCGCCCGAGCTCGGCTATGGCCGAGCCGGTTATCCGGGCGCGATCCCGCCGAATGCCACGCTCGTTTTTGAGGTCGAGCTGCTCGGAATCGGGTGAGCAGAATTGTTTGTAGGCGCCTGTAAGCAGGTTTCTGCAAATATCAGGCCTGCCCGGCTTGGATCATCAGTTTCTTCAACTGCCCAACTTCTGAGGCTGATGTTTTCGCCACGAAACCTCGGACGTGGGCGAAGTGGACTTCTGGGTGTTGCGCGATGCGGGTGAAATCCAGCCGCGCGTTGTCGCGAAAACGTGAGAGACCGTAGCCGGTACTGCGACGATCGGGATAAATCAGACCGACCATTTCGTTCTCCAAACCACGGCTGATAATAAATTGATCCATGCCCATCGAGGAATCCTCGGGCAACGGATCGGTGCGGGGAAGAAAGAGAACTTTGGCCGGACTGCCGCCGAGCTCCATCTCCCAGATTTCCGCGTGTTGACCGATGAAGTCCAAGCGGGAGCGCATCGACTTCACATAATGGAGCAGATCTTCACCGATCATTTTCATGACGGCCCAGAGCGGATCGCCCGGGTCGGCGCGCTTGGCCAGGGCGAAGCGCCGGAGCAAAGTGATATCGAGCGGCGAGTTGAGTTTGGTGAGAATTTCGGGCTCCACGCCCAGCCACTTGCCGGTTGTTACGAGACCGCGGCAATCAAACCATTCGGCGGGTTCGAGCCAGTCGCAAAACTGGCGGGCGTCTTCGTAGAGATCCAGATGTTGCAGCACCAGCGAGAGCGAGCAGGTGGGCGGATGATCCTTGGGTAGTTGGTGATGATCGAAATTATTTAGCGCGGGTTCGTGCCGATGGCCCACGTCCACCACGCAGATGGACGGACTGGCCAGATCTTCCGGGGTTGGCTCGCGGCGGATAATGGGAACGGGATGCAGGGCGAGCAGCACGCTGCACGCGAGAAATTCATCCTTATGCGCGCCGCCGGGATGGGTGAGAATCGTGGAGATGTTAGACATGAAAAATGGGATCGATGACTTCTTGAGGTAGGGCGGGACCGCTGGGCCCGCCGTGAATATGGCTACGGCGCGCCCAGCGGTCGCGTCCCTACCTTCAAACCTTTATTCGACTCAGCCTCTGCCGCGACTGCGCCACTGTTGCCCGCCGGGTTTGCCGCTTCGGTTGCCACCACCACGAGGGCCGTTGCGGTTTTGGCCATGGCCTTGAGCTGGTCGCTGGCCATGGGTGCGGCTCGGCTTGTAGTCGGGTTGCAGCGCGGTGGTGCGGTGCGCGGCCGGTGGAGGCAGGGCCTTGTAGTCGAAGTCTTCGAGCTTAAGCTGGGGAATCGAGGCTTTGATGAATCGTTCAATGGAACGTACGTCGTTGGCTTCTTGTGGCGTCGCGATTGTGAAGGCGTCGCCGGTGGCGGCGGCTCGACCGGTGCGGCCGATACGATGCACATAGTCGTCAGGTGTCATCGGGATGTCGTAATTGATCACGTGCGAGACGCCGGCGATATCGAGTCCGCGCGCCGCGATGTCGGTGGCGACGAGGACTTCGTAGCGGCCTTCCTTGAAGCCGGCGAGCGAGTCCTTGCGCTGACCTTGGCTGCGGTTGCCGTGGAGCACCGTGACGGAGTGGTGCTCATCTTGCAGCTGGCGGGCGATCTTGTCGGCGCCGTGTTTCGTGCGGGTGAAAACGATCACGCTGTGAAAATCGGTTTTCTTCAACAGGGCCACGAGCAGTTTAAACTTCAGACCTTGGTTGACCGTGTAGATGGCGTGCTTGACGGATTCGTTTACCGAACGGGCACGGCCGATGGCGATGCGGGCGGGATCGGTCAGGGCGAAACGGGCGACGGCTTCAATTTCAGGCGGAACGGTAGCGGAAAAGAAAAGAGTCTGACGTTTTTTGGGGCAGATGCTGACGATTTTTTTGACGTCGTTGATGAAACCCATGTCGAGCATGCGGTCGACTTCGTCGAGGACGAGTACTTGGAGGTTGTCGAGACTGAGCGAACGTTCGTGTAAGAAATCCATGAGGCGACCCACGGTGGCGACCACGATGTCGCTGCCTTTGTGCAGGGCGTTGCGCTGTTTGCCGAAGCCCACGCCGCCATGGATGAGCGCAGTGTGGATGTCGCTGAACTGGCCGAATTCGCGGAAGGCTTCGTCGACCTGGGCCGCGAGCTCGCGGGTGGGTTCGAGCACGAGCACGCGTGGGCCGCGGGCTTGGTGAGGTCCGAGGCGGTTGAGAATGGGCAGGGCAAAGGCGGCGGTTTTGCCGGTGCCGGTCTGGGCGGAAGCGATGAGATCGCGTCCGGTCAAGATGGCGGGAATGGCCTGTTGCTGGATGGGCGTGGGTTCCCCGTAGCCTTTGGCGGCGACAGCACGGAGGAGGCTGGAATAGAGCCCGAGTTTGGAGAACGGCATGCGGCAAATGCCGGGGGGAAACTGTCCAAACGCGAGGGAAAAATCTTGGCGGTTAAAAATATGCCAGCCGACTGCGCAATGCCGTGAGGCACGGGCGCACTCTGCGAAAAAAGGCCCCCGCGCTGATTGAGCCTCGTCACAACACCGCCATACGTTTATATGTACGTCATGTCCCAGACCCCCAATGAGCAATTTGACCAAACCGTCCTTGATATGATCGAGCATAGCCCTGTGGGGGCTGTGCCAGTCACACCTGCCTATCAAGATGCGATCAAACGACTGTACGCTTCGCACCAGGCCTATCCCGATGCGGACCACAAAAACGGACACGTGACGGCGCGCTCGCTCATCAAATTGCCGTTATTCCACGCCAATAATCTCGATGCACTGTTGGCCGGGCAGATCAACGCGGAGGAATTGGAGCCCAATGCGAAAATTTTTGACCGGTATGTCCAGTCACTGCCGACGGCGCTTCGTGCGAAGGCCGAGGGTTTCCGTCTGACGGTTGCCGGCAAAGTCGCGCATCACCGTGCCAAGCATGGCGGTGATGCCATTCATGATCCGGTCCACACTCATTTTCTGGTGCCCGGAACCGGGCCTCATCCCGGCCTGCCCGGCAACTATCTGCATGGATCAGCTTTTCAGGTAAGCGCCGATGCCGCGACGAGCAAGTGGGCAGTGCACCTGCACGACAGCGACGATGGTGCGGCTTTGTACGATGCGCCCAACATGGCCGACGCCTTGGCCAAGCTGCAGGAAGTACTGGCGAGCGCGCCGTTCAACATGAACGAACTGCTGGCGCTGGGGTTTCGGCTGGGCTGAGCACTGCCCAAAAAAGAGCGGCCCGATAGGCCGCTCTTCGGAGTGAATAAACTGGAGGCTCGCTTACTTGCCGAGGCTCTTGCGCAGATCGTCGAGCTGGCCGGCGGAACCGAGCAGCACGTTGCGGCTGGCGATGAACTTGGCATACTCTTCGATGAAGACCTTGCCTGGCGGACGGAAGTCGAACTCCTTGGGATTATCGCGGAAGAACTCGCGATGCACGCGGGTCCACACAAGGCGGCCGTCGGTGTCGATATTGACCTTGGTCACACCGCGTTTGGCGGCGGGCAGGTATTCGTTTACGTCGACGCCCATCGAACCGGCAATCGTGCCGCCAGCGGCATTGATACGGTCGACCTCATCCTTCGGAACGGAGGATGAACCGTGCATGACGAGAGGAAAACCGGGCAGACGGGCTTTGATTTTGTCGAGCACATCGAAGTGCAATGACTGCTTGCCCTTGAACTTGAAGGCGCCGTGGCTGGTGCCGATGGCGCAGGCGAGGGAGTCGCAACCGGTCTTCTTGACGAAATCCTCGGCTTCGGCCGGGTCGGTCAGGCAGGCGTTGCCTTCCTCGACCTTGATGTCCTCTTCGACGCCGCCGAGCATGCCGAGCTCGGCCTCGACGGAAATACCCTTGGCATGGGCCGCGGTGACGACGCGCTTGGTGATCTCGATGTTCTTTGCGTAGGGATCATGCGAGGCGTCGATCATCACGGAGCTGTAGAAACCCGACTTGATGCAATCGTAGCAGGTTTCCTCATCGCCGTGGTCGAGGTGGACGGCGAAGATGGCCTCAGGAAAAATCTCGCTGGCGGCGCGGATGATCGCTTCGAGCATTTTTTTGTCCGTGTATTTGCGCGCGCCCTTGGAAATCTGGATGATAAAGGGCGCCTTGGACGCGATGGCTCCCTTAAAGAGACCCATGGCCTGCTCGGCGTTGTTGATGTTATACGCGCCGACGGCATACTTTCCGTAGGCGTGTTTGAAGAGTTGGGCGGTGGTTACAATCATGGCAGTGGTTATGTTAGCTGGCGCGGAGAAAAGGCCACAAGCCAATTCCCGTCGGGAGCAAAGCAATAATCGCGCCCAAAAATGGTGAGTTTTTACCAAACAATGCAGAGACAGAAAACCGGTGTGCTGCCGGATAAAGGAAGTTACGGGAACTGCCCCACTGACGGGTGAGTAAACGGGCCGGCTCGACCTCAGCGAAGCGGGGATTGTGCCTGTCGCCGCCCACGGGGTGCCCGCTGCAGGCATCCCTGCGGGATTCGCAGCAAGCAGCTCACCATTCCCGCCTCAGCGAGGCGGGAATTCAAACTCCGCCTTGTCCTGTTTTTGCGAGAGGACGAGGTAGGCGCCGAACTTGGAGCCGCGCTTGGAGACGAAATCCTCGATCAGCTCGGTCTTGCCTTCGTTGAGCAGGCGCGTGACCTCGGTCACGGTGATCTCGTGCTCGCAGAGTTTCTTGGAGAGCTTGAAGACCTGACGGTTGTCCTGATCCGTCTTGCGGACATAGTAGGCGTCGTCGTGCTCCACGATTTCTCCGGCGGGAGTTTTGCTCTGGCCGATGACTTTGGCCTTCGCGAGATCGACCTTGGCCTTGGCTTTGCGCTCAATGGGCTTGCCGTCCTTGCCGATCTTGGCGGCGCGGGGCGGAAATTCCCAGGACATGCGGCCATTCTCCATCTTGAGGTAGGCGTCGAAGGGGCGGCCTTTTTTGGAGATGAAACCCTTGATGAGTTCGGATTTTCCCTTGGAAACCATGTCGATGGCCATCTCCTGCGTGATGGGCTTCTGGCACATGATGCGGCCGACGCGGAAAGTCTGTTTCCAGCCTTCGCCGTCGCGTTCGCGCACGATGTAGCTGCTGCCGTTCTCGCACAACTGCGCACCGGTGGTGGGATGAGTCCAGAACGGGGTGAGCGTGGCGAGGTCGGCTTTGTCGCCGAAGTCGAACGCGGTCTTCCATTTCTTGGTTGTGACCTCCTCCTTCGTTTTCTTGTCCTTCTTGGTCTCTTCGACGAGTTCCAGCTTCAGCAGGGCGGAGAAACGGTTGCGGGTTTTGGCGGAGATGAAACCGTCGAGCGGGCCGACCTGGCGTTGCTCGACGAGTTGCTTGACCTCGGGTTCTTCCAAACGACGACCGCCGACAATCTTGTAGATCATCAGCTCGCCGTCCTGCGATTTGTAGCCGCGGAGGGTCTCGCGCAACGGTTTGCCGTCAGTCGGGGAGACGATGTCGGTGGTGCGGGCGACGGAGTCATCCTCTTCAAAACCTTTCACGCGGTCGACGATGCCTTTGGTCTCACGGACGATCTCGGCCATGAATTCATCGCGCGAAAATTTGCCGTGCTCCATCTGGCGAAGTTTATATTCCCAATCACCGGTCATCGCGGGGCTGGTGATGTCCTCGGCCTTAACCGCGGTGAGGAATTGCATCACCTGCTCGGCCTTGGCGCTCGGCACCAGCTCGCGCTGATTGCGGTCCATGTACTTTTGGTAGATCAGGCCGTCGATGGTGTCGGCGCGGGTTGCGGGAGTGCCCAGACCACGTTCCTTCATTGCCTCGGCGAGTTCCTCGTCTTCCACCAGTTTACCCGCGCCTTCCATCGCGGAAAGCAACGTGGCTTCCGTGTAGCGGGGTGGTGGCTTGGTGGATTCCTCGTGGAGATCGGTGGATAAAGTCTTGGCGGAATTTTTGTCGCTCGGTGAGAGCGCGGGCAGGGCCTTCGAGTCAGGGGAATCTTCGTCGATGGTGTTCTTGCCGTAAACTTCCAGCCAGCCGGGCGAGGTGAGGACTTTGCCTTCGGTCTTGAACGTGTGGCCGGCCACGACGCTGAGACGGGTCGTGATATCAAATTCTGCCGCCGGATAAAATGCTGCGATGAAGCGCCTCGCAATCATGTCGAATAGCTTGGCCTCGGCCTCGTCGAGGTTCTTGGCTTCGTGCTGGGTTGGAATGATCGCAAAGTGATCGCTCACCTGTGCGTTGTTGAAGATGCGCTTGTTGAACTGCACGTAGCCTTTGTCCAGGGCGCGCTGGGCGTGAACGTGGAGGCTGCCCGACAGATTGCCGAGAGTCTGGCGCACCAGCGGCATATAATCCTCCGGCAGAGCCCGCGAATCGGTACGCGGGTAGGTGATCATCTTGTGCTTTTCGTAGAGCGCCTGGGCGATCTGCACGGTGCGCTTGGCGGAAAAACCGTACCGGCCGTTCGCCTCGCGTTGCAAGGTGGTCAGATCGTAGAGACGGGGAGCGATCTGCGAACTGGCCTTTTTCTCCTCGGTGACGGATGCGACAGGTTTGCCGGCACAGGCGGCGATGACGGCATCGGCGAGGGCTTTTTGCCAGATGCGATCGATCCGGTCGTGTTCGTCGTCAGGTGTCTTTTTGAAATTGGGCCGCTGGTACACGCCCTCGTAGGTGCCTTTGGCGATTTCAAACTTGCCGGTGATGCGCCAGTAAGTGCGCGGGATGAAATTCCTGATCTCCAACTCGCGCGAGTAGACGATGGCAAGGGTGGGGGTTTGCACGCGACCGACGGAGGCGACGTTGCCGGCGCGGGAGCCGAACATGCGCTTGGTCAGGGCGCGGGTGCCGTTGATGCCGATCAGCCAGTCGCTTTCGCTGCGGCAGCGGGCGGCGTCGGCGAGGCCGGCCATCTGCTGGCCGTCACGGAGATGCTTGAACGCCTCTTGAATACCCTCGTTGGTCATCGACGAGAGCCAGAGTCGTTTGACCGGGTGCTTGTTCTTCGCGAGTTGGCAGAGATAGGTGAAGATGAGTTCGCCCTCACGGCCAGCGTCACAGGCGTTGATGACTTGGTTAACGTCCTTCCGGGCGATCAGCTTTTTTAGCAGGGAAAAACGCTCCTTGGAGGACTCGATAGGCTTGAGTTCGAATTTTTCCGGGATGATCGGGAGCGTCTCCAGGCGCCAGAAGCCGTATTTCTTCTTGTCGATGTCTTCCGGCATCTGGAGTTCGACCACATGGCCGACCGCCGACGAGATCACGTATTCGTCGTTCTCAAAATGGTCGCCGTGCTTCGGCACTTTGCCCAGGGCGCGGGCAAGGTCGGCGGCAACGGACGGCTTCTCGGCAATGATCAAAGACTTCATGTAGGGCGCAGCCGTTACGCCCCGCCACAAAGAATTTCAAGCAATACTTTTTTGGACGACCACGAAAATGCGCGACGCACACGCAATTTCACCGCTTGAGGCTTCGCTGTATTTGTGCGGCATTTATCCGACGGTCATTGGCGACCATACGGTTTCTTTAACAGGTAAATCCCCGTGTAGCTACACGGGGACTTGCCCATATCTGACCTTCCCTATGGCGGTTTTAAATTGGCGAGAACCCCTAGCCGTTTTGACCGTGTATAATCTTCTGAAGTTCAGCCCACTCACTGGGGGTGAGATCGCGATAGGTATCACCGACACACACGAATTGCTCGCGTATATTAACCGCAGTGACCGCGACTCCATCGTGTTCGAGGAAGACTAGAGTGCCCGGAGCCGTATCCTCAAACTTCCAGTACCAGTTCGTGCGATGGCTGGAGACCCAATCCGACAGTGCCTTTACCTGAAGCGGTGAGAGCGTGGAGTTGGTGACGTTATCCACGAGACCAAGCCTTGAGTGAGTCGCGACGATACCGGCATTCGCCTTCGATAAGTCAGGAACCTCTCGCTTGCAGCCAACCAGACACATGGCGAGGACCATAACGGTCACGAATGATTTTATTTTCATGTTGAGAACCAATGCTGGCAATTGGTGAGGGGACTTAGGGACTTGACGGCGTCGATTGTCGAATGATGTGAAAATGCGCGAAAAAATTAATAAAACAGCCGTCGGTCGAGGGAGCGGTATTGGATGGCTTCCAAGAGATGCGGGGCGGCGATGCGGTCGGCGGCGGCGAGGTCGGCGATGGTGCGGGCTACTTTCAAGATCCGGTCGTAGGCACGGGCGGAGAGTTGGAGTTGCTCCATGGCTTGCTGCAAGAGATCGCCGAGCGCGGGGTCGAGCGGGCAATACTTTTTGATCTGGGTCTGCGACATGCCCGCGTTGGCGACGGTGCGGGTGCCGGCGAAACGGGCGAGCTGGCGGACGCGGGCGGCTTCGACGCGTTCGCGAATGGTGGCGGAGGATTCACCGGCTTTGTCGGCGCGCAACTCGGCGAGCGACAGCGCGGGAGCCTCAATGTGGAGATCGATACGATCAAGCAACGGGCCGCTGATCCGGGCGCGGTAGCGTTGAACCTGCGCGGGAGAGCAGCGGCATTCGTGCTTGGCGTCGCCGAGATAACCGCAGGGACAAGGATTCATGGCCGCCACGAGCATGAAATTGCACGGCAGGGTGATCTTGCCGGCGCTGCGGGAGATGGTCACTTGGCCGTCTTCGAGCGGCTGGCGGAGTACTTCGAGGGCAGAGCGTTTGAACTCGGGCAATTCGTCGAGAAACAGCACGCCGTGATGCGCGAGGGAGATTTCACCGGGGCCGGGAATGGTGCCGCCGCCGAGCAGGCCGACGTCGGAAATCGTGTGATGCGGCGCGCGGGAAGGGCGTTCGAGATACGGCGCTGAGCCGTTAAGCGTCTGGCCGGCGGCGGAGTGGATGCGCAGGATCTCCAGATATTCGTCGAGTGACGGACGCGGCATGATGCCGGGGACCCGTTTTGCGATCATCGATTTTCCGGAGCCGGGCGGTCCGATCATGAGGAGATTATGGCCGCCGGCGACGGCGACCTCGACGGCGCGACGCACGGCGTGCTGGCCCTTGATCTCGGCGAAGTCGATCGCGCTGTCGTGATGGGTATTCGTGGATTTTTCCAGGCTGGGCGGCTTGATGACGGGCAACTTGATCGTGCCGGCAAGAAACCTTACAGCCTGATCAAGCGAATCCACGGCGTGGACGGTGATGCCTTTGACGAGCGAGGCTTCCTCGGCGGAAATGCGAGGAAGCAGCAACGCGCGTTTGCCGCTGCTGCGGGCGAGCACGGCGAGGGCGAGACCGCCTTTGACGGGGCGCGTGGCGCCGGAGAGGCTGAGTTCCCCGGCGATCAGGTAGTCGTCGAGGTTTTCGCAGGCGAGCTTTTCGTCGGCGGCGAGGATGCCGAGCGCGATGGGCAGATCGTACATCGCGCCTTCCTTGCGGAGATCGCCGGGGGCGAGGTTGATGGTGGTGCGGGTGCGCGGCATCCGGAAACCGGAGTTGCTGAGCGCGGAGAAGACGCGGTCGTCCGATTCCTTGACGGCGGCGTCGGGCAGGCCGACAAGGAAGAGGCGGGGTTCACCGGATTCGCCGGTATTGACCTCGACTGAAACGGGCACGGCGTCGATGCCCGCGAGGGCCGCCGAGCAGATGGTTGCTAGCATTGAGCAGTGGGCGCTGGTGTTTTTATCACACCGAATCTTCCTGCAGGCGGCGGCGAATCCTGGTGAGATTGTCCTCCACTGCCAGCAGGTAGGGATTGGGTTGGCCCGTGATGGAAAGGTAGCGATACATGGCGTCCGCCTCGTTGGCGAGGAGGGGCTGCACGAATTTATGCCAGAAGTCCGGCGTCTTTTGCTGCAACTCGCGGAGCGTCTGGTAGGGCCTCTGGTCGGGCGGCACCTGCTCGAAATCGAATGCCTCCTGGAACTCGCGGAAGAGCAGGGGGAGTTTTCCGAGATAATCGGGGGCACTCATCTGGGCGAGATAGTCGGCGGTGACGACGATGCACGCGATGATGCGGGCTTCCGGGCGGTGAAACGCATGGCCGGCGATGTGATTGCGCGGGCCGGTGCAGTTGATCGCGGCGCAGACATCGTCCATCTCGTCCGGCGTGACAGCGTATTGGGGAAGATAGGCGCGGGCGAACTGGCAACTGCGGCGCTCGTGGATGAGCGTGTATTTCGCGCCGGTGCCGGTGTTGTCTTCGATTTGTTTGAGGAAGCCGGCATCGTGCAGCAGGACGGCCATGAGGCTCAGTTCGGCATCGCGGCGATGGAGTGTAGGGGCTGCGCCGGCCTGCTGGCGTCCCTTGATGATGCTGAGCAGGCAGACCGTGGCCTGCAGGGTGTGCTCAAAATCATGATAGCTCATGTCGATGCCTCGGTAGCCGGGGTATTGGCCGGCAAACATCCGGGTAACATCGGCGAAAATTTTTTCGACCAGCGGCGCGCTCTGAACCCAACCCAAGCCGGCAAAGACCTTTTGCGCATAGGCGCAAACTGCAGTTGGATCCTTGGTATTTACCTCAAGAGGAGAGGACATTCGCATTTTTTAAATAGGGTTTGCCGCCGGTACGGGCAAGTTCATAGTCATGATATTAATCAGCATGGGCCATCGAGGTAATTTGATCATCGGACTGACCGGCGGAATGGGCTGCGGCAAGACAACGGCTGCGGGGATGTTTGCCGGGCACGGGTTTGTCCGGCTGGATGCCGATCAGGTCGTACGGGAAGAACTCTTGACCGACTCCGACGTGATATCGGCCATCAAGACAAAATGGGGGGCCAAGGTGCTTACTCCGACCGGGCAGATCGATCGCTCAAGGTTGGCGGCGGAGGTTTTTACAGATACGGCGCAGTTGCGCTGGCTTGAGGCCCTGCTTCATCCACGGCTTTATGCCGGGTGGCGGGCGCTTTTCGCGGCCAGCCAAGGGCGGAAGTTTATTGTCGAGGTGCCGCTGTTATTTGAGCAAGAAATGGAAAATTGGTTTGATTTCACCGTTTGTATCACCTCAGAGTGCGCCTCGCAAATCAGGCGGCTGGAGTCACGCGGGATACCGCCGAATCTCGCCCGCCAGCGTCTGGCCCAGCAGTTGCCCCTGGCCCGAAAATGCGAATTGGCCGACTTTGTCATTCTCAACGACGGCTCACTCGAATTCTTACGCGAACAGATCAACCTCCTGGTACAACGCTTACCTCAACACCAACCCGCCTCCACGGCATCCCTTTAATGGAAGTCTCCCCGCCCTCATCCGAGGACAATCCCACAGCCGACGGTGCGGCTGATTCAGCCGGTGCCTCCGCCAAGAAGCGCGCCACCCCGCGTTCGCGCCTGACCCGCACCAAAACAACTCCAACGCCCAAGAGCGCGACAGCCCCCAAAGCGAAGGCCCCCAGGACGAGCAAATCAGCGAAAGCGTCAGCCGCAGCCGAGACGGGGGCTTTTGAGCCCACCCTTCAGTTTGAACCTGCACCGGTCGAACGCCCCTCTCCCGTCGAACGTCCCGCGTCGGTCGAGTACACCGAGCCGGCCCGGGCTCCAGACTCTGTTTCCGAGCCTGCGCCGATGCCTCAGGCCGAAAATCAGGCTCCGGCCAGCGTGTCCGATCAGTCCGCTCCTGCGGCTCCTGCCCAGTCAGCTCCTCCGCCACAAAATGGCGGCCACGCCCAGCAAGGTGGTGGCGAAGACAGCGGACAACATCAACAGCACGGGGGAGGTGGCGGCGGAAAATTTAACCGTTGGCGTGACAAAAAATTCCGTGGCGGACAAGGCGGCGGACCCGGTGGCGGAGGCGGCGGTGGCAAATGGAACAAGCATCCGGGCGGCGGAGGCGGCCACGGCGGTGGTCAGGCCAACGCCCCGAAACATCCGCCTCAGCCTCCTCCGCCCAAGACTGAAATTCATTATGGCGACCTGCCCGATCCGGCCCGCTTCGCCGATCCTGTGGCGCTCGACCGCGTGGCCGACGAGATTGCTTCCTCGGGTGAGGAGCCGATTTGGTTGCAGGATTTATACGATCTTGGACACGCCGAACTCAATGCCAAAGCCATCCGGCTCGGTGCGAAATTCGATGGTGTGCCGAACCGCAAGCAATTGCTGGGTGCCGTATTCGCGGCCGTGGCGGAAAAGAAGATCCCTTTGCTCGACACGGGTTGTCTTGATCTGACCGACCGTGGCTTTGGCTTCGTCGTGCATGCCTCGGTGAACTACCGTTTGTACCCGGAGAACTCGTTTTTGTCCGAGGGCTTTGTGCGCAAGCACGGGCTCAAGCGCGGGCACCTCGTCGAGGTGCAGGTCCAGGCTCCGCAGGGCAACGATCGTTGTCCTGCCGTGGTCCGTCTGCGCAAGGTCATGGGCGGCGAGCCGGGCGAGATTCTCAGAATCACGCCTTTCGAGGAACTCACGCCGTACTATCCTCTCCAGCGTATTTGGCTGGAGCGGCCCGATCAGAAGGATGTTTCCATGCGCATGGTTGACATCGTCACGCCCGTGGGCTTCGGCCAGCGCGGACTGATCGTCGCGCCGCCGCGCACCGGCAAAACCGTGTTGCTGCAAAACATCGCGAACTCGATCGCGATCAATTCGCCAACGGCAAAGCTCATCATTCTGCTCATCGACGAACGGCCCGAGGAAGTCACCGATTTCCGCCGTCACTGTAAGGGCGAGATCGTCAGTTCCACGTTCGACGAAACGCCCGAAAGCCATGTTCATTGCGCCGAGATGGTGATCGAGAAGGCCCGCCGCATGGTGGAACAGGGCGATCATGTGGTCATTCTTCTTGATTCGATCACCCGTCTGGCCCGCGCCTACAACGCGCTGGCGTCCAACTCCGGCAAGATCATGTCCGGCGGTCTCGAGGCCAACGCGCTCCAGAAGCCCAAACGCTTCTTCGGTTCCGCGCGCAATATCGAGGGCGCGGGCAGCCTGACCATCCTGGGCACGGCGCTGATCGACACCGGCAGCCGCATGGATGAGATCATCTTCGAGGAATTCAAGGGCACCGGCAACATGGAGCTCCATCTCGACCGCGATCTCGTGAACAAGCGCATCTTCCCCGCGCTCAACATCGACAAGAGCGGCACACGCAAGGAGGAGCTGATCTATCATCCCGAAGAGCTGGCGCGCATCTACTCGCTGCGGCGCGCGATGCAGGGCGTGCCGGCCGCCGATTCGATGGACATGCTCATCGGGCGGCTCAAGAAGACCAAGACGAACGCCGAGTTCCTGCTCAGTCTGAACCGCTGATGCCGGTGAGCGTCGGTCCCTCGTGTGTGCAACCAGCCGACGAATATCTGATCCGGGTCGCGCTGAAGCACGGTCTGCTGCGGCGCGAACAACTGCCCGCCGCAAATCAGGCCGACTCCGGTGTTGCGTCGCCGGGCCTAACTGCAGCCTCTCTGCCTGCCGGACAGGCGCGACGCCTGGTGGCGGAAGGAACCATCAACGCAGCGGCTCTCGCCCGGGCGATCGCGGTTGAATTTGCCCTGCCCTTCGTTGAACTGCACGGGCGGACCGTTGCCAACGAAGTGCTGGCCGCTCTGCCGAGAAACTTCGTGATGAAGCATCAGGTTTTCCCTTTTGGCTGGGCCGGGGAGAAACTGATGGTTGCGCTCTCCGATCCGCTGGATGTGGCCTTGATGGACAGTCTCGCGCATGTCGCCGGCCGGCCCGTTGCGGTCAGTGTGGCGACGGAGGAAGAAATCAGGGAGGCGAGCACCCGGCATTTTGACCAGCCGGCCCGTCTGATCGATCAGTTGTTGCCGGGCGGGATTTCCGCCGGGCACGAGCCCGCACCCGATACCGGGGAGGGGAAGGAGGCGGACGCGCCCATCATCAAAATGGTGCACGATATTATTCTGGGTGCGGTGCATCAGCGCGCATCGGATATCCATCTTGAGCCGTTGGAACGCCGTTTCCGTGTCCGCTATCGGATCGACGGAGTGCTGACCGAGGCGACCGCCCCGGCTAAGCGCCATCAACTGGCGATCATCTCACGGTTGAAAATCATGGCCAACATCAGCATCGCGGAAAAGCGGGTGCCGCAGGATGGCCGCGTCCAAATCGCGCTCGCCGGACGCACCCTCGACTTCCGGGTCTCGTCGCTGCCGACGACCCACGGGGAAAGCATTGTCATGCGGATTCTCGACCAGACGCAGTTGCAGCTCGGTCTGCCCGAGCTGGGTTTTGATGCGGAGGATCGGGCCCGGTTGGAAAAGCTGATCGCCGCGCCCGATGGCATGGTGTTGGTCACCGGCCCGACCGGCTCCGGCAAAACCACCACGCTCTACAGTTGTCTCCATCATCTCAACCAGACCGATCGGAAAATCATCACGGTCGAGGATCCCGTCGAATACCAGCTCACGGGCGTGAACCAGGTGCCGGTGCGCGCTGAGATCGGCATGACCTTCGCCACGGCCTTGCGCGCGATGTTGCGGCAGGCGCCGAATATCGTGATGGTGGGCGAGATTCGGGATCGCGAGACGGCTGACATGGCGGTCAACGCCGCGCTCACCGGGCATTTTGTGCTCAGCACGCTGCACACCAATGATGCGCCGGGGGCCATCGCCCGGCTGACGGATATTGGCGTCAAACCCTTCCTCGTTGCCGCAGCGTTGCGCGCCAGTCTTGCGCAGCGCCTGGTCCGCCGGATCTGCCCGCATTGCAAGCGTTCCTATCAGCCGGCGCCGCACGAATTGCGGGCGCTGGGGCTCGGGGCGGCGCAAATTTCCGGGGCGCGATTCGCCCACGGCACCGGCTGCTCGGCGTGCCACGGAACCGGGTTTCGGGGCCGCCTTGGAATTTTTGAGACATTTTTAGTAAATGACGGAATGCGCGATCTGGTCCATGCCAATGCCAGTGCCGCCACGCTCCGCCAGAGGGCAAAAGCGGAGGGGATGCGCACCCTGCGGGAGGACGGGATTCGTAAAGTCCTTGCCGGGCAGACCACAATCGCCGAGGTTGCTTCCGTGACGATCGGCGATATCGATTAACCACATTCCCCTACCGCCCATGAGCTACGACATGAATGATCTTCTCGAGCTGGTCGTTGACCAGAAGTGTTCGGATCTCCACCTCCAGGTCGGCATTCCGCCCACGCTCCGTTTGCGGGGCAGCATGACGCCGATCGACGGCCCGGTCCTCACCCCGGATGACACGGAAAAACTGATGCTGGCGATCACGCCCGATGCCCACGTGCAAAACGTGAAGCTGAACGGCGGCACCGATTTTGGTTTCGCCTTCAAGGATCGTTCCCGCTTCCGCGTTTCCGTGCTCAAGGCCAAGGGCAACTACGGCCTGGTGCTGCGGCAGATTCCCAACCATCTCTTTGATCTCAGGCAGATCGGGCTCCCCGACAAACTCAAGGAACTGCTCTACCGGCCGCGCGGCATGGTGCTCGTCACCGGACCCACGGGCTCCGGCAAGTCCACGACGCTGGCCTCGATGGTCAATTACATCAACGAGAACCGCGACGGCCATATCATCACCATCGAGGATCCCATCGAATATTATCACGGCCACAAGCGGTGTGTTGTCACGCAGCGCGAGGTGGGCCAGGACGTGCCGAATTTTGCCGAGGCCATCCGCCGCGCCTTGCGCCAGGATCCGGACGTGATTCTCGTCGGCGAATTGCGCGATCTCGAAACCATCGAGGCCGCCATCAGCGCGGCGGAGACGGGGCATCTCGTGTTCGCCACCCTTCACACCAACAGCGCGGCCAAGACCGTGGACCGCATCGTGGACGCCTTTCCGGCCAACATGAAGGAGATGATCCGCACCCAGCTTTCCACCTCCATCATCGGCGTCATCTCCCAGACGTTGTGCAAAAAGAACGGCGGCGGCCGCATCGCGGCCTACGAGATCATGGTCAACACCTCGTCGATCGCCGCGTTGATCCGCGACAACAAGACTTTCCGTATCACCTCGGACATCCAGACGGGCGCCCACCTCGGCATGATCACCCTCGACACGCATCTGCTGAGCCTCGTCAACACTGAGCTCATCGACCCGGACGAGGCGGTGGAAAAAGCGCAGGATACCGAGGGCATGCGCGCCAAGCTCACCAGCCTTGGCTTCAAGCTCCGCACCGTTTGACGACCCCTGGCGCGGATGTTCGACGGACATGATCAGACCGTGTTTGATCTCCTCGCCGAACGCCGCGTGGTTGACCACGCCCAGCTCGAGCTGGCCCGGGCCGAGCATTGGGCCACGGGCAAGGCCTTCGCCTCCGTCCTGCTCGATCTCGGACTGATTGATAAACCCGCCTTGCTGCACGCCGTGGCGGAACATCTGGGCGCGGTTTACGTCAACTCGGTTCCGGCGAGTTTGCCGGGCCCCGCCCTGGCTCTGGTGGACGGAAATCTGGCCCGCTCGTATGGTGTCGCACCGTTGCAAGCCGACACGGCGACCATCGCCTTGCTGGCGGTTGATCCTTTTAATGTCCAGCTCACCGGTGATCTCGCCTTCGTGCTGGAACGCGAGGTCCGGCTCACGGTGGCCGACCCTGAGCAGGTTTCCGCCCTGATCCGCCAGCATTATGGCGAGGAGGAAAACTCGCTCGCGGAGCTGGTGCGCGAACTCGGTTCTGCCGCCACCACGATCGCGGATCCCGATGCGATCGCCGACGCCGATCTGGAGCAACTGGCGGGACAGACGCCGATCATCCGCTTTGTAAATCTCGTGCTGTTCCAGGCGATCAAGGATCGGGCGTCCGACATCCATTTCGAATCCTTCGAACTCGAATTCAAAATCCGCTGCCGCGTCGATGGAGCCCTGCGCGAACTCGCGCCGCCGCCCAAGACGCTCGCGCTGCCGATCATTTCGCGGCTCAAGGTGCTCGCTCATCTCAATATCGCCGAACGCCGGCTGCCGCAGGACGGACGGATCAAGCTGACCGTTGCCGGACGCGCGGTTGATCTGCGCGTTTCCACACTGCCCACCCAGTTTGGCGAAAGCGTGGTGCTGCGCGTGCTGGATCAATCCGCGCTCCAGCTTGAACTCGGCCAACTGGGTCTGCCTGCCGCGATCGAGACCGGCCTGCGGGCCACGCTCGGGAGACCGCACGGCATGATTATCGTCACCGGGCCGACCGGCTCGGGCAAAACGACGACGCTCTACAGTTGCCTCAAGCTCCTGCATTCTCCCGGCGTCAAAATTCTGACCGTGGAGGATCCGGTCGAATACGAGATTGATGGCATCATGCAGGTGCCGGTCAGTCATGCCGCCGGGTTGACCTTCGCCCGTGCGCTGCGGTCGTTTCTCCGCCAGGATCCGGATATCGTCATGGTCGGTGAAATGCGCGATCTGGAGACGGCGCAGATTGCCGTTCAGGCGTCGCTCACCGGTCATCTCGTGCTCAGCACCCTGCATACCAACGACGCTCCCGGTGCCGTCACGCGCTTGCTCGATCTGGGCATCGAACCGTTTCTGCTCGCCTCGACGTTGGAGGCTGTGGTGGCGCAGCGTTTGCTCCGACGGATTTGTTTAGAGTGCAAAATCGTCCGGGCTCCCTCGGAAAATGCCCTGCGCCAACTCGGGCTCGTTCCCGGGCGGCTTGGCGACCGGACCTGTTATGCCGGCCGAGGCTGTCCGGCCTGTCATCACACCGGGTATCGCGGACGCCTGGGAATTTTTGAGTTTCTGCCTGTCAACGATGCGTTGCGCGAGCTGATCGTCGCCGGCGCTTCCTTGCAGCAATTGCGGGAAAAAGCCGCTGCGCTCGGCATGACCACGCTCAGAGACGCCGGAATTTGCGCGATGTTCGCCGGAGAAACCACGTTCGAGGAAGTGATCCGGTATACGTGATAAGAGTGGGCGGGACCGCCGTAAGGACTCGTCGCGGTCCGTCCCTACCGGCGCTGCCGCGCCAAAGATCAACGCGCTGGGTGATGGGCGCTCGTTCGTTCTGAAGCTTGCGCCGGGTACATTTTCTGGTAGCCACATTTTCCCATGCCCCGCTTTTCCTACACCGCGATTGATCAGGGCGGAAAGGAACTGAACGGATTTCACGCCGCCACGACGTTGGAAGAGGCTGCCGCCGAATTGAAGGCGAAGGGGCTTTTCCCCACCGAGATCAGCGAAGATCACAGTTCGACGGGGGCTGCTGCTTTGCTCGGGAAAACGGTCACGGCGGTTTCCGGTATGGCAGGAAGGCAGCGACCATCCTATGCGTTGCGGCTGCCGTTTTTCCGACCCGTCAAGCCGCGGGAACTCATGCTGTTCACACGCCAGCTTGCGACCTTGCTGCGGGCCGGCATGCCGTTGCTGCGCGGGCTTGAGACTTTGTCCCGGCATGAACGCAACGCCGCCTTTCGTGCGATGATTGAGGCGCTGGCCGCCCACATCCGTTCCGGCGGCACGCTCTCTGAGGGGCTGGCGCGACACCCGCGCGTGTTCGACCGGCTTTACCTCAGCATGATCAAGGCGGGGGAGGCCGGCGGCATGCTGGACGCGGTGCTGGACCGGCAGGCGCGCTTTCTGGAAAAAAGCCGGCAGCTCCGCGGCAAGGTGAAAGCGGCGATGGTTTACCCGCTGGTCGTGCTGACCGTGGCGCTCACCATTCTCACGGGCCTCCTTGTGTTCGTGGTGCCGCAGTTCAAAAAAATCTTCGCCGATCTGCTCAAAGGCGCGCCTTTGCCTTCGCTCACGCAGGCTGTACTCGGCGCCAGCGATCTTGTCCGGGCGCATTATCCTGTTGTCATCGCGGGACTCGTCGCCGCGTGGTTTGTCTTCAAACTTTTCCGACGCAGCCCGGGTGGGGGCCGGGTGATCGATGGTCTGCTCGTGCGGCTGCCGCTCTTTGGCGATCTCATCTTGAAATCCCTGGTGGCCCGCTTCAGCCGGACGCTGGGCACGCTGCTGTCGAGCGGAGTGGCGATTTTGCCGTCGCTGCTCATCACGCGCGACACCTGCGGCAACGCCCGCGTGGCCGGGGCCATCGGCTTTGTTCATGACCGGGTGAAGGCCGGCGAACCGGTCGCGCGGACGCTGGAGAGCACACAGGTGTTGCCGCCGATGGTGACGAGCATGATCGATGTCGGCGAACACACGGGACAACTGCCCGCCATGCTCGGGAAAATCGCCGATCTCTACGACGACGAGGTGGACAACGCCGTGGCCGGGCTGAGTTCGCTGATCGAGCCCGTGCTTATTTTGCTGTTGGCCGGCGTGGTCGGCACCATCGTGATAGCCCTGTTTCTGCCGATCGTCCGCATCGTGCAGTTGCTTACCTAAATGGCACAAAGATTGGTTTGATACGGTCAGGTTAGCCTGCTGCCGTACCCAGTCCTTTTTTCGAAGATGAAATTTTCCCGCACCAACTCCGATATCTATATTCCCGCCGGGCGGCTTTTGCCCGCCGAGGCGCTGCAACGCGTCACCCACCTTTGTGTGGGGGCCCATCAGGACGATATCGAGATCATGGCGCACGCGGGCATCGCCGACTGCCTTGATCAGCCTAAGAAATCTTTCGGCGGCGTGGTCGTGACAGATGGGGCCGGCTCCGCCCGGACCGGTGAATTTGCCAACATGACGGACGGTTTGATGCAGGCCGTCCGGCGTCGCGAGCAGCGGCAGGCCGCCGATCTTGGGCGTTACCGCATTCAGATTCAGCTCGGGCATCCCAGCGCGGATGTGAAGCAGCCGGGACATCCCGGAGTCGCGGAAGATTTGCAGACCATCTTCTATGTCTGCCGCCCCGAGGTGCTCTACATCCACAATCCTGCGGACAAACACGACACGCATGTCGCCCTCGCATTGCGCTGCATCGAGGCCCTGCGCTCGTTGCCGCCGGAGAAACGTCCGCAGCATGTCCTCGGCTGTGAAGTCTGGCGCGATCTCGACTGGCTGGTGGACACCGACAAAGTCGCGCTCGATTCCGGTCGTCAGCCGGATCTCGCGGGCAAAATGTTGCAGGTCTTCGCCTCCCAGATCAGCGGTGGCAAACGCTACGATCTCGCCACGCTCGGCCGCCGTTCCGCCAACGCGACCTTCAGCGACTCCCATGAGGTCGACAAGATGCAAGGCATCACCTGGGCGATGGATCTCACCCCGCTCGTGCAAAATCCCTCGCTGAGCATCGCCGATTTCACCCTCGCCCACGTCGACCGCCTGCGCGACGACGTCGCCAAACGACTGGGCAAGCTGACGGGTGCAACTCAGGCTCGGCTCGTTTGAGACTTCCGTCAGTCCCGCAACAGGCAATGAATGAGTCTCCATCGAGAAATCAGGAGATTTCTGCAAAGCGTTTTGAATGGAGTGTGCGTGCGCTTTATCAGCCTGCCCATGTTCAATCGCAGTTGTTTCCTCATTTTGTGTGCGTAGCGGAAGAGCTTGCTCTTGAGTTTGACGAATGGCGCCGGAGATTTTTTTTGCGCCGGAGCGAGCGAAAGACTGACATCCGAATGGCGCTAAGTTAAGACCGGTTTTCGTTGGAGTTTTCGCTTGGAAAAGCACGATTGCGGCGTGAGGGCTGCTGGAGTTTTCGGCATGAAAAACCTCACGATGGATCTGCCGGGATTCTCGCATCGGTTGGGCGGTCGCCGGGCGCCGCCAGCGGCAAATAATATGATTGGTCACTCTGAGGCCCTTGATGGCTTGGCCGCGTTGGTGTGGCCGGCCGGTAAAGGCGCTTGCTGGCACCCGCATCTCGATGCCTGACACCGAGGGGAAGCGGACCCGCTGGCCCCATGCAGGCAGCCAAAACCCCAGGAGTGAGTTTCCCACCGCGCCAATGGTCGGTTTGTTCTGCTAGGCCCGTTCGGCGGCATTTCGTGCCAGGCTTTCAAGCTTTCTCAATTGGGCCGGTGTGGGCATGACAGAGATGGATTGGTTTCAGAAAATATCCCGAAGGGCGGTGCGGTGTCACGCCGCGATCGCTCTCCTCCCGGCCATCAATCCGGCTGCCCCGGATGGTTTCACGCATCAAGCGATCGCCACAGATACCAGCTCGCCACACTGCGGTAGGGCTGCCAGCAACGGGCATGTTTTAAAAGGGTGGCTGGCGTTGGATCGGCGCGTTTGCGGTAGAGTTTTTTGAACGCGAGCCGGATCGCAAAATCCCCTGTGGGCATCACGTCGGGCCGGCCGAGATGGAAGATCAGGAGCATGTGCACCGTCCACGGACCGATGCCGCGTACGGCGGTCAGACGGGCGATCAATTCTTCATCGGCGAGCTTTTTGGCTTCGCGCCAATCAGGGACGGAGCCGGCCTGACACTTGGCCGCGAGGTCGCGCGCAGCCGCCAGTTTTGCCCGCGACATCCCGGCAGCCCGCAGCGCCTCGTCACTCGCGGCCAGGCATGCGGCCGGGGTTGGCCCGCCATGCGTTTCGAGTACGGCATGGACCCGTTTGAGAATGGTGGCGGCGGCTTTGCCGTGCAACTGCTGGTAAACGATCGAGCGCAGCAGCGCCGAGAAAAGATTGTTCGTCCGGGGTGGTTGCAGGCTGAAGGGACCGGTCCTTTCAATCAATGCGCCCAAGATGGGGTCTTGCGCCCTGAGATGGGTGAGAGCGGCATCGGGGTTGAATTGAAGACCGGACTTCATTGGTGTGTACAAGGCGCAGGGTTTTGCCGCCGGGTCAGGGACGGCTATTCGGAAATTAATTCCGCGCCTTCAAGGACCAGCAGCCGGGTCTTGGTGCGGATTCCGCCCGGTGCCGAATACCCCGTCATCTTGCCCCTGGCCGAAACCACCCGGTGGCAGGGCACGATCAGGGGCCAGGGATTTTTCGCCATGGCCACGCCGATGGCGCGGGCCGACCTTGCGTCGAGTCCGATCAGTCGGGCGAGTTCACCATAACTTTTCTTATCCCCGGGCTTGATCCCACGCATCTGCTGATAGACGGCTTGCTGGAAATCGCTGACCAGAGACCAGTCAAGCGGTACGGTGGAAAAATCCTGCGGATGCCCTGCGAGATGGTGTTGCACCCTTTCAATCAACCGCCGGACCCAGTGCGGACGGGCGGTGCCGGTCGTTTTGTTGCGGCTGCGGAGGGCGAGTTTAATTTCGGTCTCTGCCGGATTTTTTCCGGGCAACTGAAAACCGGTGAGCCCGGCTTCGTTCCACGCCAGACCGCAAGTGCCGATGTCGGTGGGGAAAAATGTGAGGGCCATGGGGCGGAAATTGAATGCCGGCCAGGATTTTTCAATCGGCGGCTGAAAGGGAAAGGCATCGCCGCAGCACCGAAGAGCCCGGCTTCTATTTTGCCGGTTTCACCTGCTCGACGGTGTAGCCGCGCTGGCGCAATTGCGCCAGCACTCCTTCCGGCCCGGCCAGATGGGCGATTCCCACGAGGACAAACTTGGACTTGGAGGTCTGGAACAAGGCCTCGATTTTAGGCAGCCAATTCGCGCTGCGTTGTGCGATCAGATTGCGGAAAAGCACGGGATGATCCTGGCGAAGATTCTTCAACATCAGTTCATCGATCTTGGCGAGGTCGCCTTCTCTCCAGGCCTTGATCACCGCTTCGTGCTTGCCCGGCAGGTCGGCGATTTCCTGGAGGGAATAATCGATCAGTTCGCTTTCCCTGCCGGCGCCCTGATTGGTCAGATATTCAATGTGCTGATCCAATGTATCCAGACCGGCGACGACTTTCTCCGTCCCAAGGGTCCTTTGAAAAAAATAGGTGTCCATGGTCTTCTGCGTCACCCCCTGCTTTTGCATTTCCACGGAAGTCAGCATCGCCCGGCACCGCCAGGCCCGGACCTTGTTCATGTTTTCCTCCGGAATGCCCACCGTGCTGCAAAATTCCTGGATGCTGCGCCAGCTTTGGGGACTGAGAATTTTGTCCAAAGTGCTCCCGTCGGTCGACAGGGAACGGTTGGTGATGTTTTGCTGCGTTTCGGTTGATTGCAGAAGAAAAATATCCGTCTCGAAATAAATCTGGGGAGAAGCGGCGAAGGCCAGGTCGAATTCCTTGGGCAACGGATAATCACCGGCGCGCAGCACCGGGCAGGTTCCACCGAGATACACGCTGCGACGATCCTTCGTGATTTTCCAGACGGAGGACTGGGCGGATAGCGTGGTGGCGGCGATCAGCAATCCGAGGAGGATGAAAAACGATTTGGCATTCATGAACAGCGGAGGAAGGTCTGAATATTACGTTTTTGCGTAATGCAGTGAGGCTTTGTCACTAGCTTTGTTAGAGTTGTTTTCCTTTAACGCGACGGTATTTTTTGCAACCGCATTCGGGTGAATGGATTTTATTAAAGCATTTACCCAGTGATCTGGTCTTGCGCGGCCTTGCCGTCCGATGAGCGCAATTCGTGACGATCTCCCGGACTGGGCATGCCAAAGCTTGGCAACAGGGCGAAACTCCTTCTTGTTGGCCAAAACCCACATGTCGAAAAATCGTTTCTACAACGCCTATGATCTGGAGGTTTGGGGCAGTGCGCGAAAGCCGGATTACCGCAGTCCCTTCCAGATCGACCGTGACCGCATCATCCACGCGCATTCCTTCCGCAAACTGCAGTCAAAGACCCAGGTGTTTCTGAGCGGCGAATACGACTTCTACCGTACCCGGCTCACCCACTCGATGGAAGTCGCGCAGATCGGCCGCTCCATCTGCCATTATCTGCTGAGCCGCGGCGCGCCCCTCAGCGAGGATTTCTTCATCGATGAAGCGCTTGTGGAAGCCAGTTGCCTGGCGCACGACATGGGTCATCCGCCTTTCGGCCACTCGGGCGAGCGTACCTTGCAGGAGCAGATGAAGCGGCGCGGCGGATTCGAGGGCAATGCGCAGACACTGCACCTTCTCTGCGAGACGATGTACCAGAACGAATCCGGCGTGCGCGGCATCCAGCCGACCCGCGCGTTGCTCGACGGGGTGCTGAAATACAAAAAGCTCTACACCGAGTTCGCCACCCCGCCGGTCCGCCACTTCATCTACGCGGGGCAGGAACCGGTGCGCGACTGGGTGTTCGGCGGAGCGGCCATTCCCGGCCCGCTGCTACGGGGCAACGCGCTCAACGATTTCAAGAGTGTCGAGTGCCAGATCATGGATTGGGCCGACGATGCCGCGTATTCGCTCAACGACATTGTCGACGGGGTGCGGGCGGGTTTTCTCACCATCGAGCGCGTGGAGAGCTGGGCCTCAGCGCAGACGATCAGCACGGAGGAGCGGCAGCACATGGATTCGCTCTTCGAGGCGATCCGCGGCGATCGCCTGGAAAATGCCTTCGCCAAAAAGATCGGCGCTTTCATCCAGGCCTGCCGGTTGCAGGAACGGGACAATTTCATGGCCGGAAAAACCAACCGCTACAAATACGAGCTGGTGGTCGAGGCCGGAGCGCTGGGCGAGGCGGCGTTTTTCAAAAAAATGGCCAACGACATCATCTTCGAAAGTCCCCAGCTCGCGCAGCTCGAATACAAGGCGCGGGTCATCATTCTGGCCCTCTACAATGCCATTTGGGACAACTATGCCGAGCGGAACGAGCGCGTGATCCGGATTCTGCCCGCGAATGTCAGCCGGCTGATCGAAGCCGAGAAAACCCAGGATGGAAAGGCCCGCCGCATTTGCGATTTCCTTTCCGGCCAGACCGACGGCATGATCGTCCGCACCTACCGCCGCCTCTTCGACGCCGAGTTCGGCAGCTTCCGGGATCTGAGCTGATATCAGAGGATTAATTCCCAGTGGCCGACATCGATCCACCGCCCGAACTTCCAGCCGACTGTTCCGAACTGGGCCACTTTCTGGAAACCGAGTTTTTCGTGGAGCGCGACGCTGGCAATGTTGGGCCGGGCAACACCGTGGGCAACGGGAGGCGGCCGTTGGTGACGGTTTTTGAGAACCGGACAAGACTGTTTCGACCGGAGCAAAAAGGCTCCGGGCGGATGGCCTTCCTGATATTGCCGCGCGCCCTTGGCGTGATCCATCAAGTCGTGGCGGCGAGCAAAGATCACCCACATGCGATCAGAGAGGTGGTCCGTCAGTTGAGCAGGGCTGACGAGCATAAAAGCACCGGTGTTATACAACGATTTTTCAGGAGGCTGGCAGTTGCACGATGATCGTGTGGCCGTCGACCTTCACCTTGTCGCCGACCGCGAGTTTTTTTCGCTTTTGGGTTTCGATCGCGCCATTGAGCAGCACGCGGCCTTGGGCGATCAGGGTTTTGGCCTCGCCACCGCTGTCGGTCAGCCCGCCGAACTTGATGAACTGGCAGAGTTCGATCGGCACTTCGCGGACGACAACCTGGCGTGGAGTGGAGGAATTGGTGGCCTGGACAGGCAAAGGGATTCTTTTCATGGTGTCGGTATTAGGCGTCGAGTGAAACGAGTCGATCCTCAGTTTTTGCGATCCGGCGCCGCCATCAGCCGGATGCCGTCCGGGTCGATGAAGATGCGGCGTTCGCGGAAGAGGGAACCGATGCCCTGCTTGAAGGCTTTCTTGCTCACGCCAAAGGCCTCGCGGATTTCCTCGGGCAGGCTGTTGTCGTGGTACGGCAGATGGCCGCCGGCGGCGGTGAGCTTTTCGATGATGGTATCCGCCACGGAGGCGATCCGACGGTAGCCGGCGCGACCGAGGGCGAGATCGATTTTTCCGTCGGGACGGATCGAACGGACGTAGCCTTCCACCAACTGGCCGATGCTGAGCGAACCCTGCACCTCGGTGTGATAAACAAGGCCGCGATGGGCATCGTTGATGATCATGTTGTAGCCGAGCGGACTGCGGCTCGCGACCATCAGCTTGAGGGATTCGCCCTCGTGGTAGTGTGGCGGAGTGAGGTCGATGTGGCGATTGAGCCGGGCACTGGCGATGAGGCGGTCTGATTTGTCGTCGATGATGACTTTCACCACCACGCGATCGCCCACGTTCAGCGGACCGGTGGTTTCGCGAATCGGGAGCAAAAGATCTTTGTCCAAGCCCCAGTCCAGGAAAAGGCCGATGCGGGGATTAATGCCGGCGACACGGAGATACGCGCATTCGCCCACGACGGCCAGGGGTTTTTCGGTGGTCGCGACGAGACGATCCTCAGAATCGCGATAGACAAAGACTTCGACTTTATCGCCGGGATTGGCTCCGGGCGGGTTATATTTTCCGGGCAGGAGGATTTCGCCGTGCCGGCCGCCGTCGAGATAAAATCCCGGAGGAGCGGAGCGGACGATGGTGAGAAGGCTGCGTTGGCCAAGAAGAGACATGAAGGGGCAGGATACCGTGGGCGGATGCGTTTGGGGAGTTAAATCGCCAATCAGGGGAGCATTCAGACGGTAGGACGCTGGAAAGCCCGAATGTCCGGAAGAATGCCCTCGACGCATTCGGCAGGCCGCTTTGTCTGGGGACGTGTCGCCATCACTTACTCTGCAACCGATCGGATACATCCGCACGCAAAAGCAGGTGAAGTTTCACGCCCGGCACCAGCCGGTGGAGAGCGAGACGGAATACAACGTGCTCGAGCTGTTGCCGGATTGCCGGTACGAGGAGGCGCTGCAGGATCTGGCGGGATTTTCACGGGTGTGGCTGCTGTGGTGGTTTCATCGCAACACGGAATGGCGGCCGAAGGTGTTGCCACCGCGCGGGCCGTCGAAACGGCGGGGAGTGTTTGCAACACGTTCGCCGCATCGGCCGAATCCTCTCGGTCTGACTCCGGTGCAATTGATCCGGGTGGAGGGCCGTCAATTGATCTTGGGTTCCTGTGATCTGGTCGATGGCACGCCGGTCTTCGACATCAAGCCCTACATCCCCGCTTACGACATTTTCGAGGGAGAAAAAGCGGGCTGGATTGCAGAGGTGGATGAGTCGCTCCGCCAGCCCCCGCCGTTCACCGTGACGTATTCGCCGTTCGTGGAAACTCAGGCGGAATGGCTGCGGGTGAACTGGCAGATCGATTTCCGGCCCCGACTGCGCGAGCTGCTCGCGCGTGATCCGGGCATGCATCGGGCGCGGCGGATCACGCGGCGCAGCGCCGGAATATATGTGATTGGCTGCGGTGCCTGGCGCGCTGTTTTCACGGTGGAAAAAAATCTTGTCACGGTGCAAAGCATCGAGGCGGGTTATGCGCGTCGTTTTTTAATCGATCCCTCGCGATCCGGCATCGCCGACCGTGAGGCGCAACTGGCCTTTATCGGGCAATGGCCGGAGCGGCCACCTGCGGCGAAAAAGGAGTCCAAACGATCGCGCTGATACCAAGCGGGCCGCTTAACGATTGCTCAATGCCAGCCGGATGGGGTGGGGGGAGCGGAATCAGGCGATTCCACCGGGATGATCCCGGCCGGCGGAGTGCCGTAATAAAACAAATTAAAGTGCTGGAATCCCTCGGGGGCGTGCCGCAAGCCGTAGAGCAAAAGCAGCAGGCCGGTGCATAACAGCAGGGTGGACGATTCTGCCAGGAGCAGGAGCAAGCTATTCATGGGGAGGAATGGTTTGCGACCTCGAGAAAACAATGGGGGCAATCATTGTAGGGTGTCGTATGGTGGGGGTAGCGAACCAATGTTAAGATTATGTGACGCCGTAAAGTATTAACGACGATGAACCAACAAATACTTTTCGACTGCAACGGGTTTGCGATTATTGCCTGCTGAAACGATTCAGTTTGGGAGATTGCTCGCTACATTCGCAGCGGAAAACATTCTGTGCGTAATGATTTTCACTGGCGCCACGGACTGTTTCATCGGCTGGATCAGCTTGGTCAGCATCGGAACTTTTGCCTTGTTTGGTTTCGATAAGTGGCGGGCCGGGCGGGCTGGTTCGCGCCGCATTGCCGAGTCAACATTATTGACCGCATGTGCCCTGGGCGGGTGGTTCGGCGGACTGTCTGGCATGATTTTTTTCCGGCATAAATCATCCAAGCCGTCGTTCTTGCTGCGATTTTTGGCGGCGTTTGTCGTCTTTGCTTTTCTCAGTGTCGGCGTATTGAGGCTGATGGGGAAAATTTGAACAACCTGCCGTCGCCGGCAGTTGGATGAGATGCGGCATTGAACCGGGCGTTGCGATTCCTCAACCTGGATGCATGCCCGAGTTTAAATCCAAAGACCCGCTGCATGGCATCACGCTCGAACGTCTGTTGACGGAACTGGTGGCGGAGTTTGGCTGGGAGGAACTGGGCCGGCGCATCGAGATCCGCTGCTTCCTCTTTGATCCGAGCATCAAATCCAGTCTGACCTTTCTCCGCAAAACCCCGTGGGCCCGGACCAAAGTGGAGGAGATGTATGTGGATTGGAAGCGTGCCGGTGAGACCGGGGGCAAGGGGTGCCTGAGTGATCAATGACAAAAATGATTTGTGCCCCGCCGGTGATTGCTCCGGGCTGAAGCCATGAGCCGAGTCATGTGTTACCGCTGTTTCTGGCCCCAGACACTGTGCTGGTGTCCGACGTTGCATCCGATGGAGACGCGCACGCGGTTTGTGTTTTTGATGAGTCCCAAGGAATTCAAACAGGAAAAGGCGGGGACGGGCCGCCTGACGCACCTGTGCCTGCCGAACAGCGAGCTGCGCATGGGTGAGAATTTCGATTTGAATGACGAGGTGCAGGCCCAGATCCGTGATCCGATAAATTTTCCCGTGTTGCTCTATCCCGGTCTGAATGCGCGCAATCTCTCGAAAGGTGATCTGACTCCCGCCGATCTGGGCGGACGGCGCCTGGTGGTCTTTCTGATCGACGCAACCTGGGGCGGGGCCCGAAAAATTTTGCGCCTGAGTCCGAGTTTGCAGCGGCTGCCCCGCATCATGTTCACCCCGTCGGCGCCGAGCCGCTACGTGATCAAGCAGCAGCCGCAGGAGGGCTGTCTCTCGACGCTTGAAGCGGTGCATGAGCTGCTGGTGGCGCTCGAGCGTTCGGGTTTGGACCGCTATCTGCTGCCGGAGCAATTGCACGGGGTTTTTCAGCGGATGCAGGATTTTCAACTGAAGTGTGCGGCGGATCTGTCCCGCCCGGGTTATCGTCGGCGCGCCTATCGTTCTCCCGAAGAACGTGCCGCCCAACAAGCACTCAAGGTGAAGCGGCGACGGATGAAATTTTTGAAGGTGGAGCCGGCCCGTTCCAGTCTGGACGAAACGGCGGGTTAGTGCTGGCTCGACAGGACGGCGGTGGGTTTCCAGTCTGTCGGCAATGGATGAACCGGAATCAGCCCGCTGTCGCGCAATACTGGGAGTATCCGTCGGCGCCAGCACTGAGGAGCTGGAACGCGCGTTCATGAAGAAAAACTTTGGGCTGATTAAAAACGGCAGCGCGGCTGAGCGGGAGGAATTGCGTGCGGCCTATGAGGCGCTGGCGGCGCAACGGCGGTCGGAAGGTCTGCCTCAACGGACCGTGCAACCAATTGCGGCCGGTGCGACGGTGACGGCCGGGCAGATGGCCGTGCCGGTCAAGCCCGTGCCGTATGTGCCACGCACACCGGCCCCGATGGCGTTTTCATTGCTGGCTTTCGACAACTGGCGGGTGAATGTGATCGTGCCGCCGCTTCTGCTGGGTTTGACGTGGCTGCTCAACCGGAGCCCGCTGGAATTTTTTCTCAGGGGATTTCAGGTCTGGATGCACGAATTTGGCCATGCGACGGCCGCGTGGATGTGCGGTCGCCGGGCCTTGCCCCTGCCTTTGGGCTGGACGCCGGTGGAGGATGAGTATTCGCCTTTTGTGTATTTCGGATTGCTGCTGCTTTTCATCATACTTTTTGGCGCGGGATGGAAGGAGCGCAAAGTCTGGCCGATGCTCGCGGCGGTGGTGCTGGCCGGCGTGCAATTCCACATGACCTGGCGGATGCCCGAGCGGCGGCAGGAATTTTGGTGGGGCGCGTTCGGCGGGGTCGGCGGAGAATTTTATCTGAGCGCGCTGCTCATGGCGTTTTTCTTTGTCGAGCTCCCCGAGAAATTCCGCTGGGGCGCCTGCCGGTATGTTTTCTTTCTGATCGGAGCGACGGCGTTTCTGCACATTACCGGTTTTTGGGAGCAGGTGAATCGCGGCCTGCAGGACATTCCGTTTGGGAGCATGATCAATGGCGAGGATGATCAGGGCGGAGACATGAACAAACTGCTCGATGCCTATGGCTGGACCCGGACTGACATCCGCCACCGTTACTTCATCCTTGGCCGCTGGTGCTGGGCGGGACTCGGTCTGGTCTACGCGAGCTTTGCGCTGCGGCTGAACCGAATACCGGACAAAATCGTGGCTTCGTTGAACCGGGAAGGTGGCGGGAACGGAGGCCAGCCGCAGTAAGCCTTACTGGCGGCGCGCGAGCTCGGGATCGAGCCGGATGGCCTGTTGGTAATGCTCGGCGGCTTCTTGCAATCGGCCGGCCTGGCGAAGCCCGAGCGCGAGATTCATCTGGGACTCGGCGTTCTCCGGATTGAGCCGGACCGCCGCTTCGTACTGGCCGATGGCTTCAGGATAACGGCGGGCCTGGACGAGGGCCCGTCCGTAGGTGCTGTGGCGTTCGGGCGACTCCGGATCGAGCGCGACGGCCTTTTCGAAATGCACCACCGCCTCGGGAAACCGATTGCCCAGCATCAGCGCAATGGCCCAGCTCTCCTCGGCTTCGGCGTAATCGGGTTTGAGCCGCACGGCCCGTTCGAAATGGGGAATCGCTTCCCCGGTGCGGTCGAGCCTGGCCAAGGCCAGGCCCAAATTGTGCTCCGCTTCAGGGTATTGGGGGTGATGTTTTATTGCCTGCTCAAATTCGGCCATGCTTTCCGGCAGCCGGTCGGCAGCCATGAGCGCGGTCCCGAGATTGTTGTGCGCCTGGAAAAAACGGGGCTCCAGCCGCACGGCCTTTTCAAGGTGAGGGATCGCTGCCTGAAGCCGGTTAAGACGGGTCAGAGCATAGCCGAGGTTGTTTTCGGCCAGGACATAATCGGGGTGCAGATTAAGTGTCTGTTCAAGATGAGGGATCGCTTCCTCCATCCGCCCGGTCTCGATAAGAATGGTCGCGAGATTGTTGTGCGCCATCCAGCACACGGGATTTCGCGCCAAGATGCTTTGATACAGCGTGAGATTGTCGCGATACGTTCCGCTTTGCGCCCAGCTCAGCGAGGCCAGCAAGGCCAACAAAGCGCCGCCGGCCGCGGTCCGTCCCCAGCGCGGCAAACGCTCCGAAGCTTTCATCAACCCGGCCCCCGCCAGCGCGAAGACGGAAAGGCTCGCCAGATACTGGAAGTGATCGGCGACATACGAGTAGAGAAAAGGGAAGACATTGACAAAACCCAGGACCGGGAAAAGCGAGCCGGTGAAGAGCAACGCGGCCGCCAAGGGGCTGCGCTGCCGGCGCTGCCACCACACGAGTCCGGCCAGCATGATGATGGCGGCCGTCAGAAAGAGCCATTGCCACCAAACCGAGGCATCCACGGTCCAGCGCGGGTAGATGAAAATAAGATCCGCCGGCCAGATCAGTTTGCCGAGATAGAACCAGAAAACCCGCCCGGCCAGCAGGCAGCGTTGCACCAACCCCAAATCGAAATCCTGGCCCTGGGCGCCGATGAGTTCCCGTTCAAAATGTGCCGTGACCAAACCCGACGCCGCGCCAAGGACAAACCAAGGCAGCAGCGGCCGTACGTCGCGTTTCCACTCAAGCCTGCCGCGCTGCCACCAGAACACCACCAACAACGCCGCCGGCAGCGAGGCGGTGACCGTCTTGGTCAGCAGGGCCAGCACGAACAATCCGGTGGCGAAAAGATAAACGCTGCCCCGGCGTCGTTCGGCGAAGCGGAGATATGCGAGGGCGGCGCAGAGATAGAACACGAGCGAGAGGGTGTTTTTTTGCTCGGAAACCCAGGCGACGGATTCGACGCACACCGGGTGCAACGCAAACAACAGCGCTGCCAGGGCGGCACCGGGCACTGCGAGCCGACGCAACAGAGTGCAGAACAGGCAGGCGGCCGAGGCGTGCAGCAGGACGTTGAGCAGGTGATAGCCGAGGGGAGAGTCGCCCCAGACAAGATGCTCCAGCCAGAAGGCCGAGTGCAGGACCGGGTAATATTGCTGGGTGGCGCCAAACTCGAACCAGATGCGCAACAGGCCGGAGAGGTCGCGCAGGTCCGCCCGTGTGATGTGGCCATCGTCATCCCAGATGAAGCCAGCGTGGAGTGCAGGCAGGTAGGCCACCAATGTCAGAAGAATAATGGCGGCACCAACCCGGACGTTGGACCAGGCAAACGGATTGGCGGGAGCAATCGTCGTGGCCGGCTGGGACGAATTTCCTGGGCGTCGGGACATGACCCACTCAGTAAGCTGCGGTGAAGAACGTCGGCGACACTATTCCGTGTTTGGAAACTGTGTGTGGGGTGGATTCAGAAAAAACGCCGCCAGCACGAAGGCTGACGGCGTTGAGGTGAACAAACTGCGGGCCGCGATTACAGGTCGAACGAAGCGGTGAGGATGAACTGCTGCGGGTCGACGATGCGATAGGTGCTGATGCTGCCGTCCGGGAACGCACCGACGGGTTGCAGGTGGCTATTATAGCCAAGATTTTTGACGTTTAACTGGAAGCACGCGGCGACCTTGTCATTCCAGAGCTTGGTCTTGTAGTTCAAAAACAGATCCACGAAGTCGTGGGCTTTGTCATAAATCGGACGGGTGGCATCGAGGCTCTGGTAGATGCCACTGCTGTCGGCGATGCCGTAGTAGCCAATGGCGGCTCTGTCTTCCCAGCGGTACGCACCGCCGACGGTCACGTGTTTGAGCCACTTGTTTTCGGTCACGGCGGCCAGTTGGAAGCTGGTGGCGGCACGGAAGGCATAACGGCGGATTTGTGGATTGGATTTGCCCTCTTGCGCCTTGATGATGCCAAAGGGCGCGCCCACGAACGCCTGGAAATTCTGCGCCGGAGTCACGGCCGAGGCTGTGAACGAAGCGGGGGCGCCCGCAACAGGTGCGGCGGAATAGTGGTGGTTCCACCAAAGTTTGCCCGGGTTGCCTTCAGCGGCCGCGTTGGCGTCGGTGATGGACGGGTCCACGATTGTAGTCCAAATCTTCATCCGGTCATTGATCCAATCGACGAGAGCCTTGGAGGTATTCAGGTTGATCGACTTGGTGTCCGTGGCGGAAGCGGAGACGGTCCAGAATCTGGTCGGATTATAGTTGATCTCCAGCTCCGTGCCGACGGAGCGCACATCCGAGGTGGCACCGATCGGGAGGGTCGAAGAGCCGGCGCCGACATAGTAATCCCGGTCCGCCGTGCTAAACCCGGTCTCATGCTGGACCTCCGTGGCAACCTGGTCTGCGGTCCAGGTTGGATTGGCATTTTGCACCCAATGGGTGGCGTTGTTGTAGAGGTTGAGAAAAGGCGTGGGGTTGCCGGCGCTCGCTGGCGCGATGAAATCCAGGCGCAGAACACGCCCGGCCAGAGTGTTGACGTCGGAGTTCTGGGAATTGAGCTGGAAGTTGTCGAAGCGGGTCATGCGAACGACCAGCTTGCTGTCGAACAGATTGAGCCCGAAGCCCCAGCTCTTGTCTGTACCCGTGGGATTCGGCAAAACATTCCTGTAAAGATCCTGTGCCGGACTCACGATCAGGAAGCTGTCTGATTTGTTGACGTTTACCGAAAAGCCGTTGAGCAGGCTGGCAAAGAAATGGCCGGCACCGGTGCCGTTCTTTTCCATATGGGCGGTGATCGGGGTATCCATGAAGGGACGGAGCACAAACTGGACGTTGGTCGTGCGGCCTCCGTTGCGGTAGGTGGTCGGCGACCATTTGTCAGTGGCGGCGCGATTGAAGGTGATACCATCGGCGTTGAGGAAGTTGTTCGTGGGCGTGCCCGGGTCGCCGAAATTCGTGAAGGTCTGGTCATAGCGCGCGCCGAAAGTCGTGACCAGGCGGTCTTCGAGCAGATGGTTTTGCAGCACGCCACCGACAGTCTTGACGATCAGTCGGGTGTTGAAGGTTCCGCCGGTCTTGTCGGCCCCCACCGGACTGAGCAGGAGCGAGTCCGTGTGAAATACCGCGGGTGTCACGACTACGCCCGAAGAATTGTAGGTGGGTGAAGTTCCCCAGACGAAGTTATAGTTCCCGAATTTGAAATCACCCGGAGCTTGCGTCACCGCGAGGCCCTTGCCGCCGATATAGTACTTATAGAGACCCTGGGTCAGGTTGATGAGAGCGGGGGTGCCGGCCGGTACGGCTTGGAAACCGCGGTAGGTTCCGTCGGGAATCCAAGTGGGATCCGGGGCGGCGGAGGCGATCGCATCGCGGTAGGAGTACTGTCGGTTGACGCGGTTTTTATCTTCACCGTAAGCGGTAAGCTGGAACCAGCCGAGATACTTGAGGAGCTTGCTTTCGTTGTGCGTCAAATCGAGCCGATAGGCGAGTTGCGCCCGGGCGGTGTCCCACAAGGCGGGTTGCGAGACACTGCGGGGTTTGTCGACGGTCAGATAAGGGTGCAGAAAGTAAGGATTGGGCGTGCCGTCGAGCAGCTTTTCGTTGATGTCGACCGTGAGCGCGCCGGAGGTGCCGTTGTCGTTGGCCACGCCCACGAGGTTGCGGGCATAGCGTTGCGAGTCCTCGCGCATGAAGGTCGCCTGGGCGGCGAGCGTTTGCGCGGCGGTGTTGATGATCATCTGGTCGAGCGTGATGTTCGACGTGGTCGTCTGGTCATCAAAGTGATTGGGCGACGAAAGATTGATGGAAGTATAATCGTAGATGGCCTTGTCGCTGATCGTCGGCGAGGTATTGAACAGGAACTGGGCCAGGGGCCGGCCGGCCGTCCCGCTGAAGGCGCCTTGGACCGGATTGAGCTGCAAATACCGGGAAGCACCCAAGGTGTTGCCAACGGGGCTCGTCGTGCTCGTGGTGCTGCGCGGTGTGGACCAGTAGGTCAGACCGAGGACCGGGTCGATGAACATCTGATTGCGGTCATTGCCGAGATAAGTGGCGGAGAAGTAGTCGGGGCCGTTATAGGTGGCGGCAGTGATCGGTGCCCCTCGGGGAGTTCCGTCCTGGTTGTGAATTTGCTGGGTGGTCGGATCCCAGGTCGGGCTGCCATTTTGGATCCAGTAGGTGATGTCGTCACGCGGGGGGAGCTCATTCGGCCGGTTGCCGTAGGCGTGGTAATAGTTCACCGAGCCGGTAATTGTCGTGTATTTGAACGGCATGAATTTGATCATGCCATTATACCGCTCGGTATCGACCCCGGAAGGTTTGCGCTGAAAAGCGTCATGCTGAAAAACTCCGCTCGCCCGGATGGCCAGCTTGTTTTTGATCAGCACCTGATTCACATCCAGGCTGGTGCGCGAGCCGTGATAGCTGTCGCCCCGCAATTGGGTGCTCAGCTTGTCACGCGACAGGTTGGCCGAAGCCGGCACCTGATTGACCGTGCCGGAAGGATTGCCCAGGCCGAATACATTGGCGTTCGGTCCGCGGCTCACTTCGATCGCGTCAATGGTGCTGGGATCGATGGGCACCCGGCCCATGGTCTCGATGTTGCCGAAGGAAATATTGGCCGGCGCGATCCCGCGAACGCGATTGGCCTGGGTCGGGTTGTTTTGCACGTTGTCCGAAACGCTGCCGTTGCGATCGAGGGTGAAGTCGGTGTAGGTGCCCGTACCTTCGGTGCCCGCGACGTAGAGAAAAACGTCATTGATATCGAGCATGCCGAAGTCCGACATCTGCTCCTTCGACATGACGGTGATGGAGGACGCGAGGTCGGAGAGCTTGGTGTTAAAGCGCGTGCCAGACATTGTGTTGCCACTATAGTAGCCATTTCTTTCGGCCACGACCTCGAAGGGCGAAAGAACTGTCACCTCATTTTTGTCGGAGTTGTCCGTCGCGGTCTCGGCGGCTGCGGCGGATTTGGCTGGTGCAGTCTGCGCATGGAGCAGCGAAGCGGCGGGGATCAGCAGGAGCTGGGTTAGGATCAGCCAGCGCAGCGAAAGGGCAGGTCGATTTCTTGTGTTCATAGTTGGGGTTTGGATACGGTGAAAAAGGTCAGACATGAAATGCTGACTGATAAGGTGGAGTAGCTACGGGCAGAAAATAATCAACACCATTAATGAACGTATAGTTCATTAGTGGATAATTTGGGATTTTTGCCTTGTTCCGCCGAGGGGGAACCCGGGGCATTGAAACGACGGAAACGAATAACGGCATCAGCCTGCCACGCAAAAAAGCCGCTTCAAACCGGTCCTGCGCTTCATCCGGCCGAGGCCGACACCGCTTCAGGACAGTTTGGTTTGGATCAGTTTGCTGGCAGCGCCAAAGTCAATGAGTCCGGCTTCGGGGAGTTGTTTGAGCGCACCAATGACCTTGCCCATCTCCTTTTTTGAAGTGGCTCCGGTGGCCGCGATGGTTGCCGACACGAGTTCTTCCAGTTTGGCCGCATCGATCCCCCTTGGCAGATATTTTTCAAGCACGGTGATCTCGGCCGTGTTGGCGGCGACGAGGTCAGCCCTTCCGCCTTTTTCAAATTCTGTGCGGGCATCAGCGAGATTTTTCACCGACTTGCGCAGACTGAGCAGCGTCAGGGCATCGTCGATGGGTTTGCCGGTGTCGAGGGAGGCGCGTTGGATGGCGGCATCGGCGGTGCGGAGCATGGTGGCGGTCGCGGTGTCGCGGGCCTTCATGGCGGTTATTATATCGGCGCGGAGCGTTTCGTAGAGGGATGGCATGGCAGGGAATTTGGATCTGGGATTTGGGGTTCTGGGTTCTTGGTTTGGGATCAGGGAAGTTCTTGGAGGCGGATGCGTCGGTATTCCATCTGACCGCGGTCGCCTTCGAGGCCGATGGGGCCGGTGACGGGCACGGGCATGGCGGCTTCCAGCAGTTCGCCGTTGCAGGTGCAGCGGGCAAAACCGTCTCTGGCCGTGATGATAATTTCGTTCCAGTCCTGCGGCTTGTAGTGTTCCAACTTCGTATAAGGGCCGGCGACCAGGTAATCGCGACACTGGAGCTGCGGGCCGCGCACATAGATGCCGCTGTCGGTATTTGGTGTGGCGCGGAATTCCAATTTGAGGATGAAGTTCTTCGGAAATTCACGTGTGGTCCAGAGCTGCTGAATCCTGCGGCCTTCAGGCGGAGTCGTGACAATCAGGCGTCCGTTTTTGGCGACGAAGCGATTCTCGGGTGTCGCAGTCCGGCCATCGAAGCTGACTGCAGTTTTCACGACGGGCCATTCGCCAGCGTCAGGATCGCTGTCCTGCCAGCCCTTGGCCGAGGCCAGGTCGTCCTCCGTTGTGGGTTGATAGCCCCAGCCGGTGAGATCGTGGCCATTAAACAGGCTGACGAATCCTTCCTCAGGTGTGAAGTGGTCGGGTTCGTTGTCGATGAAACCGAGTGTCGCGAGCACCGGCCGGAGTGCGGCGGCCCATTTGGCGTAGCCGAGAACATTGGGGTGGAGCAGATCGGGAAATTCTTCCGGCTTGGCGTCACCCTGCCCGTTGGCAAAGAGGGTCCAAGTATCCAGCAAGGTTACCTGCGGTTCGTCCTTCATGGCTTCGCGCAGGAGCAGGTTGAGGCGGTTGATCTTGACCGCAGGGCGCTTCATTTTTGCGGAGCTCGGGAAGACTTCGCACAAAATTACCGGCATCGACGGATTATGCTGCTTCAGGGCGGCGATGAGCAGATGAATATTTTGGACCGTGGACCAAGCGTGGGCTTTCTCCTCGAGGTCGTTGGTGCCGATCAGCAGCACGACCCCGGTGGGATTCAGCGCCAATACATCATCCTGCAGCCGGATCAGCAGGCCGCGCGTGGTATCGCCGCTGATCCCGCGGTTGGCGACTTTCACGCCGGGAAAACTGTTGCCAAGATTATCGCCCCAGCCCTGCGTGATGGAATCGCCAAAAAACACCAAGGCGCCTTGGTCCGCCTGCACTTGCGTTGCCCATTTGCTCCGGCGCTCGGTCCAGAGTTTGCGGAACCAGTCATACCGGCGGATGGGGCCGGAACCGGGCAGGCCGGCGTCGGTGGCGGGAAGATCCAGACTGGCGGCCGCGGGAAGGTGGGAGCCGGTGGGAGCGCTTGGTGCAGTGGCGCAGCCCGCGAGCAACGCGACGCCAAGGAGGAAGGGGAGCAGCAGCTTCATACGGAAGCCTGCACCGTAGCTCGGCCCGGGCAAAGTGCCAGCACAAGAAATGAAGGCTAATGTGAGCCGTGGCGTGCGCAGATTTTAAAATATCCATTCCTCTCTTTATTCCATGATACCGGGAGCGGAAGTCGATTGAAGGGTGCGAATCGGCTTCGAGCGATCAACGTGCGAGCAGGGTTTCAGCGCGCGTCCAGATTTCGGTGGGGACGCCGAGGGCTTGCTTGAGGACGACGTCCCGGTCCCATGGATTTTGCTGGCGGGAAAAAGCGAGTTGCTGGCGGAGCGAGAGCTGGCGGGGAAAATACCAGGGCGAAACCAGCGGGCTGATCGCGATCAGCGGATAATCGGTCCCGTAGATGAGTCGGTGCTGAAACTCGGGCCGGCGCAACACTTCGCCGAGGTAACCGTGCTTGTTGATCTGGGTGAGCGAGGAGATGTCGGCGTACAGATTGGGGAACTCGGGCATCATCCGGGCGAGCCGGTCGATCGAGCGCTCGCCGTGAAATTTCCCCGTGGTCGCGGCGTGGGCGGCGATGACAGTCACGCCTTGTCGAAGCGGCAGGCGCAGACGGTCAGGATCACAAAATTCGTCGCGCGCTTGGGTGAAAGATCGTTCATTGCCGGTGTGGGCCAGCAGGGGAAGGGCGAGTTCGGCCATTTTTCGATAGAAGGGAATGAGCCGCGGATCGGCCGGATCGATGTGCTGGATGGACGGCAGCCATTTGATCAGCACGGCACCGTGGGCGCGGGCCCATTCGAGCCGGGCGAGCGCGTCGGGCCGGTAGGGATTGACGCTCGCGCCCCAGAGCAGATTCGGGTGCCTGGGGATTTCTGCGGCGAGAAATTCGTTGGGAATGTAGACTTCGGTTTTTTTCCGATCGAGCTCGCCCTGTTCGTTGACCACACCGTCCAGGGCGAGCACCACGGCGCGGTTCACGTGCTGGCTGGCGGCGAGACGCTCCGCCAGCCGGGTGATCACGATTGCATCGCCCTGCTTCAAAATTTCCTCCTCGGTCACGCCAAAGCTTTTCAGGTAGAACCGTAATTTGTAGCTGCGACGAAGCCGGTCGGAAACGAAACACCCGCTCCCACCGGCACCAAGGCCGGCGGTGTGGCAATGCATGTCGAGGAAGGGTGCGGCGGGCAATGGCTGCACCGGTTGATCCTAAATTCCGTAGTTGAAAAGAAGGGCAGAAGTGGAAGTAGCTGGTCGGCATGGCCATCGTTCCTGCTGGAGGCGTAGAAGGAGTTCACCCGCTGGGTGAAGGTGATTTTAGCTTTCCCACCGC
>Ga0265318_10000215_pt1 | contig 50092 bp, 44 predicted proteins | sample 4821metaG_FD_192431 | JGI IMG/M metagenome (GOLD analysis project Ga0265318, IMG submission 192431) | Rhizosphere microbial communities from Carex aquatilis grown in University of Washington, Seatle, WA, United States - 4-8-21 metaG | ecosystem: Host-associated > Plants > Roots > Rhizosphere >... | reverse complement strand
GACCGGCGCTTCGACCTCTCGTTACCTCACGCTCTTCGGGCGAGCGCAGCGCGGCTTTGCCGCGCGGAGCGACCGGCGCTTCGACCTCTCGTTACCTCACGCTCTTCGGGCGAGCGCAGCGCGGCTTTGCCGCGCGGAGCGAGGGGGGCGCGGGGGCGTGTGAGCGGCAGCGAGCCACGTCCCCGATTCAATAGACGAGTCCGGCGATGGTGCCGGCGAGGAAGGTCGCGAGGGAGCCGGAGAGGATGGCGCGGAGGCCGAGGCGGGCGAGATCGCCGCGGCGCTCGGGGACCATGGAGCCGAGGCCCCCGAGCACGATCGCCAGGGAGCCGAAGTTGGCGAAGCCACACAGGGCGAAGCTGGCGATGCGCACCGACTTCGCGGTCAGGTGGGGGGCGTTGGCCGCGAGGGCCTGATATGCCAGGAACTCGTTGAGCACGGTCTTGGTCCCGAGCAACGAGCCGACGAAGGGGGCATCCCGCCACGGGACCCCCATCACGAAGGCCAGCGGCGCCAGCAGCGTGCCGAGCAGCTTGCCGACGGACATCTCGGGGTGCCCGAACCATCCCCCCACCCGGGCCACGCCGCCGTCGACCATGGCCACCAGCGCCACGAAGGCGATCAGCATCGCCCCCACGTTCATCGCCAGGTGCATGCCCTCGGACGCGCCGCGCGCGGCGGCGTCGATGATGTTCACGTCGACCCGCGGGACGTCGATCTTCACGTTACCCATGGTCTCGGGATGGCCGGTCTCGGGGATGATCATCTTGGCGAACATCACCGCCGCCGGCGCCGACATGAACGACGCCGTCACCAGGTAGCCGGCATCGATTCCCATCGCCACGTACGCGAGGAGCACGGTGCCCGCGATGGTGGCCATGCCGGCGCTCATCACCGCGAACAGCTCGCTCTCGGTCATGCGCGCGACGTAGGGGCGCACCAGCAGGGGAGCCTCGGTCATGCCGAGGAAGATGTCGCCCACGGTCGAGAGGGCCTCCGCCCCCGAGATGCGCATGGTCCGCGAGAGCCCCCGAGCGAGCAGCGCCACCAGGCGCTGCATCAGCCCCACGTGATAGAGGATGGCCATCAGGCTGGCGATGAAGATGATGAGCGGCAACACCCGCACCGCGAGCACGAACCCCACGACGGTGGTGCGAAAACCTCCGGCCGCCGGCGTGGACACCGCCACCACGTCGGGCCAGCGCCCGAAGACGAACTCTATGCCGGCGTCCGCGAAGGCCACGAAGGCGTTGGCCAGATCGTTGGTCCACACGAAGAAGTGGGCCCCGGCCGGCGTCCGCAGGGCGACGAGCGCGATCGCGACCTGCAGGCCCATGCCCCAGCCGAGGTTGTGCGGCCGCAGCGCCCGCTTCCGGTCGGACGAGGCGAGCCAGGCCAGCGCCAGCAGGGCCAGGATGCCCACCAGCCCCATCCACCTCATCCGGCGCTCCGACGTGGGCCCGGTCGCGGGTCCTCGTCGAGCTCGAGCTCGGGATGGCCGAGGCGCCTCCGCAGGCGGTTGATTCCATGCAAGATCGCAGGTCGACGGATCAGCCGGCGCTCGAGGCCGCGTTTTCCAGGGAAGTTCAGCAAGGTGAGGCCAATCAATATCATGAGCAACCCCTGCCCCGGTACGCCGGGCAGGGCCATGATGGCGCCGAGGACCACCGCCAGATAGCCGAGCAGGTTCTTGGCGACGAGGCCGATCGCCCGGACGACCGGATGCCGGTGCGCCCAGAAGGGCGGAGGCTCGGCGGTCTTGAACTGGTCCACCGGCCACTGGACCACGACCGCGGCTGCCAGGAGCAGGCTGCCGAGCGCCAGCCCGAGGGTCAGCCCGAGGGCCTCCCACCAGCCCAGCCGCCTCAGGAGACCGAGGAGCGGGCCCACCAACGATCTTCCGAGCTCAACCACGGCCGGGCGCCGAAGATTTCGCGACCGAGGAGACCGCCCGACGAGGGTGGCTCGCGGACGGCGGGGTTTCGCTCGCCGCGGGCCGGTCGGCTGGTAGAGTTGTCGACATCGCGATCCAGATCATAGACCACATCTCCGCCGTCGATGCCGCGGAGTGGAACAGGCTGGTCGGCGCGGACGATCCGTTCCTCGAGCACGCCTTTCTGGCGGCCATGGAGGACTCGGGCACGGTCGGCCCGCGCGCCGGGGTGGTCCCGCGCTTCGTGCTGGTGCGGGATACCGGGGCCACGCCGCCCCTCGATCCCGTGGCGGCGTCGGCACCGGCGGCGGCGTCGTCGTCGGCGACGCCCGGAGGCGGCGCGGACCGGCTGCTGGGGGCGCTCCCCCTTTATCGCAAGATTCACGGCTACGGCGAGTTCATCTTCGACTGGTCCTGGGCCAACGCCGCCCACCGCTCTGGCATCGCCTACTACCCCAAGATGGTCGCGGCGATTCCCTTCACCCCGGCCACCGGCGCGCGCCTGCTCGTGGATCCGACCCTCGAGGCTTCACGTCGCGCCGCCGTCGTCGCGCAGCTCCTGACGGGCGCCCGGGCCGCGGCCGACGCGGAGAAGGCCTCGTCCCTCCACGTGCTCTTCTGCACCGAGGACGAGGCCGCCGTGCTGGGCGCGGGTGGCTTCATGCCCCGCCTCAGCCTGCAGTTTCACTGGCACAACCGCCCGGGCACCCCCTACCGCGACTTCGACGACTACCTCGGCGCCATGAAGTCGCGCCACCGCAAGCAGATTCGCCACGAACGCCGGGTCGCCGCCGAGCACGGGCTCGCCCTCGAGACCCGGGCGGGCTCCGAGCTCGCGCCGGCGGACTGGGCCGCGCTCGGCGCCTTCTATAGCGCGAACGCCGACCGGCACGGCAGCATCGAGTACCTCAAACCAGAATTCTTCGACCTGATGCGCAGCACCTACGCCCACCGGGTGGTGGCCACCCTCGCCTATCGCGACGGCGCGCCGGTGGCCGGCACCTTCAACTTCGAGAAGGGTCGTCACCTCTACGGCCGCTACTGGGGCTGCCTCGGCGACTTCGAGATGCTGCACTTCGAGCTCTGCTATCACCGCCTCATCGAGCGGGCCATCGCCCGAGGCTACACGCGCTTCGAGGCCGGGGCCCAGGGCGAGCACAAGCTCAAGCGCGGGCTGGTGCCCGCGTTCACCCACAGCGCGCACTGGATCCGTCATCCGGGGCTGGCCGCGGCGGTGGGGCGCTTCATCGACGAGGAGACCGAGGCGATCCGCCAGCAGGCGGCGGCCTATTCGGCCGAGGCTCCCTTTCGCGTCGAGGGCGGGGCCGCCCCCCGCGCGGATCCCGCGGTCGACCGCGGGGCCGAAGCTCCCTCGGCCCGCGATCAGGGCTCCGACCCGGACAGCGGACCTCGGACGTAGCGTCCGCCCGGTCCAGCCGATGGATCCCCGCGTGACTCCCCGATGATCGAGCCCGTCTACTTCTTCTACTTCCTCTCGGTCGGCGTGAGCATGCCGTTCTTTCCGCCGTTCCTGCGGGGTCTGGGGCTCTCGGGGCGCGAGATCGCGACGGTCCTGTCGGTGCTCCCCTTGCTCAACGTGGTCATGCCGTTCCTGTGGGCCTGGACCGCCGACCAGACCCGCCGCCACGCCCGGATCCTCGCCATCACCTGCTGCGGGGCGGGGCTGGGGTTCGTCCCGCTGGTGGCGGCCACCCGCTTCGCGCCGGTCTTCGCGAGCTATGCCGGGGCCGCGCTGTTCCTGGCGGGCATCGGCTCTCTGCTCGACGGGCTCGCCATCACGCGGGTGCGGGCGGGCGCCGATTACGGGCGCATCCGGGTGTGGGGCTCGATCGGGTACATCGTGTCGGCGACCGGGATGGGGGCCGTGCTGACCGCGCGCGGAGGACATCCGGCGGACCGGCTGGTGCCGGCGGCCATCGCCGCCACCTTGCTCGCGACCTTCGCGATCGCCGCCCGGCTGCGGGGCACCGGCGAGGCGGGCGGTCGCCCCAGGCTGCGCGACGTGCGGCGGCTGCTCGGCGATCGGCGGTTGCGGCTCCTGCTCACCGTGGCGCCGCTGCACTGGATCGGGTGCGCGCCTTACAACATCTTCTTCGGGATCTTCGTGCGGGATCGCCACCTGTCGCCGCTCGTGCTCGGAGCGGCTCTCTCGATGGGGGTGGTGGCGGAGATGCTGGCCTTGCTGGGATTCACGCGTCTCCGGGCGGTCTTCGCGGTCGAGACCCTCCTGGTGTTCGCCTTCGCGGGCACGGCGCTGCGCTGGGCCCTCATGCCCCTCGCGGTCCACGCCGGCGCCGGCGCTCTCGTCGGGTTGCAGCTCTTCCACGGCCTGACCTTCGGCCTTTTCTGGGGAGCGGGGATCGCCTGGATAGGCGAGACCGTTCCCCCCGCCCTGCGGGCCACCGGGCAGTCCCTCTTCGTGATGTCCATGCTCGGGATCGGGAACGTCCTCGGCTACGTCGTCACGGGCTGGGTCTACGATCTCGGCGGCGGCGTCGGGCCCGCCTTCCTGGGCGCGGCGCTCCTCGAGCTCGTCCCCCTCGCCCTCGTGGTCCGCGCCCGCCGGCTCCACCGCCGGGTCGCGCAGCAGCCGGGATGAGATCGCCCCGCGGTCGCGTCAGTTCACGGTCTCGGGGTTCGGCTTGACGATCGCCGGGGGCCTGGGCGCGGTGGGCGCCGCGACGGGGACCTGGGCGGTATACGCGAAGGTCAACTTGACCCCGTCGTGTCCGACCTGGACCGTGCCGCCGCTGGCGAGGGCCCCGAACAAGAGCTCGTCGGTGAGCGGTCGCTTGATCTCGTCCTGGATGACTCGCCCGAGCGGACGGGCGCCGTTCATCGGGTCGAAGCCCCGCTCCGCCAGGTAGGCCCGCGCCGCGGGGTCCACCTCGACCGTGACCTTTCGCTCGGAGAGCTGGGCCTGAAGCTCCGCCACGAACTTGTCCACGATGCGCAACATGACGCGCGAATCGAGCGGGGCGAAGTCGATCTTCGCGTCCAGCCGGTTCCGGAACTCGGGCGAGAAGGCCCGCTTGAAGGCCTCGTCGGTGTCGCCGAGCCGGGGATCTCCCTGACTGCCGAAGCCGGGCATCCGCCGGGACAGCTCCCGGGCCCCGACGTTGCTGGTCATGATGAGCACGATGTTCCGGAAGTCGGACTTGCGTCCGTTGTTGTCCGTGAGCGCGCCATGATCCATCACCTGCAGGAGCAGGTTGAACAGATCGGGGTGGGCCTTCTCGATCTCGTCCAGCAGGAGGACGCCGTGGGGCGTCTGGTGGATCGCGTCCGTGAGCAGCCCGCCCTGGTCGAACCCGACGTAGCCCGGCGGTGCGCCGATCAGCCGCGAGACCGTGTGCCGCTCCATGTACTCGGACATGTCGAAGCGGATGAACCCGATCCCGAGCACCTCGGAGAGCTGCTTGGCGAGCTCGGTCTTCCCGACGCCCGTGGGGCCCGCGAAGACGAAGCTGCCGATGGGCCGGGTCGGCGCCCCCAGCCCCGCCCGGTTCATCTTGATGGCCTGGGACAGGCGCTCGACCGCGGCATCCTGGCCGAAGATCCGCGCCTTGAGCTCGCTCTCGAGCCCCTGCAGGCGACTGCGATCGTCGGAGGCCACCCGCTTGGACGGGATCCGGGCGATCCGCGCCACCACGGTCTCGATGTCGGCCGCCCGCACCAGCCGCCGGGTGATCGCGCCCCCCGCGCCGGCGCCGGCCGCCGCCTTGGCGCCGGCTCTCCCGCTCCGGCCCACGACCTTCGCCGACGTGGACTTCCTGCCGGTCGGCAGCTTGGCGCCGGCTTCGGCGGCGGAGACCCATCCCTGGAGCTTGCGCGCCGCCCCCGCCTCGTCGATGAGGTCGATGGCCTTGTCGGGCAGCCGGCGGTCGTGCAGGTACCGCGAAGACAGCTCCGCCGCGGCGCGGATCGCCTGCTTGGTGTAGGTCACCTGGTGAAACTCCTCGTAGCGGCTCCGCAGGCCGCTGAGGATCGCGATGGTCTCCTCGACGCTCGGCTCCTCCACGTCGATCGGCTGAAACCGCCGGGCCAGCGCCCGATCCTTCTCGATGTAGCTGCGATACTCCTTGTGGGTGGTCGTGCCGATCACCCGCAGCCGCCCGGCGGCCAGCGCGGGCTTGATCAGGTTCGAGGCGTCCATGGCGCCGCCCGAGGCCGCTCCCGCCCCCACGATGGTGTGCAGCTCGTCGATGAACACGATGGCGTGCGGCTTCTCCTCGAGGGCGCGAATCACGCCCTTGAAGCGCTCCTCGAAGTCCCCGCGGTAGCGGGTCCCCGCGACCAGCGCCCCCATGTCGAGCGCGTAGATCACCGCGTCCTTCAACGACTCAGGGGCCTCGCCCATCTCGATCCGGCGGGCCAGCCCCTCGACGATGGCGGTCTTGCCCACCCCCGCGTCCCCGATGAAGAGCGGATTGTTCTTGCGCCGGCGGGCCAGCACGTGGAGCGCACGGTCGATCTGCTGCGCCCGCCCCACGAGCGGGTCGATCTCGCCGGCTCGGGCGCGCTCGTTCAGGTTCACGGCGTAGGCCTCGAGCGGATCGGCGGCCTCACCCTCCCCCGACGCCGAAGGCTCGCCGCTGTCCTCGGGAGGCTGGCTCGACTGCGTCTTGGCCGGCAGGAGCTTCGACACCCCATGGGAGATGTAGCTGACGATGTCGAGGCGGCTGATCCCTTCCTCCTTGAGGAACGACACCGCGTGGGACTCGGGCTCGCCGAACATCGCGACCAGCACGTTCGCCCCGGTGGCTTCGCTCTTCCCGGCCCCGAGCACGTGGTTGACGGCGCGCTGGACCACCCGCGCGAAGCCCAAGGTGGGCTGGGCGCGATCGCGCTCCTCCTCCGGGACCGGGGTGATCGAGGCGTCCAGGAACTTCTCCAGCTTCTGCTCGAGCCGCTTGACCGACCCACCGCACTGCTTGAGGAGCTCCGCGGTCGCCTCGTCCGACAGCAAGGCCAGCAGCAGGTGCTCGAGCGTCGAGAACTCGTGCCCACGGACGGTTGCGTCGTCGAGAGCACGCCGGATCGCGGTTTCGAGCTCAGGACTCAACATGACGTTTTTTCACTCCCACGGTGTGATCGTAGCGCACGCCCGACGAGCGACAAGGAAAACGCCGAGCCCGGTGGCTGGAAGGCCGAGCCGAAGGTGACTGCCGCCCTCAGGATTGCTTCCGCATCGAACATTTCAGGGGCATTTCGTGCTCGCGCGCGAACTCGGTCACCATGTGCACCTTGGTCTCCGCGAGATCGCGCGTGAAGACGCCGGCCACCCCGATCCCCTTGGTGTGCACGTGCAACATGATCTGCCGGGCGCTCTCGGCGTCGTGGTGGAAATAGCGCTGCAGCACGTAGACGACGAACTCCTGCGTGGTGTAGTCGTCGTTGTGGAGCAAGACTTCGTACAGCGGCGGACGCGTGACCTTGGGTTTGTCCAGGGTCTCGAGATCGCCTCGGCGTTCGGGCTCAGTGCTCTTCGGCTTGGCCACCGGTGAAAATGCCTTTCTCAGCTGCCTTCGGTATCAAACACCCGCGCCAAGGGTAGCGCAATCCGGCCAAACGGCCCGGCCAAGAGGCCTGCCGGTCGGCGCTGGGCCCGGGCTTCAGGGCCGCGGAGCGCGCCGAGCCGGGCGGGAGTCGAGACGCTCGAGCGCCCAGCGCGCGGCCTCGGCGACCACCTCGCTCGGATCGGCGCAGAGCCGCTCCACCAGCGCGCGCGCCGAGGCGTCGCGCTGGGCGCCGAGCGACAGGAGCGCGTTGCGCCGGAAACCGTGGTACTGCGCGCGGGCCACCGCCATCCCGGCGGACAGCCGACGAAAGTCCTCCTCCGACAGGCCCGCCATCTCCGCGGCGGTGAGGCTGGCCAGCGGGCGCGGCTCGAACCGGCGATCTCCGACCGGAATGTCGTCGCGGTTGAAGGGGCAGACGTCCTGGCAGATGTCGCAGCCGAAGACCCTGCCCGCGAAGCCGCGGCGGAGCGGGAGCGGCACCAGACCGCGGTTCTCTATCGACTGGTAGGACAGGCAGCGGCGCGCGTCGACCACCCCTGGCGAGGGAAACGCGCCGGTCGGGCAGGCCGAGAGGCAGCGGGTACATTCGCCACATGCAAAGGGGTGGGGTTGGTCGTACGTATCCACCGCCCGATCGAGGAACATCACCGAGAGGGTCAACCACGACCCCAGCGTCGGATGAATGAGGAGCCCGTTCTTGCCGATCCATCCCAGCCCCGCCCGCTCGGCCCAGACCTTCTCCATCGCCACGCCGGTGTCCACGCATGCATAGGTCTCGAGCCCGGGCGACAGCTCGAGCAGCCGGCGCCGCAGGGCCCGCATGCGATCGCGGTGGGCGTAGTGGTAGTCCCGCCCTCGCGCGTAGCTCGCGATGCGGGAGCGCTCGGCGGCGGGGCGACGACACGGGATGCCGAGCGCCACCACGGTGCGGACGCCGGGCAGGACCTGCCCAGGATCGAGGCGCTCGGGCAGCCGCCGCCGCATCCAGTCCATGTCGGCGGCGTGACCGGCGGCGAGCCAGCGCTCGAGCGGCCCCGCATCGATGGGCTCCGGACGCGCGAACCCCACCAGGGTGAAGCGGCAGTCGCGAGCGGCCTGGCGAACGGCCGCCGCATCGAGCGCTGGTGGAGCGGGAGCTTCCAAGGGTGACCCTGGTTGACACGCTCCCCGCCCGAGGTCAAGGCCACCCTCTCCGGCCCCCGTTCCCCGCCCTCGTCCTCGTCTCCGTCCTCGTCCCCCGTCGCGCTTCGTCACTGCCGAAGGCCCGGCTGGGCCCGTCTGGCTCCCTCAGCCCAACTCCAGGCTCACCGCCACCCCCTGGATGGTCGCCGCGATGCGCACGGCGTCGTGGACCTGGTCCTCGGTGAGGCCGCCCGCCACGACCACGCGCTCGTGCGAGTCCATGCAGGTCCCACAGCCGTTGATGGCGCTCGCCGCCAGGGAGTAGAGCTCGAAGTCGAGCTTCGAGCCCGCCGGCTTCACCATGCGGTTCATGCGCAGGCGGGCGGGCTTCTGCGCGTAGTTGGTGTTGCCGACCAGGTGGCGGAAGCGGTAGTAAACGTTGTTCATCGCCATCAGCGCCGCGGCCGCCAGACCATCCTCGACGACGGCCGGCTCGACCGCCGCCCGCGCGTCGGCCAGGACCGCCGCCTGCAGGCGGGGGTTGCGGGAGGCGGCCGCCGAAGCCACCGCCACCCCCCAGCGCTGGGCGACGGACAGGGAGGACTCCGCCATGACCGACTGCAGGTTCAGCTTGAGGTCACGGGCAAGATCCGGGAGCTGATTGCGGAGCTGCTCCGTGGCGGGCATGGACATGGAGGTGGACATTGGTCTCGGGCTCTCTTTCTCGCGGAACGAATGAGGTGGACGGCGCGCACCAGGCGGCGGAATCGGCAATGGGGCGGATCCGGAGGGCCAGCGAGCGCGTGTCCGAGTCCGTGTTCGAGTTCGAGTGGGGCCAGCGAGGCAAGCGGGACGGCGTGCGTTGGTTCGCGACCCGGGAGCGCCGGCCTCTGGCCGCTGGCCACTCTCGAACACGAACACGAACTCGAGCCCGCGCCTCCCCTCCTCACGCCGCGGACAGGGTGGCCTCACCCTTGGTCCAGTTGCAGGGGCACAGCTCGTCGGTCTGGAGCGCATCGAGCACCCGCAGGACCTCGTCCACGTTGCGGCCGACGTCGAGATCGTTCACCGAGGCGAAGCGGATGACGCCCTCCGGATCGACCACGAACGTGGCGCGCAGCGGGACACCGGCTTCGCGGTGCAAGATCCCCAGCGCCGAGGAGAGCTCGCGCTTGATGTCCGCCAGCATCGGGAACGGCAGGGTGCGCAGATCCGGGTGATCCTTGCGCCAGGCCAGGTGCACGTACTCGGAGTCGATGCTGGCGCCCAGCAACTGGGCGTCGCGATCGGCGAAGTCCGGGTTCTTGCGGCCGAAGGCCGCGATCTCGGTCGGGCAGACGAACGTGAAGTCCTTCGGCCAGAAGAACACCACCTTCCACTTGCCCGCGAAGTCGTCGCTCGAGATCTCCTGGAACTCCTTGCCCTTCTCGGTCGAGACCACCGCCTGCATGCGAAAGGTCGGAAACCTGTCTCCTACGGTCAACATGAGCTTTCTCCTCGTGAAGTGTGACGTGTGCGCGCGACGCCGGCGTTGGCCCCGAAGAGCCGGCCGACCCGCAGCTTCTTCTTCTGCTGGGGCAGGACCAGACGTCCTCGCCGTGCAGGGTTGAATATGGTCACCCCTGGCGGCGGGGCCAAGACATTGATGGTTTCAGTGTGATAGCTTTTGGTTATCGTGCGCCCCGCGCCCCTCCCGGTGACCCTCCGGCAGCTGCAGTACCTGGTGGCGGTGGTCGATCAGCGGACGTTTCGCCGGGCGGCCGAGGTGTGTGGGGTCTCGCAGCCGGCGCTGAGCGCGCAGATCGCGACGCTCGAGAGCGCCCTCGACGTGCAGCTCCTCGAGCGCGATCGTCGCTCGGTCCGCCTGACCCCGGCGGGCAAGCAGGTGCTCGAGCGCGCCCGGCGGCTGCTGGTGGAGGCGGAGGATCTCTCGGACGCCGCCAGATCCCTGTCCGACCCCCTGTCGGGCGAGCTGCGCATCGGGATCATCCCCACCATCTCGCCCTACCTGCTGCCCCAGATCGTTCCCGCGCTCCGGCGCCAGGCGCCCCGCCTCACGCTGTACTGGATCGAGGAGCGGACGGACACGCTGGTCCGCAAGGTCGAGGCCGGTGAGCTCGATGCCGCCCTGCTGGCCCTCGAGGCGCGGCTCGGGGATTTGCAGCAGCTCGCGCTCGGCCGGGATCCCTTCGTGCTGGCGATGGCCCCCGTCCACCGGCTGGCGGCGCGCACCACGCCGGCCCGCCTCGACGAGCTCGACGGGGTCGATCTCCTGCTGCTCGATGACGGGCACTGCCTGCGGGAGCAGGCCCTGGCGGCCTGCAAGCGCACCGACGCCCATGAGCTCGACTTCCGCGCCACCAGCCTGCCCACGCTGGTTCAGATGGTGGCGGCCGGAACCGGCGTCACCTTGCTGCCGAGGCTGGCGATTCCGGTCGAGACGCACAACACGCGGCTCACCCTCCGCCGGTTCGCACCGCCGGTTCCCGAACGCACGATCGGGCTGGTCTGGCGCAAGGGCTCCTCGGCCTCCCCTGCCCTCGAGGTGGTTGGTGAGACCATCCGCGGTACCCTCGCCCGCATGGAGCCCAGGCTCGAGAAGGCCCTGCCCTGAGCGGCGAGCCCTCAGGCCGCGAACAGACGGCCGAGGAGGGGCCATCCCCAGAGCGCGCCGAGGCAGAGCGCGAAGGTGCCGGTCGCGGTGCCGAGCCAGCGGTCGACACCGGGGCGGCGGCCGAGACGCGACAGAGGCCACCCCGCCAGGCCCGAGAGCAGCGCCATCCCGAGGATGGAGCCGAAGCCGAAGAGGCCCACGGTGATCAGGCGCCCGGCCACGGTCGGAAAGCGACTGGCCACCAGCGCCGTCACGGCCCCACTTCCGGCGAGCCCATGCACGAGACCGACCGCGAGCGGCCGCCGGAAGACCGTGGCAGGGACGCCCGGACGCCGCCGGACCTGCCAGCCACCGACGAGATGGGGATGGGCGTGTGCACCCGCGTGGGCATGGGCATCGGCATGGGCACGAGGGGGTCCGGCCGGCGCGGTGACCAGCGTGTCAGCGACCCCGCGCCCCCAAGCCCGGCGCACGGAGCGGCCCCCGAGCAGCACCAGCATCACCGCCACGCCCAGCTCGAACGCATCCGCCAGGCGGTCGGGCAGGCCCGTCCCCAGCACCGCCAGCGCCGTGGCGACCGCCAGCAAGGACAGGGTGTGCCCGACGCCCCACAGGACGCCGAGCCACGCTCCCGCTCCCCCCGTGCGGGGCTCGGTCATGAGGGTCGACACCGCCGCCAGGTGGTCGGGCTCGAGGGCGTGCCGCATCCCGAGCGCCAGCCCCACCGCCCAGAACGACCAGGTGGACATCGAGACCAACGACATGCGCGTGCGTCGTTCGTAGCACGAATTTCCAAAGACGTACTCCCATTTTGCGGTGGAGCAGGCAGCTGGCCGGACCCCGCTGCCGGACCCCGCTGCCGTGCCCCGCGCGCCGCGCCGGAGGTGGACCACCGCCGAAGGTGGACGACCATTGTCGGCTGCGAAAAAATGACACAGGCGGCGGACCGCGGGAGTCTGATAGACGCACGAAAGATGTCCCGCGCCCGGTCGCCACAGCATCCGAACCGCATCAACTTCGGTTGGCTGCTGAGGCTGCGCGGCTGGATGGTGGCCGGGCAGTTCTTGGCCATCGCGGGCGCTCGGCTGGGGCTGGGGCTCGACCTTCCGGTCGGGGCGCTGCTCGCCATCGTGGCCGCGGAGGCGGCCCTCAACGTGGCCGGCGCGCTCGCGCAACGCCGGCGCGAGCCCAAGGAGTGGTGGCTGGTGGCCATCATGGCCTGCGACATCGTCTCGTTCACGAGCCTCCTCTCCCTCACCGGGGGTCCCTCCAACCCCTTCAGCTTCCTGTACCTGGTGCAGATTGCCCTGGCGGCGATCACGGTGCGCGCCGGCTGGTCCTGGGCGCTCACGGGGCTCGCGCTCCTCGGCTCGGCGGTGCTGTTCGTGGTGCCGGATCGCTGGCACCTTGGTTTGCCTGCTGGAATGCCTGGAGCTCCTCCTGGGAGCGCGCAACACCCCCACTCCATGGAGCTGGACATGGAGCTGCACCTGCGCGGGATGTGGGTGGCCTTCGGCGTTGCGGCGGCCTTCATCGTGTACTTCCTGTTCCGGGTGCGGCACGCCCTCGAGCGCCGGGAGGCCGAGCTGGCCGAATCGCGGCGCGCCACTGCGCGGCAGGAACGGCTCGCCTCACTGGCCACCCTGGCGGCCGGGGCCGCGCACGAGCTCGCCACGCCGCTCGCCACCATCGCCGTGGCGGTCAAGGAGCTCGAGCGCGGCCAGCGGGCGTGGGACGGGACCCTGGCGGCGACGGGCGACGCGCTCGCCGACGTGCGCCTCATCCGAGAGCAGGTCGATCGCTGCCGGGGCATCCTCGAGCGCATGTCCTCCGACGCGGGCGAGAGCGGCGGCGAGGCCTGGGCACCGTTGACGATTCCCGAGCTCGTGCGCACGACCTTGCTCGGGCTTTCGGGCACCGTTCCAGTTCGCCAGGAGCTCGCCGCCGAGGTGTTGCCCCTGCGGGTCCGGGCTCCGCAGCGCGCGCTGGCCCAGGCCCTGCGCGGGCTCGTGCGGAACGCCCAGGAGGCGGCACCGGAAGGCGAGCCGGTCCACCTGCGGGTGCAGACGTCGAGCGCGCGCCTGATCTTCAGCGTCGAGGACCGCGGGCCGGGCATTCCCGCCGAGACGCTCGAGCGGCTCGGTGAGCCCTTCTTCACGACCAAGCCCGCCGGGGTGGGCATGGGCCTCGGGATCTTCCTGGCCCGCGCCGTCGCCGAGCGGCTCGGGGGAAGCCTGCACATCGACTCCCGCATAGGCAGGGGCACGGTGGCCGAGCTCAGCTTGCCGATCGAGACGGAGCGATGACCGGGCGCACGCTCTTGCTGGTGGACGACGACGAGGCGTTCCGTGAGCGGATGGCCCGCGCCATGCGCACGCGAGGCTTCGAGGTGTGGACGGCCGACGGGCAGGACAGCGCGCTGCGAGCCGCCGCGACCCACCGGCCCGAGGTGGCGATCATCGATCTGCGGCTCCCCAAGGGCAGTGGGCACGAGGTCGCCCGGGGAATCGCGGCCGCGAGCCCCGAGACCCGGCTGGTGATCCTGACCGGGTACGGGAGCATCGCCTCGGCGGTCGAGGCGATCCAGGGCGGCGTCGATCAGTACCTGAGCAAGCCGCTCGACGCGGACGAGCTGGTGGCCGCCATCGACAAGCTGGAACGGGGTCGGCGCGCGCCGCTCCCCCCGGCGACCGAGGGGACCCCCTCCCTGGCCCGCGCCGAGTGGGAGCACATCCAGCGGGTGCTGGGGGATTCCGGCGGAAATGTGTCGGAGGCGGCGCGACGACTGGGAATCGCTCGCCGCACGCTGCAGCTCAAGCTCAAGAAGTACCCGCCGAAAGTCTAGAAAGGGATCCGGACGAAGCGCATGGCGCGCCCGGCCCGGAGCCACCCATAATGGTGAGGACCATGTTCGAACGTCGTTCTTTGCGCTGGGCGGCGGCGGCGCGGCGCGCGGCGACGCCGGGCTGGCTGGCGGTGGTGCTGGTCCTGATTTCTGCGGTGACCTCGATGGCCGGATGCGGCGGTGACGGCGCGGCCGGAGGGGGTGGGCTCCTGGCCAAGGAAGACCTGATGGATCCCGCCGCCTGCAAGGGTTGTCATCCCCAGCAGTTCGCGGACTGGCAGTCGAGCATGCACGCCTACGCCGCCGAGGACCCGGTCTTTCGGGCCATGAATCGACGGGCCCAGCGGGCCACCCCGGCGCTGGGGCAATTCTGTGTGCGCTGCCACGCGCCGGTCGCGGTGGCCGAGGGGCTGACCGCCGACGGCCTGAACCTCGACGGGCTGCCCGCCAAGACCCGCGGGGTGACCTGCTACTTCTGTCACTCGGCCGCGTCGGTCAACGGTACCCACGACAACCCGCTCGCCCTCACCAAGGACGGGACTCTCTTCGGGCCGTTCGCCGATCCGGCGGCGGCCCCGCACCGCTCGCAGTACTCGCAGCTCCTCGACTTCAGTCAGGCCGCCTCGGCCGCGGCGTGCGGGACCTGCCACGACATCACGAACCAGCACGGGATCGCGCTCGAGCGCACCTACCAGGAGTGGCAGCAGACGCTGTTCGAGGACCCCGCCGTCGGTCAGACGTGTGCGCGTTGCCACATGCCGGCCAGCGACGGACCGGCGTCGACCACGTCCCCCACCAAGATCCGCGCGCTGCGCGGTCACGCCTTCCCCGGGGTCGACGTCGCCCTGACCGGGGCGCCGGCCGGCGCCGCTGGGTCCGCCGATGTCGCGCGGCAGGGGGTGCAGGATTCGCTCGACACCACGTTGCAGGGAACGCTGTGCCTCACCGACGCCAACACCATCGAGGTGACGCTCGACAACGCCGGTGCCGGGCACGCCTGGCCGAGCGGAGCCACCCAGGATCGGCGGGCGTGGGTCGAGGTCACCGCCTACGTCGGGGACCGGGTGATCTACCAGAGCGGTGCCGTCCCGGCCGGCGGGACGGTCGAGACCCTCGGCGATCCCGACCTGTGGCTGATTCGCGACTGCATTTACGATGGCCAAGGGCAATCGGTGCACGACTTCTGGGCCGCCGAGTCCATCGCGAAGAGCAACCAGATCCCGGGGCCCGTGAAGGCCACCATCAAGGACCCGACCTCCTTCAGCCGCTCTCACGTGCGCTACCTCTATCCGGGCCAGGGCCACGGGACCCTACCCGAGCGGCCAGATCGGATCACCATGCACGTCTTCATCAAGCCGGTGGGCGACGACGTCCTCGCGGATCTGGTGGCCTCCGGCGATCTCGACCCCAGCGTCGTCCCGACCGTTCCGACCTTCGAGGTGAGCTGGGGGAGCACGGTGGACTGGACCTCGGCGGCCGAGGCCCCGATCGATATCCAGACCCGTGCCCCCGTGTCCGGCGTCACCTGCGTGGGCCCGCAGACCCAGCAATACCGCATGCTCGACACCGTCGCCGAGACCCGCAGCACCTGCAGGAACTGACGCGCCCGAACGTGCTTCCGACAGGTCCTCACGAGTCCGGGCCCAGGAGCCCGTCCTCGTCCTCGTCCTCGTCCCGGGGTCAGGAGCCGGCGGCGCCGCCGAGGCTGTTCGACCCGGCGGCGCCCGCGGTTCCGCCAACGCCGCCTTCACCGGGGCCGCCGCCGCCGGACTCGCCGCCGGCACCTCCGGCGCCGCCCTCGCCGCCAGGCCCCGATGATCCAGACTCGCCGCCGGCGCCAGAGGTGCCTCCGTTGCTGCCGCCGGTGGGGGTGGCGCCACCAGAGCCGCTTGGACCGTAGGCGGATTCGCAGACGAGGTTCTGGCAGGTCAGGCCCGAGGAACAGTCGCTATCGATCTCGCAGCGTTCCCCGGCGCTTTGCTTGCAGGATGCCCAGGCGAAGAGGCCAACGACGAGCAGGGCCGAGTAACCCCAGCAACGGTGACGTTGACCGGGCAGGCGGACGGAAGAGATCGGAGTGGAGCTCATGAGGTGGTCCTCGGTTAGCACGCGGAGCCCGCTGACGTCCACTCGGCGGTGCCGTTTGCGCGGCCCAGTTGCACGCACATCAACGGGAGCGGCAGGCTCGCCTCGTCCTCGGAATTCGGATACGGTTCGACCATGTCTCGGACGTCCTCGCGTCTCGATCTTCGACTCTCGACCGCGGCGTTGTTGGTCCTGGCCGGCGGCGCCGCGGCCGCTGCACCCTCCGCCTCCCCCGCCGCGACACCAGCGCACGTGACGCCGGTTCCTCCCGAGGGGCCACCGCCGGGTGCCAAGCCGCCGTCCGGGAAGCTCGCCCCCGCGAAGTCCCCGCCGCCGCTCGCTCCACCCCACGTCACGCCCTCGAAGCGGATTGGCGCCACCGAGCGCGACGCCCGCGCGTTCCTGGCGATCGTGAGCCCGCTCGTGATCTCGGTTTCCGCCACCGCCGCCGAGATCGACTGGGTGGCGGCGACCGATGTCACGCCCGAGCACACCGGAGCCATGACCGGCGCCGACCGCGCGCTCGCGACCCTCTCCGGCGCGAAGATCATCGTCGAGCGCTGCAAGACCCTCCTCGCCCACGAGAAGGAGCTGGACGAGCTGACCGCCCGCCAGCTGCGCAAGCTGCTCCTCGGGGCCGCCGAGTCGCCCGGCACCATCCCCGAGATCGTCGCACGCCGCATCGAGGCCGAGTCGAACCAGCGGGCCACCCAGGACGGCTTCACCTTCTGCGAGATCAACCGGCCCGGCGGCGGATGCCTGCGTCCCCTCACGGCCAACGCCATAGACGACACGCTCGCCAGGTCGCGGGTCCTGTCCGAGCGCCTGCGCGCCTGGAACGTCTCGAAGGAGATCGGGCGTCCCCTGAAGGCGGGCCTGGCGAACCTGCAGAAGCTGCGCAACCAGGTCGCCCGCGAGATGGGCTACGCGTCCTTCTTCGCGCTCGAGGTGGCGGACTACGGCATGTCGGTCGACGAGATGATGCGCCTGCTCGACGACATGCTCGCCACGACGCGCCCGCTGTACGAGGGCCTGCACTGCCTGGCCAAGCACACCCTCGCCAAGCGCTACGGACAGCCGGTCCCCCGCTCGCTGCCCGCCCACTGGGTCGGCAATCGCTGGGCCCAGCGCTGGCCGGGCATCGTCGAGGAAGCCAACCTCGACGCCTACTTCAAGGGCGCCGCACCCGAGACCATCGTCAAGAGCGCGGAGCGCTTCTACACCTCGCTCGGCTTCTCGCCGCTGCCGCCGGCCTTCTGGCAGCGCTCGGATCTCTACCCGGTCCCCGCCGGCTCCCCCCGCAAGAAGAACAGCCACGCCTCGGCCTGGCACATCGATCACGAACAGGACGTGCGGTCGCTGATGAGCGTCGAATCGAACCAGCAGTGGTTCGGCACCGCCCACCACGAGCTCGGGCACATCTACTACGATCTCGCGTACACCCGCCCCGAGGTGCCGCCCATCCTGCGCGAGGGCGCCAACCGAGCATTCCACGAGGCCATCGGCGAGCTGGCGCGCCTCGCCAGCGAGGAGACGCCGTACCTCGAGAAGGTGGGCGTGCTGCCCGGTTCGGCCCGGCCCGACCCGACCGGCTGGCTCTTGCAATCGGCGATGGACTCCATCGTGTTCCTGCCCTTCTCGGCGGGGACCATGAGCCACTTCGAGCGCGACCTCTACGAGAAGGAGCTGCCGCCCGAGCAATGGCAAGACCGGTGGTGGCAGTACGCGGCCGAGTTTCAGGGGATCGTGCCGCCGTCGCCACGTCCGGCCGAGCTCTGCGACGCGTGCACCAAGACCCACATCAACGACGATCCGGCGCAGTACTACGACTACGCGCTGGCCACGCTCATCAAGTTCCAGCTCCACGATCACATCTGCACGCAGATCCTCCATCAGGACGTGCGGGCGTGCAGCTACTTCGGCGAGACGCGGGTGGGCGATTTCCTGCGCAGCATCTTGACCCTCGGCGCCACCCGCGACTGGCGGGCGGTGATCCAGGAAGCCACCGGCGAGGAGATCTCCCCGCGCGCGATGATGCGATTTTACGAGCCGCTCCTGGCCGAGCTGGCGCAGAGGAACCTGGGGCGCGAGTGCGGCTGGGACCGCTGAGTCGGCGCCGGGCGCGCGTGGCGGTGGGGCTGGCCTGCGCCGCCGCCGCGCTGGTGATGGGCGCGAGCTCCACGCGCGGGCTCGGCCCGGCGCGCCCCGCCTCGCCGGTGGCGCGACCGTGGTCGGGACTCGGCAGGCCGCCGGCGGCCTCGGGCGATCGGCTCGGCGTCGACGCGGGCGCGGGCCCGGGCACGACGGAAGGGGCGCCGGGTGGCCCGGGCGCGGAGCCACGTGCGATCGCCGCACCACCTGGGCGCGAGATGTACCGGCAACGGGGTGTGGCGCTCGGGATGTTCGCCGAGGACGTGAGCTTCTCGTACGCCCCGCTGCTCGAGGAGATCGCCGGGCTCGGGGCCACCCACGTCGCCCTCGTCGTCCCCATCTATCAGACCAACGGCCGCAGCAGCGATCTCGCGCTGCACACCCGGTATTCCCCGACGCTCGGGTTGCTGGCCGACACCGTTCGGGTGGCGCGCCGCGAGCGCCTCGAGGTCACCGTTTTCCCCATCGTGCGCCTCGCGGATCCCGGGCCCGGCGAGTGGCGGGGCAACCTGGCGCCGCAGGACGTCCGGGCGTGGTTCGCGCGGTACGGCGAGCTGCTGGGCGATCTGGCCGCGGTGGCCGCACAGACCGGCGCCACCCGGCTCGCGATCGGCAGCGAGCTGTCGAGCCTCGATGCCAGGCTCGACGCCTGGCGTCCACTCCTCGAGCGGGTGCGAGCAATCTATCCGGGGCGGCTGCTCTACTCGGCCAACTGGGATCACTTCAAGGACGTCCCGCTCTTCGACCTCGTCGACGAGGACGGGCTGGTGGCCTATTTCACTCTGCGCTCCTCCGCGAAATCCCCGCTCGACGACGCCGCCCTGGTCACGGCCTGGCGGGGGGTGCAGGCCGAGATCCTCGGGTGGCACCGGGCCCGCTCGCAGGGGGCCCGCTCGATCGACAGGCCGCATCCGCTGGTCCTCACCGAGGTCGGCTATCGGTCGCGCGCGGGAGCCACCGCGGAGCCCTGGGACGAATCGTCGGGAGGAATCGTCGATCTCGAGGAACAACGCCGGGCCTTCGCCGCCTTCCGCAAGGTCTGGTCTGGCGGCCCCCAGCTGGACGGGATCTACGTCTGGAACTGGTACGGGTACGGCGGTCCGACCAGCACCGGCTACACCCCGCGCGGCAAACCCGCCGCCGCCGAGATCCGCCAGCTCCTCCAGGACCTGTAGGGACGCGCCTTCGGCGCTCGCGGGAAGGGCGGACCCCTCCCCGCGGGCCCCTCCCGGCGACCACGAGAAGCGGGCCAGGATCTGCTTGGCCCGCGTGGTCTCCGGTTGGCAAAGCCAACCTCCGATCCACTGCACGCATCGCGCGATCTCGGAGGTATTCCTGATCTCTCGTGGTGGCCGCCCCGGGCGCCCTGTGGATCTCCGGTGACCCCGGAATGAAGTGGGCCCCTCTGCCCGCTCCGCGGGGCGAGGGGACCGGACGGAGCAGATCTCGTCTCGTCATTTCCGTCCGAGAGAGCGAAGCTAGACTCTCGGCTGAGCTTCTGCCCGGAGATCGTGCCCTCCATGCGGTGGATCGGAGGTTGGCTTTGCCAACCGGAGACCACGCCAGCTCAGCAGATCCGGGCCCGCTTCTCGTCGTCCCCGCGAGGGGCCCGCGGGGAGGGGTCCTCCCCTTCCCGCGAGCGCCGTAGGCGCGTCCGCGCGTCAGTTTCGCATGGTGAAGGCGGCCTGGAGGAGGCCACCCATGCCCGCGAAGCACGCCGGCGGGAGCAACAGGTCCACCGTCAGCTTCTTGTGGGCCGGGTCACCCGTGACTCCGCCCATGACCGGCATGGGCGCCGAGAGCGAGTCGCCGATGGCCCGGGCCCGGGCCTCCTCGCCGAAGCCGAGCCCGAAGCGGATGGCCTCCCGCAGATCCGCCGACGCGAAGATCGAGCGCGCCCCCGCGCCGGCCAGCGCCGACGTCAGCGCCGTGCTGCGCGCCGTGGGCGTCCCCGCAGCCATGGCCGCGAGACGAACCTTGGCCCCCGGCCCGACCGTCATGGCCAGCCGGTTGCCGGGCACCACGGCCAGGAAGACATCGAAGGATTTGTGCCCGAAGAGCCGCTCGAACGCCCGGCGCGACCCCCCCGGGGGCGGGGCCAACCAGGTCATGGTCGCGTGCAGGCCACGCACCTTGCCGAAGGTCTCGGCGCGCACCGAGGAGACCTTGAGCTCCCCGCTGTCGCGATCGAGGACCGTGCGCAGCACCCCCGCCACGGCCGGCCGATCGACCGCGCCCATGGCCGCCTGGATCTTGGCCGCGTTCTCCGCGCCGCCGATCGGATAGACCGCGTCGACGGACAGCAGGGGGGTCACCCGCACGATGGCCGACGCGTCCCCCGCGAGCCCGGCTATCAGGCTGTCGAGGAAGCGCGCCGCACCCGCGGATGCCTCGGGCGACGCGCCGAGCACCTCCGCGCGCGCCCGCCGCAAGGCTTCGAGGTTCCGCGCCCCATACCCCGAGGTCAGGACCAGCGCCGCGTTCTCGGAGCCGTCGCCGAGCAGCGGGTCGAGCGCGATGGTGTGCGCCTCCGCGGCCAGGGTTTCGAGCTTGCTCCCTGGCCGCGGCGACAGGCGCAGCGCAAGCCCGAGCCCGCGCGTCGGGTCCACGTCGAGGCCCACCTCGACGCTGGTGGCGTCGGCGAGGTAGTCGGCGAATTCGCGGAGCTGACGCGAATGCTGCGCGCTGGCCGGGCTCGACGCCGCCCGGTGCCTGCCTTCTCCCCCGGACTCGCCCGCCGCATCGATGCGCGCGAGGGCGCGATCCAGCTCCGCCCGCACGGTGGTGCCGGTGGCTCGCGCCATCGCATCCGGAAAGACCACCACCGACACGTCGTCCTTGGCGGGGCCGCTCCGCTCGTCGAGGGCCAGCTGGCCAGCCAGCACCATCGCCTCCTGGCTGTCGGCGATCACCACCACGTTCCCCACGGTGAGGAACCAGCCGCGCTCACCCGTTGGCGCCTGGATCTGAACGGCATCGCCCCGCCGCTCGATGATTTGACCGGCCGCGGCCATCAGCGCGGTGATGTCGGCCGGGCTCCTCGCGGCGACGGAGAACGCCACCAGCGGCGCGCTACCCGCCTTGCTGGCCACCGCGGCCCCCGCCACCGGCGCGCGCAGGTCGAGGTGCTTCGAGAGATCGGCCGGCAGCCCGAGCTGCGTGAGCAGCAGATCCCGTATGCCCGCTGCATCGAGCGGAAGCGGCGACGCCTGGCGGACCAGCACCACCGCACTCTCCACCGAGCGATCCAGGGAGGGCATGACGAACGAAGCCACGAGCGCTTGCCGCGCGACGGCCGCCGGAATCAGGATGAGTGGAGGCGACGGAGCCGTGACGGTGGAAACGGCCGGCGCCGCCCCCCCTTGCGCCGCCGCGGACGCCGGGCTCCCCGGGGCAGGAGAAGAGGTTCGGGCACACGCCGCGGCCACGGTCACCGCCGCGAGGGCCACGAGGACCACGGCGCCGGATACGCGAGCCGGCGAAGCGGCGGTGGCGGTAGCAACGGTGCCGGAGGCGGGGCAGGACACCGAGGAGGAGGCCGGGAGGGCCAGCGCGCCTCCGCGCCGGTGGTGAATTTTTCCGAGCATGCAGCGAGGATATCCGACGCACAAAATCCGACGAAGATTATCCCGCCTTGGTCGGACCTCGGAGGGCCGTTGCCCTGCCCCGACGCCGGGGCCTATTCGCATCCTCGGGTTGCGCGGGGTGTGCTCCGTTGTTAGCGTCATCTGTCGATGTCGAGGACAATCGGCGGGCGGAAGTGGGTTCGCCGATGATACTCTGCAGGGCGGCGTCGCCGGTGCGGTCGTCGCACGCGGTTCGCTCGTCGTCGGCAATCTTCTCAACCAGCCAGGCAAACAGCCAGGCAAACAGACATGGTCGGAGGCACCGGAATGCAGGTCGTATGTGCGAACTGCCAGCTCAGTTTTCAGGCTCCCGAGGGGGCCGTGGGACTCATGTGTCCGATTTGTCGCAGCCCCCTCAAGCCGCCGGAGTCGGCGGGGACGAACGGAGCCACCGCACCGGCGCGACAGATCGTGGACTGGTCGGGCGGCAGCGTCGATGACCTGATCACCCTCCTGTCGGGGCCGGCCTGGTCGGCCCGCGTCGAGGTGTTCGCGACCGGCTCGGACGAGCCCGTGGGCGAGGTTCACGTGATCGCCGGAGGTGTCTCCGACGCCCTGTATCTCGGGTCCTCGACCCACCACGCGCTCGAGGATCTTCGCGCCGCCACCGCCAAGGGCGGCCGGTTTCGCATCGAGCCACGCCTGCCGAACCCGGCGGACGGCAGCCTGGCGACGTCGGGCCCTGCCCAGGGCAAGCTGGACGAGCGGCCGCTCGCCACCTTGATGCGCTACTGCGAGGACTTCGTGCTCACGTGCGGGATCGAGGTCTGGCGCGGCAGCGAGAACGCGAAGGTGGACTACCGGCGCGGCGAGATCGTCGGCGTCACCGTGGGCGGGATCGACGCGCCCGAGCGCCTGGCCGAGGTCATGAAGTGGGCTTCGGGGAACTACCGCCTGACGGTGCCGGTGCTCGACCTGCCGGCCATCGCGCCCGCCCCCGCGGCGCCGGTCAAGACGGCCGGCACGCCCGCGGCACCACGCGCCACCGGGTCGGCCGCCAACAAGACGATCTTCGGGATGCCCGCGGTCGACCCGGCCACGCTGGCCGCGACGCGAGCCAAGACGCCCACTCCACCGAACGGCCCCGGACAAGGCCCCGCCGAACCGAGAGCCTCGGCTGGCGTCACGGCCACCCGAGCCACCGAGACCGCAACGGAGAGAGCAAGAGAGACCGCCGCGGCTTCCGCAAAGAGCACGTCCACCGCCGCATCCCCCCTCCCGGCCGCGAGCGCGTCTCAGGTGGGCGGAGCGGCGGTGTCGGTTCCAGCCGCGCCCGCGCCCGAGGCGGCTGCGACGGCAGCAACCTCCGCTCCCGCGACCCCCGGGGCGACGCCGCCCGGACGCCCGAACGCCAACCGGACCATCTTCGGTGTGGCGGCGCCGAATGTTCCGGCTGCACAGGCCGACTCCCCGGCGGTGGCCGCGGCACCACCCGAGAACCCCCGTGCTGAGACGAGCCTCGTCGGCTCCGCCGGAGCAGCCGAGGCCCCGGCTCCCGGCAAGGCCGCCGCGACCGCGAAGCCCGCCAGCGGCAAGGGCGCCGGCGCGAGCAAGGGGGCCGGGAAAGCCGGACGCGCCGGTGTCACGACCGCTTCGGGCGGACCACCCGCGTCCGCCACGGCGGCATCGTCGCGCGACGAGGATCGGACCGCCCCCACCCGCCCGGCCAAGGAGAAACCGACGGGCGCCCGGGCCGAGACCGCGGTCTCCACCTACGTGGGCGTCGGCTTCGTGATCGGGCTGGCCCTGCTCGGGTTGTATCGGCTGGTGATGGTGTTCGCGAACTAGTCGCCCCCCGAGACCCGTGCTGGCCCGAATCGTCGAGGCGTACCGGCGTACGCAAAAGCCGAAGGACCTGATCTGGAATCGCTACGTCGCGCGTCCCCTCGCGGCCGTGCTGCTCGTTCCCCTCGAACGAGCGCCGGTCACCCCCAACCAGGTGACGCTGGCGACGCTGGCGGTGTTCGTGATCGCCGCCGCCATGCTGGCCGCCTGGCCCACCTGGGCCGGGCTGGTGGCGGCAGTGGCCGTGATCGAGCTCGCCTACGTGCTCGACTGCGTGGATGGGCAGCTGGCGCGGCTCCGCGGGAGTTCGACCCCCATCGGGGCCCACCTCGATTTCTTGATGGACGAGCTCAAGGCCTTTCTCCTGGTCGCGGCCGTCGGGATCCGGCTGTGGCGCGCCGACGGCTCTGCCTGGTGGCTGTTCGAGGGCCTGATGGGCCTGGTGGCGGTGGCCTCGGCCATCAGCCTCACGACCTTCATCCGGAGGCCGGAGTACGCGGCCGCCACGGGCGTCGACGTCGGGCACGGGCTCGGCGACTACGGACAGGGCTTTTCCGCCGACTCCGACACGGCCCCCCGTCCGGGGACTGGAGGCCCCTCCCCCCGGGCACGAAGATCCCCGAAGTCGCTGGTGGAGGCCGTCGGTCGCTTCGTCATTCACTACCCCAGCTATATTCTCTTCGTGGCTCTGGCCAATCGGGTTGACCTCTTCCTCCACGTCTATGCGGCCATCAACGCCGCGTACGTCGGGCGCTCGCTGCTGGCGGTGTCCTGGAAGCTCGGCCGCCGAGGTGGACCGCCGAATGGAGATCGCCGCCCATGACCGATCCCGCCTCCGTGACGACCACGACCACGACCACGACGACAACGGCCTCGACCAGCGCCACCACCGCCATCATCGTGGCGGCTGGGCGGGGTCGGCGCCTCGGCCCCGAGACAGCCGAGCTTCCGAAGTGCATGGTGCGGATCGCCGGACGCCCGATCCTGCACCGGCAGATGGCAGCCCTGGCCGCGGCCGGCGCCCGCCACTTCGTGATCGTGCGCGGCTACCTCGGGGAGCGGATCGTCCCCGCGCCCGGCCATGACGTCCGCTTCGTGGAGAATCCCGAGTGGGCCAGCAACAACATCTTGACCTCGCTGATGTTCGCCGAGCCGTTCATGGCGGACGAGTTCTTGTTCTCGTACTCGGACATCGTGTTCGCCGCCGACCACGCCCATCGGGTCGCCAGCGCCGATCTCGCCGGAGGCGGAATCGCGCTGGTCGTCGATCGCCTGTGGCGCGAGACCTACGTGGGACGCGTGCACCACCCGATCTCCGAGGCCGAGCTCGTGTCCGTGACCCGGGCGATGACCAAGGCCGACGGGCCTGCGCGCGAGGCCGGGGGCCGGTCGTCGCCCGCGACCGTCGTCGACCGGGTCGGCAAGACGGTGGTGGCGGCCGATGATGCGGTGGGGGAGTTCATCGGCCTGGCCCGCTTCTCGAGGGAGGGAGCGGCCGCCCTGCGGCGCGAATGGCAGCGCGCGCGTTCGGCCCCCGGCGGCCTCGAGGGCCCCTATGGACGCGCCGCCCACTTGCGGCAGGCGTACCTGTCCGACGCCTTCAACGCCCTGGCCGCGCAGGGCGAGCCCCTGACGCCGGTGTTCGTGGACGGGCGCTGGCGCGAGATCGACACCGAGGAAGATCTCGCGCGTGCCCACGGGGTGGTCGACGGATGGGACGCGGGCCCCACCGACCCACTCGCCACGGGAGGCCTGGGCGGGTGACCGATCAGCCTCCGCAGCAGCCACCGCGCGCGCGCGATCCGGAGCACTGGTTGTTCCGACTGACCGGCGAGGAGTGGGACCGCGCCGCCGAACGCGAGCGCGCCCTGTGCCTCGAACAGCTCGAGCGGCGCTCGGTGCGGGCCGGCGTGACCCACGCGCGACGTGCGGCTGGGATGGCCTGGAACGCCGTGCTCTCGCTGCACGAGGACCCCCGGTACGGCCGCAGCTACATGGAGCACATCCACGCCCTCGCGGACGACCCAGCCCTCCCCGAGGCGGTGCGGACGGCCGCGCAGCATCTTCGTTCCGCTCCGACCGGCCCGCCCGCCCTGATCCAGCTCGGCAAGCCCGATCTCTCGGTGCACGCCGCCGCGGGCATCATTCTGGCGGAGGCGCGCGCGCGCGCCCAGGCTCTGACGACCGCCACGAACGGCGCCGCCGACCCGCCGCCGGTCAAGACAGGCTGAACGGATACGAGAGGATCTGGCTCGAGCTCGAAGCCGAGAACCGCAGGCTGCCGAGCACCCCGCGGACGCAGGGGTAAAGGCCGCCCTTCATGAGGATGGCCGGCGCCTCGACGCGAACACCGCGAATGGTGCCCGCGCGCTGAATCCGAAACTTCACGGTCACCCGCCCGGGCACGTAGGTCTCCTCGTCGGGCCGTGCGCGCGAGATGCAGGTCAGCACGTCGTCTTGTTTCGCGCGAAACGTGTCATCGATCTCGCCCTGGGTCAGCTCGCGGCCGTTTCCCTCGGTGGCCATGTCGAGCTTGAGCACGTCGGGACGCGACAGGTCGTCACCCTGCGCCACCAAGCGGAGATCGGAGGGGCCGAGCTTGATCGGCTCGGGCTCGGGCTCGGGGCCCGGGTTGCCGTGCGCGCGGTCGCCGGACGCGACCGGGGCCGACCCCGAGCCGGGACGGACCAGCTGGGCCGCCCGCCGACGCCGCTTCCTCTCGCGACCCGGCTTTTGCCCGATCCCCGCATCCGCGGAAGGGGTCGCGGCTGGAACGACCGGGCGCTCGCGGTGCTTCCAGACGACGTAGCCTCCGAAGCCGAGGGCGGCGACCACGAGTCCAAGGAAAAATCCTTTCATGTCGGTAGCCTACCGGGAACCTTCTGCCCTTGCGCCGGAATGGCGCCTCGGCCCTGCTCCGGTCCGGCGCGCCCGGGCGCCGCGCGCCGCCGCCTCCGAGGTCGGGCGGGGCAATCGGGACTGTCCTTGACCCACCTCACGGCCCGGCACTATGTTACCCCCTCGTTTGCGCCCGTCGGTTTCATGCACACATTGAAACCACCTGATCGCCCGGGCTGTCCGGAGTTGATCAAAATCGAAAGCCAAGGAGAATACGATACTCATGAAGAAGGCAGATCTGGTGGACCTCATCGCGCAGCAGCGTGGACTGCCCCGACCGCAGGTCGAGACGACGATTGACTCTTTGATAGACGCTGTCGCTGAGGGACTCGCGAAGGGCGAGCGGATCGACCTTCGTGGCTTCGGTGCCTTCGCGGTTCGGGAATCGGCCGCACGTTCGGGCCGCAACCCCCAGACCGGTGAGACCATCCAAATCGCGGCCCGTCGAGTTCCGACCTTCAAGGCCGGCAAGGAACTCCGCGATCGCGTCAACCGTCCGGCCACCAACTAACCACGGACGAAGCAGGACATAAGCTCGATGGGTACGCGCCTTTTTATCGGCAACCTTTCGTACAACGTCAACGAACAGGAGCTCCGCGACGCCTTCGCCTCCGAGGGCATCGAGGTGCGGAGCGTTCGGGTCTCCCTCGACCGGGAGACCGGGCGACCGCGCGGTTTCGCGTTCGTGGAGACGGCGACGGACGAGGGTGCCAAGACGTCGATTGAAAAGCTGTCCGGCCGCATCCTTCAGGGGCGTTCGATCGTCGTCGAGGAGGCACAGGCCCGGACCGGCGGCCCGGGAGGTGCGGGTCCGAGCGTGGGCACCGTCGGCGCGGGCGGAATGGCCCCGCGCCCGGCGAGCCCATCGGGCGGGTCCGGCGCCAGGTTTGGTGCTCCGGGCGCCTCGAGCGGCGCCGCGTCCGGTGGGGCGGCGGGGGCGCCGCGACCGGGGGGATTCAGCTCGGGTCCGCGCCCGGCGGGTTTTGGGGCTCCGGCCGGAGCTCCCCGTCCCGGTGGTGGCTTCGGCGGCCCCCCGGGAGGCGGCGCGCCAAGACCGGGCGGGTTCGGCGGAGGACCCCCACGTTCCTTCGGACCGCCCCCGGTGGGCGGCGGTGCCCCGCGACCGAGCGGCGATGCGCCACCGAGGCGCGACCGGCCGGAGAAGAAGAAGTCCACCCGCCCGAAGCCAGAAGAGCAGGAACGCGGCAACTGGCGATGGAACGGCAAGGTCGACGAGGATTAGGCCCGGAGCGTCCGTCGGTCGAGCGATGACCGACGACCGGGCCACGGCGGAACAGCAGACGATCCGGATCTCGATCCGGGTGCCGCCGGAGTGCCACGGGTGGCGGCTCGATCATTTCTTGAAGTTCCGGATCGGGCGACTGTCGCGGACCCGGATCCAGGGGATCATCGGGACGCAGATCCGTCTCGATGGGCGAAGGGCACGGCCAGCGGCGGCGGTGCACGCGGGCGAGACCATTCACCTCGAGCGGCCGGCCCCGATCGAGCCGGAGGTGCCGCGCACCTTCGAGGTGCTGTTCGAGGACGCCGACATCCTGGTCATCGACAAGCCCGCGGGGCTGCCCATGCACACCACCGCCAAGTTCTGGCGCAACACCCTGGTCGCGGTGCTGCGCGAGCGGTATCCGGCCCAGCACACGGAGATCTGCCACCGCATCGATCGCGAGACCTCCGGGGTGATGCTCATCGCACGAACGCCGGTTGCCGGGGCGCGCCTGAAGAAGGCCTTCGCCGAGAGGAGGGTCCGCAAGCGGTACCTCGCGCTCGTGAAGGGTCAGCCGCCCGACCGGGGCGTGATCGATCAGCCCATCAAGCTGCTCGACTCGCCCACCCACCTGATGATGGGCCCGGCAGCGGACGGGCTGCCGGCGGTGACCCGCTTCGAGGTGCTGAGCCGCTTCGCGGAGCACGCGCTGGTGGCGGCCATTCCGGAGACCGGGCGGCAACATCAAATCCGGGTTCACCTCGCCGGTCTCGGTCATCCGCTCGTGGGGGACAAGCTCTACGGAGCCGGCGAGCGGTACTTCATGCAGTCGTGTGACGAAGGGCTGACGGAGGCGCTGCTGGCGCGCTTCGACGGGTTGCCACGTCACGCGCTGCACGCCGAGCGTCTGACCTTTCCACACCCCACGACAGGTGAGCCCCTGACCCTGGTCAGCCCCCTCCCCGCCGATCTCCAAGCCTACATCCATTCCCTCGAGTCGCCGCCTTCATCCTAGCCTCGTCCTCGTCTCCGTCCTCGTTCTCATTCCCAGCCCGAGATCTGCTACGGTATCCTTCAGCCCATGTCGATCGAAACCCAGATTGCGGACCTGCTGAAGGACTCCATGCGCACGCGCGATGCCCGCACCGCGGACTGCCTGCGCATGATCAAGACCAAGCACATGGAGCGCCGGACGGCAGCGGGGTTCAAGGGGCCGCTCGACGACGCCTTGTGGCTGGACGTGATCGCCTCCTACCAGAAGCAGCTGCGCAAGACCCGCGAGGAGTACGTGGCGGTCGGGGAGCGGGGCGCGGCGGCGCTCCCCCAGATCGACTTCGAGATCGAGCTGTGCGGGAGGTTCCTGCCCAAGGCCGCGAGCGACGCCGAGGTGTTGACGGCAGTGCGCGAGACCATCGCCAGATCCGGCGCCACCGACCCGAAGCAGGCCGGCCGGATCGTGGGTGAGATCATGAAGGCCAACAAGGGCCGCTTCGAGCCCGCCACCGTCAAGCGCCTGGTCGAGCAGGAGCTCGGCTCCTCGAAGCCCTGAGGCCCCGCTCGGGGCCCCGCCGATCCCCAGTTCACTTCTCCGTCGAGGCGGGCGCCTCGGCCGCCCACTGGCGCTCCTCGTCGGTGGGCGGGTGCTTCTCGAGCAGATCGGGCCGCCGGGCGCGCGTGCGGTGGAAGCTCTCGCGCCGGCGCCAGCGCGCGATCGCCGCGTGGTCACCGGACAGCAGGACCGGAGGAACCGTGTGCCCACGAAAGTCGATCGGCCGGGTCCACTGCGGATACTCGAGGCGCCCGTGCGAGAACGACTCGTCGATGGCCGACATGCCGCACCCGAGCACCCCGGGCACGAGGCGCGCCACCGCCTCGATGATCACCGCCGCCGCCAGCTCGCCCCCGGCGAGCACGTAGTCGCCGATGCCGAGCTCCTCGTCGCACAGCACCGTGCCCACGCGCTCGTCGAAGCCCTCGTAGCGCCCGCACACGAGCGCGATGCGCGCCCGGGTCGAGAGCTCGCGCACCTTCGCCTGATCCAGCAGTCGTCCCTGCGGGGACAGCAAGATGACGTGCGCCCGCCCGCGCGCGGCCGTGAGCGCGTCGAGCGCGCCCGCGATCGGCTCGGGCCGCAGGATCATGCCTGGCCCGCCGCCACAGGGCGTGTCGTCGACGCTCCGGTGCTTTCCCGGCGCGAAGTCCCGCGGGTTGGTGCGCTCCACCCGCAACAACCCGGTCGCGAGGGCCCGGCCGAGGAGACTCGCCTGCAAGAATCCCTCGAACATCTCGGGGAAGAGCGACACGATCTCGAAGGTGATGTGCGGCTCGGGCCGCTCGGCGTCGTCACTCATCGGCCGATTCCCGTCCACGCGTTCGCACCTCCGGGGGGATCTCCTCGCTCTCGAGGCTCCACTCGACCACCACCTTCCGCGCGCGCGCGTCCACCGAACGCACGAACGCGGGGACGACGGGGATGAGAAGCTCCTCCGCCTCGGTCACCTCGGTCGCCTCGCTCGCCTCGACCGCCTCGGCCGCCTCGGCCTCCGCTGCCTCCCTGCGCACGACCATGACGTCCTGGGCGCCGTTCCAGAACGAGCGGTCCACCCGACCCCAGACGTGACCGTCGTGGTTCACCACCCGGCAGCCCACCAGATCCTCCACGAAGAACTCGCCCTCGGCCAGCGGCGGAAGCGCGCTGCGGGCCACCCGCACCACCGCGTTGGTGAGCTTGTCGGCGGCCTCGCGCGAGGCGACTCCCACGAGCCGGAAGATCCAGACGGGCCCGGCCGGCCGCAACGTCTCGAGCCGCCACTCTTCCCGGCGTCCACCCTTCTCGAGCCAGACCCGCGCGATGCGGCCCGCGCCCGCGCCCAGCGTCGGCGTCCCCGCCGAGGTGTTGTGTGGCCGCAGCGTCAAGTCTCCACGCAGACCATGGGGACGCCCCACCGTTCCGATCGCCAGCGTCTCGGCGTCGAATGCGGGAGTCGGCATCGGAGGATCGACCACCTCGGCGCCTCGGCGCCGTGGCGCGGTCGCTATTCGAGAATTTCCAGGATCACCCGGCGGCGGGTCTTGGACGACGCCGCGGAGAGCACCGTGCGCAGCGCCTTGGCGGTACGGCCCTGCTTGCCGATCACCTTGCCGAGATCCTGCTCCGCCACCTTGAGCTCGAACACCAAGGCGTCGGGCTCGTCCACCTCCTCCACCACGACCTCCTCGGGATGATCCACGAGACCACGGGCGAGATACTCAACCAACTCGCGCAAAGACGGCTGTTGTTGCCCCACGTCGAACTCCTATCCGAGGGACTGACCCGTCCCGAGGAAAACGGCCACGGCTACTTGGACGGCGGCGCGGCCGGTGCGACGGCCTGGCGCAGGCCGCGAATCAGCTCGCCGACGGTTTGACTCGGCACGGCCCCGACGGACAGCCAGTGCTTGAGTCGATCCGCATCGATGCGGACCTCGGGTGGCGTTCGCAGGGGATCGTAGACCCCGATCTGCTCGATGAAGCGCCCGTCGCGGGGGCTTCGCTTGTCGGCCGTGACGACGCGGTAAAAAGGGACCTTCTTGCCGCCAACGCGTGTGAGTCGAATGGTGACTGCCATGTCAATCCTTGGGGAATGCGGGGGCCCTGGTTCAGGGGAGCGAGCACCCTATACACGTGACGGTGTCGTGTCAAGGCGCCCGGGCTCGAGGCCGATGGGCGGGGGGGCCGGCGTGGACCAGGCTCTTTTTTGGCCGGCGGGAATTGGCGGGCCTCCCGGGGGATTGTCATAGTGCCGCCATGACGCCCGACCCCCACCCGCCGTCCGGCGCCCCTACCACGGCGTCCGCAGGTGGGCCAGGTGGAACAGGTCGGCCAGGTCGGCCAGGTGGATGGCCCCCGGGACGAAACGGCCGATACGCCCGATCGCTGGGCGCGATCGGCTTGCTCGCGGCCCTGGCGGGCGCGATGGCCTTTCTGGCCGGTCGGGGCGGGAGCCTGCTGGCAGGGGCCGCGGAGCGCGCCGCCGGGAGCGTCAGGGCCCGCACGGCGGGGGTCGAGCGCCCGGAGCGTGACGTGCGCCGGATCGTGCTGTTCTACACTGCCGAGGTCCACGGGACCGTCGAGCCCTGCGGCTGCACGAGCGATCCGCTCGGCGACGTGTCGCGCCTGGCGGCCCTGATGGCCGACACACGGCGAGAGCTGGGCGGCGCCGGGGTGGCCCTGGTGGATGCGGGCGGTCTGCTGTACCCGGAGGGGGGGATCTCCGTGCGCGAGCAGCCCTCCGCCGACGTGCGGGCCGATTTCATGGCCAGCCAGTTCGTGCGGCTCGGGTTGATCGGGGCGGGCATCGGCGAGACGGATCTCGTGCGTGGAACACCGCACATCCGCCCGCCACGCCTCGCGTCCAACCTGGAGGGCGCGGGCCCGCTCCTCGTGCGGGCGCCGCGGGTCGAGCGCGTGGGCGACATCGACGTGGGGGTGCTGGGGGTGGCCGATCCCCAGGTGGCCGAGACCCTGGCGGCCGCGGTTCACGGGCAGGCCACTGACCCGGTCGCCGCGGTCAAGCGCGACGTGGCGCGCCTGCGTGCCGCTGGAGCCGAGGTCGTGGTGCTGCTGGCGCCGGTGGACAAGGTCCTGGCGCGCAAGCTGGCCCGCGAGGCCGCGCCTGACCTCATCGTGCTCGGCAAGCGGGTGGGACGCGGCATGTCGCGCCTCGAGCAATCGGGCGCGACCTTTCTGGTGGCGCCGCAAGACGAGCTGCAGCAGGTCGGGCGCCTCGAGGTCGTGCTGCGGGGGCGGCCGCGGGGGGGCTTGGACCCTGCCGCCGGCCCGGGACCGAGCTTCGAGCTCCGCGACGCCGGTGGCCCCGAAGCCGATCGCCTGCGGCTCGAGGAGATCGCGCGGACGCGGGCCCGGCTGGAGGCGGGCCTGGCGGAATGGGCGTTCCCCCCGGCGCCGGCGGCCGGCGGCAAGAGCGCCCCACCGGGCGGCGGCCCAGGTCCGCCGGGGGCCGACCCGCGCTTCGTCGCACAGAAGAAGCAGGAGCTGGTCGAGCTCACCGCGGAGCAGAAGCGCATGGAGGTGCCGTGGCGGCCCCCGGCGGCCGGCAGCTACGTGGTGAACGCGCTGGTCCCGATGCGACGGTCGTTGCGCCGCGATCCAACCATGGTCACCAGCATGAAAGCGCTCGACCGGCGCATCGCCGCGCTCAACCTGCGAAACGCCGCCCCGCCGCCGGTGGCCGAGGAGGGCCGCGCGCACTTCGTGGGAAACGCGGCGTGTGCGTCCTGCCACGCCTCGGCGGAGACCTTCTGGAAGAAGACCGTGCACGCCCAGGCCTGGAAGACCCTGGTGGATGGCGGCAAGCAGGCCGACTACAAGTGCGTCGGGTGCCACGTGACCGGCTTCGGGCAGGTGGGAGGCTCGAGCCTCGGCTTCACGCGGAAGCTCGAATCCGTGCAGTGCGAGACCTGCCATGGTCCTGGTTCGCTGCACGTGACCGGCGAGGGCAACGAGGATCCCCTCGCCATCCGCCGCGACACCCCCGAGACCGTGTGCCTCGGGTGCCACACCGAGCAGCACTCCGACACCTTCCAGTACGTCCCTTACCTGCGGGACATCGTGGGCGCGGGCCACGGCGGGGCCAGGCGGACGGCGCTCGGACCGGGCGTCACCGGCCACGAGCTACGCACGGCCGCCCTCGCCCGCGCCAAGCTGGCAGCCGCCGGCCCCGCTGACCACTGACCACGGGGCACGGGCACGGGCACGGAATTTGACCGCCTGTCCTACGACGACGAGACGCCGCCCGTGAGGAGCTGGTCGAGGAGGTCGGGCTCGATGTTGCCCCCGGAGACCAGCACCACGACCCGACAGCCGCGGACGTGGGCGGGATCCTCGAGCAGGGCCGCGAGCGGCGGAGCCGCCGACGCCTCGCACAGGATCCCGAGGCTCCGGTAGGCATAGACGATGGAGCGGCGGATGCCGACCTCGCTCACGAGCGCGATGTCCGGAAAGTAGTCCTTGGCCATCTCGTAGGTGCGTTCGCTGACCGCCCCTTCGAGTCCCTCGGCCAGCGTGGGGCCACCGACGTAGGTGGTGTACGCGTGCCCGTCGTCGAGCGAGCGCCGCATGGCACAGTTGGCCTCGGGGGAGGCTCCCCACACCTTCACTCCGCGTGGAACCACCTCGACCCCGATGCCTGCGGCGAGCCCCCCACCCCCGACCGGCACCACGATGTGCTCGACGTCGGGGAGCTGCGCCAGGATCTCGCGGGCGAGCAGGCCACCGTTCCCGGCGATCACGTGGTCGTCGTCGAAGGCCGACACGAACACCAGGGCGGGGTCGGCCGCGGCGCGCCGCCGTGCCTCGGCCTCGGCCTCGTCGTAGGTGGCGCCCGCCACCTCGACCTTGGCGCCGAGCGCGACAATCCCGTCTCGCTTCATGGCCGGGGTCTGGGCCGACACGAGAATGGTGGCGTCCACGTCGAAGGCCTGAGCCGCGAAGGCGATCCCGAGGCCGTGATTCCCGGCCGACGCGGCAATCACCCGCGGGCGCTGCCGACCGGGAGGCGGGTCGCTGCCGCCGCCGGTGGTCCCCGCGGTCGCATCGCTCGCGAGGGCGAGCGCCGCCAGCCGGGCCGCCGCGCCCCGCACCTTGAACGAGCCCGTGCGCTGCAGGCATTCGAGCTTCAGCCAGACATCGGCGCCGGTGCGCCGCCCGAGGGCCGGCGCAGGCACGAGGGGCGTCACGCGGGCGAGGCGCCGCACCCGCTCGGCGACGGCCCCCCCGGTCACTTCGCGCCAGATGTCAGGATCGAATTGTCGCGACACGCCCAGGAACCGTATCAGATCTCCCTGCCCCCGGTCGCGACTTCTACCGAGTCGGGGACCGCCCGGCGCCTTCCACCCCCGTCTGCTCGGCGCGCGCCTTCCGCGCCACTGCGTCCCCCGATTCCCCCGCTGGTCAACGCGGCCAAGCCGCGTCGCCCGGCCACCGAGGCCAGTTCCACTCTCCCCTGGGCCACCGAACTCCAGCCAAGCCCGTCCTCGTCCTCGTCTCCGTCCTCGTCCTCGTTCCCCGCACGGCGACGGCGACGAGGGCGGGTTCTAGGGGCCGCAGGGGCGGTTTTGGGTTAGATCACGCCCATGTCCTTCGTATCCATCGACCGGCTCGTGCGGTCGGGTCAGGTGCCCGAGGCGCGGGCGGCCCGGGTGCAGTGGCTGTGGGACGAGATCCGGCGGCTCAAGCGGGAGCGCAACGCCTTCATTCCTGCGCACAACTACCAGGTGCCCGAGGTCCAGGAGATCGCGGACGTCGTGGGGGACTCGTTCGAGCTGGCGGTCCGCTCGCGCGACATCCGGTCGGATCTGGTGGTGTTCTGTGGGGTCAAGTTCATGGCCGAGGGGTGTCACACGCTCGCGCCCGAGCGGCCGGTCTACCTGCCGAACCTCCGGGCGCTCTGCTCGCTGGCCGAGGTCGACGTGGACGAGCTGGCGGAGCGGCAGGAGTTCCTGCGGCGCCTCGGGCGCAGGTTCTCGACCATGACCTACGTGAATACCTATGCCGAGGTGAAGGCCCTCTCGGACAGCTGCTGCACCAGCTCCAACGCCGCGCGCATCGCCACCCGGCTCGGTAGCCCCGACATCCTGTTCGTCCCCGACCAGAACCTGGCGTATCAGGTGGCCATCAAGACCGGGCGGATGTACCTGCCCCCGCCCGAGCCAAACCAGTTTCATCCCAAGGAGTACTGGGAGCGGGTCGAGCCGCTGATTCGCGAGGGCGAGCGGCAGGGCCTCGTGGGGAACGTCTTCGCCTGGGAGGGCGCCTGTCACGTCCACCATCAGATGGGGCTCGAGGACATCGCGCGCATCCGCGAATCGGACCCCGAAGCGGTGGTCATCGTCCACGGCGAGGTCCGCCCGGCCCTGCAGGCGGCGGCCGACGAGGTGCTGTCCACCTCGCAGATGATCCGCTACATCGAGAGCCACCCGGAAAAGTCGCGCTACGCCATCCTGACCGAGTGCGGGCTGGTCGTGCGGATGGAGCTCGAGCACCCCGAGAAGCAGTTCTACAAGCCCTGCCGCCTGTGCCAGTACATGAAGGCCACCGACCTCGAGGACGTCCACGAGACCCTCCGGGACACCCCGCCCGAGCGCCTCATCACCGTGCCCGACGCCGTGCGCGGTGGCGCCGCCCGCGCGATGGAGCGCATGATCGCGCTCGCCTGATTCCGCCGCAAGAGGCGCAGACGACCAGGCCAAGATCAGACGCCGAAGACTGAGGTCGACCTACAGGCCAGTCAACCCACGACGGTCGCCGCGAGATCGTACTCGGCGGAGTGCGTGACCCGGGCCCGCACGATGGAGCCGGCGGCGGGCGGCGCCGCGTTGGCGCCGGACTCGGCGATGCTGAGGTAGACCTGCCCGTCGATCTCGGGGGCCTGCCCCTCGTGCCGACCCATCAGCAGGTACTCCGACTCGTCGGAGGGGCCCTCGACCAGGACCTCGAGCTCGGTGTCGCGCAGCGCGCGCAGCTTGCGCTTGGAGATGGCTCGCTGGATGCGCAGGAGCTCGCGCCGGCGAGCCTCGACCTCCTTGGGTGGAATGCGCCCCGGGAGCAACGCCGCGGTGGTGCCCTCCTCCTGGGAGTAGTTGAAGACGCCCACGTGATCGAGCCCGCTCTCCCGCACGAAGTCGCACAGCCGCTGGAAGGCCGCGTCGCTCTCGCCCGGGTGGCCGACGATGAAGGTGGTGCGCAGCGTGATCCCGGGGATGCGGGCCCGCGCCCGCTCGAGGAGCTCCCGTACCACCCGCTCGCCGTAGCCCCGCCGCATCCGCTTCAGCACGTCGCTGTCCACGTGCTGCACCGGGACGTCGAGGTACTTGGCCACCCGGGGATGGTCCGCGATCACCCCCAGGAGCTCGTCCGTGCAGGCGCTCGGGTAGGCGTAGTGTAGCCGGATCCAGCGGAGCGCCGGGACCTGCGCCAGATCCGCGAGCAACGACGCCAAGGTCGGTCGACCCGGCCGACCCGGCTGCCCGGGCCGATCATGTCCCACGGGTCCTGCCTCGGGCAGATCGGTGCCGTAGGTGGTCAGATCCTGCGCGACCAGGCAGATCTCCTTGGTGCCAGCCTCCGCCATGGCCTCCACCTCGCGGCGCACCGAGGCGGGCTCTCGGCTGCGCTGCGGCCCGCGGAGCTTGGGGATGATGCAGAACGCGCACGGGCGGTCACAACCCTCGGCGATCTTCACGTAGGCGGTGTGCCGCGCCATCGACGCCTGCCGTGGCGCCAGATCGTCGTACAAGAACCGCGGCGTCTCGAGCACCCGGACGCGATCGGTCTTGCCGGCGATGGCCTCGGTGATGAGGCCCACCTCGTCGGTGCCGAGGAAGTGATCCACCTCGGGCATCTCGGCGGCGAGCTCGGTGGGATAGCGCTGGGACAGGCACCCGGTGACCACCAGGCGCTTGCACGACCCCTGCTCCTTCAGCCGCGCCATCTCCAGGATCGCGTCGATCGACTCCTGCTTGGCCTCGCCGATGAACCCGCAGGTGTTCACCACGATCACCTCGGCCTCCGCGGCCTCGGTGACCAGCGCATGCCCCGCCCCCAGGGTCTTGCCGAGCATGACCTCGGTGTCGACCCGGTTCTTCGGACATCCGAGCGATACGAAATGCACGTTCATGGTGAAGGAACCCCCCGGCGGGCCGGGCCATCTGGTGGCCCGCCCGTCGGAGCTTGGTCCGCCGCCCTACTCGTCCGCGCCGGCGGCCACGGCCGTCGGCCCAGCCGCGCCACCCGCGGCCAGCAACGGCGCCCCGGGCATGGGAAGCTCGCCGCCCGCCCCCGCGTCGTCGACCTTGATCGACAGGCGCTTGTAGGCCCCGAGCCCCGTCCCCGCCGGGATCAGCCGCCCCATGATGACGTTCTCCTTGAGGCCGCGCAGGTAGTCGACCTTGCCGCACACGGCGGCCTCGGTCAGCACCTTGGTGGTCTCCTGGAAGGACGACGCCGAGATGAAGCTCTCGGTCGAGAGCGACGCCTTGGTGATCCCGAGCAAGAGCGGCTCGCCCTGGGCGGGCTTGAGCCCCTTGGCGATCACCCGCTCGTTCTCCTCCTCGAACACGTACTTCTCCACGTGCTCGTCGACCAGGAAGCCGGTGTCGCCCACGTCGATCACCCGCACGCGGCGCAACATCTGCCGCACGATGGTCTCGATGTGCTTGTCGTTGATCTTGACGCCCTGGAGCCGGTAGACCTCCTGCACCTCGTCCACCAGGTACTTGGCGAGGGCCTTCTCCCCCAGCACCCGCAGGATGTCGTGTGGGTTCGAGGACCCGTCCATCAACGGCTCGCCGGCCTTGACCCGATCGCCTTCGCGCACGCTGAGGTGCTTGCCCTTCGAGATCAGGTACTCCTTGGAGTCGCCGCGCTCGGGGGTGATCACCACCTTGCGCTTGCCCTTGGTGTCCTTGCCGAAGCTGACCGTCCCGTCGATGTCGGCGATGACGGCGTGCTCCTTGGGCTTGCGCGACTCGAAGAGCTCGGCCACCCGCGGCAGCCCGCCCGTGATGTCCTTGGTCTTGGTGGTCTCGCGCGGGATCCGGGCCACGATGTCGCCCGCCTCCACCCGGTCCCCCTCGGCCACCGCCATCGTCGAGCCGACCGGCAGGAAGTAGCGCGCGTCGTTCTCCGAGTTCGGGATCTTGAGGGTCTTGTTGTGCTCGTCCTTGAGCGAGATGCGCGGGCGTAGATCGGCGTCCTTGCTCTCGGTGATGCTCTTGCGGGACAGGCCCGTGACCTCGTCGAGCTGCTCGGTCATGGTCACGCCCTCGATGACGTCGCCGAACTTCACGATGCCGGTCACCTCGGTCAAGATCGGCACCGAGAAGGGATCCCACTCGGACAGGAGCGACGCGGCCTTGACCGCCTGCCCCTGGCCGAAGTGCACCCGGGCGCCGTAGGTCAAGCCGTACCGCTCGCGCTCGCGCCCCGTCTCGTCCTGGATCACCAGCTCGCCGTGGCGGTTCATGACGATCCAGTACTTCTCGCGCTTGACGAGATCGGTGTTCTCGAAGCGCACGATGCCGTCGTAGCGCGACTCGAGCTGCGACTGCTCGGTCCGCACCTGACCGACGCCGCCGATGTGGAAGGTCCGCATGGTCAGCTGGGTCCCGGGCTCGCCGATTGACTGGGCCGCGATGACCCCGATGGCCTCGCCGATGTTGACCATGTGCCCGCGGGCCAGATCGCGCCCGTAGCACAGGACGCACACCCCGCGCCGGGTCTCGCAGGTGAGCATGGACCGGATCTTGAGGTGGTCGATCCCGGCGTCCTCGATGGCCCGCACCCGATCCTCGGTGATCTCCTCGCCGAGCGGGATCAGGACCTCGCCGGTGTAAGGATCGAAGATGTCCTCGAGGGCCACGCGACCGAGGATCCGGTCCCCCAGCTTCTCGATGATCTCCCCGCCCTCGACCAGGGACGACATGTCGATGCCGTCCATGGTCCCGCAGTCGTACTCGGCCACGATGCAGTCCTGCGCCACGTCCACCAGCCGTCGGGTCAGGTACCCGGAGTTGGCGGTCTTGAGGGCGGTGTCGGCCAGACCCTTGCGGGCCCCGTGGGTCGAGATGAAGTACTGCAGCACCGACAACCCCTCGCGGAAGTTGGTGGTGATGGGGGTCTCGATGATCTCGCCCGAGGGCTTGGCCATGAGGCCGCGCATCCCGGCCAGCTGACGGATCTGCTGGGCCGAGCCGCGCGCGCCCGAGTCGGCCATGATGTAGATCGGGTTGAAGGACGGGCTCCGCCGCTTCTCGCCGGTCACGTCGTTGACCAGGTCCTCCGACCCGATCTCGCTCATCATCTCTTCGGCGATCTGCTCCGAGACCTGTGCCCAGATGTCGACCACCTTGTTGTAGCGCTCGCCGTCGGTGATGAGACCCTCGGTGTACTGCTCCTCGATCTCCTGCACGTCCTTGAGCGCGGTCTCGAGCAGCTCGACCTTGCGGGCGGGGATCCGCAGATCGTCGATGCAGATCGAGATCCCGGCCTTGGTGGCGTTGCTGTACCCGAGGTGCCGCAGCTTGTCGGCGAGGAGCACCGTCTCCTTCTGGCCGCAGGCGCGGTAGCAGGAGTCGATCAGATCCCCGAGCTGCTTCTTGCCCATGACCCGGTTGACGATCTTGAAGGGCAGCTGGCGCGGCACGATCTCGTACATCAACACCCGGCCGACCGTGGTGGCCACCAGCTCGCCGTTGATCCGCACGCGGATGGCCGCCTGCAGATCGAGCTCGAGGTGGTCGTACGCCATGCGCACCTCGTCGGGCGACGAGAAGACCCCCTGCATCTGATCGAAGCGCAGCTTCTCCTTGCCGTCCTTGTCCTTGACGGCGTCCTTGCCGCTCTGGCCGGCGTGGCCGTCGGCGCGGAACTCGCCCTTGGCGAACATGCGCTCGCGCGTCATGTAGTAGAGGCCGAGCACGATGTCCTGCGAGGGCAGGATGATCGGGCGCCCGTTGGCCGGGCTGAGGATGTTGTTGGTCGACATCATCAGCACCCGGGCCTCCATCTGGGCCTCGAGCGACAGTGGCACGTGCACCGCCATCTGATCACCGTCGAAGTCGGCGTTGAAGGCCGCGCACACCAGCGGGTTCAGCTGGATGGCCTTGCCCTCGATCAAGAGCGGCTCGAACGCCTGGATGCCGAGGCGGTGCAAGGTCGGCGCACGATTCAAGAGAATCGGGTGCTCCTTGATCACCTCCTCGAGGATGTCCCACACCTCCGGGCGCTCCTTCTCCACCAGCTTCTTGGCGCTCTTGATGGTGGTGACGAGCCCGCGCTGCTCGAGCTTGTTGTAGATGAACGGCTTGAAGAGCTCGAGCGCCATCTTCTTGGGCAGGCCGCACTGGTGCAGCTTCAGCTCGGGGCCGACCACGATGACCGAGCGGCCAGAGTAGTCGACCCGCTTGCCGAGCAGGTTCTGCCGGAAGCGTCCCTGCTTGCCCTTCAGCATGTCGGACAGCGACTTGAGCGGACGCTTGTTGGGCCCGGTGATGGTCTTGCCGCGCCGGCCGTTGTCGAAGAGCGCGTCCACCGCCTCCTGCAACATGCGCTTCTCGTTCCGGATGATGATCTCCGGCGCGTTCAGCTCCTGCAGGCGCTTTAGGCGGTTGTTGCGGTTGATCACCCGCCGATAGAGGTCATTCAGATCCGAGGTCGCGAAGCGACCGCCGTCGAGCGGCACCAGCGGCCGCAGGTCGGGCGGGATCACCGGGACCACCTCCAGCATCATCCACTCCGGCTTGTTGCCGGACTCCCGGAAGGCGTCCACCACCTTCAGGCGCTTGGACAGCTTCTTGCGCTTGGCCTCGCTGGTGGCCTCTTTCATCTCGGTCCGCAGCTGCTCGGACAGCGAGTGCACCTCGATCTGGCGCAGGAGCTCGCGGATGGCCTCCGCCCCCATTCCGGCCACGAAAGCCTCCTCGCCCAGCTCCTCGACGGTCTTGGCGTAGCGCTCCTCGGTCAGGAGCTCGCCCCGCTGCAGCCCGGTCTGCTTGGGATCGACCACCACGTAGGCCTCGCAGTAGAGGACCTTCTCCATGTCCTTGAGGGTGATGTCGAGCAGGTTGCCGATGCGCGAGGGGAGCGACTTCAGGAACCAGATATGGGCCACCGGGGTGGCGAGGTTGATGTGCCCGAGGCGCTCGCGGCGGACCTTGGACTGAATGACCTCGACCCCGCACTTCTCGCACACCACGCCCCGGTGCTTCATGCGCTTGTACTTGCCGCAGTTGCACTCGTAGTCCTTGACCGGCCCGAAGATCTTCGCGCAGAACAGCCCGTCGCGCTCGGGCTTGAAGGTCCGGTAGTTGATGGTCTCCGGCTTCTTCACCTCGCCGTGCGACCACTCGCGGATCTTCTCTGGCGAGGCCAGCGAGATCCGGATGGCCGTGAACGAAAGCGGATCCTTCGGTTTTTCGAAGAAATTGAAGATGTCCCTCATTGCCGTCCTTCTTTAGTCCCGGGGAATTCCCCGCATGCGAAAACGTTGATGTGAACCTTCGACAACCCGGCGCCGTCGCCGTTCTGCCCGCCGCCGGTGCTGCTCATTCCGCCGCCGGCGCGCGCGCCGCCGATGCCGCCGCCGGCGCACCCGCCGCGGAGACCGCGGCGGCCGCCCCGGAGGCGGTCGCCCCGGCCGCCGCCGACGCGCTGGCCTTGGCGGCCACCTCACGGGCCATCAGCTCCAGGGTCGACTCTTGCTTGCGCGGCGCGTTGGGATCCTCGATGAGCTCGACGTTCAGACACAGGGACTGCAGCTCCTTGAGGAGGACGTTGAACGACTCGGGCAGCCCAGACTCGAGCACGTGCTCGCCCTTCACGATGGCCTCGTACATCCGGGTCCGGCCGATCACGTCGTCCGACTTGACGGTCAGGAACTCCTGCAGGCCGTAGGCGGCGCCGTACGCCTCCATGGCCCACACCTCCATCTCCCCGAGGCGCTGCCCACCGAACTGGGCCTTGCCGCCGAGCGGCTGCTGGGTGACCAGCGAGTACGGGCCGATCGAGCGGGCGTGGATCTTGTCGTCGACCAGGTGGTGGAGCTTCAGCATGTACATGACCCCCACCGTGACGTCGTTGTCGAAGGCATCTCCGGTCTTACCATCGAAGAGCGTCGCCTGCCCGTTGCTCGATTGCTCGGCCAGGGCCAGGAGGGCCTTGATGTCGGTCTCCTTGGCCCCGTCGAACACCGGGGTCGCGAGGTGCACCCCCTCGTAGCAGGTGCGGGCGAACCGGGCGATCCCGTCGTCGTCCAGCTCGCCGAGGAGCTGCTGGTGGTGGTCCTCGGTGAAGACCTTCTTGAGCTTGGTCCGCAGGGCGTCCGGCGACCAGCGGGTCTGCATCATGGCCTCGATCTGCCGCCCGATCCCCAGGGCCGCGCCCCCGAGGTGGGTCTCCAGGATCTGCCCCACGTTCATGCGCGAGGGGACCCCGAGCGGGTTCAGCACGATGTCCACCGGCGTCCCGTCGGCCAGGTACGGCATATCCTCCTCCGGCAGGACCCGGGACACGACGCCCTTGTTGCCGTGACGACCGGCCATCTTGTCCCCCACCGACAGCTTGCGCTTGATGGCCACATAGACCTTCACCATCTTGATGACCCCAGGGGGCAGCTCGTCCCCCTTGGTCAGCTTGCCGATCTTGTCGCGGTAGGTGGCCTCGATGGCCTGGATGTCCTCCTGCAGCTTGGCGTTGATCTGCTCGATGGCCTCCTCGATCTTGCCGTGGCCCCCCTCGAGCTGGATCTCGCCCCAGTAGCGGGCCGGGATCTCGTCGAGGGTGGCGAGCTCGATCTTCTGCCCCTTGGCCACCAGGACCTTGCCCTTGTCGTCGACCAGCCGCACCGCGGTGGTCTTCCCCAGCAGGATCTTCCGGATCCGGGCCTGGTACGACTCGGAGATGATCTTGACCTCGTCGCGCTGGTCGGCGAGCAGCTTCTCCTTCTCGGCGTCCTCCAGATCCTTCGAGCGATCGTCCTTCTCGGTGCCCTTGCGCGAGAACACCCGGGCGCTGATCACGATGCCCTGCACCCCCGGCGGGACCCGCAACGAGCTGTCCCGCACGTCCCCGGCCTTCTCGCCGAAGATGGCCCGCAGGAGCTTCTCCTCGGGCGAGAGCTGGGTCTCGCCCTTCGGGGTGATCTTGCCGACCAGGATGTCCCCCGGCTTGACCTCGGCCCCGATCCGCACGATCCCGGCCTCGTCGAGGTCCTTCAGGGCCTCCTCGCCGACGTTGGGGATGTCGCAGGTGATCTCCTCCTTGCCGAGCTTGGTGTCGCGCGCGACGCACTCGAACTCCTCGATGTGCACCGAGGTGAAGTAGTCGTTCCGCACCATGCGCTCGGACACCAGGATCGAGTCCTCGAAGTTGTAGCCGCCCCACGGCATGAAGGCCACCAGCACGTTCTCGCCGAGGGCCAGCTCGCCCCGCTGGGTGGCGGGGCCGTCGGCGATCACGTCGCCCACCCGAACCCGGTCGCCGCGCTCGACGATGGGCTTCTGGTTGAAGCAGGTGTTCTGGTTCGACCGCTGGAACTTGGTCAGGTTGTAGATGTCCGGCTTGGCCGACATGGCGTCCGACTCATCCTCCGAGGTCGGGCGCACCACGATGCGTGAGGCGTCCACCGAGTCCACGATGCCCTCGCGCTTGGCCACCACCGTGACGCCGGAGTCCCGCGCCACGATCCCCTCGATGCCGGTGCCGACCAGCGGCGAGTGGGTGCGGATGAGCGGCACCGCCTGCCGCTGCATGTTCGACCCCATCAAGGCCCGGTTGGCGTCGTCGTTCTCGAGGAAGGGGATGAGCGAGGCCGCCACCGAGACCAGCTGGTTCGGCGACACGTCCATCAAGGTCACCTCCTCGGGCTTGGCCATCACGAACTCGCCGTTGTGGCGGCACGAGATCAGCTCGTCCGAGAAGCGGTTCTTCTTGTCGACCGGGGTGTTGGACTGGGCGATGTAGTGCCCCTCCTCCTGCAGCGCCGAGTAGAACTCGACGTCGTCGCTGGCCCGCCCCTCGGTGACCTTGCGGTACGGGGTCTCGATGAACCCGAACTCGTTCACCCGGGCGTAGGTCGACAGCGAGGCGATGAGGCCGATGTTCGGGCCCTCCGGGGTCTCGATCGGGCAGATGCGGCCGTAGTGGGTGGTGTGGACGTCGCGCACCTCGAACCCGGCCCGCTCGCGGGTGAGCCCGCCCGGCCCGAGGGCCGAGAGGCGCCGCTTGTGGGTCACCTCGGACAGGGGGTTGGTCTGGTCCATGAACTGCGACAGCTGCGACGATCCGAAGTACTCCTTGACCACCGCCGAGACCGGCTTGGCGTTGATCAGGTCGTGCGGCATCAGCGTCTCGATCTCCTGAGACATGCTCATGCGCTCCTTGATGGCGCGCTCCATGCGCACCAGCCCGATGCGGTACTGATTCTCCATCAGCTCACCGACCGCGCGCACCCGACGGTTCCCGAGGTGATCGATGTCGTCGATCGATCCCTTGCCGTTCTTGAGATCGATGAGGTAGCGCACCGTCTCGAGGATGTCGCGCTTGGACAGCACCACCGTGTCCAGCGCCTCGTCCAGCTTGAACTTGTAGTTCAGCTTGAGCCGACCGACCTTGGACAGGTCGTAGCGCTCTGGATTGAAGAACAGGTTGTTGAACAGGTTCTGGGCGGTCTCGAGGGTGGGCGGATCCCCCGGGCGCAGCCGCCGGTAGATCTCCAGGATCGCCTCGTCCGAGGACTGGAGCTTGTCGGCGATCAGCGTGTCGCGCAGGTACGACCCCACGTTCAGGTTGTCGATGAACAGGATCTTGAACTGCTCGATGCCGTGCTCCCGGAGCTCGTCGAGCTTGGACTCGCTCAGCTCCTCGTTGCACTGCAGGATCACCTCGCCGGTCTGCTCGTCGATCACGTCGGTGGCTGCCACCTTGCCCACCAGATCCGACACCTCGACCACCAGCCGGTCGATCTTCGAGTCCTGCAGCTTCTTGATCGCCAGCTTGGTGAACTTGCGGTTCTTCTTGACCAGGATCTCCTTGGAGTCCGGGTGCCGGATGTCACGGCTGGCCCGCTGCCCGGGCAAGAGATCGTACTCGATGGACTTGGAGTACTTCTTCCCGGCCTCGAGGAACACGCTCTCGGTGTCGTAGTAGTAGTTCAGCAGCTCCTCGGTGGAGTAGCCGAGGGCGCGCAGGAGCACCGTCGCGTGCAGCTTGCGCCGCCGATCGATGCGGACATAGAGGAGATCCTTGGGATCGAACTCGAAGTCCAGCCACGACCCGCGGTAGGGGATGATCCGGGCGCTGTAGAGCAGCTTGCCCGACGAGTGGGTCTTGCCCTTGTCGTGATCGTAGAAGACGCCGGGGCTGCGGTGCAACTGGCTCACCACCACCCGCTCGGTGCCGTTGATGATGAAGGTCCCGTTCTCGGTCATGAGCGGGATCTCACCGAAGAAGACCTCCTGCTCCTTGACGTCGCGGATCGACTGCGACCCGGTCTCCTCGTTCTTGTCCCAGACCACCAGGCGCACCACCACCTTGATGGGGGCCGCGAAGGTCATCCCGCGCTGGCGGCACTCGTCCACGTCGTACTTGGGCTTGTCGAGCGTGTACGAGACGAACTCCAGCGACGAGGTCTCCGAGAAGTCTTTGATGGGAAAGACGCTCTTGAAGACGCCCTGGAGGCCGAAGTCCTCGCGCTTGTCGAGGGGGATGTCCTTCTGCAGAAACTTCTCGTAACTCTGCTTCTGAATGTCGATCAGGTTCGGAATATCGATAATCTTCCCGATCTTGGCGAAGCTTTTCCGAGCACGAAAATTATTCTGAATCACAGGCACCATCGATTCTCCTTCACTGCGGCGACCAAGACTTCCGAGCCACCCACGAGGTCTTTGGATCAGGCAACTTCCCTGGCAACTTCGTTTCGGCGGCTGAACGCTCCAATGCCGCGACGCTCCCCAGCTTCTCCTGGAGAGCGCCCGGCATCGGGCTCGTCAAAGATGTGCTTACGCGCGTGATGGCCGTTCTTTACTTGACGTCGACCTTGGCTCCCGCGTCGACCAGCTTCTTCTTGATGGCCTCGGCGTCGGCCTTGGACACGCCCTCCTTGACCGCCTTGGGGGCGCCGTCGACCAGATCCTTGGCCTCCTTCAAGCCGAGGTTGGTGACCTCACGCACGGCCTTGATGACGCCGATCTTGTTGGCGCCGGCGTCGGTCAAGAGGACCGTGAACTCGGTCTGCTCGGCCGCGGGGGCCGCGCCGGCCGCGGCCGGCGCCGCTGCGCCAGCCACCGCCACGGGAGCCGCCTTGACGCCCCACTTGTCCTCGAGCTCCTTGGTCAGGGCGGAGAGATCAAGCACGGTCAGCTTGGAGAGAAAATCGACAACCTGTTCCTTCGTCACGTCGGCCATATCAGTGCTCCCTTTTGAATTCGTTCACGGTCGAGAAATTTGTCCAAATCGAACCCGGATCCAGCCCCAGCCCCCCCCCACATTTTGCGGATGCGGCTACGGCTGACCCGCTGACTCTTTCAAAGCCGCTTCCCGCGCGGCCAGCAAGTACGCGAAATTCTGAGGCGCGGCGTTGAGCAGCCGCACGAAGTTCTGGGGCCCCGCCATGAAAGTTGCAAGCAAAGTTGCACGCAGCTCATCCTTGCCGGGCAAGGTGGAGAGGGCCTCCACCCCCTTGACGTCGAGGGCCCGACCCTCGACGAAGCCACCCTTGATGATGAACTTGGTTTCGGATTTCGCCAGCTTGGTCGCCACCTTGGCCGGCACCGCCGGGTCCTCGAACGAGTAGGCGATGGCGGTCGGTCCCGCCAGCATCCCCTCGATCCCCTCCATGGGCGTGCCCTTGACGGCGAGCCCGAGGAGGGTGTTCTTGACGACCTGGTACCGGCAGCCGCTCAGCCGGAACTCCCGTCGCAAGGTGGTGTCCGCCTTGACGGTCAGGCCACGAAAGTCCGCCAGGACCAGGCTGGCCGCCTTGGCGAGATCCAGCTTCAACGCGCCAATCGCTGTCTCTTTGTCTGTGCGTTCCATGACGTCTCTACTTGCTCTCGTAGTCCGAGATGAGCGGCAACGTGTCGACCCGGATCCCCGGGCCCATCGTCGTCGAAAGGGTGACGGACTTCATGTAGGTGCCCTTGGCCGACGAAGGCTTCAGGCGCAGCAGCGTCTCGACCATGGTGCGGGCGTTCTCCTGCAGCTTGTCGGAGCCGAAGGACGCCTTGCCGATGCGCGCGTGCACGATGCCGGCCTTCTCGACCCGAAACTCCACCCGGCCCGCCTTGAGCTCCCGCACCGCCTTGGCCACGTCCGTGGTCACGGTTCCGACCTTCGGGTTCGGCATCAGGCCCTTCGGCCCGAGCACCCGCCCGAGCCGACCGACGAGGCCCATCATGTCGGGCGTCGCCACCATCGAGTCGAAGTCGGTCCAGTTCTCCTTCTGGATGCGCTCCACCAGGTCCTCGGCCCCCACGAAGTCGGCGCCCGCCGCCCGGGCCTCGTTGGCCTTGTCACCCTTGGCGACCACCGCCACCCGCTGGGTCTTGCCGGTCCCGTGGGGCAGCACGACCGCCCCCCGGACCATCTGGTCGGCGTGCTTGGGGTCGACGCCCAGGCGCACGGCGATGTCGACGCTCTCGTCGAACTTCGCCACCTTGGTCCCCGGCAGGAGCTTGCAGGCCTCGTCCAGGGAATAGCGCTTCGCGCGGTCGACCTTCGCCGCCGCACTCCGGTATTTCTTTCCTTCTGCCATGTGTCGTTTCCCTCGCGTTCGGCCTTGCGGCCTCCCACCATGGCCCGAAAGTCGGGCCTTTCTCCCTGATCAGTCCGTCACCTCGATGCCGAGGGACTTCGCGGTCCCGGCGATCGTCCGGATGGCGGACTCCAGGTCGGTGGTATTCAAATCGGGCATCTTGATGGTCGCGATGTCCTTGAGCTGCTTCTTGGTGATCTTGCCGACCTTGATCTTGTTCGGCTCCTTCGACCCGCTGCCCGGCTTCTTGGACGTGGCGAGGCCGATGGCCTTCTTGATCAGGATGGCAGCGGGGGGCGTCTTGGTGATGAAGGTGAAGGACCGATCGGAGTAGACCGTGATCTCCACCGGGATGACCATGTCGTCCTTGATCTGGGCCTGCGTCCGCGCATTGAACTGCTTGCAGAACTCCATGATGTTCACGCCGTGCTGACCGAGCGCCGGCCCGATGGGCGGCGACGGATTGGCCTTTCCGGCGGGGACCTGGAGCTTGATGAATCCGCTGACCTTCTTCATGTTCTGTGAGCCCTTGTCTTCTTCTGCTGCGGCGCCTGGTTGATGGAAGAACCGAAAAGCGGATGGCTGGCTACGACTTCTCGACCTGTGCGAAGTCCAGCTCGACGGGGGTGGCCCGGCCGAAGATGGACACGTTCACCCGCACCTTTTGCTTCTCCGCCTTGACCTCGACGATGGTCCCGGTGAAGTTGGCGAACGGACCGTCGATCACCCGAACCGTCTCCGCCTCCTCGAACGAGACCCGGGGCTTTGGACGGGAGGCCCCCTCGGTCATGGCCACGTGCAGGTTCTGGATCTCGGTTTCCTTCACCGGCTGCGGGTTGGTCCCCCCGAGAAATCCGGTGATCTTCGGGGTGTTCTTGACCAGGTGGAACGTCTCCTGGTCGAGATCCATCTGGACGAAGATGTACCCCGGAAAGAACTTCCGGGTGGTCGAGCGCTTCTGTCCCTTCACCAGCTCGACGACGGTGTCGGTCGGGATCAGGACATCGCCGAACCGCGTCTGCAGGTTGTGCTGGCGCACGCGATCCTGAAGCGAGAGCTTCGCCTTGTTCTCGTGACCTGAGTAGGTGTGAACGACGTACCACTTCATCGGCATCGGTTCGCCCCGTCCATCTCAGCGCAAGAACCAGTTTGTGAAAAAGGCCCAGATGGCATCGAAGCCACTCAGGATCACCGCGGCCAGCGAGACCGTCACCAGCACCACGACCGTCGCCGCCGAGGTCTCCTTCCGGGTGGGCCAGGAGACCTTCTCGAGCTCACGGGTGATGTCGTGGACGGTCGCGAAGACCTGTTCGTTTCGATACGCGGTCCAGGCCGCCACTCCGGCGACCAGCATGGCGGCGCCGTTGACCACCAGGTCGTTGGGCTTGGAGAAGTAGCTCCAGACCCAGTCCCCCGTGCGGGCCAATACGAACGCCGCCAGCAAGCCGGCCAGCGCGAAGGTCAGATGTATGAATTTGTTTGCGCCCATCGCTCGACATTCTCTGCAGGGCAGGAGGGACTCGAACCCCCAACCCGCGGATTTGGAGTCCGCTGCTCTACCATTAGAGCTACTGCCCTAGGACTACTTGGTTTCCTTGTGATTCGTGTGCTTGCGGCAGCGGGGGCAGAACTTGGAAAGTTCGAGCTTCTCCGCATTGGCTCGCTTGTTCTTGGTGGTCGAGTAGTTGCGCTCTCGGCACACCGTGCATTCCAACGTGATGATGACGCGAGCTGCTGCCACGGGCTTGACTCCTGGTTCCGGTAAAAAATTGACTGGCTAGGCGAACCGAACTCGGTGGGATCTGCCGGCGGGGTCGGCGACCGGGAGGCGGGAGCCCCCCGGACGGCCGAGGTCACCGCCGCTATTCGAGGATCTTGGTGACCACGCCGGCGCCGACGGTCTTGCCGCCCTCGCGGATGGCGAAGCGCAGGCCCTCTTCACAGGCGATGGGGGTGA
>Ga0265318_10000209_pt1 | contig 50705 bp, 35 predicted proteins | sample 4821metaG_FD_192431 | JGI IMG/M metagenome (GOLD analysis project Ga0265318, IMG submission 192431) | Rhizosphere microbial communities from Carex aquatilis grown in University of Washington, Seatle, WA, United States - 4-8-21 metaG | ecosystem: Host-associated > Plants > Roots > Rhizosphere >... | reverse complement strand
GGCGTTGCCCATCGCGAGCAGGTTGGTCTCCACGATGGAGCCGCGGTACCAGGGAAAGCGCGGCCCCTCCTCGCGCATGGCGCGGAAGAGCTCCGCCCACGTCCCGACCAGGGACTTGACCCAGCCAAGCGTGGCGGGCCGGAGCTTCCCGGCCTCGAGCCCGCTCGCCCAGGCCCGCACACGGGTCTGGCTCCAGGGCAGGCCGTGCTGCTCGGGGATCTGTCCCTCCTCGCCGGCTGCCAGCACCAGGGCCGAGAGGGCCATGAGCGCATTCATGGCCCGGGAGCGTGGGTTGTCGAGCGCGAGCCCCGTGCGCAGCTCGAGCCGGCGGGCCTGCACGTCCATGAACTCGGCGAGCGCGCGATCGTCCCCCCCGAGCCCCCGCCCGCCCTCGTCACGGTTCTGCCGCGCGACGGCCTCGAAACGCGCGCGCCACCCGCTCGCCGCCAGCGTCTCGGCGAGCGACCACTCCGGCGCGAACCGCGCCACGGTCTGCCCGAGGCCCCAGCTCTGCCGGAGCCCGACCAGCAGATACCACTCGAGCATCCCCTCGCCATCCCAGTAGAGGTGCGGATAGTCGTGCGAGACCTTCTCGTAGAGCAACGACAGCCGCTCGGCCAGTCGCCCCGGGTTGCCGCCGAACTCATCGACGTGGTCGAGGCGCGCCACCTCGAGCAGGCGCGCCAGCGCCATGACCGCGTTCGCCCGGCGCAGCGTCGGATCGAGGGGCAGCGCTCCCGTCTTCTCCTGGATCCGCCGCTCGACCAGCGACTCGAGGGTGCGCGCCGGGACCACGTGCCGGGCCATGAGGCCGTCGGCCTCGGTCAGCTGGCTGCCGAAGCGCTGCCAGAGTTGCTCGACGGTCCAGCCCTCGAGCGTCCTCGTGCCGAGGTAGAACGCGCTGAACCCCGGCGAGGCCCAGGGCATGCGCGGCCAGCGCCGCCCGCCCGAATCGATTATCTCCGCCCAGGCGCGCGCCAGCTCGGCGGGCAGCGCGAGCGATCGGATCTGGTGGCGGTCGAGATCGTTCTGCACGGCGCTGGTCTCGGTGGCGACCATCCACCACGCGAAGAACCGTCGGCCGAGCGGGCTCGGGCTGCTGCGCCCGAGCGTGGACTCGAGGGTCTGGTCAGCCAGCGCCTGGATCGCCGGTGGCGGTGCCGTCGGCATCAGCCGGTCGACCGCCGCGAGCCGGGGCGCGAAGTCGTCGAGGAACTCCCCGGGCGTGCGCGCGTCGCGGCCGTTGCGGCTCGAGAAGTAGGCCATGTGGCAGATCAGCTCGGCGACCATGTCGTCGCGCGCCGGGATGTGGGGGAAGCGAGCCGGCAGCGCCCGCCAGAGCCCGACCAGGTCCCCGAAGAGCTGCGGCTCCGGGATCCGCGGCGCGCTCGGCATTCCCTCGGGAGGGATCCCGCGATCGCCGAGCTCGCGGGCGAACTGGTCGTAGCCCGCGGCCAGCTCCGAGAAGGTCTGCGCGCTGTCCACCAGCACCAGCCACTCGAAGACCCGGCGGAGCATCGGATCACCGCCATCATCGGGGTAGCGGGTGCGGGCGATCTCCTGCACCAGCGCGCGATCGGCCGCGGTCCCGGGCAGGCGCTCCTCGGCGGAGGCGCGATAGACCGTCTCCGCCACCCGACCCGCCATCGCCTCGGTCCACACCCGCGAGGCCCACAGCGCCGCCGCCGGATCCCGGGCGCGGAAGGCCTGGGGATCGACGCCCTCCAGCCGGAACAACCGGGCGAGCCCGCCATAGGGACCGCCGCCGTCCCCTGGATCCGCGAGCATCGATCCGAGGACCTTCTCGAGAAACTGCACGATGGTGCGCAGCTGCTGCGGGGTCGGGACCGTGCCTCCCGAGGGGGCGGCGCGCCACACCTTCATGGCGAGCGCCTGCTCGGTCTCGAGATCGGTCCAGCGCCGCTCGAGGGCCGCGTTTCCGTCCCAGTCGAGCTCGAAGAGCTCCCACGGCAAGGTGCGCGGCCGCTCCCGGAAGATCTGGTGGATGGACGCGTTGCCGGAGGCGGCGTCCCAGTAGGCGTCGACGTAGTCGAGCCGCCAGGCGTTCGCGAGCTGGTCGCGCGACAGGCCCTTGTCGAGCAGGAAGCGGGTCACCTGGGAGAACCGGCTGGCGGTGGTGAAGGGGCTCTCGCGGAGGGCGCCGAGCGGCAGGTGCGGATACAGGCGCGACCAGCGCTCGACCAGCGCCAGCTCCTCCCCCAGGTACCGCTCGACCTCGGCGCCAGTCGGATTGCGCCCGATGGCGATCACCCCTTCGATCCCGTCGCGCAGGCGCTGGTACCGGACCTGCTCGGAGACGCCGCCGCGTCTCGCCGCCGGGACCTCGTCCCAGAGCTCGCGCACCACCTCCCAGCGATACGCGCGCGCCAGCTCGGCGAGGGGGATGCTCTCGCCATTTCCGTCTGGCTGTCCGAGCCGGCGCAGCTCCGCCCAGCTGATCCACGGAAAGTGACTGCCGGCGATGAACTGCTCCTGGAGCCGCAGCTCGTCGCGCGAGAGGTGCCTGGGCGTCACGGCGGCCGCGCGACGCTGGGCGACCTCCGTTGCGCGCCGGCCGGACTCGACGGGGCTGGCGGGCTCGCGGGCGGCCTGCAGCACCGGCTCCACGAAGTGTCGCCTGGGCTTGAAGACCACCGTGCGCTCGCGGGCGGGCAAAGGAAAGAGCTCGGGGAGCGCCAGCGTGGTGAGGGCACCGAGGCGGGGCAAGCGCGGGGCCGGGATCCCGCGCAGCTCGCGGAGATCGGGGGAGCGAGGGCCGGCCGCGAGGGCCAGCGTGGGCTGATCGGCCTCCGAGCGCAGGAGCGGCTCGGGATCGACCTGCCCGTGGCGCCGGCGGATCCGCTCGACCTCTTCGTACAGACGCCGCTCGGGCTCGGGCATGCGCCACGCCGTCTCGTCGACGTGCAGAAACCGCAGGGGCCGCGCCAGCGGGAGCCCCTCCCGGATCTGCCAGGTGACGAGGATGGTCATGACGGCGATGCCGAGCACGGCGGGCCACCGGTGCGCCCTGCGCGGGGGCCGGGGGCCCGGCGCCGCCGGCCGGGCCCCCGCCCCCGCCCCGGCCCCCGCGCGTGCCAGCTGCAGCGTCGGTGTCCGCGACCGGGTCGCAAACGCCGTCGCGGCACCGGCGTCGTCACGGTCGCCACGGCCCGCGGGCGCGCGCGGTCTGGCCGTGTTCCGCCTGGCCAGGTGCTGCTTCGCCAGATGAAGGAAGGGGAACACCAGCGCCAGCAGCGCGCTCAGGCTCACGAAGAGCGCCACGACCCCGAGCGAGCCCTCGAACCCCGGCAGGGGGTACAGGCCCTGGTGGATGAGCGCGACCGACAGGCCACTGCCGATGAGGCCCGCCAGGAGCAGCGCCCCGAGCTCCTTCCTCGGCAGGCGATACCGCGGGATGCCCTCGCTGGTCCGCGGCAGCCCCGAGCACCACGCGTAGAGGACCACGGTGAGGAACGACGCGAGGAAGAGCCCGACGCCGTTGAGGCCGAGCAGCCCGACCGGCGCCCCCATGGTCACCAGCCACAGCCCGAACGCGGTCGCGCCCCAGCCGACCTTGACGGCGGGGCCGTAGGCGGTCCGGAACTCGTCGAGCGGCCAGCCGCGCACGTCCTGGCCCGCGCTCACCGACGAGGCCTTCCACTCGAGCGCCCGACCGCGCGCGAGCTGCCGCCACGACTCCCAGAGCTTGAGGGGATGGATGACGAGGTTGGCGAGCCCGAGCAGCGTCTGCACGGCCACCGTCGCCGTCCCGACCACGAGCTGCACGGCGAGCAGCGCCGGCCACCTCCACACCCTCCGCCACCCGCCCCCCGGGCCCTCGGCTTCCCGCAGCCGCCGCAGGCGCAGGCGCAGTGGCTCCCAGTACCGGTCGAGGCCGATGATGGCGATCATCGACAGCAGCTGCAGGCCCACCGCCAGCCGCACCCGCGCGACCGGCGCATCCGTCCGCAGCCACAGGCCCGCGCTCAGGACCACGAGGGCGAGGAAGGTCACGTCGCCGAACACCCGGCGGAAGAGCTGCGTCACGTGGAACTGCGCCGAGGGGAAGAGCTCGCGCACGTAGAAGAACGAGGTGCGCAGCATCTGGATGTCGCCGGGGAACCAGCGAACGTTGCGGGTGAGCGCGCTCGTGGGGGACAAGAGCTCGCGCTCGCCGACCTTCACCGCCCCGTCGAGGAAGCCGGTGATGTAGGCGATACAGCGCTTCATCTTGGCGGGCGTGTTGGGCGCGGCCGCCTCGAAGCCGCTCGCCTCCGGCCCCCCCTGGAAGATCCGCATGGGCCCGAAGAACCCGTGCTCGAACCGCTCGAGGCCCGCCGAGCCATCCGGGAGCAACCGCACCCGGTAGATCTCGGTGCTCTCGCCCCGCACGATGCGCAGAATTCGCTCGCTCACTCGCCCCCCTGTGCCTGGACATCCTCGAGGATCACGCCACCCACCCGGGCCGCCGCTGCCGCGGGTGGCAGGGACAGCTCGCGTCCCTCGCGTCCCCACCCGCGCGGCGCGGATGGCCCTCCGACCTCCACCCGCTCCTCGGCGCGACGGGACTCCCGATCCTCGCAGGTGACCTCGAACCGACTCGGACCGTAGAGGGCCTCGGTGAAGGCGCCGAGGCGGCCGGCCGCCCCCGCCACCAGATACGACTGCTGAAAGTCGTGGCTGAGCGCGTGCGCGGCGTTCAGGGTCTCGAGCGCGTAGTGGGAAAAGTAGGCCTTCGGCCGCAAGAGCCACTTGCCGTAGGCCGCGGACGACAGGTCGAAGATGCCGGCCCTGGTCAGGCCGTCGGCGGCGTTGTGGATCGCGCGGGCCGCCTGAACCCCGCGCACGAAGGGCGACGAGATGGGCTGGCCCTGCACCTCGGGCAACGTGACCTCGATGCGCGGGACCCCGATGACGATGTGCCGATTCTCCGGGTGGAGCATGGCGCCGAGCCCCTTCTCGAGCTCGCCGGGACCGAAGCTGTTCTTGTCGTCGAGGATGGCCGCCAGCTCCGGGATGCGGCGGACCGTCAGGTCCCGGCCCGCCAGGATCGCCGCGTGGATCTGCTCGTTGCTCCCGGCGAGGCCCGTGTAGCGGGCGAAGTCGCCCCAGACCAGCGCGTAGTTGGGAAGATCGCCGTCCTGCACGTGCTCGTGCGTGCGCCGGTCGGTATAGACGGTCGGCCTGGTCTTGCCGGCCACCAGCAGCTCGTGAACGGCGATGTCGTTTCCGACCTTCTTGAAGAAGGCGCCGCTGCCACGCATGGGCAGGGCGGTGAACAGCAGCTCGCGGTTGAGGGCCGTGAGCTCGGCCGACGAGAGCGCCTGTTCCGCGCGTCGCCGCTCGAGGAGGGTGCGGGTGGAAGCCGTCGGCTGGCGATGCGCCGGGAGCGCATCGAAATCGAAGCCGTCGAAGTAACGGACGAGCCCGGGATCGGCGAGCAGACGGTTGAGGACGCGGGCCAGGCGCCGTCGCCGCTCGACCATCTCCGGATCGCTCGGGGAGCCGGTGAGCAGCGGCGTGGCTGGAGCGCCCGCGGTCTGGAGCGCCGCCAGCACCGGCTCGCGCAAGGGGTTCGCCGGGTCGGCGAGCCTCTCCTCGATGCCCCCGAGCGCCGCCAGGAAGTCCTTGTCGTCGGGATCGAAGCCGCGGAGCCGGGGGTTGTAGCTGTACCAGGCGCCTCCGCGCAGGAGATACAGGAAGCCGACCTGACCGTGGTGGTGGGTGTTCGACCACCATTGAAGCTCGGTCAGGTGGTCGATCTCGTACTGGATGACGTCGGGATCCTTGGTGTTGCTCGCGAGGATGAACACCGGCTGAAAGCGCGGACCGAGGTGGCCGAGGGAATCGCGCAGGGCCCGCAGGTTCTTCCACAGGTAGACGAAGGCCTGGCTGGCGTCCTCGCCGAGCAGGTTCCAGATCCTCTGCCCGTCGCCGAGCAGGGTGATGCTCACCGCGTGGCCGTCCTGTCGTACGTCTTGGCGCGCGTCCTGTCGTACTTCCTGGCGTACTTCCACATCGAGGGGAAAGCGCGCGCGGTTGGCCGCGAGCTCGGTCCGGAGCGCCGCGACCAGCCGTGCCCCGCGCTCCTCCATCTCCTCGGTCGGTCCTTCGCCGAGCTCGAGGATCGTGCGCCGGTTGTCGTCCCGCATCGCGAACGGGGTGATCCGGGCGGGCCGCGTGCCGCTGCGACGGATGGCGGCGTCGATGATCGCCGAGAGCTGGGCCCAGGCCGGGTTGGAGGAGAACTTGGGGACCACGATGGGGAGGCGGAAGACCTCGCTGCCGCTGGTCATGGCGTCGATCACTTTGCGGCAATCGGCCAGCTTGTGTCCTCGGACCTCGTGCAGGACGTTCAGCGCGCCGACGTGCAGCTTGAAGACCACCGGTTCGACGACGTAGAGATCGAGCACGAACAGCAGGAGCCCGATGACCAGAAACGGTGGCTGAGCGGTGGACACGAAGAGCAGGGCCATGAGGATGCGTCCGAAGAACATCCCGTAGTCGAACGCCAGCGCCAGGGGGCTGCGGACGAGGCCGCTCGGGAGCAGGGCCGGGGGTTCACCTTCGGGCTGCCCGAGCTGTGCGACGGCGGTCTGGTAGGTGACGTCGGTGTCGGGTTCGGGCGCGTGGGCTGTTCGCCAGGCCTGCGCGAAGGCCTGAAGGAACGCGTCGACCACGGCGCCCTGGATGTCGAGGCGCTTGTGCAGGAGCGTGGCGTCGACCCTGGCCAGCTCCTCGGTGAACGCGGAGGCCCGTCGGCCATGCGCCGCGGCTCGGGCGTCGGCGCGGCACAGGCTCCGGAAGGCCAGGGCGGAGGCGCGCCGGCGTCGCCGGAGGAGATTCGCACGGCGCCGCTCCAGCGCCCGGAGCTCCGGGGACCGTCGCTCTTGCCGCAGCGCCGCGCGCTTGAGGAGCTTCTTGATGGCGATGACGCCGCAGGCGAGATGCCCGCCCGGCGTGTTGTGGCCGCGCGGCTTCTCGGCGAGGAAGCGCACGAACCAGCGGGCCTTGTGGCGGAGCAGGCTCGGCTCGGAGCGAAGCGCCCAGGACACCGGGAGCTCGAACGGGACGCCGAGGAGCAAGGCGAGGAACAGCGCCTGCTGGTTCCCGCCGGCCGCGCCGGCGATGACGAGCCCGAACCCGATCCCGATCGCGCCGAGCAAGCGGTGACCGATGGTCCGCAATCCGGTGACCGCCAGGTTCGAGAACAGCCACGAGAGCAGACACAGGAGCAGGACGAACCCCGCCACCGCGACGGGCCGGCCGATCACCCGTCCGAGCTCGCGGAGACGTGGCACTGGCTCGGCGATCGGCGTGGGGCCGGGGCCGGAGGCGGGATGATCCGCCGACCGCCCCGCCGACGGTCCCGGCGCGGGCATCCGAGACGGCGACGCCGCGGGGCTCATGAGAGGACCCCCGCTTCACGCCATCGCTGGGACGGTGCCCGTGCGTCCCGCTGCTCGCGGCTGGAAGAGGACTTTTGCGGCCCGCTTCCGCGTGGGGATTGGATTGCAGTCATCAAGGTCGTGTTTCCAGCCGAGTTCGCGCATGTCATGAGTCACCTCAGGCAGACGACGCTGGCGTGGCGTCAGCGTGCGCCATCGACCGCGGTATCGTCCCGCCGCCCCGGGAGACCGTCTGGTCATCCCAAGACCTACAACGCTGCCCCGTGGCTTTTATTCTCGACCGAGAGGAGAGGAGGCGCGCCTTCGGCGCTCGCGGGAAGGGTCCCCTCCCGACGAACCGAGCGCGGATCTGCTTCGCCGGTGGAGTCTCCGGTTGGCAAAGCCAACCTCCGATCCGCCGCATGGAGATCGCAAATTTGGACCGAGAATTTCATCGGACACGAAGGCGTCCGATGGGCTCAGTCCCCGGGGTGGCTCATGCACCGCGACCACGTCCTCCACGCGGTGGATCGAAGGTTGGCTTTGCCAACCGGAGAAGACATCAGCAAAGCAGATCCCGGCCCGCCTCTCGTCGTCCGTCGGGAGGGGCCCGCGGGGAGGGGTCCGCCCCTTCCCGCGAGCGCCGCAGGCGCGTCCGGTCCCGCCCCTTCCCGCGCGCAGAAGGCGCCTCTAGCTGCCGGTCCAGTAGCGGACGCGGCCGGTGTCGCTGTGCACGAACTGCGAGTGCGGATAGAAGCCGACGCCGCCGAGGCGCAGGGAGCGAACGAAGTGCAGCAGGGAACGGGTCGGGACTCCGCGAATGCGGAAGTCGACCGCATGCCCCTCGACGTGCTGGCTGGCGCGCGCCACCTGGTGCCCCTTCTTGCGCAGCATGAGGTTGTATTTGGGCGAGCGGTACCCGGAGACCACCTCGATGCGCGAGGCGCTGAACTTGCGCGCCGCCCGCGTGAGCACGTCCACCAGGCGGGTGTCCATCTGTGTCTCCTGGTTGGTGTAGTGATCGCGCAGGAAGGTGTGAATGCGCGAGGCCACCGAATCACCCGGCATCACGGGCAGGGCCTCGCGCGTCCAGATGTTGAAGAGCGTGGTGATCGGCACGAGGCGGGTCCCCGGCAGGAACAGGTCCTCGGTGCTGGCCGCCGCGAGGTTGGCGTTGGCGCGCCCGCGCCGGCGGATCGCCTCGCGCGCGGCGGCCTCGGCGTTCTTCTGTGCGGTCGCCAGCGTCGCGTCACTGACCCGAACCTCGGGCCGGAACGACTTGTCGCGAAACCACTCCTGCTTCTTCGACAGGCTGAGCGGCTCCCCGGGAGTCATGTGAGAGCCCCGGGCCGCGAGCAGATCGAAGGTCTCTCCGAGCGATGGCGCCTCCAGCCCCGCTCGGACGGGCACGGACTCGGAGATCGAATCCGTGGCTCCGAAGTCGATCGAGCCAGGCAAGGTCATGACAGGCAAGGTGAGGACGGTCAGAAGTGGTGCAAACACGACATGCTTTCTTCAGAGAGACGCTCTATCACTATAAGGTATCGTACGAATCCGCGCTCGTTTGAGCCAGGAACGCAACTTCTCCCGTCTCTCGCGCCTTGACGCCCTCCGGGGAGGGGCGCGCGTGTCGGCGAGGCGAGGCGAGGCGCTACGGCGTCGGCTTGGCGCCGGGGGTCGGGCGGGCCTTGAGCCCGACCAGCTGGTTCAGCGAGCCCGAGGTGAAGCCGGCCAGGTCGAGCGCCACGAACGTGAACCCGAACCGGCGTCCGTCGGTCACGATCTGCTCCCTGACGCCCGGCGCGAGAGCGCGCGCCATCTCCGCCCGCTCGATCTCGAGGCGTGCCACCTGCCCGTGATAACGCACGCGGAGCTGACGAAACCCGAGCGCCCGCAGGGCATCCTCGAAGCCGTCGACTTGCCGCAGGCGCTCTGGCGTGATCTCCGTCCCATAGGGAAAACGCGACGAGAGGCAAGCGAGCTGGGGCTTGTCCCAGGTGGGCAGGGCAAGCGCGCGCGACAGGGCCCGGATCTCCGCCTTGTCGAGCTCCGCCTCGAGCAAGGGATGCCGCGCCCCGCGCTCGTTGGCGGCCGCCAGCCCCGGACGGTGGTCGCCGAGGTCGTCCCGGTTGGTGCCGAGCATGATGGTCTCGAGGCCGAGCCGCTCGGCCAGAGGGCGCGCCAGCTCCATGAGCTCGGCCTTGCAGTGGTAACAGCGGTTGGTGGGGTTCTCCGCGAATCCCGGCCGGGCGAGCTCGTGCGATGTGACGATCTCGTGTCGGCAGCCCACCAGCGTCCCCAGCATCTCCGCGTCGCGCCGCTCGCTTGCGGCCATGGTCTCCGACGCGGCGGTCATGGCAACGCATCGGTCCCCGAGCACGTCGTGGGCAACGCGGAGCAGCAACATGGAGTCGACGCCGCCGGAGAAACACACCAGCGCCGAGTCGCAGCTCGCCATCACGCCGCGCAGTCGGGCGAGCTTGTCGCCGAGTGGCGGAGGCAGCACGATTTCAGCCGGCGGCGGCGAGGCGGGTGGCAGTGGTGCGGCTGGGTATGTCGAGGGGGAGGTTGGCACGGGAGTGAGCAGGGGCGGCAGTATACGCGACGAATCTGGGAACGGAGCCGGCCGCTGCCAACCCCACGCCCATCCGAACCCGCCCAAGCCAGTCCCGCCGGCCTTCCGACCGCCCGGCCTCCCCGCCGTCAGGTCGTCCGGGTGAACAGCTGGCCGCGGGTGGCCTGGTATGCCGCCCCCCGCACGACCTCGCGGACGGCGCGTGGGTTGGCGATCCCCTGCATGGACAGCCGCCCCCTCCTGCCCGAGCTGCCCGAGATCCCCGCGGAGAGCGGGGCGCCCGGGAAGCTCGGATTCGACACCGACACGATGTCGATGCGGCCGATCCCGAGCAACCGCTCGACCAGGCTCTGCTGCAGCCCGATGTCCTCGATGGTGCGCATGTCGATCTCCTGGAGCGTCTTCGACAGCACCCCCGTCTCCACGGTCAGTCGCTGGTTGCTGACGCGGTAGGCGTGGTGGCGCAGGCTGAGCGCCCGCCAGCCGAGGCGTCCGAGGCGGCTCGCGACCACCGTCGCCACGAACAGGATCGCCGCCAGGCGAAACCCCGGGGCATAGGCCGTCACGAACTCCGCGGACCGGTCCGAGAAGCTGGCGCAGGCCGCGAGCAGCGGGTGGTAGGCATACACCCCGGCGACGATGGTGGCGGCGACCACCAACCCACTGCGGATGGCGTCGACTGCCAGGGTCTTGAGGGAGGGCGTTCCTTGCCACAGAACTTGCTCGGTGGGGGGCGGCGGCCCCGCGATCGGCGGCGTGGCGGCGGTCGCCGCGCCGAGTCCGACCGGGCTTGCCAGCGGATGCCCACAGTGGGGACAGACGGCGGCGTCGCGGGACACGGTTCCCCCACACGCGGGGCATGCACCAAGGGCCATGGGTTGACGGTAGCACGTGGGCGGTGCGGGTCGGTGGCGGGCCGCGCCGTCGCTCTCGCCAGGCGATCTGGGCGCGTCTTTCGGCCCGTGTTCCGCATCGCTTCGCGCGCCGCCTGGCCATCGGACCCGGCTTCGGGTAGGGGAGACCATTCCACGTGAAGACCACCCCGGTCCGCCCGCTCGCAGCCAAGTCCCAACCAACGCCGAGGTCCCCGGCCACGGCCAGTTCCGCCGGCGCACCAGGGCGGCGCGCTCGTTTCCCCTCGCTTGCCCGCGTGCATCCCCGCGCGTGGCTCGTGTTGCTCGGATTCGCCCTGCGGCTCGCCTGGGTGCTGCTGGTTCCGAGCCGCCCGGTCGGCGACTTCGCGCTCTACCGCGAGTCCGCGACCTACCTGGTCGAGCACGGTCACCTCGATCCCGAGTTCATCTACATGCCGGGTTACGTGCTCATCCTGGCGGCCCTGCGCTGGCTGGGGGGCGGTGGGCTGCTCCTCGACAAGCTGGTGGGGGTGGTGTTCGGGACGTTGCTCGTGGCCGCCTCCGCGGGCATCGCCGACCGGCTCTTCGGGCGGCGGGCGGGGATCACCTGCGCGCTGCTGCTCGCCATCTGGCCGGCGGGGATCGCGGTCAGCAGTGTGACGGGGACCGACGTGCCGGCGGGCGCGCTGGTGGCGGCGGGGCTGTTCGTGCTCCTGGCCTCGGCGCCCGAGGCCCCGCGGGCGCCGTTCTCCTGGCGGGCTGCCGTGGCCGTCGGGGTGCTGTGGGGGCTGGCGGCGTGGATACGCGCGGTGACCGTGCCGCTGGCGGCCCTGTCGATCCTGGTGTGGCGTGCGCGCGGGCTCGGCTGGCGCAGCGCCGCCGCGCACGCCGCGGTGTCGGTCGGCGTGGCGGTGCTGGTGCTCTTGCCCTGGGGGGTGCGGAATGCGCGGGTGTACGGGCAGTTCTTCCTGACCGACAGCCACGGCGGCCACACCGCGCTGGTGGGCGCCAACCCCAACAGCGAGGGCACCTACAGCCGATCCTTGAACCTGATGTTCGCGCGGGGCACGGGCTATCGCCTGTTCGAGACCCCCGCCCGCCACCGCGCCGCCGACGCCGAGGCCTATCGCCTGGTGCGGCAGTGGGTCGCGTTCGAGCCCCTCTATGCGCTCGGCCTCCTCGGCGCCAAGGCCGATCGCCTCCTCACCCACGAGCGCAACCTCCTCTACTGGCCCATCTTCCGCGCCGGCGTCCTCGGTCCCGCGGTGCCAGACACCTCGTCGGGCGACACCTCGCCGGGCGTGCGCGCCTGGTTCGACCGCCACCGAGGTGCCATCGAGCGGGTGACTGATGGGTTCTGGTGGACGGTGGGGGCGCTCTTCTTCGCGGGCATCGCGCTCGCCTTCGTGCGGTTGCCGCGCGGGCCGGCGTGGGTGTCGGTCGCCGTGCTGGCCATCCCGGCGGCCCTGGCGGTCATGTACACCGTCTTCTTCTCCGAGGTGCGCTACCACCTCGCCATCGCTCCGCTCCTCTTTCCGCACGCTGGCTTCGCGCTCACCTGGCTCTCCCTGCGCGCGCGCGACCGGTTTCGCCGGGATGGCCCGGCCCTGGCGGTGATGGCCGCGGGCGTGGCGGGCCCGCTGTTGCTCGGGTGGCTCGCGCTCGCCGCCGCCGACCGCTTGCGGCTCCAGCATCGCTGGGCGGTCGCCCTGTGCCGCCTGCCCGCTCCCGCCGACACGCAGCTCTGCCTGTGGCGCCGGGCCGCGCCGCTCCGGGGCGCCTCCCCCCTGCGCGGGGTGTGGAACGGCGTCGGGCTCCGGCTGCCGGACCACGAGGTGGGCGACGTGTGGGCCGCCGCCGAGACCGATCTGCCCCTGCCCCCGGGGAGATATCGGATCGAGGTCGGGGTCGCGCGCACGAGCGGTAAGCCGGCCCCAGCGGGAGCCGTCCCCACCCCCGCCGCCGCCGGTCTGACGCTGCCGCCCGGGGACGCGTACATCGGCCCTGGCGGAGCCGCTCCGAGCGTCGCGCTGCGCCGCGGAGATACGGTCTTTGCGCGCAATATCGCCGGGATACAGCACCCCGGTCAGGCCGACAACGTGGTGCGAGGCGTCGTCAATCACCCGGGGGGGCCTCTGCGCCTGCTGGTCGAGGTGGAGGCCCCGGCGACGCACGAGAGCCTCGATCGTGAGACCCTTTGGATTTCGGATCTGTCTGTTGAGAGATTTCCAGCTTTGGAGATAATCGCGCCCCGATGAAGGGCACCACGAACCGGACCACGAAGCGCCTCACGAAGGGCACCACGACCGAGGGGGATTCCCAGGCTGGTCGCCGGATCGGCCCGAGCGCAACCTCCGGGGAACGCCACCGGATGCGGTCGGTCGCGCTCGGGATCTTCCTCGGCGTCGGCACGGCGGCGCTCGGGACAGCGTGTGGCAGCCAGGACGAGGAGCGCCCTGCGACCTGGAACTACATCGCCACCGCGATCATCGAGCCCAACTGCGCCACCGCCAACTGCCACTCGAACCTGGCGCAGCGCTCGGGGGTGCAGCTCGACCGCGAGAACCGCGCCTACCACGCCCTCGTCGATCGCTTCTTCGTGATCCCGGGTGATCCAGCCAACTCGGCGCTCATGTACCTGCTGAACGGGCAGGGCTCGCGACGGATGCCTCCGGACTTTCCGCTGGCTGACCAGGACATCGCATTGATTGCTCAGTGGATCAAGAACGGCGCGAACCCCTGATGAAAACACGTCACGCCCAGAACACCCTCACCCTTGTTGGCGTTGGCCTCGTGTTCGGAATAGCGGCGTTCAGCGCCGGCGTTCGTCGGGCCGAGGCATATCCACAATTCCAGTTTTCATCGGGAACGCAGCGGTGCGCCCAGTGCCACTACTCTCCGGTTGGGTTCGGGCTGCTCACCTCGTGGGGCCGCGACGAGTCCGCCGACACCATCAGCACCTACGGGGGGGAGGGCGCCTTCCTGCACGGCAAGGTGCACCTGCCTTCTTCGCTGGCGCTCGGCGGCGACATCCGCTACGCGGCGGTCGAGAACGCCGTCGGCGGCCAGAGTGCGCCCGAGTTCGCCACCTTTCCGATGCAGGCCGAGCTTTATGCCCGGTATGCCCTCGGCGAGACTGGCCTGTCGATCTACGCGGCGGGCGGCATCCGCGGCGCGACGCGCGACGTGAACGGCAGCGCCCTCAGCCACGTCACCTCCTTCATCTCGCGCGAGCACTACATCATGTGGAAGAAGAGCGCGACCGGGTACTACGCCCGCGTGGGGCGATTCTACGCGCCCTACGGTTTGCGGCTCGCCGAGCACATCTACTTCGTCCGCCGCTACTCGGGCTTCAACCTCTACGAGGAGACCTACAACGCGTCGGGCGGATACCTGGCCGACCAGTGGGAGCTGCACGTGACGGCCTTCACGTCGCTGCCACCCTCGTCGCCCGACTTCGTGGGCAGCGTCGGGATGCTGCCGAACGGGGTGGCGGCCTACTACGAGCGCCGGTTCTCGACCGTGGGCCTGCTCGGGGCGCAGGCGCGGCTGGCGGTGAACTCCGAGCAGCGGCTCACCCAGGGGGGAGTGGTCGGCAAGGTGTGGATCGACGGCGCGAAGTTCCTGGGCATGGGCGAGCTCGATCTGCAGCGCCGCGACATCACCAAGGGCAGCATCGGCTACAACCAGTCGATCGCCTTCGTGAGCGCGAACTTCTTTCCGGTCAAGGGTTTGATGGCGGCGCTGGTCTACGAGCGCTATCAAGAAGATCTGCGCTCGGTCTCGACCGCGCGCACCGCCTTCGACGTCGAGCTCAACTTCTTCCCCTACGCCCACTGCGAGATCATGCTGTTCGGGCGCTACCAGTACTCGGGCGCGGGGGAGGCGGATGGATCCCTCGGGTCGATGGGGATGCTCCAGCTGCACTACTACCTGTGAGGACGACGACGAGGATGAAGATGAAGTCCAACGCGAAGCACACGGTCTTCTCCCTGGCGATCTCGGCCGCGGTCGCGGTCGGCGCGGCGGCCTGCGGTCCGAGCGTCCCCGCGAACCCGGACTGGGCGACCGACGTGTTGCCGGTCCTCGACGCACGTTGCAATCGCTGTCACTCGGCGCCTCCGCGCTTGGACCCGACTGTAAAGCCGCTGACTCCTGGAGGAGGACCTCCGACCCCGATCGGCAACTTCACCGATCAGCAGGCCGCCACGGGTCTGGCGTCCTTGATCATTTCTGACGTCACCAGCAAGAAGATGCCACCGGCTCCCGCCGCGCCGCTCGACGACTGGGAGATCCAGATGCTGAAGAACTTCTTCAAGAAGTAGCGTCTATCTGCGCTCCAGCGCGCTTCACCGCGCCGGATGCAGCCCGCACTCCTTATTCTCGGGGTTCTCCCACCACCAGCGTCCGGCGCGCGGGTGCTCTCCGGGGGCCACCGCTCGCGTGCAGGGCGCGCAGCCGATCGACGGATACCCGCGGTCGTGCAGCGGGTGGATCGGCACGCGGTGCTCGTTGGCGTAGGCGCGGGTCTGCTCCGTGCTCCAGGCGATGATCGGGTTCAGCTTGGCGAGGCCGGCGTGTGTGGCGTCGAGCTCCACCTCGGCGGCCTCCGTCCGTGTCACCGACTGCTCGCGCCGCAGGCCCGTCACCCAGGCCGATAGCTCGCCGAGGGCCCGCCCGAGCGGGGCCACCTTGCGCAGGCCGCAGCACTCGTGCCGGTCGTCGAGCGAATCGCGAAAGCTGTAGAGCCCCTTCTTGCGCTCGAGCGCCTCCACCGCCGCGCGCTCGGGGAAGAACCACTCGATCTCGAGATCGTACTTGGCCCGCACGCGCTCGGCCGTCATGTACGTCTCGTCGGGCAGCCGCCCGGTGTCGAGCGCGAACACCCGGATGCCGCCAGCGGGGACGGCCGCTGTCCCATCCGCGCCCGCCTCGGCCGCTCGCGCGCGCGCGAGCTTGTGGGCCATGTCGATCACCACGCAGTCCTCGATCGAGAAGGACGAGGCGATGGAGATCCGCCCCGGGAAGCGCGCGAGCCCCCAGCGCAGGATCTCCGCCGGCTCGGCCCCGCGCAGGCGCCGCGCCGCCTCCGCGATTTCTCCAGCGCTCGGCTTGTCGGACGTCGTCATCATCGAGACGCAAGCTTATCAGCAAGCTCATCGGCAAGCTTGCCGTTGCACCGAGGCCCCCGGCGCATTAGGTTCGAATCGACGACACATGCGCTGGACGCCGGGCGGAGAGAGCGACGACATCGAGGACCGGCGGGGCGAGAGCGCCCGCGACGAAGGTGGCGGAGGTCCGGGCTTCTCCGCCGGTGGGCCCTTTTCGCGCGGGGGAGGCATCCCCATCCGCCTCGGTCTCGGGGGCACGGTGGTCGTGCTGCTGCTGTCGGCCTTCTTCGGCCGCGACTTTCTCGGGTTGCTCGGCGGCGGGACCGGCCCCGACGAGCCCGCTCCGATGCCGCGCGCGGGCCGCCTGCCCGCCGACGAGGGCGTCGGCGTGCCGGGCAGTGCGCGCGGTGCGCGGCGTGCGCTCTCCCCGGACGATCCCGATCGCGAGCTGGTGGAGTTCGTGAGCTTCGTGCTCGACGACGCGCAGAAGGTCTGGGCGGCCCAGCTCGCGCAAGAAGGCAAGGCCCCCTACACGCGGGCCAAGCTGGTGCTCTTCACCGACGCGGTGCGATCGGGCTGCGGCTTCGCCGAGTCCGCGATGGGGCCGTTTTACTGTCCGCTCGACCGACGCGTGTACATCGATCTCGGGTTCTACCGCGAGCTGCGCTCGCGCTATGGAGCGCCCGGGGACTTCGCGCAGGCCTACGTCATCGCCCACGAGCTCGGACACCACATCCAGAATCTGCTCGGCACCAGCGACATCATCCAGCGCCAGCGGGAACGCAACCCCGCCGAGTCGAACCACCTGTCGGTGCGGATGGAGCTGCAGGCCGACTGTTATGCGGGCATCTGGGCCCACTCGACCGATCAGCGCAAGCTGCTCGAGTCCGGGGACATCGAGGAGGGCATCGGCGCGGCGGCGGCGGTGGGCGACGATCGCCTGCAGAAGCAGGCCACCGGACACGTGAACCCCGAGCGCTGGACCCACGGCTCATCGGCCGAGCGGGTCGCATGGTTCAAGCGCGGGCTCGAGGCTGGTCGACTCGGAGCCTGCGACACCTTCAGCGGCTCGGTCCGGCTGTAACGCTGGCCACGGTGGTCCTGAAGCGCGGTTCTTTCGACGATCGCCGCTTTCGATCGAATCCCGCGTAACCCCGTTTGCGAGGGTCCGTATACCCGGCTGCTCTCGGCGGCGGGGCCGCGGGTGCGCCGATCTCGAACACGGGAGAGTCTCGACATGAACATGCGGAACTTCGACAAGAATTTGAGGTTTGGTCTCTTGCTGGCGGCGGGCGTGGCGAGCGGGGGATGGGCCTGCAGCAGCAGCAGCAGCAGCCCAGCCACGACGTCACCGGACGGATCGACGGGAGCCTCGGCGGGTACGGCCCAGCTGCCGCCCGAGGGCGGCGCGGCCGTCGAGGCCTGGCTGACGACCGGCGCCTACAAGCAGTGGCACTGCGAGAGCGCGGTGCACGCGGCCCGCTTGCCCTCGCCGCACGGGTTCAACCGGATCTGCTCCAACGACGCGATCGCCAGCAACGCGGCAGGTACCACGGCCTGGCCCGCGGGCTCGGCGGCCGTCAAGGAGCTGTACGACAGCGCGACCGCGACCACCCCGACCGGGTATGCGGTGTACAGCAAGAAGCAGGCGGACAGCGCGGGCGGCGCGAACTGGTACTGGTACGAGCGTCTCCCGGTTGGTGGCGTGGTCGCCGATGGCACCGGCGACTCGGGCCCCGCGATGAGCATCTGCGTCGGTTGCCACGCCGCAGCTGGCAGCGACGCGGCCCACACCCCTTCGCCGGGCGGGCGCGACGAGGTCTACACCCCGGTTCCGCAGATCTGATCGCCCAGGGTCCGGCGCGGGCTAGCGCAGGGCAAGCCCGAGATCCAGCCCGGCGGACCGGTCCGCGGTCGGGGGGCTGGCGTGAATCGACAGCCAGCGATCGATCCGCCGGAGCGCCTCGGTCGTGAAGGGATTGGGCCCGTCCTGCAAGTATTCGTTCCGCGCCCGCAGCGCCAGCGTGCGGGCTCGGTCGAGATCACCGCCGGTCCCGGCGAGTGCAAGGGCCAGCCCGAAGTGAACCTCGCCGAGGAGCGCCGCCTGCTTCTCGGTTCCATCCCGGATTTCCGTGGCCCGCTGCAGGATGGGCAGTGCCCGGGCGGCGTCCCCACAACCAAGATGGGCCAGGCCGAGGGCGGTGAGCGGGTAGGACAGGCCCACGCCGTCGGGGGCGCTCTCGCTCTCGAAGATGGCCACGGAGCGCGCGGACATCCGTGCGCCTTCCTCGAAGCGCCCGAGCCGATTCAAGATCTCGGCGTAGTTGGACAGGACCCGCGCGGTTCGGGGATGATCCGGGCCGAGGCAGCTCTCCACGATCCCAAGCGCTCGAGCTACGGTGTCGACGGCCGTCGACACGTCACCGAGCTGCTCGAGGTAGATGGCCACGTTGCAGAGCGACAGCCCGACCTCGGCGCTGTCGGGGCCGTAGGCCTTCTCCTTTGCGGCCACGGCCCTGCGGGTGTCCTCCACCGCCTCGTCGAGCCGCCCCTGCACGTGCCGCATGGCTCCCCGGTTGTTGAGAAACCAACCCCAGAGGTGCTCTTGTCCCTCCATGCGTCGGAGGATGGTCTCGGCGTAGCGCGCCCAGATGTCGCCTGCGTCGAATCGAAGTTGAGCTGCCCCGACCGCGTAGACCAGCTGGGTGGTCGCGGTGGCAGTCACCGTGTCGTGGCGGCACAGCTCGGCCGTCCATACCGCCTCCTCGAGCACCACCGCTGCGGCGACGGCGTCGCCTCGTTCGATGTGGAGATTGCCGAGCTCGCAGAGGAACTCCGCTAAGAGGGGCCCGTAGCCCGTCTTCCTCGCGTCCTCGGTGAGGGGACCGATCAACTTGAGGCCCTCGGACAGGTGGCCGACGCTGCAGAGGACCCGGATCCCGGCCAGCTCGGTTCTCAGCCTGTCGACCTCGGCTCGGGTGACCGGATCCGCGGGCGGCTTGACCACCGCCCGCAACAGCTCCACGTCGGCGCAGCGGTCCACCTTGCCGAGGGCATTCGCGGCGCCGACGGCGTTCTCGACGACCTCCCCGTTCGCGCTGCAGAAGACCGACGAGAGGGCGCGCAGGCCGTCGAGGCATTCTTCGAGCGCGGCCAGGCGCAGCTCGAGCGTCTCGACCGACTGCTCGCCGCGGACGTGAGCGGCCTCGCAGGCATCGATGTACATGTCGGACCAGCTCTTGGCGTACCGGTCGAGGATGAGGCTGGCCTTCTCGAAGGCCGCCGCGGCGTACTTCTTGTCGGTGGCGAGAAATGCGGCGCGGATCTCGGCCTTGGTGGCGGTCTCGACCGGGCTGTGGGCGCCGAGATCGGAGGGCGCCTCCCAGACTCCCGCCAGCTTCTTGGCCGCCGCCGCGGCGAAGCGCCTTCGGGGCGCCCCTGTGCCGACCTTGTCGAGGGCCTCGAGGAGGGCCTTCATCGTCGGCCAGCGATCGTCGGGGTTGCGCGCCAGCCCGCGCAGGACGATGTTGCGGACCCAGCTTGGAACCCGGGTGTTCGCGGGTGGCGGGAGAACCTCCGAGCGGAGGACACTCTCCATGAGCTCGTTGAAGGTGCGCCCGGCAAACGGGCGCTCGCCGTAGAGCGTCTCGTAGAGCGCGACGCAGAAGCTGAACTGATCCGCGCGGGCATCGATCGGCAGCCCCCGGAACTGCTCTGGCGCCATGTAGGCCGGCGTCCCCAGCATCGCCCCGGTCTGGGTGATGCGGACATTCAGCGTCTCGCTCGAGGCGCTGATGACCCTGGTCGAATCGACGATCACGGTGCGCGGGTCCACCGCCCGGGTCAGCTCCAGATCGGGGTCGAGCTCCCGAGCGACCATGGCCTCGGTCAGACCGGCCAGCGGAGCCCCGGCGGCGCCAGGCCGGTTCTCGTCGCGCTCGAGCACGCCCCGGGCGAGGCCGAAGTCCATGACCCGCACGCTGCCGTCGAGGCCGATCATGACGTTGTCGGGCTTGAAGTCGCGATGAACCAGATCCTTCTCGTGCGCCGCCGCCAGCCCCCGCCCAGCCTCGGAGAAGACCCGCAGAACCTCCGGCCAGTCGCGGGGCTCGGCGTGCATCCAGTATCCGATGGTGTGGCCGTCCACGAACTGCATGGCGATGAACACGTCGTTCTGGTAGGTCCCGACGTCATAGACCGTCACGACGTTGGGGTGCGAGAGCTTGGCGATGGCCTGCGCCTCGCGCATCAGCCGGATCCGCCCTTCACCGGCGCCGCCGCGCCCGACGCGCAGGAGCTTGATGGCGACCTTTCGATCCAGATCGGGATCGTAGGCGGCATAGACCTCGCCCATCGCACCCTTCCCCACCATCCCCAGTACGGTGTAACGCCCGAGCGAGGCGGCTCGCGTCAAGATCGTTTGCTCTGTGGGACCATTTCCGACGGGAGACACGGTTCGTCGCCGGTCCATCGACCCTTCGCCGCACCCACTGAAGTCGAGGTGGCCGGGGCGGTGCGTGCCCAGGGGCAATGAGCGGCCGGCCACGCAAAACGCGGGAAATTCCCCACATCGGAGGAATTTCCCGCGCCCGGTTGGATCTCGTTGCCGTTCGGCTCAGCTAGTCATTGAAGGAGATGGCGTCGACGTAGATGGTGACGGTGCCCTTGCCGATGGTGGTCAGCTCGATCCCGATCTTCGAGCCCTTGAGGGCGAAGTCGGCGGGGACCGGCACGACGATGCTGTCCCAGTCGCCCTGGGAGATCTGCGAGGGGTTGTACCCGAAGGAGTTCCAGCGGTAGTTCTTGGCCGGCCCATCCTGGGCGTAGGCCTGGATGAAGCCCCGGGCGTTCGACGGATCGTTGACGTTGATGAAAACGGTCATGTTCTTGCCGGGCTGGATCCCGGCCGGCTGCGGCATCTCGATCCTGGCGTCTCCGCTTCCGGTGGACTGGACGACGATCGCCATCGAGGAGAGGCCGTGCAGGGCCTGGGCGGTCGAGATGCTCACCTTGGCGGGAGTACCGGCGGCCGATGCGAAGCCCAGCGGGGCCGATTCGAACGACAGGGCCGGCGTCCCCGTGAACTGTCGCCACACCGTGATGGTCTGGTTGACGCCCTGGCAGGAGTTGTAGCCGTCGCCGCTGGGATCGCGCTTGCAGACCATGTCGCAGCGGGTGCTGGTCCCGTCGGGCGACTTGGCGACCTTGTACGGCACCGACGCACCAGCCTGATCGCCGATCCGGCCGGCGACCACGTTGCTCCCGAAGCCGCGCCCGCCGCAGTAACGGCCGGTCGGTGGCGAGACGAACAGATCACCGAAGAACGTGCCCTCCTCGACGGGATAGGCCGCGTTGCGCCCCCATCCAAGGGGGGCAGGGCCGTCGAGGTAGATGGGAATGTGCTGCCCCGTGGTGTTGATGTGGGCCATGAGGCAGGCCGAGACCATGTTGCGATCTTCCTGGGTGGTGGGACCGGTCTCCCAGCCCGGGGCCAGGCCGAGCGCGCCGGGGAACGTGTAGGTCGCTCCGGTCTGGTCCTTCTTGATTATCGAGTGGCCCGTCGGGAGCGCACACTTGACGATGTACGATACAGTCGTGCGTCCGGCGGCGGTGGTCATCAGACCCTGGGTGGCGACGAGGTTCGCTGCGGACGCCAAGCCATTGGCGGAGGTCAGGCCATTGGCGGAGGTCAGGCCGTTGGCGGAGGTCAGGCCATTGGCGGAGGTCAGGCCGTTGGCGGAGGTCAGGCCATTGATGGAGTTCAGGCCGTTCTCCGAGCTCATGGCCGGAGCTTCGCTCTCCTGGGTCTCGGGAAGCTGGCCACTCTGCACACAACCGATGCCGAACAGCGGTGCGGACAGGAGGGCCAGGCTCATCATTCGTATGGACTTCGGGGGCTCGCTCATGCGTTTCATGGGACCTCCTCGGTGCAGGATGAGTGCCATGTAAACACGTAAGTTAGCTTACGTAAAACACGCTATTTGAAGGCGGATTCCCCGAAGGTGTTGCCGGGGCACGGTCAACGTGTTGTTCAGCAACCAACACCCGGGTCTTCCGGTCCGACATGCCCGTTGCGCGGCAGGGCCTCCCGGATCGCGCTACATGTTGTACTTGAACAGCATCGGTCGACTCACCCCCGAGATCTCGAAGAGGAAGCCGAACTGGAAGCTGATGAGCCCGTCGGTCTGGTCGATGAGCTGGCGCGGGGGATTGGGGAAAGGCTGGGCCGCGCGGAAGGCCTGCAGGGCCTCGTCGTCGAGGAATTCCAGCCCCGATGGCGACTCGAGGGCGACGTTCGCGAGGTTGCCGTTGGGGTTGAGCTGGACCCGCACGATGGTCAGCCGATTGGTGCGGCCGTGGATGGCGCCGGTGGGATCGCGCCGGCGGTACACATCGTCGGGGTGCCAGTGCTCCTGCACCTGGTGCTTGACGCGGTTGAAGAAGGCCGCGAAGCGCCATTTCTTCGAGTTGAGCGCGGTCTCGTCGCCCTCGTCGATGTCCTTGAGCGCGTCCTGGGTCCCCGACCCGACCGCCCGCGCGAGCTGGGCGAACGACGGGGTCAAGGACACCGAGGACGATCCTGGGGCCGGGGCCGGTCCCTGCCGGTCGGCCTCGGTCCCGAGTCGCATCTGCAGGTTTCCGAGGCGCGGGATGGACCCGTCGGCCTGGGGGGGATCGAGGCCGGGCGCGCCGTTCTCGGAGCCGGGATTCTGCGGCGCGTCCGCGAAGCGCGGGGCGGCCTTGTGCCCGGGGACCTCGCGCGTCGGCTCCCGGAGCGCGAGGCGCGTGGGCGCCTCGCGCGGGGGCGGCGCCTCCTTGGCCGCACGCTGTTCGGGGCGAGATTGCTCGGCGGTCCCGAGGGTGTCGCCCTGACGTGACTTCTCGTCGAACTTGCCGTACTTGCGGGTCTCGATCGCCGTGGACGTGTCGTGCTCGGACGCGAACCGCGCATGATCGGGTCGCCGCTCCTCACGCGGCGCCGGGACGTCCACCACCTGGCCAGGGGCCTTGATTGAATCGACCTCCTTCTTGACCTCCTCGGCCTTGGCTTCCTCCTGTCGCCGCTCGAGGTCGGCCAGGATTCGCTGCGAGGTCTCGTCATCCACCATTCCGACGTCGATCGACTCAGGGGCCTTGGACGCCGCGAGCCGCGCCTGGAGCTCCGCATCCCGAGGCGCCAGCCAGTAGAGCGCCACGCCCACCATCAACAGGATCTCGGCGTGCACCACCAGCGCGACCAAGGCAAACCGCCCCAGCCGTTGCCCGGAGCGCGGCCGGCGGCTCGATGTGGGGTCTTTGAGCGAGGCGTTGTGCGGCACGGACACGTTCAACCTCAACGGGTGATTCTAGCCGTTGCTTGGCGATGACGCCGCAAATTCCCGGTCGCCGCGAGCCTACGGGACGACCGGGTTGGCGGCCCGGAACCACACCGAGAACACGAGGGGCCTGGCGCGGGCGCCGTCGGGCATGGGCCGAAAGGGGAGCGCCCGCGCCACCGCCTCGAGCGCAGCCTGGTCGAAGCCGTCGAAGCCGGACGACTTGACGACCTGGGCCGGGCCGGACAGGCGGCCGTCGGGGGCGACCGTGAAGCGGACGATGGTCTCTCCTTGTTCCATTCGCAGCGCCAGATCCTTGGGAAAGGCATAGGCATCGTGCACCCTCCGACGAATCTCGAGCTCGTACCGACTGTAGGTGCGCGCCCGGAGGCTGTCTTCGTCACCCGTGCCAGCCGCCACGCCGTGTGGCCGGTTGACCGCCGCCGCGAGGCCGCGCGATGCCAGCGGGGAGCCGCCGGGCTCGAGGCCAGGGCCGCGTCCGAGGTCGGCATCACCCGCGACCGCCGCCCGCGACAGATCGGTGAGGCCGGGGTGATGCTCGTTGGAGGCGGCGCGAACGGAAAGGCTGTCGGAGGCGGTCGCGCCGCGGGCGGCGACGTCGAAGGCGCGCAGGCCGTGATCCGCGTCGAGCGGTCCCGTCGACTCGACGGACGCGAAGCGCGGGCCGAGCGGGGACTGGCGCTCGGGGGCCACATTCGGGCTCGTGTCGTTGGGCGGGCCCTCGGCGGTCTGGCTCGAGGGTGCCTCGGCCCCGGACGTCGGCTCGGGGTCCGCGCTGCCGTAGTTCGGCGCCGGGGAGGGAGCCTGCGGGAAGGACGTTCGGGTGGAATCTCCCTCGCCGGTCTCGCGCTCGCGCCGAACGGCCTGGGGAGAAGCAGGGTGGGGGGTTGGCGCGGTGCGATCGTGAGGGGGTTGATACGTGTCAGCGCCATCGGTGAGGCGCTCGTGCGCGGTCGAGGTGTCGCGGCGGAAGGCCCAGGCGTCGGGCAGCCGGGCGCCACGGTCGTTCCCCCGATCGGAGGCAGCCTGGGCGGTCGCGGGCAGTCGGTAAGGGACGGGCGGGCTCGGCAGTGGGTTCAGCGGGGCGGGTCGGCTCGTGAGGTGACGCTGGTCACCACGAACACTCGGCACCTTTGGCTCGGGCGGTGCCGGAGCGACGGGTGGGGTGGCGACGGGGTCGAGGGCGGTTTGCGCTCGGGGAGGCTCGGGCACTGGCGCGGCGGGCCCCCGCACGACGTCCGGCAAGACGTCGGGGTTGGCCGGCTCGCCGTCGGCCAGGGGCACGAGCGACGACAGATCCAGCCCAATGTCGACATCGACATCGACATTGATCTTCGGCAGCCCGTCCTCGAGCCGGAATCCGGCAAAGTCGGCGCCAAGCCCCGGTCGGACGCGTTGGGATCGCGAGACGAGCGAGCCGCCGACGACGATTCCGAAGCCGTGGAGCAAGAGCGAGACCCCCGCAGCCACCAGCCAGACCGTGCGCGGATGCGACGCCGCGCCAAGAGGGGTGCCGGTGCTTCGGCCGATGCTCGCAGGGGATCGCATGGCGGACCGGTCCCATCATACCCCTTTGCCCCTCTGGGCGTCGTCCCCTTGGCCCGTCCGTCGGGCGTCCCTCCTGCGGGGTGCGCGGCGGCTCAGAACGCGAGCTGGTGGCCGGCGAGTGTCGACAGATCGTGCTCGACCCGATTCCACAGCCCCGCCTGCTCCGGGGCGGCGGCCACGGGCGCCGATCGGGCGACCTCGAGCCAGCGCACGGGGGCCGACAGCCGTCCGTCCCGATGGCGGAACAGGCACCCCTTGCCGAGATCGGTCGAGCTGCCGGCGTTGAAGATCCGCAGCGGCCGCGCGTCGTCGAAGATCGTCTGCGCCGCAGGCCGGTGGCGGTGTCCGTGCAGCACGAGATCGCACCGATGTCGCAGGCGCCCGATCAGCGCCGCGCCGGTGTCGAGCTCCGAGGTGAACTTCCACCCCATCATCGACGACAGCCGCTCCACCGCGTGGTCGTGGGGCAACGGCATCGGGTGATGGTGCAGCAGCAACACCACCATGTCCTCGGTCGGCGCGCCGGCCAGCACCGTGTCGATGTCGGCGATGTCCTCCGTGGTGACGAGCCCGTGGCCCATCAGCCACGACCGGTTGTGCGGACCGGTCGAGTTGAGGCGGACCACGAACAGCCCGGGGTGCGTCTCGACCTGCACGCGGGGGCCAGGCATGATGGTCTCGCCGAGATCGTCTCCCAGGCGATCGTGGTTGCCCGGGATCACCGTCAGGCGATGGTCGTCGAGCAGCGGGGCGAAGATCCGACGGAAGCGCATCCACTCCGCGGCGCGGCCGCGGTGGGTGAGATCGCCGGTCACCACCACGTGGTCCACGTCGGCCTCGAGCAGCGCCTGGCACAACCGGCTGGCCCGGTCGTCGTTGACGGCGCTGCGGCCGATGTGCAAGTCCGACAGGTGACCGAGCGTCCGCTCCTCGCCGCCGCCCCGGTCAGAGTCCCAGTGGTTCCACATGCTCCTCACGGTAAAGGCGCGCAATGACTGAACGTCGTCGGGGACGTGCCGGGCGCGTGACGGTCGTGAGAATTCTTTTCCCGGCGGGAACGCGCTGTAATAAGGTCCAGCGGCGTTCGCAGACATGTCACTGTTCGGACTGACCATCGCACACGCCGGCCTCGCCCGGCTGGCCGCGGGCCACCCCCAGCTGCCGCTGACCGACGCCGAGCCCGGGCAGCGGATCGAGCCCGGTCGGCCGGTGCGGCTGCGGTCGGCCGAGGACGACTTTTTGGGGGTGGGAGTTTGCGATCCGGAGAACCAGCTGATCCGGGTGTGGGATCTCGCGGAGCACCGGGACCTCGGGGCGAGCTTCTTCCGGACGCGGGTGCGCCGCGCCCTCGGTCTGCGCCAGACCCTCGGCCTGGCGCGCGAGGGCGAGGCCTATCGCCTGGTCAACGGGGAGGGTGATGGTCTGTCCGGTCTGTCGATGGACGTGTACGGCGCCTTCGCGGTGGTGAGCGCCCTGTCGCGCGGGCTGAGCGGCCACGCGCGGCTGCTGGCGGAGGCGGCGCGCGTGGAGCTGGCGGCTGTGGGGCTCGGCCTGCGCGGTGTCGTGCTCAAGATCCGATCGAAGGCGGGGAACGCCGACGCCGACGCCGCTGCAGCCGAGCCGGGGAGCGCCAGGAAGGGAGCCGCATCGGCGACGGCTCCGCCAGCGTCCTCCGGAGGAGGACCCGTCAAGGATGTGGTCCTCGGCGAGGAGCCTCCGGCCAAGTTGCGGGTGCTCGAGGGAGGCATCCCCTACGAGATCCACCTGCGGGGCGGATACAACGTCGGGCTGTTCACGGACATGCGCGAGCACCGGGCGGGGCTGCCGCGCTTCGTGCGCGGGGCGCGGGTGCTCAACACCTTCGCCTACACGGGCTCGCTCAGCCTGGCGGCCGCCCGCGGCGGCGCCCGCGCCGTCACCAGCGTCGATCTCGCGGCCGGACCCCTGGCCTGGGCCCGGGAGAACTTCCGGCTGTCGGGGCTCGATCCCGAGGCGCCGCACCTGCGCTGGGAGGTCTGCGACGTGTTCAAGTTCCTCGAGCGCGAGCGGGCCGCGGCACGCGAGGACCCGCGGAGGGAGCCCTACGACGTCGTGATCCTCGATCCTCCGACGGTGTCGGGCGCGCGCGCCACGTCGTGGGCCCAGAAGCGCGACTATCCTCAGCTGATCGCGGCGGCGGCCGGGCTGATGCCGGGGGGTGGGCACCTGTGGATCTCGTCTAACACCCACGGGGGCCCGGGGATCATGAAGCACGCCGAGGCGGGGTTGAAGCTGGCGCGGCGGCGCGGCGCGGTCCTCGAGCTCGGCGGCCTGCCTCCGGACTACCCGACGCCGATCTCCTGGCCGAGCGCCCGGTACCTCGAGGTATGTCAGCTGCGCGTGTGGCCGGCGGACGAGATCGGGTGACATTCGAGCGCTCTCGTTGCCTGCTCCCGGCGAGAATGGCTGCGTTCAGCGGTGGGCCGGCCGGCCCGTCCGCTGCAGCGCCTCCTTGGCCGGCGGCGACCCGATTGGCATGTCCTCGGCGCTTGACGCCGAAGGACCAGATGCTACCACGCTGCACTTGACACCCGGCGTGGGTTGGCCTCCCGGGCGCCCCGGGACCGGGCGAAGTTCGGGTAAGCTCGGCGCCCCATGGACATCGAAAGGCGGCTGCTGCGCGATCTCGGCAAGGCCATCACCAGCCACGACTTGATCGCGGACGGCGATCGCATCATGGTCGCGATGTCGGGCGGCAAGGACAGCTACGGCTTGCTGGTCCTCCTGCGCGACCTGCAGCGGCGGGCGCCGGTCCGCTTCGAGCTGGTGGCGGTGCACCTCGATCAGGGGCACCCAGGGTACGACGGCACCCCGCTGCGGCGCTGGCTCGAGGCCGAAGGGGTCCCGCACCACATCCTGCGCGAGGACACTTATCGCATCGTCACCGAGAAGATCCCGGAGGGGAAGACCTATTGCTCGCTGTGCTCCCGGCTGCGACGGGGTGTGCTCTACGGCGCGGCCGAGCGCCTCGGATGCAACAAGATCGCGCTCGGGCACCACCGCGACGACGCGCTCGAGACCTTGCTCCTCAACCTGTTCTTCTCGGGAAAGCTCGCCGCAATGCCACCGCGGCTGGTCTCCGACGATGGGCGCAACGTGGTCATCCGGCCGTTGATCCTCTGCAGCGAGGCGGATCTGGCCGAGCTGGCCCGCCGCCGGGGCTTCCCGATCCTGCCCTGCAACCTGTGCGGCTCGCAGAGCGAGGCCCAGCGCAAGCAGATGAAGGTGCTGCTCGCCGACCTCGAGCGCAAGCACCCGACCGTGCGCGCCAGCATGCTGGCGGCGCTGCAGAACGTCGTGCCGAGCCACCTGATGGATGCGAAGCTGGTCGGCGAGCCGCGCGCGGAGGCACGACCCGAAGCGCTCTTGCCGGTCGCGGAGCTCGCGCGCTTCCTTCGGCCTTCTTGAGCGCACGCTCGTCCTCTTCCCCGCGCCCCGCGGAGCTTCACGGGCCCGCGCGGGCTCTGGTCCTCGCGATCTCCCTGGTGCTCGTGACCCCGGACGGGAGCGGGTGGGCGAGCGCGCGGACGGCGGCGCCCGAGCGGGCGAGATCGGGGTCGCCACCTTCCGCGGGCGCCTTCGTGGTGGCGCGCGGGTCGCGCCTGCTGGTTGACGGCCAACCCTTCCAGTTCGTGGGCGCCAACTTGTCGGTCAGCCACGGGCCGGAGAACCGGGCGGCCCTCACCGAGGTGCTGGACGGCGCCGCCGCCGACGGGCTTCGGGTGGGGCGGGTCTGGGCGTTCGGCGAGGGCGCCGCCGATGCGTCCCCCTGGCTGCGCGAGCACTTCCTGTTTCGCGCCGGAGCGGACGACTGGCTGGAGTCGGCGGCGCGCCACCTCGACAGGGTGATCGCCGAGGCGGGGCGACGCAAGGTCCGGTTGATCGTGACCCTGGCCAACCAGTGGTCCGACTATGGCGGGGTCCCGAGGTACCTCGAGTGGTTCGCGGCAGCGCCAACCCCCACCGCGGCTCCCACGGCTGCGGCGGCAAGTGGTCCTGCCACCGCTCTTCCGACCGCCTTCGGGGCGACCGATCGCTTCTACACCGATGCGCGGGCACGCTCCGCCTACCGGGTGCATCTCGAGCGCATCTTGCGCCGGACCAACACCATCACCGGGCTGCCGTACCGGGACGATCCCACCATCCTCGCCTGGGAGCTGATCAACGAGTCCACGGTCGCCACGGAGGCGGGCGTTCGCGGGCGGCGCGCCTGGATCCGCGAGATGGCGGCCCTTGCCCATGCGATCGACCCGCGGCACCTGGTGATGTCCGGGGTCAGCGGCTACCGCCTCGGCCGCGAGCGCGCCGAGTGGTTGCGCATCTGCCGCCTCCCGGAGATCGACGTCTGCGATGGCCACCTCTACCCGGAGGAGGCGCTGCGGGACCGGGACGACACCGCGGTCGACGCCGCGATCGACGACTTCGTGCAGCTCGCGCAGTTCGTGGCTGGCAAACCGTTCATCCTGGGCGAGGTCGGGATTCACGGGGGCCCGGCGGGTGGAGCTGGCCAAGCTGAAGGAGCTGGCCCAGCCAAGCGGCATCTCCAACCTTGGCGTGGGCGCTCGCGGGCGGACTGGCTGGCGCGGGTGTTTGGCCGGTTGCGGCTGGATGACGCCGCCGGTGGTCTGGTGTGGATCTACCAGCGCCGCGGCGGCGCCGACCGGGTGCACGGCATCGACGTGAGCGAGGCCGGCGACACCGCCGAGGCCGGCGACGCCGCATTGCAAACCATCCCCTCCCGCGAGCCGATCGCCCCCGCGGCCGCCGCGGGGTCCGTCCGGAGCGCGCTTCGCGGAGCCGCTGCCGCCCTGGTGGCGGATGATGAGCGTCGCGCGGCCGGGCTCGAGCCGGCCGGAGTGGGAAACCCGCTGCTGGGCGTGGCACGCGGCATCGAGCCGATTTTGCCGCTTCACGCCGAGGTGGCGGGCGCCGCTCCCACCGTGGCCCGACCAGCGCCATGGTCTGGGGGGGCGCGCGCCGTCGGAAGGGAGGCCGCCCCCGCCGGAGAGGCGTGGCTCTGGGAGCCCCAGGCCTTCCTGCGCGCAGACTGGGAGGCCAGTGGCTTCTATGCGGGGGGGACGCTCGCCCACGTCTGGGGCACCGAGACCGGGTTCTTCGAGTACGCCTTCGAGGTGCCATCCCCGCCCGCGGGGACCCGACCCGAGCCCGGAGCATCGGGGGAGGCGAGCGGGTCGGACGCGAGGCTGGAGCTCACGGCCCGCCTGTCCTCCGAGTACCCGGGGGACACGTCGCCGCCCGGTGGGGCCTCGGTCTTCGAGGTGGAGATCGACGGCCTGCGCCTCGGAGGCGGGGTGGCCGTGCGCGACGACGGCGAGGGGGCCCTGGTGACGGTGCGCTCGGCGCGCGCCCGGCTCCTGCATCGATTCGAGCTCCCGGGCCGGCATGTCCTGCGTATCACGGTCCTTCCGGGACCGCACGCCCACGGGCTCTGCATCTACGGTGCACGGGGCGCCAAATCCCGCCCCACGGTCGCCCCGGCCGAGGTGGAGCTGCGCCTTCTCCGGCGCGGGCCAGAGGCCAGGCGGACAGTGTCCGCCCGGGCGCGCGCCCAGCCCTGAGCCTGCGGCGGCCCGGCGGCCGCGCGCGCGCGACGAAACTCTGTCATTCCTGTCAGGCCTCCGAGAGGAAATCGACGAGGCCGGCGTCGAGGAGGTCCGATCGGCGCGGTCCGGAGCCGGCACCCTTGTTGCTGTGAGACTGCGACGATGCCAACCCCGCGCGCTCGTCGTTCGATGGCTCCTCCGCCCGCTGAACCTGGCTCCGACCCCGCCCCAGGAGGCAGGCGTGCCCGCGACGGGCGACGCGCGGTGCCGTGGATGCTTCCGCTCGGTATCCCCCTGCTCGCCGCTGCCGGGATCGTTGGGGCTCCCTACCTCGTGGCCGGGTGCTCGGCCAAGCTCTCGAGCGATTCGAGCGGAGCCAGCGCGCCGATCCCAGGCGGAGCCACGAATGGGACCGGGAGCGGGACGACGGCAGCGGGGAGCCCCAGCTCTGGTCCAGGCACGATGAGCGGAGGTGGCTCGTCTGCATCCGGGTCGGGTGGCTCCTCGGTGCCCACGCCTCCCGAGGTCGAGGCCGAGTCCTCGTACGAGGCGCCCATCGCCACCGGACGCTTCGTCTGGATCGCCAATCCAAGGAGCGGGCGCGTCGCGTACGTCGATGCCTCCACCCTGGCCGTCGACAGCGTCGAGGCCGGGAATGCCCCCACGTACGTCGCGCCGGTGCCCGGCGCCTCCGATGCGGTCATCGTGCTGAACGTGCTCTCCCAGGACGCCACGTACTTGCGCGCCACCTCCGTGCCCGTCGCCGCCACCGGCGCCTCGGCCGCCACGACCGCGACCAAGCTGACGAGCGTGATGATTCCCCACCTCTCGCCGCGGGCCAACGCCTGGGCCGTCTCGGCGGATGGACGCTGGGCCCTGGCGTGGGCCGACGTGCGACGGGTGGCCGCCGCCAGCCTCGGGGGGATGCTGGCCCCCGCCGACGAGCTCGAGGGGTTCCAGGACGTCACGGTCATCGATCTCGCCGCCACGCCCCCGGTCGCCACCACCGTGGCGGTGGGGTACCGGCCGGTGTCCATCGCCTTCTCCGACGACCTCACGCGCGCCTTCGCGGTCACCGAGGACGGGGTGTCCGTGATCGCGCTTCCGCCCGTCGCGGTGGCCGGCGCCGCCGGTGCCGCCGCCGCAGCAGCGACGGTCCCGAAGGTGATCCGCGACGTGTCCATCGACAGCGGGCTCTCCAGCCGCGACGCGGCCCTGGCCACCGACGTGTCCATCTCCTCCGCCAGCGGCGTCAACCGGGCCATCGTCCGACGGGACGGGTTCGCCGAGGTGCGGGTGGTGAACCTCGACACCGGTGACACGGTCGTGCTCCCGCTCGACGGTCCCGCCACCGATCTCGACGTCACGCCCGACGGCAGCAAGGCCGTCGCGGTGGTGCGGCAATCGGCCAGCGTCTACGTGATTCCGCTCGGCGCGGAGGCCCCCACCCCGGACGCGGTGGTGAAGACCACCATCGCCGGCGCGATCATCGGCTCGGTGGTGCTGACAGCGGACGACGCCACGGCCATCCTCTACTCGAACGCCATCGCCTCGGACCGGCTCGAGGTGCTCGACCTCGCGACCGGGGAGTCGCACGAGCTGCGCACCCACGCCGGGGTCCTGTCGGTCTTTCCGACGCCCGACGCGAAGTACGCGGTGGTCCTGCACCGCGACTCCGGGACGGGCGGCGCGGGCGCTGGGACCGGCGGCGCTGGAACCGGTGGCGCGGGGACCGGCGGCGCCGGGGGAGGGAGCTCCGGAGGGGGTGGCGCCACCGACCTCGGTCCTCCGCCACCGCCGCCGAGACCGGGGAAGGCCTTCAGCATCCTCCCGCTCGATGGCAGCCGCAGCGGCCGCATCCAGGGCACCGAGGCCGTCCCACAATCCATCGGCGTCGGTCCCGCCTCCGATCGGGTCCTCGTCACCATCCGGGACGATGCAGCCGCTGTCTACGCGGTGTACGTCGCGAGCATTCCCTCCCTCGAGGTCCAGCGCTTCGCGCTGGCCAGCCCCCCCACAGCGGCGGGGGTGGTGGCGGCCGCCGCTCGCGGCTACGTCTCCCAGGATCATCCCGAGGGCCGCATCACCTTCATTCCCTTCGACGGAAGCAGTCTGCGCACCATCACCGGCTTCGAGCTCGGCGCCCGCGTGGTGGACGGGGTGAGCCCATGACGATGACGACGATGACGACGACGACGACGACGATGCCGACGACGACCAAGGCTCCGGCGACCCCGAGGACCCCAGCGGACCCGACGGCGACCGCGGCGAGGCGGAGGCCAACCACCTCGCCGAGCGCGATGCCCAAGGAGCGGCTCGGGCGCGGCGTGGCCCTGCTGGCGCTCGGGGTCGGGCTCGGGATCGGCCTGCTGCTGAGCCTCCTCACCGGGTGCGGCGGCCGCGACGCACGCTGGTCCCTGCCCCTGCCGCAATCCTCGCCGACCTCGCAATCCGCGGCGGCGACGGGCGCGTTCGGTCTCACCGACGCCGTGGCGCTGATGGACGCGCCCGCCGAGCGGGTCCTGATGCTGACCGCGGACGTGGATCTGAACGGGTACGTGACGCCCGTGCCCATCGATCGCCAGGTACGCGCGACCCAGGTGGCCACGGATGGCTCGAAGCTGTTCGTGGTCACCGCCGGCGACAGCGGGCAGCGGCCGCCGGCCGGAGAGACCGCCGAGACGCCCGCCCTGTCGGTGCTCGCCGCCGGGCAGGCCACGCGCCGCTATCCGCTCTCCGAGCCCTTCACCGGTCTGGCGCTGGATCCGCGGGGCAGGTGGGCAGTGGTCTACGCCGATGCCGCCTCGTCCGCCTTCGTCAGCAACCCCAACGAGCTGTTGCTGGTGGATCTGTCGGCCGACGCCGCCGCTGGCGCCAACCCGCGCTCGCTGGCGCTGCGCAGCTTTGGAGGCCGTCCGCAGCGCTTCACCTTCACGGACGAGCTCGAGCTCCCGGGCGGCACGCGCCGCCTGCTGATCGTCGAGACCGAGCAGGATGTCGCCCTGGTGGATCTCGCGCACCTCGAGCTCCCGGAGATCACCATCCGGCTCACGAGCGCGCAGGATACCCAGCAGGTGCAGCCCACCGGGGTGAGCGTGACGGATGGAGATCCGGGGCCGGGCGACGCGCGGATCGCCATCCGGCTGGCGGGGAGCTCGTCGGTGGTGATCGCCACGCTCGTCGCGGGGACCACCCGAGACTTCCTCCCCGAGATCAACCTGACCGACCTCGGTGGCGTCGCCAGCGCGGCCGCGTTCGTGCGGACGGACAACGGCGTGCTGGCGCTGGCCGCCCTGATCCCGGCGCGGAACGCCGCCACCCTGGTCGACCCGGACACCGGGGTCACCATCGACGTGCCGCTGCCCGCGGCCTATCAGAACCTGTCATTGGTCACGACCAGCGCCAGCGTCTCGCCTGGGTCCACCGCGACGACGCCACCTGCGACGACGGCGGCCGCGGCCACCGCCGCCGATGTCGCGCTCCTGTGGTCCGCCTCCTCGGCGGGTGGCGTGGCCTTCTGGGAGCTCGGGCACACCGCCGGCCAGCCCTATCGCGCCGCCGAGACCATCGGCGTGACCTCGACCATCACCGACGTCATCGACGTGGGCGGGCTTCACCCCGAGCTCAAGCTCCTGCGCACGCCGCAGAGCGAGTTCTTCCTGTTGAACCTGGCCACGCGGGAGTCCTCGCCCTTCCAGACGCGCAGCGGGGGCGTCAGCCTGACCGTCTCCGAGTACGGAGATCGCGCCTGGGCCTACACCCCCGGGTCGACCGATCTCGCGTCGGTGGATCTCGGCACCCAGCACCCGGAGGCGATGCAGGTCGATCGCACCATCGGTGCTCTCTTCGACATCCTCGTCACGCACGCCGACGCCGTCGGCAACCCGGCGCCCCCCAGGAGCGCGGATCCACGCGCGCTCGTGGTGTGGAGCCCGGATGGAACCCAGGGCGTCACGATCTACGACGCGCGGGCCGCCGGGTCGGCGAGTGGCACGCCCGAACAGTCGCTCGACCGACGTCGCAACCTGTCCGCTTTGCTGCTGGAGGCTCTCGATGCGCCCGCCCCGTGACATCCTCGGTTCCGTGCTGCTGAGATCGTTTCCACTCCTGGCCCTGGTCGGATGGCATGCCCCGGCGTGGGCCTCGGGGCTGGTGCTGGAAGCTGCGCCCCCGCCTGCAAACGCGGGGGGCGCGGGAGACGCGGGGGGCGCGGGAGACGCGGGAAACGCGGGAAACGCGATGGAAGGGAGAGTGCCAGCCATCCGTGTCGACGCGCAACGGCCAGCCCCCAAGGACCCGCGGCGTGGACGGTTCGTGGTGACGGCGGGCGTGCGGACCGACGTGGTCACCTCGACCGGGCTCGATCCGTTCTCGGATTCCGACGCGCTGGCGCAGTCGTCGCTGGCCGCGCGCTACGTCGTCTCGCCGCGCCACGCGCCGGGTTTCGGGCTGGGCCTCGACTGGGATCACGGCTCGTTCTCCTCGACGGCACGGGGGTCGCGCACCCAGCTCGACACCGATCGTTTCTCGCTCACGCTCGAAGGGCGCCTCCCGCTCGCCAGCCACCTCTTCGGCGTGGCCCGGGTCGCGCCCGGGATTTTGCGGCGCTCGGCCAGGCTCAACGATTGGTCGCTGCCGAATCCGGCCTACTCGATGACGAGCGGATTCACCGCCGAGCAGACCAGATCCACCGCCTCGGTCGATGGAAGCCTCGGGCTCGATCTGCTCGTTGCCGAGGCTCGCCCGGGCCTGGTAGCGCCGATAGGGTTCTGGCTGACCGGCGATGCGGGTTACAGCTACTCGGCCGGCCGGAACCTGGTGCTGGCCTCCCAGGCGGGCGATCCATCCGCCGGCCGGACCGACGAGCCGATCCGGCTCGGCCAGCTCGCGCTGCGGGGATTCTTCTTCCGCTTCGCGGTCAGCGTCTCGTTCTGATCCAGTTCCCCGGGCCCCCGCAAGGGCGGGGCGAGAAGGGCGGGGCGATCAGAAGTGCGTGCGCAAGAGCGCCAATCGCAAGGTCGGCGCCGGATCCGCGGGAAGCTTGCGCAGCGCCGTCGCCTCGGATGCCCGGCTCTCCTCGGCGAGGATCTGCACCAGGCCAACCCCTGCACCGACCAGCACCCCACCAGCCGCCCAGTACGCGATGTTCTGCGCATGGTTGCGATCTCCGATGAAGTACACCGCACCGCCCACCAGCCCGCCTGCCACGGCTCCCATGAGAGCGCTCACCGCGATGGTGGTCATGTAGTTGTGGGGTTGCGAGACGTCGACGTGGACCACCTTGTTGCTACGGGGAGTCTCGACCACGGTGCTCGAAGTCGGCGGAGCGGGGGAATTCACGGTGGCGACGGCCGGAGCCGGCGCCGGTGCGCTCTGCTGTGGGGGCGTCGGCGCCACCACGACGTTGTCGGCCAGGAAGATGCTGTGCTTGGCGCACCCGCCGCTCTCCGAGCACACGCTGCGCTCGGCGCTCGGCCCTGGCGCGGGCACCGCGCGCATGGACAGAATGCCAGCGCGACCGGGCGACGGGTTCCCTTGACCCTCCATGGGCGTGGCCGCGCCGACCTTGCTCGCCGCCAGCGCGACCCGGCTCGACGTCCCGAGAGCGATCGTGGCGGCGCAGGTCATGGCGCAGACCAGGATCGGTGGCACCTTCGTGGATGATATAGACGCGGGCCTACTACGCCTACCTGGCTCGCGTCGGCCGAGAGAGCCGAGCATGATCGTCGATCCGGGCGTGGAGCTGGAGTTGGAGATGGCGATGGCGATGGGCATGGACATGGGCGGGCCTCCTTGGGCGCGTCATCGATGCACCTGGAATGCCAGCGTGAACGGGCGGGACGATGTGAAAGATGACGCGTTCCAAGGTCGCTCGTGCGTTCCCGGGGGGTGACGGAGACCCCTCGGCGTTACGGCCAAGCCTCCGGTTCGCGCAGCGGTGGCGGAGAGAAGATCCGTGGCCTTGAACCCGTGGCCCTGGATCCGTGGCCCTCGGATCAGGGAGGGCGGGGTGGCGCGAACCATGCAGCTCTCGAATCATCATTCGTCTGCGGGAGCCTGCGCCGCCGTGTCGTGGTGCCCCGCGCAGCCCCACAACTTCACTCGAGGAGAGAGTCATGCATCTCATCTGGTCACTCATCATCGGTCTTTTCGTGGGCGCCGTCGCGAAGCTCCTCATGCCGGGGCGCGATCCGGGCGGTTGGCTGGTCACGATGTTGATCGGGATCGCAGGGGCGGTCGTGGCTGGATTCATCGGGCGCTCCGCCGGCTTTTATCGTGCGGGCGACGTCGGGCCCGGCGTGATCGCATCGATCCTGGGTGCCATGCTGCTGCTTGGAATCTACCGGTTGGTCACCCGTCGGGCGGTTCGCTGACGTTGTGGGCGCCTTGCGGGTCGGGCCTGCATCACTAGGTTGGGGCCATGGGAAAAATTCTGACGGATTCCGAGAAGCGTGAACATCTCAAGGAGCTGATCAGCGACTTCAGCACCGCCATGCTGGTCACCCGGACGATGGACGGTGGGTTGCGGTCGCGGCCCTTGGCCATCGCCGACGACCGGGCAGGGGCGGGGCTGTCATTCGCCACTGCCATCGATTCGGCCAAGGTGAAGGAGCTCGAGGCCGATCGCCACGTCAATGTCGCCATGCAAGGGAAACAAAAGTTCGTGTCGGTGACGGGCGTGGCGCGCATCGAGCGCGATCGCGCGCTCATCGACCGGCTGTGGTCCGACGCCTGGAAGCCCTGGTTCCCGGGCGGCAAGGACGATCCCTCGCTGTGCATCCTCACCGTCGAGCCGAGCGAGGCGGCCTACTGGGACAACTCGGGCGGCGAGGGCGTGAAGTACCTGTTCGAGATGGCCAAGGCCTTCGTCACCGGCACCAATGCCAGACCGGGACCCGATGACGGTCATGCGGCGCACCTGAAGCTGTGAGGCATGAGGCCGGCGGGGCGTGGCCACCATCTCGGCGAAGCACCGAGACCGCACGGCTGTATTGCGCCCGTCTCCCAAGGGCCTAAGCTCGGCAGATGAGCGGGTTCGCGCCTTCGTCTCGGGCCGTGGCGCTGGCGCGCGTCGCGGCGGCGGCGGTAGCGGTGGTCTTGCTCCTGCCCGGGGTGGAAACGAGCGCCGAAGGTTTGCCGTCATCGCGTGGGCAGGCGTCTGCTCCGGTTCCCGCAGCCTCGCTCGCCGCCACCCTCGCCGCCGTGAAGGCCCAAGGGAAAGCCGGAGGGCGCGTGGTGCTGCTCAATGTCTGGGCCACCTGGTGTGAGCCCTGTCTCGCGGAGTTGCCCGAGCTGTTGCGTTTTTATCGAGAGAACCAGCCGCGCGGCGTGCGCCTGATCATGGTCTCGGCTGACGAGCCCGAGCGGCAGGCGGACGTCCGCCGGGTCCTGCGCGAGGCGGTCACGGCGGCCGGGCTCGGCACCGGGCTCGAGCCGCGGGTGTTCATCAAGGCGGAGGACGACACGGTCTTCGTCGACGGTCTGGACCGGCGCTGGAGCGGGGCCTTGCCGGCCACCTTTGCCTTCGACGCCGGGGGAGGCCACATACGTTCCTGGCTCGGGCCGGTCACCTCCTTGGAGCTCGAAGCCGACCTGGGCGCCAGACCGGGATTGACACCGCCCTCGACTGGGACAAATTCACCAGCTCCTCGAACGCTGACGCCGTCGCGGGGAGTGGCGCCGCAAACCGACAAGTAGGAGCTCGACATGAACATCACAGGTGCAGACGATCGGTGCGGATCGGGGTGCTGGGCGGCCGGCGGCCAACGCCGCCGCCCCTCGGCGGCGTTGGCCCTCGTCGGGGTGACCCTCGGGCTTGGTGGGTTCTTCGGGCTCGCGCCGGCTCCCATGGTCCACGCGCAAGGCGGCGCCGGAGCCGGGGCCGCGCTGGCTCTCGGAGCGAAGGTGCCGGCCTCCGTGGCCAACGTCAAGATGAAGAGCGTCGATGGCAAGACACTGTCGATCGCCGAGGCCGCCGGCAAGGCCGGGACGCTGGTGGTGTTCACCTGCAACCACTGCCCCTTCGCCAAGGGATGGGAGCAGCGGATCGCACAGCTCGGCAACGGCTATTCGAAGCGCGGCGTGGGCGTCGTGCTGGTCAACGCCAACGATCCCGCCGCGTACGACGAGGATGGCTACGTCGAGATGCAGGCCCGGGCGCGGAAGCTCGCGCTCGAGATCCCCTACGTCGTGGATGCCACCTCCGAGGTTGCCCGAGCCTTCGGGGCGAGCGTGACCCCCGAGGCTTTCCTCTTCGACAAGTCGGGAAAGCTCGTCTACCACGGCGCGGTCGACGACAACCACAAGGAGCCCGCCAAGGTTCAGAAGCGCTTCCTCCAGGATGCGCTCGAGGCCGTCGTGTCCGGCAAGGGCCCGCCGACCACCGAGAGCAAGAGTATCGGCTGCGGCATCAAGTTCCGGAAGACGTGAGCGGACGCTTGCCGCCGGGCACCGGGCAGGCGGGGCGGCCGGGCTCGGGCCACACGCCGCGGTGGTTCGGGCGGCGGCGCGTGTCGTGGTTCGGCTGGCTCGCGGTGTTGCTGGGCGGGTCCGCTCCGCTGCTGCCTGCCGCGAACGGGCGCGCCCGGACCCGTGAGCCCCCGGCGGGCCACGTCGCCCTCAGGTCGGCGCCGCCACAGACGGTGGAGCTGACGCTCCCCTTCGCGGGGATCTGGGGTGTGCTCCAGGGCATGAACAGCGAGGACACCCACGTCGGGTACGCGTCGTACGCCCTCGACTTCGTCCCGGCGGAGCGCCTCGGCGGGCGGCCCGTGGTGAGGCGGCGGCTCGAGGACTATCCCTGCTTCGGTCGCGACATCCTGGCGGCCGCGCCCGGGCGTGTGGTGTGGGCCGAGGATGGCGCGGAGGATGACCTGGAGGATGCAGCAGCCGAGGAGCATGCATCAACCGAGGACGGAACCCGGCGGAGGGTCGTGAAGCGAGCTCCCGGCTCTGGCCGGGCCGCGGGCGCCCTCGGTGGCGCTGGGCCCGACCCGGGGACGCGGGGCAAGTCGGCGCGGGAACTCCGCGCCAGGCGCGACCCAGGCAACTTCGTGATCGTGGAGCACGCCCCGACGGAGCTCACCGAGTACCGGCACCTGCAACGGGGCTCGGTGGCGGTCACGGTTGGAATACAGGTCCGCCGCGGACAGGTGCTCGGGCGGTGCGGGAGCTCGGGCAACGCCGGCACCCCGCATCTGCACCTCGGCTTTCTCGGCTCGGTCGACCCGATCGCCACACGCCCCATGCGGCTGTCGCGGTACGAGGTCCTGCGGAAAGATGGGGCCTGGACGCCGGGAGACGGTCTCCCGGCCGCCGGGGTCATCCTGCGCGCGACCACGCCGGTCGCTGAGCCGGCGGCGGCGCCGCCCTCCCGATGACCGGGCAACGCCCGCGCGGTCCCCCGGCGCGTGGACACCCGCTGGCCAGCCAACGCGCCCGCCCCGCCCCGGTGGTCCCGGGCGCCCGGCCTGGGGCGCTCAGGCGCGGGCGGGGGGAGCGCTGCGCGCGCGACCGGGGGTGGATACCCGCCGCGGGGGACGCACGAGGGCCACCGACAGCACGTCGCGCATGGTCTTGGCCGGGACGATGGTCAGCTTTTCGCGAACATGCTCGGGGATCTCGGACAGCTCGGGCATGTTGGCCGCCGGCACGATGACGGTGCGGATGCCGGCGCGCGAGGCGGCGAGCAGCTTCTCCTTGAGTCCGCCGATCGGCAGGACCCGGCCGCGCAGCGTGATCTCCCCGGTCATGGCCACGTCGTGACGCACGGGGATCCCGGAGACCAGCGAGACGAGCGCGCACGCCATGGTCACCCCCGCCGACGGGCCGTCCTTGGGGACGGCGCCCGAAGGGACGTGGATGTGGATCTCCCGGCTGGCATAGAACTCGCTGCCGAGACCGAGCTCGAGCGCCTGGGCGCGCGCGAACGACAGCGCCGCCTGCGCGGATTCCTTCATCACGTCGCCGAGCTGTCCGGTCAAGATGAGCGAGCCCTTGCCGGCCATGGTCGTGGCCTCCACGTGCAGGACCTCGCCACCATACGGGGTCCACGCCAGACCCTGCACGGTGCCCACCTCGTTGACACCGCTGCGCTCCTCCAGCAGGTAACGGGGGGGCCCGAGGTACTTGACCACGTCGTCGGTGTTGAGGCTGGCCGCCCGGCGCCCGCTGCTTCGTCCCCCGGTCGCGGAGGAGCCGCTGCCGCCCCCGCTGCCGCTTGCCGCGTGGCCGCTCGGCTGTGCCCCGGCGGCGCTGCTGGCAGCGGCGCCGCGGCCCGACTTGTCCTCGCGCGGGCGGTCCTCCTGCACCACCCGCCGCGCCACCTTGCGCGCGAGCTGCGCCACCAGCCGCTCGAGCTCGCGCAGTCCCGCCTCGCGCGTGTACTCCGCGATGATCTTGCGCAACACCGGACGGCCGAGCGACAGATCGCGCGCGCTGAGACCGGCCTCGGCGATCTGGCGTGGAACCAGGAAGCGCTCCGAGATGGCGAGCTTCTCCTCCTCGCTGTAGCCCGACAGGCGCAAAGTCTCCATGCGATCCCGCAGGGGAGGCGAGATCGACTCCGCCAGGTTGGCGGTGGCGATGAAAACCACCCGCGACAGATCGAAGGGCACCGCCAGGTAGTGGTCACGGAAGGTGTGGTTCTGCTCGGGATCGAGGACCTCGAGGAGTGCGGCCGAAGGATCGCCGCGGACGTCCGAGCCCATCTTGTCGACCTCGTCCATCAACATGACGGGGTTGTTGGTCCCGGCCTGCTTCAGGCCCTGGATGATACGACCGGGCAGCGCGCCCACGTAGGTGCGACGATGCCCCCGGATCTCCGCCTCGTCGCGCACGCCGCCGAGCGAGATGCGAATGAACTTCCGCCCGAGCGCGCGCGCGATCGATCGTCCGAGGGAGGTCTTGCCCACCCCGGGCGGGCCGAGGAAACACAGGATGGGGCCGTGCACCCCCCCGCGCAGCTTGCGCACCGCCAGGTAGTCGAGGATGCGATCCTTGACGTGCTCGAGATCGTAGTGGTCCTCGTCGAGGATCTTCTGGGCCAGGGCCAGATCGATCGACTCGGGGCTGGAGACCATCCACGGCAGGTCCACCAGCCAGTCGATGTAGGTCCGCACCACCGAGGCCTCGGCGCTCTCGACGTGCATCTGGTCGAGCCTTCGGATCTGCTTGTCCGCCTCGGCCTTCACCTCGGCTGGCATGCCGGCGCGGTCGACCTTGGCGCGCAGCTCGTTCATCTCCTCGCCGTGCACGTCCCCGTCGCCGAGCTCGTTGCGAATCTGCCGCAGCTGCTCGCGCAGGTAGTAGTCGCGCTGGGTCTTCGACATCTCCTCCTTGGCGCGGCTCTGGATGTGGGACTGGATCTCGAGCTGGCCGATCTCCTTGCCGAGGGCCTCGTTGACGCGCTTGAGGCGCTCGAGCGGCGGATCGGTCTCGAGCAGCGCCTGGGCGTCCGGGACCTTCATGGTGAGGTTGGCGGCGATCAGATCGGCCATCCGCCCGGGCTCGTCGACGCTCTGAACCATCATCGCGAGCTCGGGTTGCAGCGACTTGCCGAGGCTCGACAGCTTGTCCACGTTCTGCCGGACCAGTCGCAGCATCGGCTCCGCGGCGGCGGTGCTCTTCTCGGGCAGGGCAGGGTCCTTCAGGCGCTCGACCCGCACCTTGATGTAGGGCTTCTCGGCCAGCACCCGGGTGAAGCGGGCGCGACACAGCCCCTGCACCAGCACCTTGAGGCCCCCCTCGGAGAGCTTGCGCATGCGCATGATCATGCCGACCGTCCCCACGCGGTAGAGCGCCTGTGGCTCGGGATCGTCGTCCCCGGCGTTCTTCTGCGCCACCAGGAAGCAGAGGCGCTCCTCCGCGTCGAGCGCCGCACCCACCGCCTCCATGGAAAGGGGACGCGAGACGCGCAGTGGAACGATCATGTATGGGAACACCACCAGGTCACGGACCGGCAAGAGCGGGAGGAACTCCGGTATCTCGATGTCCGGGGACCGTTGCACGGAGGAGGTCGGATCGTCGGTCACCGCGACACCCTAACAGAAAATCAAGCGAGGATGACATTCGCTTCGAGTCGATTCGTGCACGAATTCAAGGTGTTCCGCACTCCCACACCTCTTGTGCCTGGGGGGATTGACCCTCCTTTCCCTTCATGCATACCCTCCATGCGTGCCCTTCATGTATGCCTCCACGCCGCCCTCGCGTGGGAGGTCGACCAGCACCTTTGCCGCGGTGAGAGTGGCGTTGAGGTCCGGGCGCGCGACCATCAAGGTTCGAGGCGCGTGACCCCCGAGCGCCCGAGCGCCCACAGGCGTCCGAACTGGTCACTGGTCAGGCTCACCACCTCTGGGTCGAGCAGGCGTCCGTCGCGCTGCCAGGCCGTCGCGCGTGGGTCCACCGCTGGTGATGCCGGGGCCGCGGCGACGGCCGGGTTCGCGTTGGTGGCACTGGCCATCGACCAGAGGCCCCCCGGGGTTCCGATCCATAGCCGCGCGCCGACCTCGGCCAGGCCGCGCGCCGCGAGCCCCTCGCCGTCGGGGCCGGTGGGCCAGCGCGGAAGCGGGCGCCAGTCTCTTCCGTCGAACTGGCTCGGCCCGGCCGAGGTGGCCGCGCAAACGGCGCCATCCTTGCGCACCAGCAGATCGTCACAGCGCTCGCTCGGAAGCCCGGTGTCTTCGCCCCAGCGATCGAGGGTGCCCTCTCGAAACCGGAAGATCCCGTGCGCCGTACAGAACCACATCGACTGCGGCGTGTCCGCGGTGCGCGCCTGAAAGGCCAGCGCGCGCACGTCGCCGTCAACCGGGATCACGTCGGGGGGCGCCTTTTCTTTCGGGGCGTAGGCGCGGTGGTGCACCACCCGGAGGCTCGGGAACTGGATCTCGAGGACCCCCCGAGGAACCTCATCGACGCCGAAGTCGAAGGCGACGCCCTGGGCTCGGGGCGAGGCGCTCGGAGAGGGCGGGTGGGCTCGGCGCTCGCGAATGGCCACCCACAGATCGCCCCGGGGGGACACCGCCGCGGTGGTGGCGATGACGGCTCCAGCCACCGGGGCCGCCACCTGCGCCACGGGCTCGAAGCGTCCGCCATCCGACGAGAGACGGCCGATACGCAGGAGCTGGCCCGGATCGCCCGCGATCGACAACATCGAGCCGTCGGGCGCCCGGGCCAGGGCCATGAGGCGTCCCCCGAGGGTGGTGACCGGCAGCGATTCGAGGCGGCGGTCGGGCTCGCCGAGCTCCCAGCCGCGCGCCGTGCCGGTCGCGATGAAGCAACGCTGGGGGGTCGCGCAGGCCAGGGACAGGTGCGCGGCCTCGTGTCCAACCTCGCCGGAGGGGAGGATGGTCGTGGCGCCGGTGGCCGTGATCCGTGCGGTCCCGGCGTTGCGGGTCCCCACGAACAGGGCGGCGTCCTCCGGCGCGCCCGAGGTCACCACCGTCACCGCCTCCAGGCGCACGCGGCCGATTGGTCGGGCGACGACGCGGGGGCCTTCCAGCGTTCGATGGGTCGGTACGAAGCGGACGGAGCCAGGCGCGACCGCTTCGCCGCGCGTGGCGAGTTCCAGGCGGAAGCGGATCGGCGCGGCGTCGGGGCCCGCGATCAGGTTCCCGAGGGAGGCGCACGGGGACGGGGCGGAGCCGGCCGACGCTGCGACGACGCCCTGGTCAGAGGCGAGGCCGGGGGGGCAGCCGGCGATCACCGCCTGAACCGGCAGCTCCCGGGACTGGGGAGCCATCAACACCGCGCCCCCGGCGCCGAGCAAAAGGAGGCGCGTCCCACCCGAGCGAGAGTGTCCGACCGCGAGCGCCGTGCCGTTCGGCAGCCGGGTGATCCCGACCGGACTCACGAAATCGAGGTGGTCCGCGGCCTCGGGGCCGAGCGCGGTGAGCACCGTCGGCGTGGCGGCGGGCGCGGCGACGGTCGGGGTGGTGGCCTTCGCCATCTGGCTGGCGTGTTGCCCGACGGCCCCCGCCGGGTCTAGGCGAAGGAGGCCGCGCCGCCGCAGGCCAACCCAGAGCGTCCGCCCGTCGACGTCGGCATCGAGGGAGGTGACGACGTCGTCGCTGGTCACGGGGATCGGCGTGGAGATCCCCGCCGCGAAGTGCAGCAGACCGGCGTCGGTGCCGAGCCAGGCGTCGTGGCGGTCGGCGGTGGAGGAGATCGGGAGAATGTGGGTGATCCCCCGAGCGAGGCCGAGCTGGCGATAGTGCGGAAGGGAGGCGGCGCCGCCGCCGGCCCCAGATTCCACCACACCGACGCCCGAAGATGAGGCCAGCCACAAGGTGTGGTCTCCGTCGGTGGCGAGGGCCGTCACGTCGGGCGCGTCGAGCCCGGCCTCCCGCCCCAGCCAGTCGGCGGAGGTGGGGGTGCCGACGTCCACCCGTCGCAGCCCGCGCGCGCTGCCGACCCACAGGAACCTCCCGTCGAAGGCCAGGGCCGAGACGGGCGCCACGTCGGCGAGCAAAGCCGAAGGTGCGTCGGCACTGCCGGGGGCCGCAGCGGTCGACAGCGAGGCGCCGCCGGCGTTGGCCGAGGTGGCTGCCGCCGAAGCTGGGACCGCCGAGCTCTCGCCGGCGTACGACGCCTCGCTCTCGATTGACGGGCTCGGGCGGCAGGCCACGAGCGGCGGTCCGAGGAGCGCGGTCGTGACCGCGACGCTGCTCAGGAGATGGGCCGGCAGGCGCCGGGGGGAAGAGCCAGTCTGCTCCATCATGATGGTGGGAAATTATGGCACCGTCGCGCGGTCCGGTGGGAGGTCTCGTCTCTGTCGGGCTCGGCCCGAACGCACGGGACCTGCGACGAGGTGTTGACCTGACCGGACACCACTGCTAGGAACGGGGCCGCCGGAAACGGCGGGGGGCTGTAGCTCAGCTGGGAGAGCGCCTCAATGGCATTGAGGAGGCCGACGGTTCGATCCCGTTCAGCTCCACGAAATCGTTAGGGATTATTTTCTAGAAAGGCCGTTTGAAACGATTGGCGGTCCAAACGTTTCAAACGAATCAGAGTGAGGAGGCGACTCCGCCTCCATCGAGCACGGTCAGCACCTTTCGCTGGCGGGCCCCGGTGATGGCCTCGGGCTTTGCGTAGTGGGCGACCGTCGTCGAGAACGACTCGTGGCCCAGAGACGAGGCCACGACGTGCGCGGAAGCGCCGTGCTCAAGCGCGAGGGTCGAGTGCAGCCCCCTCATCCCGTGCGCGGTCACCTGGGGCACCTTGGCTTCGATGCAGATCCGCTTCACCCACTTCCTCACCCAGTCGCGCCAGTGATCGCCAAAGAGCTTCTGCTGTGGCGTCTTCCCCTCCGCGAGGCCCTTCAGGTACGGCTGCAACGCCGCCGGCACTTGTAGGGTCCGTTTTCCCGCCTCGGTCTTCGCGTCGGGGATCCAGAGCAGCCTCCCGCCATCGTCGAGATCTCTGACGATCCGCGTCGTGATTTCCGATGCCCGCATTCCCATCAGCAAGGAGACGAGAGCGGCGACCGCCCCTGGCTCGCCTTGCCTCGCCATCTCCGTCGCCTTCCCCACCCACTTGCGCGCTTCATCGATTCGGAGCTGGGGCTTTCCGTGTTTCCTCTTGCCGACCCCCTGCACTTCCTCCAGCGGACTTCGCGACACCCACCTCCGCGGCTTCGCACAACACCATCGCAGGAACGTCTTCGCCGCTGCGAGGATGGTCCGGTGGCTGTCGACCGAGAACACCTTGTTGGTCCTGGTGCTCCGCTTCCGCAGCTCCTCGTAGTAACTCCCGCAGATTCTCGGCGTGAGATCGCCGAGCATCATGTTCCTGTCCGAGAAGAAAGTCTCCAACCTGTAGATGGTGTTCGCCACCGACACCGCCTTGTTTTGCTTGTCCGTTGAGAGGTAGTCCTCGTATGCGTCCAGCGCTTCCTGCATCGTCTTCTGTCCCTGCTTCGCGAATTCCTTCCTCACCGCGCGGATGACTTCTTCGGCCTCTTCCTTTGTCGGATAGAACCGACTATTTCTCTCGCCTCCCGCTCCGACCACGACAACTCGCCACTGTCTTCCGATGGGATAGGGCCCGAGGACCCGCTCCCCTCTACCTCGCTGCGCCATGTTTCCTTCTCCTTTCCTGGGCGCGGCGAAACGTCAGCGCCGGAAACGCTATCACGGGCGGGCAGAAGTCGAGCCAGTTCCTGCGCCAGAAGAGGCGCAAGGAGTCGCGCGAAGCGGCCGAGATCACGGACCCCGGAAGGGGGCCCGGCTCGTTCGGCCGCCAGGGCTGGCGGCGGCGGCGGCCGGACTACCGGCGCACCGCGGGCGCTCATGATGACGTCCTCACGTCCTCCAAGTCGGCTCCCTGACGGTCGCGGTTTCCTGATCGTCCCGGCGGTAGGGATAGGAATCGTTCTTGACGATCGCTGCGGCCAGCCTGGCAAGCGCCCCGACCCACTGAAATGGAACGCATTCTTGTCGCCCGTTCTCGCAACGAGACGGCGAAGTGGTTACTCACGAGGAGGCGCCTCCCCAAAGTTCTGAGCCCGGGAGCGTCGACCCCTGCGGTATCCCTCGGAGGGCTGCCGAATGTGGCGACAGGCGGCTCACCGTCCGAGACCCAGGCCGCGCCGGAAAGGCAAGTCGAGGCCGAGCTCGAGCTCGCGTCCTCCCCGGCCTTCGAGCCTGAACAGGTCCTCACGCACGCGCTCGAGGCGCTTGAGCTCCGGGGCGCCCGACGGCCCGAAGGCGTGGTCGGCGGCGCGGCGGGCGTAGGCATCCCAGTCCCGCTGCTCGCTGGGTCGGTGGGCGGGGGCTCGCTCCCGCACGGCGCGCTCGATCTCGACCCGGCTGTGGCCAGTCACGTGCAGGCGGACCGCGACTTCGGCGTCCACCCGAGACATGTCCCGCCGTCCGCGAGCGCTGCGGTTCACGTCAGCGAGATGTCGGTCGTATGCTTCGGCGACGTCACGGATGGGACGGGGTTGGGGAATCGAATCGGGATGACGATCGCGGTGGAGCTCTCTCTCCCGCGATCGGCGCTCGCGTTCGGCCTCGATGGCCGGGGCCAGCTCCGGATTGGAGATGCGAAAGCCGTGCTCGGCAGCCAGTTCGACGCACTGCCGGAGGTATGTCTCCGAGCCGGAGACATGGAGGGACTTCCACTTTTGCGCCGACAGCTGCAGGGCCGCGCGGACGCTGTCGCGCTCGAGGTCGTGGATCAGGATTACCCGACCTCGATCCACAAAGGACTTCTGGTCGGGCTGACCGAGCCGGTGATAGTGGACCTCGCGCCCCTTGACGGCGGCGATGAAGTCTCGGATGTCATGCGTCCGTCCGAGCTCGCCACCCTCACCGGTGATGAGCCCCGGCGTCGCGGATGTCTTGGGCGTGAACCGCCACGCGTCGGCTGCCTCCCGACCAAGGCGCTGCCGCTGCCAGTCCTCGAAGGTCGGGAACCTCGGAAACCGTTCGCGCAGCTTCTCGCGCTCTGCCGCGCACTCTTCCTTCAATGCCGCCTTCTCCTGCGCCTGCCGCGCCGCGAGGACGCTGCGGATCGCATTGAGCGCGTCACCCTTGCCCCGCCAATCTGCTTCGAAGACCTGGTGCCGCTCGCCGCGGTGTTGGTCTGCCAGCCGTGCCCATTCGTCGCGCTGGTGCGCGTTCAGGCTGGCCCGCTCCTCCTTCCGATTGGTGAAGTGCGCCTCTCGCTCACCGAAATAGGCGCTCCAACCCCGTGCGGCCACCACGAGCGGCTCGGGCGCGCGCCGCGGGAAATCCTGTGAGTGCTCGGGCGGGACAAATTCCCCGAGTCGCTTCTCGAGAGCGGACAAGCTGCAGTCGCGCCCGGCGGTCGAGGCCTTCACCGCGACGTCGCCCACCCAGAGGATGGCGCCACTTCCCTTCGGCTCGATCCGCATCTCTCGCTCGGCGAGCCGCGCGTGGATTTCTCGCCAATCAGCCGCCTTCCGCAGGACCTCCGCCGCTTCCTCGATGGCCTTCCGCTGCGCAGACTTGTCTCCGGTCTGGATCTCGCGATCGCGCGCCCGGGTGCTCGGCTGGCGCGCCGCGGCGTCCGTGGCAGCTGCCCGACTCAAATCCCCATGCACGAGCACCTGGTACCGCCCGTTGGCCTCCCGCTCCCAGCCCTGCGCGTGCTCGATGCGCGCGATGGCTCGGTGGGCAATCTCGAGGTCGAAACCGCGGTTCACGGTCACGACCCGCTCACTCTCTGGATGGACCCGGTTGATGGCCACGTGAAGGTGGTAGTTGTCGGTGTCGCGGTGGAGGGCATAGATGACCTGGTGCTCGGCAAGCCCAAGCTCGCCAACGAACATTCGAACGGCCCCGTCCGCCTGGTCGGCGGTTGGTTGCTCTCCCTGCCGCCAGCTCAAGATCCAGTGCTGGATGGGCTGGGCCGAGCGCCGCGCCGTCTCGGCCAGCTCGCCGATCTCCGCGACCTGGGCCTGGTGGTCGATGTTCAGGAGGTTGAGCGAGCCGCGATGCTCGACCTTCTCGTCCTTGTCGCCGGCGTTCGGCCCGGCGATGTAGTCGCAGAGATCCCGGGCATGAAGCCCCCGGGACTTCGGGGCCGCCGACCTCTTCGTCGCCACCTTCTTGACGATCATCGAGGGCTCCGTGGAGAGTTCGTCTCCGACGATCCGGCGACGAGCGCCGCGATGGCCCGGGTGAGCTCGACCAGCGCATCGGCCGTGGCAGCGCTATACGCGCCACCGCTGTCGACGTGCACCTTCTTGAGCAAGCCACCCAGCCGGCGGAGCTCGCGGATTGTGGTGGCGTCGGTGCGCGCAACGACGGGCCGCCCGAGAACGCGCCGCCGTACCAGCTCGGAGACGGATAGCCCAGCGGCCTCGGCGATGGACAGCATCTCCACCTTCCCGGCGGGCGACACGCGAACGTCGAGACGTCGGGTCAAGGCGCCCTGGCCGAGCTTACGAAAGGGCATGGCGCCGGCTCCCAGACCGGAGGCCGCGAGAAGCGACAGCGCCGAGTAGCAACCCTCCCCCGAAAGCCCGGCCGGCGAGAAGCGGAGCGCCGAGTGGCCCGGGCGGTCCCGGCCTTGGAAGGACACGTGCGGCGGGAGCCGCATGTGTCCGGACAAGGCCCCATCCTGTTATCTGGGTCTGACCTCCGAAATGGACACTGCCGAGAGCTGCTGCGCGCATGCCCTCCTACTCGGAGCGGACCAGTGAAAATGTTGCGTGGCCTCGCAACTTTCTGCCCCGGATTGGCCGACTGACAATGGGGCGGCCCCTCCCGATCGGGAGACATCTCGTGGGGTCGCCGCGAGAACGTCCCCAGGAGGCAACATGGAATACACCGTCGAGAAGGCCAACCAGATGGCGGCCGCCCTGCGCGCGCTGCCCCCCGTCGACGATTCGAAGCGCAAGCTCGACAAGCAGGGCGTGGTGAGGCGCCTCGCCGACGAGATCCTTGCCCTGCAAAAGCGCGGGTACACCATCGAACAAGTCGCCGAGAGCCTGACCACCGTGGGGCTCGACATCACCACGCCCACGCTGAAGAGCTACCTGCAGCGCATCAAGAAGAGGACCGGCAAGACACCGAAGAGGCGGCCGATTGCCGCCGCGGTTGCCGTTCCCGGCGCCCCAGGGACCGTGGAGACCGGCACCCGCCGGTCACAGAAGGCGACAAGGCCGAAGGACGGACCGTCCGGCCCGGCCGTCGTCGCCGGAAACACGAAGAGTGAGTTCAGCGCGAACGACCGTGAGCGCCTTTGAGGCGAAGGGAAATACCATGACTCAGCCCACATTTCTGGTCGGGGGAGGCAAAGGCGGCGTGGGAAAGAGCACCGTTTCGATGGCACTCCTCGACTTCCTCATCGTCGGTGGCGAGCCGCCGCTCTTGATCGAGACCGATACGTCCGCGCCGGATGTCTGGAAGGCCTACGGAACCGAGATCGAGGGCCATTGCGTCGATCTCGAGCAGAAGGATGGCTGGCTCGAGATGCTCGAGGTGATCGGCCGGAATGCCGCCACTCGGATCGTCATCAACACCAAGGCGGCAAACCAAGTGGGCCTGCGCAAGTTCGGCGGGATGCTGCTCGAAGGCGTGCGCCTGCAAGATCGGGAGCTCGTGGTGCTCTGGGTCATTGACCGCAAGCGCGACGGCCTCGAGCTCCTCGCCAGCTTCCTCGATTCGTTCGCCGCCGACCCGAGAGTGGTGGTCCACGTTGCCCGTAACCTCTACTGGGGCGACGAAGCCAAGTTCGACATGTTCAACGCCGCCGACCTGAAGAAGAACATCGAGGCCCGCGGTGGCAAGATCTTGAACTTCCCAGATGTCGCCGACCGGG
>Ga0265318_10000207_pt1 | contig 50807 bp, 73 predicted proteins | sample 4821metaG_FD_192431 | JGI IMG/M metagenome (GOLD analysis project Ga0265318, IMG submission 192431) | Rhizosphere microbial communities from Carex aquatilis grown in University of Washington, Seatle, WA, United States - 4-8-21 metaG | ecosystem: Host-associated > Plants > Roots > Rhizosphere >... | reverse complement strand
GGCGCCAGGGCGCACGCAGCCACGACCGGCGCCAGGGCGCACGCAGCCACGACCGGCGCCGAGGCGCACGCAGCCACGACCGGCGCCGAGGCGCACGCAGCCACGACCGGCGACTGGGCCATTGCCTCTGCTCTTGGCCGCGACAGCACGGCGAAGGCGGGGGCCAACGGCGCCATCGTCCTCACCCGCTGGGCGTGGAGCGCTGACGGATCGCAGATCGAACTCGCGGCCATCTTCTCCAGCAAGGTTGGCGAGAACGGCGTTGAGGCCGGCAAGACCTACCGGCTCGGCGAAGACAACAAGCCGATCGAGGTGTCGTGATGCAGTCCCGCGTCTTTCACCACCCGCGCGGCTTTGCGCTCGGCTTTAACACCGAGCGCGTGTGCCTGAGCTTGAGCCATCAGTCCGACCATGTGACCACGTTCAGCATGTCGGCCGCCGAGGCCCGCGCGATGGCCGTCGCATTGGAGGCCGCCGCGACCTATGCCGAGAACGTCATCGCGGACACCGGCCTCGGCGAGAGCGCGGCGGTGGCGTCGTGACCGAAGACGAAGCCAAGACGAAGTGGTGCCCGTTCGCGCGAGTATACAGCAGTGCCGAGAACCGCCCAAACCCCGGCCCGAATGCCGATACGGAAGCAGGCTGGCCGCCCTGCATCGGCTCTGCCTGCATGGCGTGGAGATGGGGAGAACCCTACGCAATCGATGAACAAGGCCGCGTCTACCATCACGATCGTAAAGAAGATCGAGAGACCGGCCCTTTGACAACGGTCGACACGGGTTATTGCGGACTGGCCGGCAAGCCATGACCACCGCCCTCGCCCGCCGCCTCCGCATCCGGCTCCTCCGCTACTGGCCCGAGCTCGCGCTCATGGCCGCCGGTGCCGCGCTCGGTGTCGCCGCCGTCGTGATCGGCGTCGGACCGGCCCGTGCCGCCGAGCGCGAGGACCGATACCCGCCGACACATCAACTCTTGGTCTGCGAACCCGGCAAGGATTGCGAGCGGCGCGGACGACCGATGGGCGCGACCGAGTGCAACCTGGACCTCGCCTCCGAGCGCATGACGGCCGGGCTGCCGAGCGGGACGTGGCTGGCATGCGTGCGGGTTGGCGAGCGGCGGCCGGTGACGCGATGAGCGCTGCCACGAAGACTGTCTCCACCTGGCACGTCACCTACGCGCTTCGCCTCTGCGACAGATGGATCCCGCACGTCGCCGTCTTCCGAGATCCCGGCGAGGCAGCCCAGGCCGCGAAGATGCGCGACGACGACAAGAACTATGCCTGCGTCGAGACGTCTGGCCCGCATGAACACCGGGTGCCGGAGTGATCGCCCGGCCCTCCTTCTACGACCCCGATCCGCCGCGCTGCGCGTGGTGCGACGCGAGACTGCGCCGCGGCGAGGCGAAGGAGCATGAGGCCCAGCATCGACACGAAGACGCAGCCGAGCGCGAGGCCGCGAAAGTTCAACATCAGAGGGATGAAACAGCATGATCAAGGCCCCCGGACTCTACGACGACATTCCCGAGCGCGACTACCACGCGGACCCCTGCCCTCTGCCGTCGCTCAGCAACAGCCTGTCGAAGCTGCTCGTCAACCAGACGCCGATGCACGCCTACTACGAGCATCCGCGGCTGAACAAGGCGCGCATGTTCGAGGAGAAAGAGCCGACGCGGGCGATGGAGATCGGCACCGCCTTTCACAAGATCTTCCTCGGCAAGGGGCGCGACGTCATCCAGGTGCCCTTCGAAAACTACCGCAAGGATGCCGCCCGGATCATGCGCGACGAGGCGCGCGCCGCCGGCCAGGTGCCGATCCTGCAGGACGACATGCAGAGGGTCGACCGGATGGTCGAGGCGGCACGCGACCAGCTGGCCGGCACCCGGTTCGAGAAGATGTTCACGGGCGGCAAGGCCGAGGTAACCATGGCCTGGCAGGAGCAGAACGGCGTGTGGTGCCGGGGCCGCCTCGATTACCTGCCCGACTATGTGCGCGAAGGCGGGCATGTCGAGATCGCCGACATGAAGACGACCAGCGGCAGCAGCCACGCGGACGACTGGCAGAGCATCGCCTTCGACAAGTCCTACGATTACCAGTCCGTGCTCTATCCGCGCGGTCTGCAGAAACTGATCCCCGGCCTCGGTGAGGTCGAGTTCTGGTTCGCAGTCATCGAGCAGGACGAACCGCACGCGCTGAACATGGTGCGCATGGGTCGCCAGGCGATCGCCGAGGCGGAGGAGATGGTCGAGCTCGCCATCAAAATGTGGGGCGTCTGCATGAAGCGCGGCGAGTGGCCGGGCTTCGACCTAGATGAAGGCAGCATCATCGATCCTGCCTTCTGGCGATCGTCGCAGAAGGAACTGCGCCGGCTCGCCGGCCTGCATCGTGTCGACCGCTGGCAGCGGCCGCTCGAAACCAAAGCCGCCTGATCACTATCCACGACTGACCGAAGGAACCGACCGATGACAGACCAACTCGCCCTCGACGTGCCCGCGAAGAAGCCGCCAGGCCTCAAGATCATCCGGCTGCAGGCCGAGAACATCAAGAAGCTGACTGCGGTCAGCATCACGCCGCAGGGCAACGTGGTGCAGATCACCGGGAAGAACGGCAGCGGCAAGACCTCGACGCTGAACAGCATCTGGTGGGCGCTCGCTGGCGCTGGCAACGTCCAGGCCGTGCCCATCCGCAAGGGGCAGGACAAGGCCACGATCAAGCTGGACCTCGGCGAGGTGGTGATCACCCGCACGTTCCAGAAGCGCGGCGAGGGCGAGCAGCCGGGCACGACGATCACGGTGGAGAGCGCAGACGGCGCCAGATTCCCGAGCCCGCAGCGCATGCTGGATAGCCTGCTGGGCAGTCTGTCGCTCGACCCGCTGGCCTTCGCTCGCATGCAGCCGAAGCAACAGTTCGACGCGCTGAAGGGCTTCGTGCCGGGCATCGATTTCGCGAAGCTGGAAGGCCTGAACCGGGCCGACTATGAAAAGCGCACGGCCGTCAATCGGCGGGTGAAGGAACTGGAGGCGCAGGCAAGCGCCATCGCGATCCCCGAGGTCGTGCCCGAGCCTGTCGACGAGGACGCCATCGTTAAGGAGATCGGTCAGGTTGGCGAGTTCAACGGCAAGATCGAGGCGCAGAAACTGCGCCGCGAACAGGCCGCGACCGAGATCCAGACCAAGCGCAAAGAAGCGGACGACGCCATGAAGCGAGCGAAGCTTCTACGCGCCGAGGCTGACGGACTCGAGGAGGCAGCAAAGGCTGCCGACGCGCGGGCCGACATGCTCTCCACCAAGCTGAAGAAAGCGCCGCCGCTGGACGAGCCCAAGAGCGCGGCCGACGTCCAGGCCCGTCTGGCCGCCGCGAAGAAGACCAACAGCGTCATCAACCTCGCGCAGCGCCGCAAGCAACTGCAAGACGAGGCTAGCAAGGCGAAGGCGGAGGCTGACGCTCTCACCGAGGCCATGGAGGCGCGCGACAAGGCCAAGGCCGACGCCATCGCAACCGCCAAGCTACCGGTCGAGGGGCTAGGCTTTGGCGCGGACATGATCACGTTGAACGGCGTTCCGTTCGATCAGGCCAGCGATGCCGAGCAGCTGCGAGCCTCCTGCGCCATCGCCATGGCTGGGCGCGGCAAACTCAGCGTGATCCTCGTCCGCGACGGCTCGCTGCTCGACGAGAACGGCTGGAAGCTGCTGAACGAGATGGCGGACGCCAACGACTGCCAGGTTTGGGCCGAGGCAGTCGACAGCACCGGCAAGGTCGGCATCGTCATGGAGGACGGCCACGTCGCCTCAACTCCTGAAAGCCGGGCGGCGCACGCCCAAGCGGCGGAGTAACGGCCATGGCGGACAAGGGTCCAATGTTCGACTTCAAGCCGGCCAAGCGCGTTGGTGTCGGCTTGTTCGTGGGCGTTGCCGGAGGCACTGGCAGCGGCAAGACCTACAGCGCACTTCGCCTCGCCAAGGGCATCGCCGGCGGCAAGCGGATCGCGGCGCTCGATACCGAGGGTCGCAGGATGTCCCACTATGCCAGCGACTTCGACTTCGACGTCGCCGACATGCTGCCGCCCTTCCGCCCGGACTTTTTCGCCCAGGCCGTCAAGGACGCCGAGGCCAAGGACTATGGCGTCCTGGTGATCGACAGCTTCAGCCACGAATGGGCTGGCGAAGGTGGTGTCCTTGAGTGGCACGACGAGATCAAGGGCGACAACGAGCGGCTGAACATGAGCGCCTGGATCAAGCCGAAGATGGCGCACAAGTCGATGATCTCGTCCTTCCTGCAGCGCCGCATCCCGGTCGTGTTCTGCATGCGCGCCGAGGAAAAGACCGGAGTCGGCTCGAACGGGAAGCCGGTCGCGCTGGGCTGGACGCCGATCGGCGACAGCCGGTTCATGTTCGAGCTGACAACGATGATCACGCTCGCCAACGATAAGCCGGGCCGCGTCAACTACGACCTGCCGCGAAAGATCCAGCGCCAGCATCTGCACCTGTTCCCCGATGGCGAGTTGATCGGCGAGGAAGCCGGCCAGCAGCTGGCAGCTTGGGCCCGAGGCGACGACATCGGCGGCGTCGGACCGTCCGGCAAGAGCAAGGCAGAGCAGGTCGTCGACCAGCTGATCAACGAGGTCCAGGCATTCAAGTCCGGCGAGGACATCACCGCGCATCTGATGAGCGAGAAGGTCGCCGTGGCGGTCCAGTGGCTCAAGGACAAGCGGCCCGAGGAGCACGCCCGCCTCTATCGCGCGGTCAATGCACACCGGGAGAAGGTTGATGGCATGCCTGACCTGCTGGGCGACAAGCAGGCGGCCGACTGATGGCCGACGCACCCAAGCCGCCGGCAGGCAAGGTGCGCTCCTGCTGGGTCTGCGGCGCCGACATGGGGTTCATCGAGAACCGCCACTATGACCGGCTCGATACCTGCGAAAGCACGTCCTGCCTTCGTGAGGCTCGCGATGCCGCCCATGCGGAACGCGATGAGGCCCACGATCAGCTAGACCGTGATCGGGGTTGGTGATGGATCTCACCGAAGCCCTCGCCCTGGTCGAGGCCTCGCCCGACCACCGGATCCTGCGACGGATCAAGATTGGGCCAGGCCTGCACATCACGCAGCCTGGTTTCGGTCCAGTGCATCGCGGCCTCTTCGTCGACACTGAGACTACCGGCCTCGACCACGCCAAGGATGCAGTCATCGAATTCGCTGCGGTGCCCTTCGAATACACCGATGCCGGTGGCTTGATCAGCATCGGCGTCCCTTTTCACAGCTACAGCGACCCCGGCTGCCCGATCCCTCCAGCGATGACGAAGATCAACGGCATCACCGACGAGATGGTGGCCGGCAAGTCGATCGACCGGGAAGCCCTGGCGGAGTTCGCCAAGGGCACCGGCCTGGTCGTCGCGCACAACGCCGAATTCGACCGCCCATTCTGCGAGCGCATCTGGTCCGGTTTCGCTGACATGCCATGGGCCTGCAGCATGGAGCAGGTCCCGTGGGCCGAGGAAGGCGTCGAGGGCCGTAAGCTTTCCTACATCGCGGCGTCGCTGGGCTACTTCTACGACGCCCACAACGCGATCAACGACTGCATGGCGGCGCTGTTCCTGTTGTCGCTGACATTGCCCAGCGCGCGCACCGGCCTCGCCCGGTTGCTCGATCGCGCGCTGCAGGACAGCCGGCGCATCTGGGCCGTCGACTCGCCGTTCGACACGAAGGACGTCCTTAAGGCCCGCGGCTATCGCTGGAACGATGGCACCGATGGGCGCCACAAGGCCTGGCACAAGGAAGTCTGGCCGGACGAGTTCGACGCTGAGGCTGCGTTCCTCAAGACCGAGATCTATCGGCGAGAAGTCCTTGGCCGCTCGTCCAAGGTCACGCCGCTGACGCGCTTCACGGTGCGCGGATGAGTGCCCTGCCCGATCTGCTGACCAGTCCGGACGGCAAGAAGAACATCTACACTTGCCGGAAGTGCCGAGGCCACATCGTGACGCGCGACCTCGAGGAGGGCGTGACGCCCTTTATGATCCGCTGCGAAGCCGATCCCAACTGCGACGGCATGATGCACTCCAGCTTCTACCGCGTGTTCGACGGCACGCTCGCTGCCTCGCACGAATGGTTCAAGCCAAGCGTGGCCCAGGTGCTCGAGCCGGGAGTTCGTCGGCACGTCGAGAAGGGCGGGTTGGTCCTGCGGAGGATTCCGAAATGAGCGAGCATCGCGTCCACACCACCATCCCGATCGGCCCCGACGACGAGGGCGCGGAGGTCGAAGTCGCCATTCGCTTCTCATACGTGCCAGGCGCGCCCGCGACCGGCCCGACGTACGCCAGCGGCGGAGAGCCCGGCTACGGGTCCGAGATCGAGTTCATCAGCGCCGAGCGGTACGTCAACGGCGAGCCGCGACCCTACGAGGGATCGTTCGCCGACCTCGAGGCGAAGACGCTGCAGGACGCGGCGGCCGAGTGGCTGGAGGAGAACTACGACGCAGCCGCTCACCAGGCAGCAGAGGACAGCCAGCCAGATCCGGACGACGCCCGGGATCGGGCGATCGAGGATCGGCTGACCGCTCGGCACGACCTTGGGGAGGATTGGTGATGGCCGACCTGCCGCTCAAAGACCGCGTGCGAAACGGCCAGCGCGCGGCCGCCTGCGCGCTCATGTTGGCTGGTGTCCCCTACATCGACGCCTGCGGAATCGCCGGCGTATCGCTTCGCGCCATGAAGAAGCTCATCCGCCTCGATTGGCGGAAGCGACCCTCGCCGCCAACGCGCTGGACGCCCGCCGTGCTCGCTGATCTCAAGGCCGATTGGCGGCATCCCAAGATGCCAACGAAGGACATCGCGGCGAAATACCGAATCACTCCGGCGCGTCTGTGCCAGATCGCCAGGGAGCATTCCTGGGGGCCGCGAGTTCTCACACCCGACCCAAAGAGCCCCGGCCAGCAGCCGAGGGAAGTGCAGCTCTGGTATCGCCGGAAACGGGACGTCTATGGCCCTGCGCGGGCGCGTGAGTTGTTGCATCAACGTCTGGAGGCGGGCCGATGACCCTACTGATCGCCTACGTCCTGTTCGCCCACTACGACTTCGGGTTCTGGGCCTACTTCTGGACCGCATGGTTGTGGCTTTGCCACGTCGCCTATCACCACGTCGACCTCGACGGCTTGAAGCAGGTCAAGGCCGACCTCGACGCCATGAAGAAGACGCTGCAGCGGATGGCGGTGGGGGGAGGACGATGACCGACGAACAGCGCAAGGCGATCGAGTGGCTGCGCGGTGTGGCCGTCCAGCCGGGCACGACCAACCACGGGCACGTCAACGTGCTGCTGGGCATGCTCTACGACCACATGCCCAAGCTCAGGCCGCCATGGACGGTGACGCTGCACGGAGGCCCAGAGTTGATCCAGCAGGGCCTGCCGTGCGCCAACGGCGACGACGCCCTCGGGTGCGCTGAGCAGCACCTGAAGAGCGAGCGCGTCACGTCGGTCACCATCACGAAGGGCGAGGACATCTTCCCGGTGGAGAAGCCGCAGGTGGTGAACGAGAAGAAGCTGTCGGTCGGCCTGACGTTCACCGATCATGCCGACATCGCCCGCGCGCTTGCCATGGGGCCTAGCGTCGCCCGCTGGGAGTCCGGAGGGCGCGCCAGATGGGGCGAGTTCTGCATCGGCGGCATCCGCTACTCGACTGAGCTCGACCAGTACCGCGCCAGTCGCGCTCACCCGGACACGCCCGGCGGCAGTCACGAGGCGATGAGCGTGCTCAACGTGGCGCGCGACATGGCGCTGCAGGAGATCGGGTGATGCCACAGAAGAAGAAATTGATGTGCCGCGTGTTCGGGCATGACATTCGCGATCAGCCGATCCGGCCGGTTGGCTCCACGATGGGTCGGAAAATGCGCGATGAACTTGGCAACCCGCTGGACTGGCCGGTCGCCTACCACATGCGGATATGCAAACGCTGCGGACGCTATCAGCCCGTCACCGCCGAAGATGCCGAGCTTCAACGCGAGATAAGCGAAAAGATCAATGCGGTGATGAATCAGTCGCGGGCGAAGTACGGGATGGGTTGGCTTGATTTCAGCTCGGGGCCTTAACGATGAAAGCACCAATGCAGCGTTGCAACAGCTGCTCGGCATGGTCCGAGCTGATCGCGAGGGCACACGGCGGACCGGTCGAGGCCATGTGCTTGAAGCCGGACTCCCCGATGCGCGGCAAGTACACCACCGGCAAGCAAGGCTGCCACCAGCACACGACCGATCCGGCGTTCGCCGACTATCCGAGCGAGCGCGCGCCGGGGGCGCTGCCGGCATGAGGATCAGCGGCAGCGGCATCGCCCACAACGGTCGGAACGCCATCAAGCGCCGGAAGGACCTATGGCACGCGGCCGACGCCATCAGCTGCCTGCATGATGCGCTGCTGGCTGTCGCCAAGGGCGACATCACACCCGACCAAGTACGGGATTTCTTCTGGCACCACGATCTCGCGCAGGCCCGGTACTTCGGCGACGTGTTGGACCTAAAGGCAAGCTGACAATGCCTCGATCGGTAATCGACATGACCGGCAAAGGCTTTGGCCGCCTCACGGTCAGCCGCCAGGCTGGCTTTAATAGAAGCGGCGAAGCCCTATGGCTGTGCGTCTGCTCTTGCCAGTCAGAGCTAAAGGTCAGCGGCAACAATCTCCGGTCCGGCAATTCTCAATCCTGCGGCTGCCTCAAGAAGGAAGTGTTGGGAGTTGCATCGATCACCCACGGTCACACGCGCAACAAGCGGTGGTCGCCGGAGTATCGAACATGGGTAGCCATGATGGCGCGCTGCCGAAACCCCAATCATGAGAAATACAGATACTACGGCGGGGCGGGACTGGAAGTGTATGCGCCGTGGCACAACGCCGAAGTCTTCATCTCATACCTGATCGAACATCTTGGTCGGAAGCCGGCGGACATGATCCTGCGCCGTATCGACAGAAAGCGCGGCTATTTTCCGGGCAACATCCGATGGGCGACGACAGTAGGCCGCCAGTCGCGGAAAGCCTCGCAAGAAGACTTCGGCAGAGCATGAACCCGGCTTGCCGATTTTTTGAAACCAACGGGTTAGGAGCAAAGCTATGGCTACAGGTGTCGTAAAGTGGTTTTCCGCCCAGAAGGGTTTTGGCTTCATCCAGCCGGATGGCGGCGGCAAAGACTGCTTTTGTCATATCAGCGCGGTCGAGCGCGCGGGCCTTAGTGGTCTGAGCGAGGGCCAGAAGGTCACCTACGACGTCGTCGTGGAGCGGGGCAAGTCGGCCGCAGCCAATCTGAAGTTGGTCGACTGACCGTCGGCAGGGGCGGGCCCGATTGCCCGTCCCCGCCCCTCCCTTTGATCGGAGAATGGGTATGCGAATCACGATAGAGAACACTGACCAGATCGTCCAGATCGAGCCGAGGAGCGGCGGTAAGATCCCGGCTCGAGTCTGGAAGGGCGTGACCGACAGCGGCATCGAGTGCCAGGTGCTGGTCACCCGCATCGCCGTCCACAAGCAGGCCGACAACTCGGCCTTTGAGCGCGAGCTCACCGAGCCGCCGACGGCGACGCTCGAGGGGCGCGCCTACGACCTCCGTCTGTTCATCGACTGACATGGTCGCCTATTCCTTCAGGTCCCGCTTCATCCAGCCGATCGAGGTCGGCCGTAAGCGCCAGACCATCCGCAACGATCGCAAGCGCCACGCGCGGCCTGGCGAGCAGGTCCAGCTCTATACGGCCATGCGCACCAAGCAGTGTCGCCTGATCGCGCGGTCGATCTGCTTTGCGGTCACACCGATTCGGCTCGAATTCGAGTCGCCGCGGATAACGGTCGGCGACCGCCTGCCCATCGTTGCCCGAGACGATCGCGATAGCTTCGCCTGGCGCGACGGCTTCGAAGACTGGGACGACATGGCCGCGTTCTGGAAGGCCGAGCACGAGACGCTCGATGTCTTCAGCGGTGTGTTGATCGAGTGGACGCCGCCCCATGGCTGACGATGACAAGGCCGCCGGTCTGCGGATCATCGACATGGGACTCGAGGCGGGCAATCCAGTCGCGCCCGAAGAGTTCATCCGCCAGGTCCGCCTGCTGGATTGCGTGCGCGAGGTGATCGAGCATGCGCACGGTCCGGCATACTGGTCGATGATCTATCGCTCGGCCGAGATCCTGCGCCGGCAGAAGGCAGAGCGACTGTCGCGAGGTGAGCCGTCATGGGAGACGTGACCTTCGCTTGGACCATCACCCACAAGGGCATCGAGTGGCCGTGCCGCACCGAGCAGGACGCGCTCGGGGTGCTTTGCTACCTGCGAGACTTCGGCCGCTCCCCGATGGACGCCGTCACGATTGAGCCGGCGCCGACTGAGCAGATGGCCGCGCTGCTGGCGACGCTGCCGAATCAGCAACAGGTGCTCTTGTGAAAAACGCTGCGACATTTGGCTTTTGCGAAGGCCTGATCGAGATCAACCTTTCCGGCTACGGCGACGAGGATGGCGCCGGGCGAGTGTCCTTCAAAGAGGATGATCTGGATTGGGGCGACGGCGAGGACAGCAACTGGCGCTTCATGCGACTGGCGAAGTCAGAGCTTGAGGCGATCCGGGATTTTCTGAACCAGCACATGCCGGCGGCCTCCGTCGAGACTATCGGTCGCGCAATCGCCGCTGCCGATGGCGAGGATTACATGGAGGATTGCGAGCGTTACGATGATCGTGCCCGCGCCGCGATCAAGGCCTTCAGGCAGGCGCCGCAATGACCGACAGCACAATCACCCAACTCCGCACTGTCGCGGGTCGCACGACCAACGTGGATGATCATATCGTCATCCATCTCGCGGCCGACGAGCTCGCGCAATGGGGGCGGTCGTTTGAACTCTATTGGAAGGCTGCCCAACGCGGCACCGCCCTTTGGCGCGCGGTGAATCCTGGCAACGACCTGGTTCTGCCGGACACGGGCGAGATGGTCGCGTGGCTGATTGGCGAGGTTGACCGCCTGCACACGCGCCTTGAAGCCAACTTCGCGTGGCAAGTTATCGACGGCGTGAAAACCAAGATCGCCGTCGAGCCCGGCTCCATCCCAGATGGCATCGATTGCCGCGATGAGACGATCAGGCAGCAGGACGCGCGGATCAAGGAACTGACGGAGCGCCTACGTCGCCCCGCGCCCGCTGCCGATGAGGGGGCCGTCCAGCGTGTGATCGAAGCGGGCGAAATTGCTGGCTATTTGTTCACGCGCCGACAGGCCGAAGGGATCGCCAATGCCGCCCTCGCGGCGGCCGATGGGGCTGATGGGGTCGAAGGACTGCGGGAGGCGCTGCGCTCTGCGGTGACGTTGATGGACTGCTTGCTCCCGTCGATCGACGGATTCCGACCGCACGAAGGCTTGGGGCTGATACTCGACAAGGGCAAACGCGCCCTCGCGGCGGCCGATGCCGGGGCGCGTGACGGAGACCAACATGGGTGACAACATCGCCGCCATTGTGGCCGAGCTGCGCGGGCTGATGGAGAAGGCGACGCCGGGCGACTGGTTCACGGTGCCGTATGGCAACGGCGACTCTATCGTCATCCATTCCAGTGACGAGCAGCGGGTCTTTTTTCCGCCAGTGCCCGTAGGCTATAGCGCGACACCCGGAAGTAACGGCGACCCGGCACAAATCAAAGCCGATATGGAACTGATCGCCGCCATGCGTAACGCCCTCCCCACCCTACTGGACGCGCTGGAAGCGAAGACGGAGGGGAAGCCATGACCGCCGCCAAACCCCGCCGGAAGCGGACACCACCGACGCCCGGCGAGATTGTTGCATTCTTGCAAGGCCGGGAAGCGATGGGCGACGTTACCGCATACTGGCTGCTTACGTATTCCCACTGGGATCCAGATGATTGGCATGGCTTCGGTGGAGAGTGGCGCGTGCAGGCTCTTACATTCCCGACAAGGGAGCGCGCACAGAAACGCGCCAAAGACATAGAGGATTTGCACCCAACAATCGTCGGGCCGCTATATCAGAGAATGCCCGCATGACCCGCAAGCCACTGAGCGCCAAGGAGCTGCTGGACCGCTTCGGCCTGATGACCGAGCAGGACGTGGCGCGGCTCCTGGGGATCAGCGTAAAGACGCTGAAGAACCGCGCGCACGCCGACCTTCCGACGTTCACGAAAACCGGGCGGCAGCGTCTGTTCTATGCGGACTCGGTCGCGGCTTACCTCAAGGCGAGGAGCGCTCATTGCTTCGATGCGGTGGCACGGGAGATGGCGGGTTGATCGCGGCCCTCTATGTCCAAGCCGGCGGCTGTTACTACGGGCTGCCCGATGTCGATCCGTGGGACGTGGCTCGCGATGCGCGGACCTATGGCGGGCCGCATCCGGTCGTGGCGCATCCGCCTTGCCAGCGATGGGGGCGTTATTGGGGTGGTGCGCCGTGTAAGCCTGGCCAATACAAACTTGGAGACGACGACGGATGCTTTTCGGCGGCGCTTGAGGCCGTGCGAATTTGGGGCGGTGTTCTGGAGCACCCAGAAGGAAGTCACGCTTGGCGCACATTCGGCCTCAATACGCCCCCGCGAGGTGGCGGATGGGTAGTTGCCGACTGGAATGGCGGATGGACGTGTTGCGTTGAGCAGGGTCACTACGGCCATTTCGCCCGCAAAGCCACATGGCTTTACGCGAATGGCGCGGACCTTCCGTCGCTTATTTGGGGAACTTGCGGACAACGTATTCATCCCGTTGCGCTCGCCAAACATGGCTACGCAAAGGCCCGACGCATCGGGGTCATGGCGATGATTGGCGGTAAGGATAAAACCAAGATCCGGGACGCCACGCCGATAGAATTTCGCGACCTCCTGCTGAGCATCGCGCGCACCGTGACGCCGAAACTGGTCGCCGCTTAAACCTAGCTCTCCGCCCTCTTGACCGCGTCGTGAACGCTCGCCGCATCCAGCCGCGCATAGTGAGACGCCAGCACCTTCCAGTTCTTGTGCCCTGAGATCAGCGCCACCTGCGGGATGTCGACCCCGGCCTCGAGTAGCGACGAAATCGCGTGCGCGCGTAGGTCGTGGATGTGCAGGTCGGCGATTTGGCACTTCAGCGCCGCCATTCCGAACGCCGTCGAGACGCTCCCGCGCTTGTACGGGAACGGGCTCGGCAGGTAGCGCGGCCGATCGGCCACCAGGGCGAACGTGTCCACGCCGCCGAACGTGATCAGCGGCACTTCCTGCGCGCTGTTCTCGCGCACTCGGAAGTCGGGGTGCTTGCGTGACCGGATGACCGCCGTCCGCCGCTTGGGGTCGAGGTCCTCCCATTCGATGCCCAGCAGCTCGCCGCACCGCAGCGGCAGGACGGACAACACCCGGACGATAGCCCCGAGGTCGATGGTCGCTGTCCGCTGCGCGTCGGCGAAGGCCAGGATCTTGGCGAGCTCGGCCTTGGTCGGCCGCCTGGTGCGCGCCATCGACTTGCCGGCCAGTTTCATCCGGCGCGCCACGGCGATCGCGGCGTCGACCTCGCCCAGCGGGACCGTCATTCCCCACAGATCGTGCGCCGTCTTGACCACCTCGCGGAGATAGCTCAGGCGCCCGGAAATTCCCCCGCCAGTGAGGTCTAGCCCGCGGATGTAGGCCAGGACCACCGGCCGGCTCAAATCGCTCAGGAGGCGGCTGCCAATGTCACGGCGTAGGCATTTCAGTTCGTGGGCCTTGCTGGCACCCCAGCGCTTGACCGGGTACATCTCGCGCTCGTAGCGGTCGATCAGGGCCGCCAGCGTGCCGCGTGTCCGACCGGGCAGTCCGGCCCGCCCCATGTCGGCGTCATGCTCGATCTTTCGCGCCCAAGTCTCGGCGTCGATCTTGCGGTCGAATGCCTTGCTGGCGCGCAGGTCCGTCCGGCGTATGATCGCCTGCCAGCGACCGCCCGGCCGCTTCCGTATCGTTGCCATGGTGCCCTCCCCGGAGTGTGCCCAAACGGGGTGTCCGGGCACAGTGCCCCGCCAGGGCACGAATCGGGCACAGTGCCGACGCGCCGGGGCGGGAAACTACGGGATAAGGCAGGAAAAGGGCGGGCGTGAAAAGGGCGATTTAGGCGGTTCTAGGCGGGCTCGGGCGCGAAAGTGACGACTTCCACCCGATAACCGTTTGTGTATGGATGCCCATTTCATCGGGGTGAAACGTGATTTGGGCACGGGATGGGCACACTCCGAAACGCAAAAAACGCCGCCAGCCGTGAGGCCATAAGCGCCGTCTTATAATCAGACCGCTTTTCAATCAGCTTTGCCTTATCAGAACTTCCACCTCAGCCGCCGCAGCCAGGCGCGCATGACCTCCTCGGCCAGGGTGAAGAAGCTCGGCAGGTCGATGGCAAAATCGCGCGAGCCTTCCACCCCAGGCGTCCAGATGCGGACCACCAATGGTTCACCCTCGACGTCGATCAGCCGGGCGTGGCTGAAGATAGGCTCGGTCATGTCTCGGTCACGAACGCCACAAAGGCCGGATTGTCCCGCAGGAACGTGTGCAGCCGATGGGCCAACGCCGTGACGACCTGCTCCTCGAACGTCTCCAGCGGGCCGCCAGCGGCCGTCAGACCGGCATGCTCCCACAGCGCATGCAACAGCTCGTGGGTGAGGATGTGGCGGGCGTACCCTGGCGCCATGCCGGGCCGCAGACGTATCTCCTGCTGGCTGGCGTCGAACTCGCCGTCCTCCTGATAATCCTGCGCCTTGCGATCGCCGCCCGGCTTGATGTCGGCGTCCAGCACGATGCGGTATGTGAGGCCGTCGATGGTCACGGTGGTCGGCAGGGCTGGATAGGTCATGCGGCGACCTTCCGCTTGCTCGCCCGCATGGCGGTGAGGATGAATGCCGCCCGTTCGATACCGTGGATCACCGTCACCTGGTCGGGGTCGTTGTCGGCCTTCGACGGGTCGATGATGGTCGTGATTGCCGGCGATATCGTGCCGTCCGGGAAGCCCTTCTGCTTGGCGTAATGGTCGTGCTTCTTAAAGCCAGCGCACCGGATGACGTTCGTGATAAGGCCGGACATCGGATCCTTGAGCGGCATGGCGCCACTGACATGCTTGTGGCCGCAGCTCAGGATGTGGTCGCGCCACCCCATCATCGCTGCCTTCAGCGGGCCGTGCACTGGGTTCCACATCGAGTGGCCGGCGAAGTCGTGGCGGCAGTTGACGCGAATCTCCTTGCCATTCGGACACCGGAGCGCGAGGCGCACGCCGTCATAGTCAAAGACGCCCGCCTGATTTCGGATCATCCATTGCAAGGGGTCGCCCGTGCCCGACCACGAATCGTGGTTGCCGCCGACCAGATAGAGCCAGGGAACCGACGTCACGAGCCATTCGGTAAGCCGCCATGCCTGCCGCTTGCTGGTCTCCTGCTCGCCCCACAGATGCGATAACCGCCCGACCCAATTGTTCTGCAGGTCGCCCACGTTGGCTCCGAACAGGCCGGGCGTGGAGTTCACGATCTCGATGTGCTTGCGCAGTGCCGGGAGGTCGCAGCCGTCGTCGTCGACGTGCGGATCGCCGAAGTGGCAGATGCCGAAAGGGCCGTCGATCTTCACCCGGACCTCGATCAGCTTCCGGGCGGCAGCCGCCTTGTCCTTGCGCATGAACGCCTTGCTGCGCTGCTCCAGCAGGTCCTCGATCGGCTCGTCGGGCTCCGGTGTCTTGACCGCCTGAAATCCGGGATCGGCTTGCGCCCACTTCGACCAGTCAGGCGTTTTGTTGGCGGCGCGAACGGCTGCCTTGTAGGTCGACGCGATCGATCCGTTCTTCATACCAAGGCGAAGGCCGGCGACGCGGACGGCCGAGCGCTTGTCCCTCCCGTTGATGCCCGGATGGCTGGGCGGATAGTGTCCCTCCGCCAGCGCCTTCTCTATCTCGTCGAGGAACTGGCGGGATTTGGCGAGCGGGAGCTTCGGTGTCGTCATCAGATCCTCGGCTCGCCAGGGCTGAAGCAGTAAATCCAACCCGCTTTCTCACAAAGGTGAGAGCGACCGTCCTTAGCGAGGTCTGTGGGCAGTAGGCGGTCAGCCGGGACGATGAGATAGTCTTTAGGGCCGGGGCCAACCCAAGCCCGCCACAGGCCGTCGTCGCCCATGTAGGCGCGGGTCGGCCGGCAATCGTCGCCGTTGCAGCAACTCACCGCCGGATTGTTGGGGACGCGCCAGTCGCTGTAGGGCTCATGCGCCCTCGCCTTCGGCGCAAAGGCCAGCACGGCAAGGATGACCAGCACCACGAGCAGCCAGGGGATGATGGCGGCGTTGCGCGCGTTCATGGCAGCCACCACGAGAACGGCGTCACCAGCACGAAGGCGAGCGCCGCTGCCGCTGCGGCGAGGCCAGTGACGAAGGCGGCGACGGCGAGCTGTGTTGGGGTCACCAGAACCAGCCTTTCTTCGCAGGTGACGCCGGCGCGTCGCCGTTCACGAACGTCACCAGATCGGCGTGTCGCTGCTTGCAGTCGACATAGGCGCGGGCGACGTTGATGCGCTCGATGTTGATCTGCTCGGCGGTGGCGTTATCGGGGTCCGGCACCAGGACCGGATCGAGGCACGGGATCAAAAGCGCCGCCGATGGCTTTGCTGTCACCGCCACGAATGAGGTCCCGCACGCCGCCGTTGCCAATGCGCATGCGCTCGTCAGTAGCGCAGGCAGTATCCGGCGCCTGAACCGTGCGAATCCGGTCGACATATCGGGTCACCTTCTTTTCGGTCACGGCCATGGCCGCCGCTTGGGCGATGATCAGTTCGTCGGACAGCTTGGTGGCGGCGTCCTGCGCCTTCCTGATCGCCTCGGCCTGGGCCAGACGATCGGCGATGAGCGCGTTCTCAGCCCGCTCCAGGCGGATGGTCTGGATGGCCAGCGCGGCCACGAGGAGCCCGATCAGCACCAGCCTCCAGTGAGCGAGTAGCGTGCCGATCGCGGGCATCAGGCGCGGGCCTCGAAGGCCGCCCCCTTGAATTGTTCACGCTCGCCATTCCGGCGCGACGTAATCTCCGGCGGGACGTGCCAGCGGTCGAACTGCGCCGCGGCCTGCTCATAATCGCCTTCATTCAGCTTGCGCAGCATGGTCGAACTCGCCCACGCCCCCGAGCCGATGTTGAAAATGAAGCTCACCAGGGCGTCGAACTGGTGTTGCTCGAGCGGCACGCGGACCTGGCTGTTGACCGCTCCCTCGGCCCACGCGAGATCACGGGCGAGCGCGTCGCGGATCTGCTCATCGCTCCAGACGAGGCCCATCTGCACCTCCGGCCCCGTATGGCCGACGCCGATAGTCGCGATGCCCTGGCTATCGCGATAGGCTGCCCTCCTGCTGCCTTCGCGTTGCATCAGAAGGTCGATCCCCTGTTCGCTCATCCTCATAGCCATAGCGGGACTTCCTTTCGGTCTCTCGTTTCAGATGTTCGTCTGCCGTCGCGATGCCGAGATAGGCGGCGAGCGTCGCGCCGAATCCGGTGATGCAGTTGGTCAAGACCATGCTGGCGTGCTCGAGGACGGGATCGAACCAGACGCCATGCACGCAACCCGCCAGGAACACCGCGCATCCGACGAACACCATCCGCCGGCGCCATGCCCACGACTTCTCGCCGGTGAAGATCGCGGCGCTGAGGTTGGCCCAGAAGTTCACGGCGTCGCCTTGTTGCCCTGCGGCGCGAGCTGCCACACCCGCCGCTCGACCTCGTTGATCTTGATGTCCTGCGTGTCGTTGCGGCGATCGGCCGAGGCGATCTGAGCGGTCAGATTCGCTAGCGTCGAGGTGAGCTGCGTGACCTGGATTTGTAGCTGCCGAACATCTCGCGCCATGTCGTCGACGTTCACGAGGACGCGGTATGACAGCACGCCGAGGATGGCGAGGCCGCCGGTCACGGCCCAGCGATAGGCCTGCGCGCCCTTGGTCGGTTCAGGAGGGCGTCCATTGCCGTTTGGTATGTCGGCCATTTGCCCGTCTCCTTCTCAGCCGTGGACGCGCCAGGCGCCACGCACATGATCCCATCGGACGATTTTCGGAGCGCCGCCCAGGATGTTGAGCGCTGCGCCACCGGCGCCGTCGTTGATCGTTTCGGAGCCGTTCGGGGTCAGCGCCACATTGTTGGCGAGCGAGCCGTAACCGTAGACGCCGAACGCGAAGCCCTTGGCGTAGGAGGCGCCGGCCGACAGCGTGCAGGTCCGCCCGGCCGCCGTGACATTGAAGTCCAGGAACTTGTCGCGGTGGGTGTCGTCGACCGTGACGCCTGCCGCCCCGATGTCGATAGCATCCATGGACATGGCGGCTGTGTAGACGCCGTTCACGACGTGGAGGCGGCCCGTCTCGATATCAGCGCTGCCGGAATAGAGCTTGCGCAGCCACCGCGTTGCTAGCCCGGCGGTCTTGTCGAGCCATTCGAAACCGGCCTGTGCCCACGCGGGCCGGCTCGTCGCCATGTTGCCGACCATGAGGCCCGCGAGCGCAGCGTCGAATGGCGCCGACATCACATAGTAGATGTCCTGCGACTGCCAATCGACGGCGGCGTTACCGTTGGACGACTTGATGATACCGGTCCGCGCGATGGTCCACGGCGAGCCGGTGGTCAGCGCGCCGTAACCCATCTCGTACTTCATGCCGCCGGGCGAGCTCGGCGCTGTCTTGGCGACGTAGATGACGACGGTCCCGCTCGCGATACCGGCGGCCGACCACGCCTGATAGCCGCTCAGCACGCCGACCGACAGCGCATACGGGTTCGAGGTCCCCGTCGTGCTGCATTGCTCGACGGTGAAATCAGCCAGCATGGCAGGCTCCGACTAAAAGAGGATTTCGCGAAACGGGATGTTCAGCGACCACACCATCTGCCCGTCGTCGGTCCACGCCACTTGCGGCACGTAGTTGCCGCCCGACGTCATGACGCCCTGCAGTGTCTGGATGTGGAACGTGTCGGTGGCCGCCGGATCGACGCAGACGATGACATCGCGGGCCATGCCGGCGAGACGCTGGATCTCGTGGATCCCGGCGAACAGATCGCTCTGCTTCATCGCCGCGAACGTCAACGTGCGCGTGCGCGGCCGGTAGCGGGCATCGGTCTGAGTGCCACCAAAATCAGTGTTGGCTTGCACGTCGGCCGGGGAGAAACCGAGTGGCGAGTTGAAATCGAGATTGAGTAGAGACGGCTGGAAGTAGCGGCCGAGCACTAGACGCCCGGCCTCGAGATAGGTGACGAGTCCGCCGTCGCAGATGTCGACGCGCCAATACTGCAACGGCGTGTCGTTGGTCCAGCGCAGGAGCGCGGTGTAGTTGTTCCAACTCGCCGCGTTGGGCTTGACGCCGAGCGGCCAGGCCTGCGCGAGCTTGGTGTCGACTACCGGGCTCGTCGTCACCTCGGCTGCTGTGTTGGCACCGCGCGCGCGAAGCCAGCCGCTCGAGGTCAGGTTGTGGGCGACCAGGGCGAGCGCATTGGCGGCCACGGGCTTGGCCAGCGCAAGCGTGATGTAGTCCGATGTCGTTGCCGCCGCGCTGCGCCACTTCTTCGCTGGGTGCATGTCCTGCAAATTCGCGAGCGCGAGTTGTGGCGTCGACCCGCTGGCGAGCGTCGCGGCGTCGGAGTCGGTCGGCGTGAGCAGCAGCACCTTCTCGGCCGCTCCGGCCGTCGGCCAGGTCGGCGTCAGCGTTTCGGCGGCGAACGCATACGAGCCGTAGGGACCTAGGCCAAACATGGGGCTACTTCGTCAGCGCGAGGCGGAACAGCGCCGTAACGCTGGCCGGCGTCTCGCCAATGTTGCCCGCCATGGCGTCCCAGCCGGCGAAGTTGCGATAGAAGATCGGCGCTTCCTTGAAACGGATGACGATTTCGCCCTGTGTCGCATCGTCGGGGTTGAGGCTGGCAACAAACGCCTTGATTGCCGAAAGCTTACCCGTCTCGAAAGCCGCCAGCATGAACTGCGAGCGCGTGCATTGGAGTTCCATTGCTTCCGCGTGCATCTCGTCGCCGCTCTTGTCGGTCACAGTCCATGCGCCAGTCCAGACGCCGTTGACCAGCGTCGGCGTGGCCTGAACGCATAGCTGCGTGATCGGGTCGAATGTCGGCTGTGCCACGTCGGCGACGGACGCCAGGTTGTCGCCCGATGCGGCGGCAGCGTCCGTCAACGGGAACCAGTGCGCGACATCGCCGTTCGGATAAGCGGTGTGCGGATTGTCGGCCTGCAACTCGGCGAATCCGTAAGGGTACTGCACCAGGGTCGTGCCGTTCACGCGGGCGTAGGTCATGCCGTTTTCTCCCGGTCGTCCGTCAGCAGCGGCGGCCTGTCGGTTGTCAAAATGTTGAGGCCCGACACACCCGTTTTCGCCGCAAGCATGATGGCCTCGATGTGCGGCACGATGTGCGACTTGAAGTCGGGATGGCACCGCATCGTGTTGAGATCGTCGTGGGCAATCGTGCCGCGCGTGGCGAGTTGGTTTTCGGCGCGCATCATCAGCTCGCCCAGCCATTCGTCGCGCTGCATTGCCTCGTTGGCTTCGAGCAACGGCAGATGGCTATATTTCCGCTGCGGCGCCAGCTCAGCCATCATGTCGACGATGGCCTTCAGTTCGTTGCGCGCCGCTTCGAGGTTCTTCTCCCAGATGTACCGGCCTGCATTGGCCTTGATGATCTCGGCCTGCGCGGTCAGTCGGTCGGCGCGGCCGATGGTCGGTATCGCGATAACGTCCTCGGCGCGCGCAATGGCGGCCTCGCGTTCGAGACCCTGCGCGATGGTGTGCTCGATCTTGTTCTCGATATCGATCCGCTGGCCGTAGAGCAGCGCCCACGCGCCGTCCGGCGTGTAGCAGGAACCGGCCATGAAGTAGCGAAGCTGGAAATCCGAATTGTTGCGGTGCGGATGGCTGCTCATATGTTGACGCCCGTTGTGCCGTTGGAGCAGGCGGAGCCGGAGCTAACGGTCGTGCTTGCTGCCGCCGCAGCCGCAACCGAATCGCCAGAGAATGTGTATCTTTCGCGAGAGGAGACGCCGCCACTATTGAGACCGCCAATCTCAAAGATACCGATGGCGTCAACCGCTGCTGCCGCTGTCCCCCTCGATGCCGCGCCCGCCGCCGTCGCCGCGCCGTTCGTGTCGCCGCTGTATGTGTATTTGTCGCGCGTTGTGACCGCGCCCGAGGAGTAGCCGAGGGCAAAGATGCCGACCGTGGCATTGCCCGCCGCCGATCCCAGCCACGCGACGGCACTCGCCGACGTTGCTGAACCGCTGGTGTCGCCGCTGTAGGTGTATTTGTCGCGGGTCGCAAATTGCGACACGGCGCTATCAGGTGAGCCTCGCGAAAAAATGCCCACGGTGCTGTTGCCGGCCGCCGTCGTTCCGCCGCTCGCGTTACTCGCAGCCGTTGTCGACGCCACGGCGTCGCTCGAGTAGGTGTATTTTTCCCTGGTGGTTGCCGCGTTGCCAATTTGGAATATGCCCACCGTAGAGGTCCCGGCCGCGGCGCCGGTACTTAGGGTTGAGCCAACCGCCGTCGTCGAAACGCAAAACGCGCCCGTGAATGTGTATTTATCCCGCCCGGTGCCACCGCCCAGGGCAAAATATCCTGCCGTCGATGTCCCGACCGCCGCGCCCCCACTTGCCGCCGCAGTTGACGCCGTCGCCGCGACCGACGTGTCGTTTGCGAACTTGTACTTGTTGCGCGTCGTTGCGCTGTTGCCGAGGTCGAAGATGGCAATCGTACCCACGAGCTCCATCGCGAGCGACGGCCCAAAGCCGAACGCGAGCGCCGAGGCGTTGGCGTAGGTGTGAATGATCGGCATCAGGCGTACTTCGTCTGCGACGCCAGCATCACGAACGTGCCCTGAGCGGTCTTCATGGCCGTCATCAAGTAGACGTCGAGCGCGCTGGCGTTGCCGGCCGTGAAGGCCGTGCCGGTGAAATACTTTGGCGTGACGGCGATGCCATCGATCTTGAACGCACTCGCGTAGTAGGCCGTCCCGCCTTGGGTCGTCCAAATGGCGACCGTGAGCATGTCGCCGATGTCGGAGAGATACTGATTGAGCGGCGTGCCGTTGGCGCCGACGAGGTTGAAGGTCCAGTTGGCCGAGGCGTTGGTGGTGTAATACCAGTCGGAATACAGCGCGCCCTCAATCGTGAGCGTGGTGTTGCCGGTGCTGCCCGGCGCGATCGGCAGGATGATCGCCTTCTCTTTCGTGCCCTGCAACGTGCCGCCGACGATGAGCGGCGCGCGCATGCCCCGATAGTCGAAGGCGTGGCGGCTGGGCCCGAAGGCGCCCGAAACGGCGGGCATTAGAGCAGCGCCCCGAATGCCGTCGCCGTGAGCGCGGTCGTGCTCGACGTCGTGGCAACGGTGAGGCTGGCGTAGAGACGGTTCGCGGCCGGCAGAAAGAGGCCGTTGACGAATGTGTAGGTCGTCGTGAAGCCGATGGCCGTGGCGCTGGGCGTGATCGCCGAGATCAGGATTTCATCGGTCAGCCATGCCTTCGTGGCGTCCCAATTCCAAAGCCCCAGCACGTTGGCGGCAGATGCCGACGTGATTGCAGTCGATGCTGCGACGACCTTGATGTAGTCGAGGCGAACGCCGTTCGTGCTGGTGGGCACGAACAGGACAATGTTCGCGCCAGCAAGCGACGCCGTCGCCGTCGGCGCTCGCGTCGTGCAGGCCGATGCGCCGGTGAGATCGAGGGAGACGCTGTAGGGCGTCTGGGAGTAAACGGGAGTCGCGGTAACGGTCATCACATCGCTCCAAAGTTATTTGCCAAGTAGATGCCGTAGCGGGCGGGAATGATGGCCGCCGGCGTCGTCGCATACTGCGAGCCGACCAGGCGCCAGTTGCCGGAGCCTTCGTGCTTGAAGCTCAGGCAGTCACCGGCGGCAGTCGTGATCGACGCGCCATCCGGCAGGATCATCGATGTCGCGTTGTAGGTGATCGACAGCGCGCCGCTGAACGTGACGTGCTTGACGACGCCAGTCGGGGCCGTGCTGCCGAAAGACGTGATCGTCGTCGTCCCGGAAACCGTGACCGACTGATACGGGCTCGAGCCGAGGTCAGTCGTCGTGGCGCTCGCGATGGTCGCCAGGCCGGTCGTGAGCGGATGGCCATTCTTGGGCATGAAGTCCCAGCACACCCAGTTGCCGCTGCCCTCGGTGACTAATAGCGCGCGGTCGCCGGCCGCCGTCGTGATGTTGACGCCGCCCGGCAGGACCAGGGTGGTGGCGTTGTGGGTGAGCGTCAGAGCCGCCGCGAACTTGACATATCGGACCTTGGGACCGCTCACCGTGTCAAAGGCGGTGATCGTCGTGGTGCCGGTGATGTTGACGTAATTCGATGCCGCCGCGCCGATAGCGCAAGTCGATGCCGACGCAACGTCAATCGCGGCCGCCCAGTCGAGCGCGCCCGTATCCGTCGTGACGATGGTCGACGCCGAGGCCGATAGAAAAACGTCCTTCGTGCCGGCCGTGAGGTCGAGGTGCGCGCCGGTCGAGCCGTCGAGCCACGTGCCGCGAGTGAGCGTGTTGCCGCTGCTGTTGTAGGTCGCCGAGAACGTCTCCCATGCGCCGGTCGTGCGATCGACCAGCGTGGCCGTGCATGTGTCGCCGTTCGACATCACGGACGAGAACGTGCGGAAGCCGGTCGGTGGTGTGCCGGCGAGCGCAACGGCCCCCAGCCCGGTGGTGATGGAGAGGTCCCACACCCGGTCTTTTTTGATTGCCGACATGCGTCAACCCCACAAATCCAAAGCGATTTGATTTTTCCCGACCACCGACACGCCGACACAGATCAGGGTGCGCGACGGCAGGAACGAGTAGCGGGGCCAGCCGGCGACAGTGACGGCGCTGCCGAGCAGGCCCGTGGTGAGCGGGTCCATGCGAACCGTGATCGTCCAGCGTTCGCGCGGGACACCGAGCACGCGCTGTTGCCGGCTCGCCTCGGTTGCCGCATCAGCCGACAGCGCGTAGCCCGCATCCGTGGTGACGATCGGTGATGTCGGCCACGCGACCAGGACGTTGGCCGAGGCCACGCCCTGCTGGCGCGCGTCGGCGATGTAGATCGCGGCATTCGCCTGGGTGACCGAGCCGGCGAGCTGGTCCTGGGTCTGCGGCGTGTAGTTCGTCGACCAATTGATGTAGGTCGCCTGCCTCGGCGACCCGTAGGCCTGCATTGACGGCTCGCTGATGAAGTCCTGCGGATAGGTGATCGTCGTCGTGCCGGTTGACGGCGGCGCATCGAGGACGCCGACATAGAGCAGAGCGTCGATTCCCGTGTACCACCAGCCAAGGCAGCCCTTGAGCACCTGGCTGAGCGCCTGGGCTTTCGTGGTCGCGGTCGAGCCGTCCCAATACCAGCCGACGATCGCGGGCTGCGCGGTATCGAATTCCGTGAACGAGGCCGCGTTGAGCTGTGCCGTCGTCAGTTTCAGGTTGCCGCGGCCGATGGCGATGCGCTTGGCAATGGCGGCCCGTGTGTTGACGTAGCCGACGCCGCCAATCGAATCGGCGTCGCCCTGGACGTCGGCGGTGATCTGCTTGGCCGGAGCGCCGCCTAGGCGGAACAGACCGAAGGCGAGGCACGTCGCGTAATGACCGCCGGAGATCGCTGCCGCCGCGAGCGCCGTATAGGTCGGATAATCGGAATCGAAGGTCAGCGAGGCGCCGCCGTCTCGAACGTCGGTGATGGCGTTGACCGACGAACACGACACTTCGTAGATCAGCAGCGCGGCGCCGAGCTGGATCGGCGAGATGTCGAAGACCTGGCCAATCGTGAGCGGCCGGAGCCGGTTCGTGAACGTGGAGTCGCCCTGGTAGCCGCCGGTTCCGGCGTAGCGCGTCGAGTGCAGCTCTCCCGACAACGTCCAGCCGAGATCGCGCGCCTTGATCTGCTTCTGGCGGGTGTCATAGACCATGCCCGCGGTGGTGAAGGTGGCGACGGTCGACCACGTCGAAAGCGGTGCCGTCGGATCGCCGCGCAGCAAGGTCGCTGTGGCCCCGTCGAGCGCGTAGGTGGTCAACGAATCGAGCGCACCGGAGACATCGGCGATCGTGAGGACGCCCGTCGTGCTGCTGCCGTCCGAGGTCGGATCGGAGCCGTTGAAGAGGCTCACACCGTAGTTGATCGCCGGTGAGAGCAGGTCCGGGATGTTCGTATTGGCCGGCGTGTCGCTGGGCGACGTCGCGAGGCCGACGGTCGCCGCCACATACGTCGAGACTTGCGAACCGCCGAACGTGACGGACATCGGAACGACGTCGAACTCGCCACCGGGAAACGGCGGGCCATCGAAGCCGCCGAACGCGCCGAGGTTGAACGCCGTCAGCTTGAGCGCGAGCGCCTGGTCGCTGTAGGTGCTCACGGCACATTCACGAGCGTGCGCGTCAGCAGCGCGTTAGTCGTCGAAAGTTCCTCGCGGAGGTCCGATATCTGCTGGTTTTGGTTCTGCACCATCGTCTGAAGCGAGGCGATGATGCCAGCCCACGCACTCGGGTCGGTCGGCGAGCCGGCGGTGCTAGTGTCGCCGGGCGCCACGTTGCCTCCCCGGATGTTGACATCGAGGGACTGCAGGGCGTCGCGCACATCCTGGATCGTCGAGTAGTATTCGGCGCTGGAGCCAAAGTACGTGCGAGCCGAATTGGCGTAGTCGCTCGCCATCGTGGTGAGGTTCTGGAGCGCCGTGGTATCGCCACCTTGGGCCGCCGCGAGCGTCGTCTGGTAGGCCGCGCGGGTGCCGGAGAGCATCGTCGAGGGCGAGGCGCCGCTCAGGGTGCCGTAGGTGAGCTGCTGGATCAGGCTTTCGAGGCCGCTCAATTCCTGGCTGTAGAAGGTCTTGCGGAGCTGCGCCTCCTGCTGCGTGTAGTATTCCGCCGTCTTGAGCGTATCGACCATCGTCGTGCCCATCGTCGCGGCGAAGTCATTGATCGCCTGGGCCGACTGGAGCGCGGCATCGCGCGTGACGTGGAGCGCGTCGATCTGCGCCTGCAAGGGGTCGTTGATCGTCTCCAGGCCCTGGTTGATGGTGTTCTGGAAGTCGGTCGCGGTCTTGTTGTAGGCCGCCTTGTAATAGGCCTGCACGGCCGCAGTGGCGCCGCCGCCGAGAGCCGCCGCCGACTGAAGATCGTCGGCTTGCTGGCTGGCCGTTGTTGTCAGTTGCGCGCGCGTCGGGTCGGTGAGGCTCAGCAGGCCGGTCGTGAACTTCTCGGTGAACTTCTTGGCTAGGTCGTCGAGTTGCGCGTTGAGAAGCGCCAGCGCCGATGCAGCGAGGCCCGTCTTTCCGGTCACGGCTTCAATTGCCTGAGCGGTCTGGAGGTTGGCAGTATATTGCTGATTGAGCGCCGCGATCTGCGCGGCCATCGGGTTCTGGAGCGCCTGAAGCTGCGTCCCGATCCCCGAGCTGAAGTCGCTCGCAATCTTGTCGGTCTGCTTCTGGTAGAGCGCGTTCGCGGCCGTCAGCGCATCGGTCGACGCCGTCGCATCCTTGATGGCGTTGGCGGCTAGCACATTGGCGTCGTACTGCTCGCGCAGGGTCGTGAGCTGCGCCTTCATCGGATCGTCGAGGGCCGTGAACTGGTCAGCAAGGCCGCGTGTGAAATCGCCGGTCGTCTTGCTGACCTGCGCCTGATAGAGCGCCAGCGCTGCCGCGATGCCGCTGCTGTCGCCAGTGCTCGCGAAAATGGCGTTCGCGGCCTTCAGGTTCGTGTTGTAGGTGTCCTGGAAGCCGGCAAGCTGCGCGGCCATGGGGTCGGTGACGCCGAGTGTCTGATTTTTGAGCCCCTTGGTGAAGTCGTCCGCCAGTTTGGCGATCTGCTTACTGTAGAGATCGGTCGCTGCCGTCAGCGCGTCGGTCTTTCCAGTCGCCGCATCGATGGCGTCGGCCGCCTTCTTGTTGGCATCGAACTGCTGGGCCAGCGCGTCGAGGTTGGCCTGCACCGGATTGTCGACCGCGGTCGCCTGATTGTTGAGGCCCGTGGTGAAGTCCTTGGCGATCTTGGCGATCGCATCGCCATGCAAGGTCGTGGCCAGCGTCAGGGCCGTGGTGTCGCCGGTCGTGTCCTTGATCGCCTGGCCGGCCTTCAGGTTGGCGGTGTAAGCATCATCGAGCGCCTGGATTTGCGCCTGCACCGGACTATTCAGCGTGGTGATCTGGTCGCCGAGGCTCTTGATGAAGTCGCCGGTCGTCTTGGTGACCTGCGAATTGTAAAGCGCGTTGGCACCATCGACGGCCGAGCTGTCGCCGGTCGCGGCGAGCAGCGCCTGGCCGATCTTGAGGTTCGCATCGCGCGTCGTGGCGAAGCCGGCCAACTGCGCCGCCATGGGGTTGTCGACGGCAAGCTTCTGGTCAGCCAGGCTTTTGACTTGGTCGGACAGCAGCTTCTTGACCTGGTTGGTATAGAGATCGTTGGCCGCGGTCAGTGCATCGGTCTGGCCAGTGGCGTCCTTGATCGCGTTTGCGGCCAGTACATTCGCATCACGCTGATCGGCCAGGCCTTTGATCTGTGCGGCCATGGGGTCTTGCAGGGCCAGGAGCTGGTCGGACAGGCCCTTGACGAAATCACCGACCGTCTTATTGACCTGGGCGCTGTAGAGATCGATGGCGGCGCCGCTGCCGATACCGAGCGCCGAGGCCGCCAGCACATTGGCGTCTCGCGTCTTCGCGAACCCGGCAAGCTGGGCCGCCATCGGGTTGTCAATGGCCAGTTTCTGATCGGCAATCCCGTCCGTGAAGTCTTTCGCGAGCTTGGCGATCTGACCGCTATAGAGCGCGGTCGCCGCTGTCAGCGCCGTCGTGTCGCCGGTAGCATCGCGGATCGTCTCGGCCTGGAGGATGTTGGCGTCGCGAGACGCCTTCAGCGCATCGATCTGGCCCGTCATCGGATCGGTGAGCGAGGTGAGCTGGCTGGCGAGGCCCGTGGTGAAAGTGTCATATCCGCGCTGCGTGTCGGCGACGGACTTCGCGATCTGTTTCAGTTGGGCATCGTAGAGCGCGCTGGCGGCCGTCAGAGCGTCCGTGCTTCCCGTGGCATCCTTGATCGCCTGAGCCGCCAGGGTGTTCGCCGCGAACTGATCGGCGGCGGTCGCTTTTTGCGCCGCCACGGGGTCCGTGATGCCGAGCGCCTGGCTGTTGAGGCCCTTCGTAAAATCGCCGGCCGTCTTGGCGATCTGGGCGTTGTAGAGCGCCGTCGCGGCGGTCAACGCATCGGTGCGGCCCGTAGCATCGGCGATGGCCTGGGCGGCGACCATGTTGGTGTCGCGCTGCTTCTGGAGACCATCGATCGTGCTGCGCATCGGGTCGACGAGCGCGGTCAGCGACGTGGCGAGGCCGGACACGAAGTCGTCGGCGAGCTTGGCGACCGACTTGTCGTAGGACTGTTGAGCGACGGTCAGCGCCTCGGTGTTGCCGGTGGCATCCTTGATCGCGGCAGCCGACAGCAGGTTGGCGTCGCGCGTCTTGGCCAGCGCGTCAAGCTGCGCGCGCATCGGATCGTTGAGCTGCGTGATGCCCGCTTCGAGGCCGCCAATGAAATCGCCGACCAGCTTGTCGCGCTGCGCGTGATACGTCTGGTCGGCCAGGTCCGTGAGCGCGAGTGTTTTGTCGGTCGGACCCTGCCCGTCGACGCTGCCGCCTGCGCTCCATGCGGCCGCGTAATCCTTCGCATAACTCGTGTTGAGCGCCGCGAACTGCGCCCGCGTCGGATCGGTGGTGCTCCAGACCGCCGATTGGCCCTGGGCGAGCGTGTCCCAATAGGCCTGCGCCTGCTTGGCGGCAGCCTCGACGATCGCCGCGCGCTTGGCGCCATACAGCGCTTCGATATTGGCAATCTGGTCCTGCGCACCGACGACGTTGGCGAGGATGTAGTTGTTGTTGTCGATCGCGTCTTGCTTGGCTTTGTCGAGGTCGGACAGGAGGCCCTTTGTCGGGTCCGACATGTCGTCGATCTGGCGCTGGATGCCGTCGGCAAAGTCGGTGGCAACCTTCGTGCTGGCCTTCGCTTGCTCGCTATCAATCTTCGTGGTGTCGAGCCCGTACTTCGTGGCCGTGTCGGTGAGGGCCTTGAACTGATCGTCGATCTGCTTGAGCGCCGTCTCGGCTGGCGTGATGGTGCGGCCGAGATCCTTCATGGTGGTATCGAGCGCCTTCAGCTCGGACACCGCCGTGCTCAACTCCTGCGTCGAGAACGCGTGGTCGAGGTTCTGCTGGCCATAGTTGCCGAGCCCTTGGCGCATCAGGTCGGAGATGCCGCTGCCGGGCTCCATCATGATCATGTGCGCGATGTGAGCGGCCGCCGTGTCGAGGCCGGCGTCGTTGCCACTGCCCTGCCCCCACTGCATCCCGTTGACGAACGTGGTGGCGTTGGAGAACTGACCCTGCGAGAGCGTCTGGTAGTTCAACGAATTCGACGACGTGAGGCTCGTGACGCCGGCCGCGTCCATGAGGCTCTTCATCGTGCCGCCGACGCCGCCGAGCGTGCCGCCGAGGCCCTGCCCGCCGTTGTATTCGCTGCCGTTGTAGTTCCACTTCCCGGCGTTGAAGTTGAGTCCGCCCGTCGCCATCACCTTTGGCGGAGGCGGAGTGTTGCCGCCCAGGAGTCCGGGCAGGAAGGCGCCGAGCAGGCCGATGCCCATGCCGATCGGGCCGAGCAGCCCGCCGAGAGCCGCAGGCGCCAACGCGCCAGCGATACCGAGGCCGCCGCCGAGGATGCTGGCCGCGCCGCCGATGGCACCGCCCGCCGACTTGGAGTTGATCAGGTTATAGGCGCCCAGGCCGATGGACGCGGCGCCGGCGAACGCACCGAGCGGCGTCAGACCTTGTCCCAGGTTCTGCGCGCTGATGAGCGAACCGACATCGGTATATCCGCCGGCCGGGACTGCTGGAGCGAACGCGCTGATGAACGGCGTGTTGAGCCAAGAGCCGAAATCGCCCATCCAGCTGGTCGCGCCGGTGCCACCGATGCTCGGCATGCCGAGACCGCCACCGCCAGAACCGATGCCCGACGTACCGCCGACGCCGTTCGGGATGATGCCGGCCGACTGACCGGCCGCGAAGATCGGCTGGACGATCGGGCGAATGATTGCAGCGGCGGCGATCTCCGCCAGCGTGCGAAGGAAAATCTGCTTCATCGCGTCGGCGGCCGACTTGGCGTTGAACACGCCGGTGCTAAAGGCGTTGTAGAACGCATCGCCGATGGCGCTCTGGATATTGTCGTAGGCGTTCTGCCAGATCTGCTTCGTGTGCGCGGCGGCATCCTGGGCGCGCTGGAGGTCGACGTTGGCGCGGGCCTGCTCTCCGGCCAGGTCGATCTGGCGCTGCGCCTCTGTGTTTTGCGAGATGTCGCCGAACTTCTGTTCGAGCTCGTTCCGCTTCTGCATCATGGCGAGCTGGGCGGCGTAGTCGGCCGAGCCGTTGCGCACCAGGTCGGTCTGCTGCTTGGTGAGGTCGAGCTGCCGCTGCATCTCGGCCGAACCGTTGGCCAGGTCGAGAGTCTGCTTCGCGGCGGCCTGGTCCCGCATATTCTGGTCGATGCCAGCTGCCGCCCCGGGCGCCGCGTTCATCTGAGCTTGCTTGATGTCGTAATCCAGCTGGATCTTCTTTTGCGCGGCCACGTCGCCGGCGGCGGCGGCCAGCTTCTTCGTGAGATCGAGTTGGTCGCTCAGGTTCTTCAGCGTCGCGGCATCGGTCAAAGCCTGCTGGGCGTTGAAGACTTCCAGCTGCAGGCCGCCGGTCCCATTATCCGAGAGCGCGGACCTGGCCTGCTGTTGGGCGAGCTTCATAGCGTAGCTGCCCTGCTCGACCACCTTCATCGCCGCCGCAATCGCCGCGAGGTCATCTTCCAGCGGCTTGGAGGCCTCGATCGTCGCCTGTTCGCGGGCCTGTTGCTTGATGTCACCCAGCGTCTGGGCTAGCACGTCGAGCTTGACCTGCAGTTCGGGCGTCAGTGTGCCGAGCTGCTCGAATGCGATGCCAAGCACCTGCATGGCGACAGCGGCCTCGTCGGCGGCGGCCTTTCCGCCCCTCAGCGCCTGCGTAATGGCCGTCTGAACGATGAGCTCGCGACCCTGCTTCTGGATCATGTCGTCGAGCATCTGGCCTTGCTGCGCGGTCACAATTCCCTGCGCGGCCTCGGTCGGGATGCCTGGCTGCGACAGGGTGAGCGTCTTGACCTGCGCCTGCGTGGCGATTTGGCCCGGCGTCATGCCGAGCTCGCTCTGCTGCCCGTGTTGGGCGAGAGCATCAAGCGCCTTTCCGTATGCCGTCGTGGCTTCCAGCGACTTGTCCTGCAGGAGCTGCAGCGCATCCGTGAGGCTCTTGGTCTGCTGCACGGCCGTCGCGGAATCCAAACCGGAGAAGCCGCCCTGGATGGCGTCGAGACCCTTCTTCGCCGTCTCGGTCTGCCGCTGGAACTCCTTCATGCTCGCGGACGCGGCGTCGAGCTTGTCGGCGATCGCGACAGCATCGAGGATGGCCTGGGCGGCGAGCTTCTGCACGGCGGTCGACGCAGCGCCCTGCTGGTCTTCGAAGTCGGCCATCATTTGGGCGATGGCAGCAGAGAATTCCTTCTGCGCTTGCTTTGCGGCCTCTGCGCTGGCGGCAGCGCTGGCCGCCGGCGACATCTGACCAATACCAAGGACATCGCGACCGCGCGTATCAATGGCCGCGCCAGTCCCCATCAGCGGCACCGTCCGCGCGATGACCTGCGCAGGCGTCTCCTGCTTGGTGGCGTCGTTCAGCGCCTTCGCCGCCACCGCCGCCAATTCGATGGCCGACCGGTATTCCCGCACCAGCGGCAAGAGGTTGGCAAAGCGAATCAACAGCTGCCCGAGATCGTCTCCAAGGCTCCGAAACGTGCTGCCGATCGACTTCGGCATCTGCGCAAACTCGGCGTCGACCGCCTTGGTCTGCGACAGCAGGGCATCGAACACCTGCTTGTTGGAGAGGTCGCCCTGCTGCGCCATGAGGCGGAGCTGCGTGACCGACACGCCGAGGCCGTCTGCGATCTTCCCGACGATCTGAGGGACGTTGTCGAGCACGGTGGTGAGCTGCGCGGCGCTGACCACGCTGTCCTTCAGCATGCCGGCAAGAGCCTGCTGGGCCGCGCCGCCCTCGGCGGGGTTGGCTCCGGATAGCTGCGTCAGCTTCTCCGCCACCGAGGTGATATCGATGATGTTCTGCCGCACGGCGCCGACAGCCTGGCCGGCGCGCGCGAAGGCGACGAACTTCTCCGTGGCATCGCCAACGCTGATCCCAACCGCGGAGGCGAAGCCCGCGATATCCTTGTAGGCAGCCGCTGCCTGATTTTGTGAGCCCAGCAAGGTGCCGAGGCGACGCTGCTGTTCGGCCAGGGCGTCGCTGACCTTGGCTGCTTCGACCACCAGAACAGCATAGGCCGCCGCGGCGGCAACCGTGCCAGCAACGACCAAGCCGATCGGTCCCAGCACGCCGACGAGGGCGGTGCCGGCACTCTCTGCCGCCTTGCCTACGGTTCGCGATGAACCGAAGGCCAGGGCGTCCGACAGTTTGTTGACCGCAACCGTCGCGGCGTCGACTTTGGCCTGCGTTGCGGCCGCCGATGCGGCAACCGCCGGCAAGGCGCTCGCGGCCTGGGCCGTGCTTGCGGCCAGCTTCGTGTTCTTCACTGATGCGGCGTCGATGGCGTCGGAGAGCGCCCGCATGCCGGCAGACTTCTGAACGATCGTGTCCATGGCGGCGGCGGCCTTGGTCACGCTCGCGCCCATGATGTCGTACTGAGTGCGGCCGCGCGTGACGTTCGCGACGGCCGCGTCCATCGCTGCGGCCTGCGCGCCGGTTGCGGCCACGGCCTTGGCTGACGCCGCAGCGACAGCATCACCGAGACTCTTGGCGGAACGTTCCGCAGCGCCGGCTGACGCGGGAAACTTGTCGAGCTGGCGGTTGGTCTCGGTGAGCGGACTGCTGTCGATCGACAGACCAAGGGAGGCGATGTCTTCCACGGCGGCCTCCCTACTGTTTCGCGACACTCTTCAAGCTGTCGGCGATGGCTGTGTCGGACTGGCTGGCGGTGCCGGCCGTTCCGGCGCGGATGTCCGCCGAGACCCTGCAGTAGATGTCGTCGAGGTCTTCGATGATCTCGATTTCCCACGGCGCGAGCGGAAACCGGGAGGCCCGCATGAAGGCGTCGATGTCCGGCCATTCGATCTTGTTGAGGCCGTTGAAGCCCATCGACTTGCGGCGCCGGAGCCGCATGTAGGCCTTCCAGAGGTAGGCCATCGCCACCGGGAACGGCGGCACGACCAGGTCGGCCTGCAGTGCGGCGACCCGGGCCTTGGCCTCGTCGACCTTTATCCCTTTGGCGAGATACTCTTCGGCTCGCTCAAGTTGGGATTCCAGCCGGTCCCGTTGAGTGCGCCCCTCGACGAAGGCGTCGAGGGCGAAGGCGCGCTCGGCGTGCGCCCTTAGCTGGTCGCCGAGCCCTTTATAAAAGCATCGTCGTCGCCGATGAACTGCAGGGCCTGGATCATCAGGCCGACCATGCTGTCGTTCATCAGAATCGCGCGGGCATTCTCCGGGCTGAACTCGTAGGGCTTGCCGTTGAACGGCATCGTGTTCCAAGTGATCAGGCGCTCGAGGATGAACTCGACGTTGGACACCTTGGTGTCGTCATCCGACTTCGCTTCCGGCTTCCACTTGCGGCCGTTGACGCGAGCCGCCTCCTGCATGGCTTCTCGCTTCGCGCGCTCCCGAGCGAGACGGGCGCTCTGCGCCACCGCCTTCGGATGCCCGGGGCCGGCGAACGTCCAGGCCCATTTCGTCCGGGCGCCATTGAAAACTACGAACATCACAGCGGTGTCGGCTGCCTGAAGCGCGCCGATATCGAACGCATCGTCGGCCTTGGTGGCTGGCTTTTCCATTGTTCCTCTCTCTGTTGCGCGAGAAAACGCCGGCCGTTTGTGAGACGGCCGGCGGTCGTGTCAGCGATCAGACGGCAGCAATTTCGTACAGCTTCGTGTTGATCTTGACGTTGAAGTCGCGGCGCGTGACCGCGTTCACGTCGGCCAGGTTCGTCGGGTCCGACATCACCATGCCGGCGTAGTACATCTGCGTCGGCGTGGTGGTGCCCGGCGGGATGTCCGCCAGGGTGACGCGGAACGGGAAGTTGTAGTCAGTCGCCTGCGCCGTCATCATCGCGATCTGCCCGGCTGCGAGCGGATCACGACCGCAGACGATCTGGTGCGTGCCCGCATCACGCGGACCCTTGAGGGCGCGGGTGCGGCGGTTGTTGATCGAGGTGAAGTTGATCGGGTTGGACTGGTCGCCGATGCTGCCGAGGTTCTCGACTTCCTCGATCTCGATCCAACCGCTCAGGGCGGTGAAGTACGCGATCGCCGAGGCGTCAGTGCCGTAGGCGTTGATGACGTTCGGGTCGACGGCAGTCGTCAGAATGTAGACCTTCGCGCCAGCAGTTTTGTGGATGGCCATGGGGGTGCTCCTTTGTCATGGCAAGAGACCCCACGCAGGACGCGAGGGGGTGTTATCCCGGTCGGATGCCGGGAATTCAGTTGAAGGCGTAAAACGGGATCGACACCGGTATCCGAAAGCGGTCGGCGGCCTGCGGCATGGGTCCAAGCGAGGGCTCGGAGTCGACGACGACGGCCAGGCTGCCGAGCGACATTGATGCGGTTCGACTGAACTGCGAGACGATGGCGCCAGCGACGTTGGTCGGAGAGACGATGCCGGAATTCGCCGAGGCGATCACAGTCACCTGGAAGATTCCGCGATGCTCGGTCGTGCTGTCATCGGGGATCCCGATGTTGTTCTTGCGGTTCCACAGAAGGTCCGCCTTCAGGTAGGTCGCCGCCGGCGGATCGAAGGCCAGGTTCGGCCAGGCAACCTGCAGGGACTGCGCGGAGGCAAAGGCAAGCAGCCTGTCCATCAACAGCTTGGTAATCGTGGTTTCGACGGCGTCGGTCATGGTCTATGGTCTCCGCCGGTTGCGTGGGGCGACCACCGCTGGAGAAGAGCTTGGACGACAAGCCGCGCCCCAAGACCGCCCCGCTATCAGACATGGAAGTTCAGGACGTCCTGCACAGGATGGCGTTCGAGCTCGAGCCGCTGACCGGTCAGACGACGCGCGGAGACACCGCGCTGAAAGCCTCGCACCGCTGCCTGATGCTCTTCATGGCCGCGCTTATTGCGGCGAACGAGACGCCTAGTCCAGCCAAGCCCACGCGCGACCGGCAATGATCTTCTCGACGGTGCCGATGTGAACGCCGAACCGTTCGGCAATCTCCTTCATTTTCACGACACCGTGTAGGCGGCGAATCTCTCTGACATTCTCGCGGTCCAGTTTTGCCCAGCCGTTGCGCTCGCCGCGAGTGTGCGTGCCGTGGATCAACCTGTCGGCGTGGTTTCCCTTCGACGTGTCCCAGCGTAGATGGCCCGGGTGGACACAACCCTCGTGGCCTTTTCCGCAGTCATGCGCAGCCTCATGAGAGGCGGATGGTGGCGGCCCATTCACCAACTCGCACATTGCGCGGTGGGGCGTCGTCTTTCGTCCGTCAAACGTGACGTGCCCGTATTTTTTGCCCTTGCTAAAAGGCCAGATAAGACAACCCGGTTCGTCGTGCGTCGCATGGGATCGGAGCCACGCTTCGGGAACGCCTTCAGGCGTCCGGCCAGCCAACGGATCGCCGTGATCCTTGAACCTCAAAAAGTGGCGACGGCACATCCCCTTTGAACGCGCCACTCCGAGACACCCGCCGACCAGACATTTGCCGCCGTTCTTGAATTTGGGGCGACCTAGCGGATCGCCGTATCTTAGCAGTCGCTTGTAGTGACCAGAGCAATAGCCAGCCCCTTGCGTGGGGTTGCCGCAGCCATCGACTGAGCATATGCGTTTGCGAGCCATTCCAACCCCTCCAATGGGTTGCGTTTGGTTAGGGTCGCTAGGGGAGTTCCAGTCCCTTAGCGGCCCGCTGAATTTACCGCAGCCTTTGCCTGCCTTACAGCGCTTTCGACATGAAAACCCCAGTTGGCCGCGGACAATCTCACCATGCCGACGGGGTTTGTGTGCTTCGTTCCATATTCCACGAAGCTGGCGTAACGGGCGGTGAACGAAGCGTAGATGGTCTGGCCCAGCTGCGCGCCTTCGATCACCAGAGAGACGTCCTGGGCGTCGAATGAATTCGGCGCCGCACCCGCAGGCTTGTCGTTCCGCATCGGCAGAGGACCGTCGAGCGAGGCCGTCAGAGAGGCTCGTAAGAAGCCCGTGTCCACGGGACAACGTAAGACGACTTCCTCGATCACCGACTCGGCGGCGTTTTTGACCACCGCCTCCATGCGGGCCTTCGTCTTCTGCACCCAGGCATCGATTGAACTCTGGAACGACTGCTGCGCCATCGCCGGTCACTCCAGGTTCGAGAGGCGATCGATGCGGACCATCAAATGGCAGCGGCAGTTCGCGATCTCGGCGATATCGGCCGACGGGTCGCCCGGGAATAGGCAGCCGTTGGGAAACCGCTCATTGAGCCCGACGGTGGTGCCGTCCAGGTGCCGGTGGCTGTCGCGCGTCCTCGAGTCCTTTGTGGCGATCCAGGTGCGGCGAACAGCGGAGGCCTTGACGGCGCCCTTCCCGACCGCCTGCAGATAAGCCTGGTGCTGGGCCTCGTGGATCGAGGCCATGCTTTCGGTTCGGCCGATAGTCTCGCCGCGCAGCGCCAGCAGGCGATCGGCATAGCGGCTGGTCAGCCGGCTCACCGTCGCGGCGTCCACCGGCTTTCCGTCCTTGATGGCCTTGAGCACGATGCCGTCGAACCGCTTGTCGCGGCGCAGCCGGGTGAAGTAGCCACGCATGGTGACCGGGTTTCCGCTGGTCAGCTCGGCGCGCGCGTTAGCGACGTACCGCTCCATCTGCGAGGTCAACCCGACGATGCCGCCTTCCCGGCGCCCCGACTGTCCGATGCGGCCGACCACGTTGAGCGCCGTGGTCCGCGGATTGTCGCCGCGGGCCATGCCGTCCGTCAGCGCGATCCGGACTGCAGTGCGCTGGTCGGCGACGATTTCGACGATGGCCTGGGACGAGTGCGTCGACAGCCACTGCTCGGCCGCCGGGTTGCGCGCATCGAAGCGGACAACGACCTGGGCCGGGATCGCGGCTGCCGTCGTGGTGGCCGCCTGCACGAAGCCGGTCCGGATCGCGGACTCGAGTGGCTGGAATGCCGCCGGCTCGACATGGACTGCCGCCAGCGCCCCCTCGATGTCCCCGCGCTCCAAGGCGGCGATGATGGCGCCGAGTTTGGCGCGGTTCGTGATGTCGCTGATCGACGCCAGGAAGGCGTCTCGGATCTGCGGCTCATACTTTGTCAGCAGGGCCTGGATCCGGTCCTGCAGGGTCGACCGGCTGGCCATTTAGTCGGCCTTCTTGTCGGTCTCGACCACCTTGAATTTCTTCCAGTCGTGAAACGTCGTCAGTGTCTCGATCAACGCATCCTTGTCGACGACCGGAATAGCCCTCTCGACCGTGACCAGGGCGACCGCTCCGGCCTCGGCAACTATCGTGATCTTACTGACGTTCCCTTCGTCCAGTCCGAATAGCTTGCACAGTTCGCGGCCGAGTTCGTTTCCCGACATGACGGTCATGCTCAGCCCTCGATGAAGATCAGATAGACCGCTGCAGTCCCGGCCGCCGGCGTGGCCAGTATCTTCTTCACCTTGCGGTCCTTGCCGTCGACCGAGATCCCATCCGTCATCAGCGGTGCTACGTCGGCGACCGTGGTGCCGTCAGAAAGCGTGGCCTGCGGCGAGACCGTAAGCTGGAGATCGGACGCCAAGATCAGCGTTCCGTCGACATACTTCCTGGACACCCCCGATACGACGGCGTCGAGCGTGTAGACGGCCACCCCGGTGACCGCGCCCGGGTCGTAGGAGGTCGTGGCGGCGCGCGTCGTCCTGGTGAGGGTGACGGTGCCCTGCGCGAGCTCACCCAAGGCCTCGACTGCGGCGTCCCGGAGATCATCGTAAATCGTCATCCGCGGAGAGACTTTCCGGAATAGCCCGAGGACCTGCCAATCAACGACGACAGGATCTCGTCGATCACGGCCATGTCGGGCCTCTGTCCTCCCGCGCCCGATGAACCGACCTCGTAGACGACGGCGACACCACCGGCGCTGAACGACTTCTTGATCTTGCCTGGGGTTACATCCGGGTTGAGGTAACCAGGCGTCGCCTTCTCGCGGATCGCCGCCTCGCACTGAGCGTCGATGATCTCCTGCGGGATCTCATTGAAGTGCAGGTACGAAGGCGGGTCCTGCGCGTCATAGCAATTGTATCGCGGGAACTCGCCCGACTGCAGGCGCCGATAGGTGCGGATGCCCGTGAACCGCGACCGGTAGCGAGTGTTGATGAAGACGAAGGCGCGGCGGGCGGCCTGTTCGGCTGGCGTGGTGTCGGCGCCGGTGATGGCGAACGTCAGCCCGCGCGAGAGCGCATAGGCGTTGATCGTAGCGAGCGAGGCATAGGTATCAGCGCCAGCCGGAGCGGTGCCGTCTTCGACGATCAGCGACATGGTCAGCCTCCGTGGTCACTCGGTTACCAGGTCGCCGGCCGCTTGATCATCCAGCAGCCGTGGCCATCCTCGATCGACCGGATGATCCACGGGTGGTTGTGCTTGGCGAGGTACTCGTGGGTGGCCAGCGTGCAGCCCTCCCAGGCGTAGTAATCGTCCAGGATGATCGACCCGTCGACCGACACGTTCGGGACCAGCTGCTCGAGGCAGCACATCACCGGCTCATACCAGTCGCAATCGATGCGCAGGACGGCGACCTGGTCGGGCTTGCGCTCTGGCAGCGTGTCGGCCAGCCAGCCTTTGCGCAGGATGACGTGGTCTTGGAAACCCTGCTCGGCGACCGCAGCGACCACCAGCGGATATGGCGCGATGCAGTAGTGATTGCTCGCAACGTCGCGGGGCAGGTTCGTCTGCTCGCCGTACCATCCGGCGGCGTGATTTCCGTCCTCCTTCGACGGCGGGGACATGCCTTCAAAGCTGTCGTACATCCACACGGGCCGGCGGATTTCTCCGTAGATCGCGCGCTGGACATGCAGCATGGCGTAGCTGCAGCCGCCCATCCAGGTGCCGCACTCGACCAGGTCACCGGGAATGTTCTTCTCGATGGCGTCGATCACGCGGCGGATGGTGATCTCAAGCGCCTGGGGCGGAGTGAGCGTGTATTTGGGCCGGACCTGATCGATGACCGCGGCGACGATTTCCGGCGTGAGGGCGGCCATTTGGTTTCCTTCTGCGAGAGAAAGGCGGGGCGGCCCACTTCGACCGCCCCGTATCGTTTCAGTAGGCTTAGGCGCCCATCAGGACGGCGCAGTGCTCCGGCTTCGCCATCTGGACGCCCCACGCCAAGCCGACCTCGATCTTGGTGCGGCGATACTGGCGATAGTAGGCGATCTGGAAGGTGAGCCCGGAGACCGGATCCGTGACGTTGATCACGTCATCGGCCGAGTCACCGCCCGCCGGCATCGCAGGCGTGCGAGCCGCCAAGACCAGGGCGTTCTGCGTGAACGCCATGTTGGCGGTGTAGCTCGCCGAGACGTTGATCGCCTGGTTGTCGGCAATCGCGGCCTTCACGATGCCGGGGTTGTTGATGACGATGTTGCCGGCCGCAGTCGTGATGCCGGTGCCGACGATGTACTTGTCGGAGGTGCCGAAGGTGATCACATCACCGGCCTGGATGCCGGTGGTGTTCGCCGTGCCGGTATCGACAGCGACCGTGGTGGCGCCGACCAGGATGGTGGCGGCGTTGTTGACGAGGTAGCCAGTGCCGGCGCCGCCGGTCTGAGATGCAATGCCCGCCGAGTAGCCCATGGTGAATCCCTGCAGCTGGCGCATCATGCGCTGACGCAACATGGCACCGGCATCGCCGGCCTCGTTCACTCGGAACAGTTCGGAGTGCTTGCCTTCCAGGTTGGCGCGAGCGGCCGAGCCCAGGATCAGGATGCGACCGGTCGCGGGCGCGCCGTTGTCGTCGAGGATCTTGTTGATCTGTGCCAGATCGCTGAGATCCGAGGCAGTGCCGAACGGCGTCGAAGCGGCGGTGCCGTAGGCGCGCGAGGCCTTCTTGTAGAGGGCCGCAAGGTCGACCTCGACCGCATTGGCGAGGACGCGGAATGCCTGGGCGAACTGATCGACCAGGATCGGGTTGAGTTGCCCGCCGACGGACAGCTGCTCCTCACCGGTCCAGCGGATCGGCGCCGCCTTCGACTTGGTGATGGTGACGTCGACGTAGCCGACCGTCATGTCGCCGGAGTCAGCCGGAGTGGCGCCCGCGGAGATGTCTTCGGTCGCGATCGCCGGCACGACGTGCGAGCGAACGGTCTGGTTGAGCGCAGCGGAGTCGGCCTTGGCATCGCGAGAGACGTTCGGGATGAAACCGATCAGCTCGCGCGAGACGATGTCGAGACCGGTGTAGATGGTCGGAATAAGACCAGTCAGAGTGTTGGCCACAGGGGCCTCCTATGTTGTGGGTGGCGTTCGGTGGGGAAGCAGCCCTTCGGCTTTGCAAAGGCCCGTTCGGGTGGCTTTGCGGGCGCTCAGACCGCGCCAGCCCTTCGGCCGGCGGGTCCCTCAGTGAGCGCGGTCGAAATCCGCCAATTGGCGGGTTTTAGTCGGCGGCGATCAGCCGTCGACGAGTTGGTAGCCCTCGCGCATCCGGGTCATCTGCGTCGTGGGATCGAGCTTGCTGAACTCGCTGCGCGCGACTGTCTTGCCGCCGCTGCCGCCGCCCTCGTTGCCCTTCTTGCCGGTGCCGGACTGGCCGGTGCCGACCAGGAGGCGGTCACGGTTGGGGTGCCCGTCGAGCATGCTCTCGATGGCCTCGTCGAAGTCCGCAATCTCGCCGGCCTTCGACTTGGAGTAGATCGGCTGGCCGTCAGCGCCGAGGCCGATGATCTTGCCTTCCTCGATCTTGAAACGGTTGCCGAAGGTGGCCTGGGCAACGTCCGGCGGCAGGATCGTCTTCTCGGTGATGAACTTCGATCGAGCGAACGCGCCGCCGACCTTCTCGCTGAAGAACGCCGCGTCGCTCTTCGCCAGGCTGGCGGCGAGCTCGTCGACCTTCTCGGACAGCGACTTCTTCTCGTTGGCGTGCTTTGCCGTCTCCGCGGCGATGATGCCGGCCTTCATTTCCTCGACCTTGCCGGCTTCGATCAGCTTGCCGGCGTCCAGGTTGGCCACGGTCTCGAGCGCCTTCAGGGCCTTGGCCGGGTCAGCGATGCCCTCGAACGTCTTCAGCTTCGCCTCGTCGGCCTGCGCGCGCTCCTTGAACTTCTTGGACTCATCGGTGACGCGCGTGATGGTCGCGACCGCGGCCGGGCCGTCGAACGGGACGTCCTTGCCATCGACCTCGAACACCGGCTTGCCATCGACAACCTCGGCATACGTCTTGCCGCTCACTTCTACAGTCTTCAGTTTCACGGTGGTGCTCCTTTGCGGACCTTCGCCCGCGAAGTTGAGAGCCTTCGCCCTCGGGGTGCCGAGACGACGAGCGTCGCCTTGGCGGACTCGGTTTCAGCGCCGCTTCGGAACGTCGAGCAGAACCAGCGCGACCATGACGGCGCACCCGCAGGCGAAGATGATGCCGAGCACGGTCATCGTTCGTTCCTCGGCCGTCGCGGCGGCAGCGCATACGGGATCGCGAGGGCGTCGCGCAGCTTGCGCTCGTCGGCGGACAGCGGCCGGGCGTCCATCTGCGCAAGCCTGGCCTGGCGGTAGCTCTCGGCCACAGACGGCGTCGCCAGATCGCGGCGCATGGCTTCGTGCTGGGTCAGTCGATCGATCATTTCGGACTCCGCTTCTTCGAAGCTTGGCGCCGCCCCATCGACCAGTTGTGGTCGATCACGATCTCCGTCTGCGGGAAGTCGATGACCTCGCCGGTGTCGTCCATGGCGACGATCCAAAGCCGATGGCTATCGATGCCGACCTCTCGCCACGCGTAGCACCACCCGCGATCGCTTCTGCTTTTGACGCCCGGTGGCAGCGTGCGCGCGGTGATCGTCACCGGCAGCGGCGTGTGCAGTTGCAGGAGGCTCAATGCGACCTCCGACGCGGTGAAGTCGTCCGCGATGAAGTTCGAGATACGTCGCTAGGCGCCAACGCCACTCAGGCGGATAGGGCGACGGTCCCCAATGAGCCGGCTGCCAGTCTTCCTCGGGCACCCTTTGCACCCAATACCAACCCGTCGCCCTCACGGCTGCGGACCGCCGCCTCCGGGCGGAACGATGTCGGGGATGTCGACGGGAACAGCGGCTAGGAGTTGCTCTGTGTTGGCCTCGGGATCGAACTGCGGACCGAGCAGATCGCGACGGATGAGCTCGTCGATGTAGGTCTCGCTGCTGATGACGTTGGCCTTGTAGGAGTCCAGCAGGACGCGGAGGTCGTCGGCTTCGTACAGGCCGACGCCAAAGTCGGTGTTGACCGAAACCGAAACGGCCTCGCTCGACTTCATCCACTTCGCGGTGAAGACCCAGGCCTGCTCAAGCGCGTCCTTCAGTCCGTTCGCCCAGGTGCCGACTGCCGAGTGGGCTTTCGCCGCCTCGACGCCCGACGCGGTCGCCGTGATGTTGCCGGTCTTCGGCAGCATCGGCTGCAGGCCGAGGCGGCGCATGTCTTCGATGATCCCGGCCGCCTTCGCACTGATCGCGGTCAGGTTGGCGGCGTCGGGCTGGATATAGTCCCAGCTGGTCGCGATGCGCTCAAAGCCGGGGGCATACAGCACGCGCCCCGGGCCGGTCTCGACGGCGCCGCCGTCCGTTGGTGCCGACATGCCATTGGCCGTGAGCATCGGCGATCCGGCAATGGTGTAGATCTGCTCCTCAGTCGACAGAAACCGATAGAGCTCGATCTGCATGTCGGCCAGGTCGAGCAGCGGCGGCCTGACGTATTGCGAGCCGATACGCTTGGCGGTGGCGTAAAAAACGAACGGCACCTCGTCGAGCGTGAGCTTGCCTTCGCTTTCGATCACCCATTCCATGGAGCCAGCGATATTCGCGACCGGCTTCCAGATCTCCCACTTGCCGGGCTCGAGCACGCGAATCCGGTCGACGGTCTTCTCTTCGAAGCCGTTCGTCTCGATCGCCGTTTCCTTCAGGCGAAGGTGAGTGACGACCTCGCGGCGACCGATCTTCGTGGTGCGCATGGCGATGATCTCGTCGGCGCCGACGGACACCCAATAGGGCCGCGCGCCCGCCGCCTTTTCATCGGCGATCGTTGCTCCGGCCTGCATGCTCGGGAAGTCAACCAGGATGCCATGCGCGCCGAGCGTGACGCCGCCTTCGAAGACGTCCTTCGCGAAAGTGTTCAGGTTGTTTCCGCGGCCGTCGATGTCGTCTGCCAGCTGCGCGATGTCGCCCGACGGCTCACCGACGAGCTTGACCTCATCGGTAAACGGCCTCGCGCTGATCGCGCGGATCGCGTCCTCGAACTCCGGCCGCCACGGCGCCGAATCCTTGCGCCGGTCATATTCGTCGTTGGACTCGGCCGGGAACTTCGGCAGGTAGGTCTTGCCGGCCGCCCGCACTGCCTTGGCGCCGGCGAGGATGTCTTTGATCATCCCCCACATCGGGGCGAGCGAGGCGTTCGCAAGAGATGGCGTGCTGGGGTCGGCCGCCCTATTCGCTACGTTCGGTCCCTTCGCCATGGTCAATTCCTCCGCGTGGCGCCGGACTGCGCGGCAGGTGCTCTCGCGGCGGTGACGAGCCGCCCGAACGCACCCGATGATGCATCGACCTGGTCCTTGAACGTGCCGCTCGGAAAGAGGCAGAGCTCGTCGAGGTAGTCCTGGTTCCAGGCGCCCTCGACCAGGTCGACGTTTCCGGCCTCGCACTGCGCCGAGAACGGCTGCGCGCGGGTCACCTTGTCGCCAGTTTCAGGTTCAGCCCTCACCCGCCAGCCGGCGAGCATCGCCACGAAGTCCTGCGCCTGGACCTTGCCGGCCTGGCCGGGATCCTGCGGCAGGCTGATCTCGACGTCCCTACCGTCGGCCTCGGCCACGGCCTTGATCAGCTTGCGGATCTCGCTGCCCTCGTCCTGCGTCTTGACGACGTGCGCGACCACGAAGCGGCCAGTCGGTGTCCGACCGATCTTGACGCCAGCGGTGCGGGCTGCGGTCACCCGCTTCGTCGCCGCCAGATCCCAATGCCGCACCCACTTGGTCCCGGGCGGCGGCTCTTTGATGACCTTGCCCTCGAACCACTGCCGCTTGAACAGGCCGCCGTCGCGCGGTGACGGTCGCTGCTGGTACTGACCGGCATAGGCGTAGCTGCCCATGTCACGCTTCAGGGCTTCGACGACCGAGCGTGGGAAACGCACCGGATCGAGCAGGTCGCCATCGTTCTCGCGAGGGTCGACGAAGCCGATGCGGGTGGTGCACCGACGCTCGACCTCGAACTCCATCGGCAGGCAAAGGTGGACGTAGTCCATGCCCAGCTTCTTGATCACGCCGGAGACGTCGTCCTCGTGCAGCCGCTGCATGATGACGATGATCGCCGACCGCTCCTGGTCGTTGAGGCGGTTGACGGCGCCCTCGCGGAACATGCGGGTCGTCCGGACTCGATCGGCAGGGCTCTCGGCGGTTTCGGTCGAATGCGGGTCGTCGATCAGGAGGCGATCGCCGCGCTGCGAGGTCAGCGAACCGAAAGCGACACCCTCGCGCGTGCCGGTGCTGTCGTTGGCGAACGATAGCTCGGCGGTCCTCGTCAGCACGACTTCAGGCCAGAGCGAGCGATACCACTCCGACAGCATCAGGTCGCGGCACTTGCGGGTGTCTCGTTTGACCGGGCCGTCGTTGAAGGCCGTCGCGAGGTAGCGCATGGCGCGCAGACCCTTCGGCCCCCACTCCCAAGCCTGAAACAGGACGCTGACGATCAGCGACTTCGACGAGCCGGGCGGCACGTTGATCAGCAGCCGGTTGATGCGGCCGTCGGTCACCGCCTCCAGGTGGCTGCAGATGGCGTCGAGGTGCCAGTTCCACACCAGCGGCGTGTTCGGCTCGATGACGTGCCAGGCCTCGCGGACGAAGCCGGCGAACGACTTGCAGCGGGCCCTGATCTTCTCGGCGTCGTTTCTGACGCGCTCGCGCTCGGCGTCGAGCTTACGTCTCTCCTTCTCCGCCCTGATCAGGCTCATCATCGTCGGGGCGCTCGGCAAGCGGACCGATGATTGCCTCGAGCTTCTCAAGTTCATCGGCGGTCAGCTTCGTAAGGTCGAGCTGGATAGGTCGGCCTTCCGGGCCGCTATGCTCAAGCCTGGTGGTTTCCCGCCAACCCATGCGGGTCTTGGCCCAAAAGATCGCAGCCGTGACGGATTGCGAGCCATCGCCGGTTGCCCTCTTGAAAAGGTTCTGTGCCACCGCCGAATTCGCCTTGATGTGACCGAGGTCCAACTCGCGGCGATAGTGCTTGCGCAGCGTCTTCGGATCGATGCCGATCACCAGGGCAATGTCGTCTTCGGGGATCCCGTATCCCGACATGCTCTCGACGGTCTTGCGGTTGGAGTCGGTCGGTTCGTGCGTTGGGCGTACCATCACGCCCCTTTCTGGACGCGCTCCGCGGCTACTGCTGCGAACGAGCGGCCATCGTTTTCGAGGGTTGCCTCTTTGCCGGTGAAAAGTTGCCACCGCTGCACGGCGACATCGACGTAGGCCGGGTTGAGCTCGACGGCGTAGCAGCGACGGCCGGTCATCTCGGCGGCGATGATCGTGGTGCCGGATCCGGAGAACGGCTCGTACACCGCGTCGCCCGGCTTGCTGTTGTTCTCGATTGGGCGGCGCATGCACTCGACCGGCTTCTGTGTCGAGTGGTTCGTCTTGCCGTCGTCGACGTTGCCTTGGGTGCGGTGCATGTTCGCTATATCCCACACCGTCGACTGCTTGCGGTCGCCCGCCCAGCTTCCGGCCGCACCCTTCCTGACCGCGTACCAGCAGGGTTCGTGCTGCCAGTGATAGTGCCCGCGCCCCATGACCAGCGAGGTCTTCCTCCAGATGATCTGTGAGCGAATGATGAAGTCGCAGTGCGCCAGGCTTTCCGAAACCTTCGCGGCGTGAAGTCCGCCATGCCAGACGTAGGCGATGTCGCCTGGGAACAGCTCCCAAGCCTCACGCCAGTCTGAGCGATCGTCGTTCAGCACCTTGCCTTCGGCGCGCTTCTGGTGCGCCTTGTTCACCCCCGCCTCGAGGCGCCAGCGCGCGTCATACTCGACCCCATACGGCGGGTCGGTCACCATCAGGTGCGGCGCGGCGCCGTCGAGCAGGTTGGCCACGACATCGCCGACGGTGCAGTCGCCGCAGATCAGCCGGTGGTCGCCGAGGATCCAGACGTCGTCGAGGAACGTGACCGGCTCGGCCGGCGGCTCCGGCGTCTCGTCCGGGTCGGTCTTGCCGGCGCCCTTCGCGAGCAGCGCCGGCAGGTCAGCGAAGCCGAGTAGACCGAGGTCGAAGTTCAGCGCCTCGAGTCCCTTGAGTTCGATCTGCAGCAGCTCGTCGTTCCAGCCGGCGTTCAGCGCCAACTGGTTGTCGGCCAGGACATAAGCCCGCTTCTGCTCGGCGCTCCATCCGACGGCTACCATGACCGGCACCTCGGTGAAGCCGAGCCGGCGAGCGGCGAGTACTCGGCCGTGGCCGGCGATGATCGTCCCGTCCTCGTCGACCAGCACCGGGCTGGTCCAACCCCACTCCCGCATCGAGGCGGCCAGCTGGTCGATCTGCTGGTCCGAGTGCGTCCGGGCGTTGTTGACGTGCGGCACTAGGCTATCGATCGGCCGGCGCTCGACCTTGTCGGCGGGCCAATTCCCTGCTCCGGGTGCCGAAATTCCCTGCTCAGGGGCGGATTTTCGCTTTGCCTGGGGCATCCTGCCGTTCCCGCCCGTTCGGGCCCTGTGGGGCCCTAAAGCCCAGCATTTCCGGAGTTATTTTGTGCTCGTGGCCGGGCGGTCTTTGCCATTCCAGAACGGCCTGGGCGCTTGAGTGGAGCGCTTGTCGGAGCGATGTGTTCGGGACCGGCCGGAATGGTCCAGCCGGGCAAGCCAAGGGGCTTCAGATGACCACCCAGCTTTACGACCTCTTCCTCCACCAGAAGGCCGCGCCCGAAGCCAAGCCGGCCTTCGTGATGCGCGCGCCGCTCTCGACGATCGAGATTTATCTCCAGCTTCACCGCGACGCCTGCAACCGCATCGTCCGCGAGACCGAGGCGGGCGGCGTCTGCCAAGTTTTCGCCCGCCGCTGGCCTGACCAGTTCCATGTAGTCACGCTCGCGATTGGCGTGCGCTAGGAGGCCGCCGTGACCGACGACCTCGCGATCCCCGCCTTCCTGCTCCGCCCCAACGTGCGGCGGCTCACCAACGAGGAGGCGCGCAACCTGAACACGCCTCGCCGGGATTGGGCGCCGTTCCGCGACCACTCGAACAGGCCACGGCCGACCGTCAACCCCGCGCTCTTCGATCGCCCCGAGTTGCCGGTGGTTGTCAGCGTCAGGCACAGCGACGGCAGCAAGAGCGTCCTCGCCCGTTACGAAAACTTCGCCGCTCTCGCCGACGCCCACGACGTCGTCGCGTTGCCGATCCAGCGCGTGGTCTGCGGCGACGACGAGACCTACGTCATCAGCGTCGCGAAGCCTTGGTCGCTGCACTACAAGCCGCCGGCGAAGCCCGGTGAGGCTCCCAGCCCGGCGCCGTCGGGCCGCTCGAAGGTCCACGTGATCTCCGCCCTGCTCCAGCGACCAGAGGGCTGCACCACGAAGGAGGTTCTCGCCGCTACCGGCTGGCCCAGCGTCAGCATGCCCGCGCAGGCGAAAGCCGCGGGACTCATTCTCACCAAGGAGAAGCGCGACGGCGCCACGCGCTATTTTGGCCGCCACCCGTAAGAGGACGATACGATGACCACCAAGACGAAAGCGAAGAAGTCGAAGGCTCCGAAGGCGCCCAAGACGCAGAAGGGCACCAAGGCCCCCGGCGCCAAGCGCACCGGATCGAAGCAGGAGAAGATGATCGAAATGCTCCGGCGCCCTGACGGCATGACGCTCGACGAGGCCTGCAAGGCGTTCGACTGGCAGCGCCACACGGTCCGCGGCGCGATGGCCGGGGCGTTGAAGAAGAAGCTCGGGCTGAAGATCGAGTCGGGGGACGCCGAGCGCGGGCGGGTCTACAAGATCGTCGACTAGCCGTCAGCCGCCGCTACCAACATCGCCGGCCCTCGGGGTTACCCCTGATGGCCGGCGTTTTCCGTTTTTATAGACGGGAATATCCCAGCCTCACGCCTCCAGCCGGGCTATCAGAGCGGCCAGGCGCCGGTCCAACTCGGCGTCATCGGGCGCGCTCTCGTCGTGGGGCGCTGGCACCACGCACGGGGCGAGAAAGTACGGCATGAACCGGCGGTCTGACCCGATGAATCGCCAGAACTCCTTCTGGAACACCTCGAACGGGACGCGGCCGTCGACCGGCGATTCGCAGGCGATGACGATGTAGGTCATATCGTCGGCCAGCGTCGGCGCATAGAAATCACCGGCCAGGTAGCGCGGCAGCTCGGAGTCGACCGTGCCGCCAAGCTCGGGGGTGACCTGCTTGCAACGCTCCGGGCTGATCCAGGCGGCGCTCTGGTGCGCGCAGTGGATGCGGTACGCGTCGCGGCCGCGCCAGTGGATGTAGTGCGACGACGGCATCAGCGGCAGTTGTCCGTTTTCACCGGACGACTGAAAGTCGGTGATGTCGTCCATCGTCCAGCTGGCCCACTGCGGGTTCAGATGCTCCCAGCCGATGCGGCCGAGATCAGCGGCGGAGATCTTCAGCGTGCTGGCCTGACGGAAACCGTCCAGCACCGGCAGGCCAGTCCTCGGCACGATGGCAAAGCCGGTGTGTGCGATCGCCGCGTGCTGCTTGCCGAGGCGCTCGAGGTTTTCGAAGTAGTTCACGCTGTAGACCGTGTCCGGCACTGTCATGTGGAAGCCGGCGCCGACCTTGGCAGCTTGGTGGATCAGCAGGTTGTGCGCCGCGGCGAGCAGAAAATACTTGTGGCCGGGCTCGGCGTAGAGGCCTTCCATGATCGGCTCGGGCAGGCGCCGGAAGATCGTCGGGATGGGACAGGGGTAGCCCAGCAGACGCTGCTCGGTCGGGCCATCGACGAACAACACGAGCGCGCAGCCATCGATCTTGTTCGCGACCAACGACGGCAGGCAATAGCCGAGGAACTGGTCGACGTAGAGGTCGCCCCACACCGGGCAGCCCATCACCAGGCGGACGCCGTCGAGGCCATAGTCGGCCTGTAGCTCGTGGGCGTGCCAGTCGCGGATCAAGGGCTGAAGGTTCACTGGCGTGCACCCATGAAAAAGCCCGCTCGGGGAAACTTCCCGGCGGGCGCAACTTCAACTGAGGCAACCCTATACAGATCTACGGCCACGGAATCAATACCCCAAACCCTTAGCCAATGCAGACAGGCCGCGGGTTAGAAGCTTCGCCGCCCGACGTCTCCTTGACCTCTCGCTTTTGGCCGTTTTCACGCCCCAGGCCGACAGGTCCAGGTCGTCGACCACGACGTGCATTACGACACCTCGGAAGCGCACCGGGATGAGCGCCATGCAGTCCAGATAGACCATTGCAGCATCGAGCCGTTTCTCGACGAGGCGGTCGATGTTCGGCGACCCATAGGTCGTGATGAATTCATAAGCTGAGACGAGGCGGTCTCCGGTGACCGCTTGGCTCCAGCGTTCCCACAGCACGGTGCCCGCCATCCATTCGCGGTGGCTGATCGTGCCGCGCGCCTTCAGGCGATCGATGACCCGCTGGGTCGTCATCCGCTTCGGGAACGACTGCGAGTCCGGATCTGATCGGAGATGCTTCGGCGCCACCTCGACCTTGTGCCCCTTCGCGACCAGGAACGGATTGACGTCGAAGCGGCCGGATACGTCAGGCCCCGGATCGCGCGCGCGCTTGGCATCGCGCCGGCGAATCGCTTCGCGCAGTTCGCGGGCGCGGCGGTCCCACTCGACCTGCCGGAACGCCGCCGCCGAGATGAAACCACCCATCCACGGCTCGGTCGCGAACCAGCGTTGCAGCGGCTCCATCGCCCCGACCGGACGCATGCCGAGAGCGGTGTACTGCCCCTCGAGCGTCAGAGCGATCTTGCGCGAGCGAATGCGTTTGCTCATGTGGCACCTCGCCGTGGCCCGAAGATCCGACGCCCCTGCGCCTCGATGAAGCCACGCACGTCCCACGGCATCGCGGCGAGCTGCTTCTTCGTGAAGTAGATGCCGCGGTCGGCGTGGTAGACCTGCCGTTGCAACTCGGCGACCACCTCCGGGTCAGACGCAGCCGCCGACGAGACGTGAGACTGCAGGCTGCCCCGGATGCGGTGCTCTCGGTAGGTCATGGCTTCAGCAGGTGCATCAGGCCGTAGAAGAAGCAGAACAAGAACGCCCACCAAAACCAGTTGGTCGAGAGCAGCCGGCGGAGAAGCGATGGTCTCGGTGGTTTCGGTTTCGGCTTGGCTGCGATCAGCGGGGTGTGCAGGTCGGCAGCCAGGTCGCGAATCAAGTCATCCATCATCTTCTGTGCGAGGGCTAGATGATGCTGCTGCATCATCAACGAGTTATGCTGGAACGGACTCGGTGGGCTCGATGGTGGCGGGCTCGCCAACGGCGGGAGCGGGTTCTGCAGCGGGGGCAGCGGCTGGTATGTGTACTTCACCTGGATCGGGCCTTTCCCGTACAGGGTCGGGCGCAGCGATGGGGATGTCGGTTGGCTTGCGCTCGCCGACGCGGACGACTCCGCCGATGTCCATGTGTCATCTCCTTGGTCACGGTAGTGGACTTTGACGTCGGGATAGGCCTGCTCGATCAGCAGCCCGACGTCGGTTGAAGGGGCTAG
>Ga0265318_10000206_pt1 | contig 50931 bp, 41 predicted proteins | sample 4821metaG_FD_192431 | JGI IMG/M metagenome (GOLD analysis project Ga0265318, IMG submission 192431) | Rhizosphere microbial communities from Carex aquatilis grown in University of Washington, Seatle, WA, United States - 4-8-21 metaG | ecosystem: Host-associated > Plants > Roots > Rhizosphere >... | reverse complement strand
GGTGCGTTACTCCGAGGACGTGCGGCCGCTCGCCATCGACGCGGTGGTGGTGTCGACCCAGCACAGCGAGGACGTCAAGTACAAGACCCTCAAGGAAGCGGTGATGGAGGAGGTGGTGCGCCCGGTGCTGCCGGCGGCCTTCGTGTCGAACAAGACCAAGTACTTCATCAACCCGACCGGGCGCTTCGTGGTGGGCGGGCCGATGGGCGACTCGGGGCTCACCGGGCGCAAGATCATCGTCGACAGCTACGGCGGCATGGGCCGGCACGGGGGCGGGGCGTTCTCGGGGAAGGATCCCTCGAAGGTCGACCGGTCGGCGTGCTACTACGCGCGCTACATCGCCAAGAACGTGGTGGCCGCCGGGCTGGCGCGCCGCTGCGAGGTGCAGGTGGCCTACGCCATCGGCGTCGCCGAGCCGGTGTCGCTGCTGGTCCACACCTTCGGGACCGGGACCATCCCGGAGGACCGCATCGCCGAGCTGGTACGCGCGAACTTCGACTGCCGCCCGGGCGCGCTCATCCGCGAGCTGAACCTGCTGCGGCCGATCTACCAGAAGACGGCGGCCTACGGACACTTCGGACGCAACGACCCCGACTTCGCCTGGGAGAAGACCAACAAGGTCGACGCCCTCAAGGCGGGCGCCAAGAAGATCGTCGCGCTCGGGGGCGCGCCGTCGAAGTCGGCGGGCGAGTCGAACGGCAACGGCAAGGCGCACAAGGCCCCGAAGCCCGCCAAGAAGCGCGGAGCAACAGCGGCACCATCGGCCGAGCTGGAGCCCGACGCGGCGTAGGACAGGTCGCAGGGCAGGTAACAGCCGATCCCCAACCCCCTGGGGCGTCGTATTGCCCGAGGCCCGAGGTCCTTCTCGATCGACTCCTCGTCACCGGGCGTGGCGTGACGGAGAGGCGGGCGGGGGGCTCGTCTGCGACGGTGGCGATGGTTCGGGCATCTCCATGGTGGGGGCCATGACCCCGTCGGGGCCTTCTTGCTCGCCCTCCTCCCCGCTCTCGTGGATCTCGCCGCCGGTCTCGACGTCGGTGGCCACGTTGGACTCGTCGAAGGTGGTGGGCCACTCGATACGCTCGCCGGTCCCCTCGCGCACGTAGCGCATCATCGCGTTCACCGCCCCCACCTGCGAGGCGCGCACCGCGTGCAGCGCGCGCCCACGAAAGCCCTGCATCATCATCGAGAACACCAGGACCTCGTCTCCATCGCCCACCAGGCCCGAGAGGCAGGACTTCCCGCTCAGCGTCCCGGTCTTGACGCGCACACGATGCGCGGCGAGCGTCCCCTTGAACCGGTTCCGGGTGGTCCCGTCGACGCCCCCGACCGACAGCGATTGCAGGATGTCCGGACCGACGCGCGGATCGAAGTAGAGCGCGGTCAAGAGCTCGGTCATGGCCGCCGGCGTGATGCGGTTGGCGTGGCCCAGGCCCGACCCGTTCTTCGGGACGTAGTCGGTGGGCTTGAGGCCGAGCGAGCCGATCACCTCGCGCAGTACGCCGAGCCCCTTCTCGGTGGTGGGCGGACCTCCGCGCTCCTCCGCGCCCACGGTTTGCAGCACGTGCTCCGCCTGATCGTTGTCCGAATCCTTGTTGATCCGGCGCAGCAACGTGGACAGCGGCGGGGAGCGGTTGACGAGCGCGAAGCCCGCACCGGTCGGGGCGCCACCGATGCCCGCGGCATCCCGCACGCGGATCCCCTCCGACAGCAGGGCCGCCCGCAGCAGGATCGCCGCGTGAAGGCCAGGATGCGGCACCCGCCGCCGGAAGGAGACGCCGCCCGCCCCGAGGGCGATCCGCCCTGACACCTCGATGCGCATCGTGCCCCCGGAGACCCCCACCTGGACGGTGACCCGGGTTCGCCCGCCATCCTTGGTCACCGCGCGGTTGATGATGGTGAAGCCCGAGGGACTGTGCTCGCCCTCGGCGCCGCCGCCGGCCGACGGGGCGCCGGGCTCCGCCGCGCCTGGGGCCGGTACGGCCGGCGCGGAAGGTGGATTGGTGAGCACGACCGCCGGTGCTCCGGCGCTGGCGCCCGGATGCACCCTGACCAGGGTCACGCCCCGATCGACCACCAGCGGTGCCGGCGGGCTCGACCCGGTGATCTCCTCGTCGCGCAGACCGCCCGCGGTGGCGCTCTCGTCACCGAGGCGGCGCGTGTCCGCGATGACGCCGCCCTCGATGGCGGTGATCCCGCGGCGGCGCAGCTCGGCCGCCCAGCCGGACAGATCGACGGCCCGCAGCGAGGGGTCGCCGTTGCCGCGCAGGTAGAGGTTGCCGGCGATCACCCCGTCGGGGCTCGGCTCGATCGACGACAGCTCGGTCCGGTAGGTCCAGTCGGCGCCGAGGCGCATCAGCGCCGCGGTGGTGGCCAGCACCTTCTGGTTCGACGCCGGATCCATCAGGGCGTCGGCGTGGCGCGCGTAGAACAGGCGACCGGTCGCCACCGACGCCACGCGCATGCCCACCCGGGTGTGTCCGAGGGTCCGTCCACCGAGGATGTCGCGCAACGCGTCCTGCAGGCGAACGATCCGATCGCGATCGCGATCGCCGGGTGCGGGGGCCGGGACCTCGTCGCGTCCGGCGCCGCCAGACGCGGATCTCGGCCTCAGGGTGGAGATGGAGCGATCGTCCTTGCTGCGCTCGTCCAGGATCTCACCGCGGCCGGCGCGTTTTGCCCGTGCCCCGGCGCGCGGTCCCGTCGCGGTCGCGGTCGCGGCCGCGGCCAGGCGGCCCGTCGGGGCCCAGGTCCCCCCCGCCCCCGCCACCAGCCCGGCGGCTCCCCACACCGAGGCCGCCACACCGAATCGTGCGAGGGCAGCACGGCGCGGACGGGGACCTCGGTTCCGCGCGGCGCGGAGGCTGACATCGTCGCTCATCGTGGGGCCGCGGGTCTCGACGCGGGACTGGCGGCGCAGCGGAATCCCAGATCCTGATCCCGGTAGCTCGCATCCCAGGCGTTGCGGTTGGCGGCGCGCGGAGGCACGAAGTAACTACAGCACGAGCCGCCGCGCACCACCCGCCGATTCGTGCGCGGGTGCGCCCGCGCGTCGAGCTCGACGGCCGCTTCGTCGTCGTAACGGTCGGCCACCCATTCCCAGACGTTCCCGGCCATGTCGAGCGCGCCGTAGGGGCTGACGCCGGATTCGTACCGCCCGACGGCCACCGGGAAGCCGGGGCTCTGGCCGGCGCAGGGTCCCTCCCCGCCGAAGTTGCCCCAGTTGGCGCGGTCGCACGCCGCCTCGGCGCCCCACGGGTACTCTCGGCCGTCCGGGCCGCGCGCGGCCTTCTCCCACTCGAGCTCGGTCGGGAGCCGCCCGCCCGCGAAGCGGCAGTAGTCGCGGGCGTCGAACCACGACACGCCGGTGACGGGCAACTGACCGTCCGCCCCGACCGGTCTGCGAAAGCGCTCGGGGACCCGCTTGCACCGTCGGGCGCCGACGCACGCCATGTAAGCCGACTGGGTGACCTCGGTCCGGTCGATGAGGAACCGCGCCAGCGGCTGCTCGCGGACAGGGCGCTCGTCGTCGGCGCCGTGGTTCGACCCGGCGACGAAGGATCCCGCGGGGACGTCGACACGGTCCGCTGCCCGGACGAGCCCGGGAACCACGGCGGACACCATCGCGGCGGCGGCCGCCGCCGCGCCGACGGTCAGGGCTCGGCTCGTCAACGACGATCCGGCCGTGGCCGTGGCCTTGGAAATGGCCGTGGCCTTGGCCTTTGGCTTGGGAGTGCGGCGCCTCGCGGGACTCCGGAGGGCCGGGGGGAGGCCGGCGGTGGCGACGAGCTCGACCTTCTGGTGGCGTGAGAGGGACTTGATGAAGGCCTCGCGGCGCAGCGCCGTGGAGCGGGAGCGCTTGCGCTCGACCAGCACGATCTCGACCGGCCGCCGCGCGCGCGTGTACCGGGCGCCAGCACCGGCGTTGTGTACGGCCACCCGCGCGGCGACATCGGTCGTGATTCCGGTATAGAGCGAATCGTCGCGACAGCGGACGACGTACACGAACCACAGCGCCATGAAGATGGTCCTCTCAGGTACCACACCGATAACAGAACATCGAAGTTTTTGCCCCTCCATCGTCGCCCGCCAGACCGGTCCACGTCCAGCGGTTCCCCGGGCGACGTGCAGGACCTACAGTGTCGGCCTCCTGGATTTCGGGTCCGCGGAAGGGGACCTGCGCCGGCCCATCCCTCCGAATGAAGGCCGAGCCCCGCTGCGCTGCCTCTCTCTTCTAAGCGTCCGCGAGCTTCTCGAGCAGCGTGCGGGCCTCGGCGGCCCACGGCGCGTTCTTGGTCCCGTCGAGGCGCACGTAGCGCTCGAGGTGGGCCCGGGCCTGCGCCCGGCCCCCCAGCCGTTCGAGCGCCACGGCCAGGTTGTAATGCGCGTCGGCGAAGTCCGGGGCGGTCTGCAGCACGCGCCGCAGCTCCGCCACCGCCAGCTCGAGGTCACCCGATTCCAGGATCAAGTTCGCGAGGTTGAACCGGGCCTCGGGTTGCTCGGGATCCATCAACAAGGCCGCCTCGAAGGCCGCCCGCGCGGCCAGGGTGTCGCCGCGTCGGTAGGCGAGGTGTCCGAGGTTGGTCTGGGCCGCAGCCAGGCCGGGGTCGAGCGTCAGCGCCTTGCGGTAACACGCCTCGGCCTCCCCCTGGCTTGCCGGATCGAGGTCGAGGCGCATCCCCTCCTTGAACCAGTCGTACGAGGTCTGGGGTTGCGGTCCGGGGCGCACGCCGGCCGACACGCCACCGATGGCGCCGCCGCCGCCGCTGCCCGCACCGCCTCCTCCACCCCCCATGGGCATGATGGACGCCTGGCTGGCGAGGTCGCCGAGACCAAAGTCGAAGACCTTCTGACCGGTCACCTCGTAGGCATTCCCATCATCGACGACCACCAGCGATTCTCCGTCGAAGGCCAGGCGGATCCGGTCGAGTGGTCGATCCACGTGCGGCAGGGAAGCGCGCACCCGGTCGAGCGCCCGCCGGATCTCGGTGACGCTGAAGCCCCGGTCCACCAGCTCCTTGGCGGCCTTCACGCTGATGAGATCCTGGAAGCTGAAGAGCTGCCGGCCACCGCTTCGCACCGACGGACCGACGAACCCCACCTGCGACCAGTATCGGAGCTTGCTCTCGCCGAGATCCAGGATCTTGGCCACCGCCGCGAACGAGTAGGTGGTCTCCGAGGAACCCGAGGCCGACGAGGTGGACCCCGGGGCGGCAGCGGCGGGGGCAGCGGCGCCGGGCGCGGGAGGAGCGGGAGGAGCGGGAGGAGGGGATGGAGGGGATGATGACGGCGCGGCCATGCTCACACGTTGGCCTCGACGTCCACATCGATGAAGATCCGCTGCTCCTGAGCCCGGATGCTGACGTGGGTCTTCATGTCCTTGAGCCGCGCCACGGCGATGCGGGTGGCCTCGCGCGCCGCGATCTCCCGGATGCGCACCCCCACCTCGTGGTCAAGCTCCATGAGGGGGACGAGCCGCTGGGGCGTCCCGGCGTCCCCGGCGTCGCGCAGGACGTCGCCCAGGGCCGGCAGATCGATGGTCAGCATGGTCGATCCAAAATAGGCCTCGCGGCCGCCGCGCGATTGACACTGTCCCTCCGAGATGGACTCGGCGCGGGCAAAGACCACGTCCATGGCCGCCCGCGACAACCGCTCGCGCACCTCGCGCTCGAACAAGGTCAGTCGGCTGGCCCGCGCCATCGGCTTGCGCACCGGCAGCCGCCGCTGGCCCGCGCCTTCGACCGGGCCCTGGTGGGACAGCTCGTGGGACGACTCGGCGGTCGACTCGGCGTCGTCGGTCCGGGGGGCTCGTTCGCCGGGCTCGGTGGTTTTCCGTCTGGTCATCCGCAAGCAGGCGGATCGTATCAGCGTTCCGCCGATTCACGTAAAAATCACCCGCCATCCGTCCTTCGCCCTCCGGCTGACCCGATCGGCTCGCGCCAGGGCGTCGCTCGCCATCGAGCCCGGGCGAGGCGGGAGGCCTCCCGGGGGGATCTCGCTGTGATACCGTTTCTCCGATGACGGTCGCTCCAGGGCTCGATTGGTCGCGCTTTCCCGTGCTGGTCGTGGACGACGAGCAGGACAACCTGGATGCGTTCCGCTTCAACTTCGGCAAGCAGTTTCGTTTGCTCTACGCCGCGAGCGGAGAGCAGGCGCTCGAGCTGGCCCGCGCCCACGACATCGCGGTGGTGGTCACCGATCAGCGCATGCCCCGGATGACTGGCCTCGAGCTCCTGCGGGCGGTCCGCGACGTGCGGCCCGCCGCCATCGGGATCATCGTCACCGCGTTCACCGACGTCGACGTGCTCATCGAGGCCATCAACCTCGGGCGCATCTACCGCTACGTGACCAAGCCCTGGGACTCGAAGGAGATGCGCGGCATCCTCGCCCAGGCGGTCGAGCGCTTCCACCTGGTCGAGGACAACCGGCGCCTCACCGAACGGCTGGCCGAGCGCCTGGCCGAGTACGCCGGCATGCTGGCCAGCGACGCCCACAGCGCCTTCGACTTCGGCGCCATCGTGGGCGAGGCGCCGGCCCTGCGCGACGTGCTGGCGCGGGTCGAGCAGGTGGCACAGACCACGGCCACCGTGCTCCTGAGGGGCGAGACCGGCACGGGCAAGGAGCTGGTGGCCCGTGCCATCCACATCAACAGCGCGCGCGAGGCCAAGCCCTTCGTCAAGGTCAACTGCGCGGCCCTGGCGAGCGGCGTGCTCGAGTCGGAGCTCTTCGGACACGAGAAGGGGGCCTTCACCGGCGCCGTGGGTCGGCGTCCGGGGCGCTTCGAGCTGGCGGATGGCGGGACCCTGTTCCTCGACGAGATCGGGGACGTGCCGGCCGAGATCCAGGTCAAGCTCCTGCGCGTGCTGCAGGAGCGCGAGTTCGAGCGGGTGGGCGGCACCGAGACGGTCAAGGTCGACGTGCGCCTGATCTCGGCGACGCACCGCGATCTCGAGCACCACATCGCGCTCGGGCAGTTCCGCGAGGATCTGTATTACCGGCTCAATGTCTTTCCCATTCACCTGCCGCCACTGCGGGAGCGCATCGGGGACATCGCGCTGCTCGGGGAGCACTTCGTACAGAAGTACGCGCGCTCGTTCGGAAAGCAGATCCGCGGCCTCGACGCGAGCGCCGTGGCCGCGCTCAACGGCTATGCCTGGCCGGGCAACGTCCGCGAGCTCGAGAACGTGATCGAGCGGGCGCTGATCCTGACCCGCGGGCCGGAGGTGACCGCGGCCGATCTCGAGCTCAACCGTCGCCCCTTGCCGGGCGGGCTGGGCAGCGCGGGGCTGGGCGGTCTCGCTGGCGCTGGCGCGGGCGCCGGCGGTGGCAGCGCCGGCCCGAGCGGCGCCTCCGCAGCGGGCGGCGGCGGCCCGGGCCGAGACGGCGCGCGGCCCCTCAACGAACGTCTGTCGGAGCAGGAGCGCGCGGAGATCGTGCAGGCGATCGATCAGTCCCAGGGCAATATCGCGCATTCCGCGCGGCGCCTCGGCATCAACCGATCCACACTCTATTACCGCTTGCGCAAGTACGGCCTCGAGTACTTGCTACCCATGAAAGAGACGGGTGCGACGGTGGGGGCCTCGGCCTCCGCGCCGCCGCCGCCGTCGCCGATTCCGCGGGGGAATGACTCATGAAACTGCTCTTTGTCATGGATCCGATGGCTCGCCTGCAAATCGCGGGCGATTCCACCTTTGCGATGATGCTGGCCGCCCAGGCGCGCCGGCACGAGATCTGGTTCTGCGAGCCGCGCCACCTGGCGCTCGAGCACGACGAGCCCATGGCGCGCGCGTGGCCGGTGACGGTTCGGCGGGTGGTGGGAGATCATTACCTGCTCGGGCCTCAGGCCACGGTCCCCCTGCGCAGCTGCCACGCGGTGTTCATGCGCAAGGATCCGCCGATCGATCTCGACTACTACTTCGCGACGCTGCTGCTCGAGCGGGCGCGCGGCAAGACCCTCATCATCAACGACCCGCGCGGGCTGCGCGAGCACAACGAGAAGCTCGCGATCCTGGACTACCCCGCCTTCATCCCCCCCACCATCGTCACCCGCGAGGCGGCCCGCCTCCGCAGCTTCCTGGCCGAGCAGGGGGGCGAGATGGTGGTGAAGCCCCTCGATGCGTCGGGCGGCTTCGGCGTCTTCCACGTGCGGCAGGGTGACACCAACACCGGCGCCATCCTGGAGCAGGCCACCAACCTCGGCCGGCGCTGGACCATGGCCCAGCGCTACTTGCCCGAGGTGCGCCATGGCGACAAGCGCATCCTGCTCATCGACGGCGAGCCGCTGTGCGCCGTGCTGCGGGTCCCGGCGCCCGACGACGCGCGCGGGAACTTGCACGTCGGCGCGCGGGCGATGTCGGCCAAGATCGGCGCGCGCGATCGGGAGATCGTGGCGGCGGTCGGACCGCGCCTGCGAGAGGCGGGGCACTTCTTCGTCGGGCTCGACGTGATCGGCGACTACCTGACCGAGATCAACGTGACCAGCCCGACCGGGCTCATGGAGGCCAACGCGCTCGACAACGCGACCTACGAGGTCGACGTCATCGAGGCGCTCGAGCGCAAAATCGGCTGACGGGCTGACCCGGCTGATCGGCTGAAGGAACCGGCGGCTCTGCGCGAGGTCGAGACGCCGCGGGCACGGACACGGGGGAGGGTCTCGTGAGCGCCGCAGTGGTCTTCCTGATGGCGGCGCTCTCGGCGGAGGTGGCGTGGTCGCCTCGCCTGCTGCTCCAGACCGATGGGGTGTGGCTTCACCACGGCGGCACCGACGCGACTCGCCTGCCCGAGGACGCCGCCCCCGAGGAGGTCGGGCTCACCCTGCGCCGGGCCAGGCTGGGGGTGGACGTGGATGTCGGCGAGGGGGTGGGCCAGGGCCAGGGCCTGTGGCGCGCCCGCCTGGTGGTCTCGGCGGAGCGCCCCGAGGGCACGTGGCCCGCGCTCACCGCCGCGGACCCGGTCGCGGGCGCGCCGGCCTGTGCCGCGCCCGGTTGGTGTCTCCGCACGACCGAGGCCTACGTGGGCCTCGCCCCCCACAAGGCCTTCGGGGTGTGGGTGGGCTCCATGCGGGTCCCCATCGGACTTTCGCGGGTGGTCGACGAGAGCGATCTGCGCCTGCCGGAGCGGGCCCGTATCATCCTGCGCGCCACCCCGGACTACCGGGTGGGAGCCAAGGTGGCGGGCGATCTCGGCCTTCTGCAGTACGCGCTCGGCATCTACTCCGTGGGGTCGGGCTCGACGAGCTCCCTCCTCGACACCCCGTTTTCGCGGGCGGGACCGCTGTCGGTGCTGCGCCTCTCCGCGGAGCCCGTGGGTCCGGTCGGGCCCACGCCCTGGTTGCGGCGTGTGCGCGCGCCGGGTGCGGAGGAAGATCCCTGGGATCGCTGGTGGAGATTCTCGCTCGGGGTCTCGGCCCTCCACGCCCGGCTGCCCGGCGCGAACCAGCTTGGCCTCGGCGGGGACGCCCAGCTGCAGTGGGCCTGGTTCTGCGCCACCGCCGAGCTCTTGTGGACGCATCGGGGGACGATGGACCGGTTGGGGTTCGTGATCGAGCCGGGCGTCCTCGTGTGGCGCGACCGGCTGGAGCTGGTGGCCCGCGGCGAATTCTTCAACGACGACGTGGGGCCGCGCTCCCCGGCCGACCTCTGGGGCGCGGCGCTGGGGGTGACCGTGTGGTCGGCCACCCGGCTTGGTCGGGCCGAGCTTGCCTACACCCTCCGGGGCCCCCTGGCTGGCGATGGGCCCCTCACGGGGATTGCCCTCCTTCGCCTTCAGCTCGCGTTCCCCGAGTGATGGGGGCCGCGATGCCCTCAGGTCGGCGCGGTCCAGGCGGTTCCGGGCGGGCGGAGCACGAGCTCGTGCGTCCAGCCCGACGGCGACTGCCGGTGAAGGAACTCGCACGCGCCCGCGATCGCGTCCTGGGAGACCGCGCGACTCTCTCCGTTGCGTTCGATCCACCCCGCCGTCCGCGGGCTGGCGATGGCGCCATCGATGGGCAAGTAGGCCACGTGAACGCCCTGTGTGCGCCACTCGCGCGCCGCGACCTGCACCAGCCCCCGCATCCCGTGGTGGGTGGCGCCGAGCGCGGCGAAGCCTTCCTTCGTGCGGATGCCGGACGAGGTTCCAATCTGCAGGAAGGTCCCGTCGCCCTGCTCGACCATCCGGGTGCCGACGGTCTTGAGCAGGTTCCAGGTTCCGCGCACGGCGCTGGCGTAGCCGCGGTCGAGCTCGTCGTCGTCGATCTCGAGCAGGGGCTTCGGGCCAAAGCGCACGCCCGAGGTCTGGGCGGCGATGCAAAGGTCGATGCGCTGTCCCGGCGGGACCAGGGCCTCGAGCGACGGGCGATCGCGCAGATCGCAGACCACCGCCTTGCCCCGTCCTCCGGCGGCATCCACGTCGGCGGCCAGGCGGTCCACGTCGTCCCTGGTCCGGGCGGCGCATATCACCTGCCACTGCAGCTTGGCGAAGTGCAGCGCCAGGGCCCGGCCGAGCGTCCGCACCCCCACCATGATCAAGGTCTCCACGGCGCCAATCTATCCCACGCGCGTGATAAGTTGAAAGCATGTGGGCGCGCTGCCTCTCGGCTCTTCCGGTCCTGCCGCCCGGTGGGGGCGTCTCGTGAGCATCGGCAAGCGGTTCATGGACCTCGCCCGGGCCGAGCTCAACTCGCTCCTCGACTTTGCGTCGAGGCGGGGGGGAGATGACGGGGAAGCCGGTGACTTCGAGGAGGCGGGTTCGGACGGCCTGTCCGGCTTCTCGCGGCAGGAGCTGGAAGAGGAGCTGGCCCGGCGCCGCGCCGCGCACGCCGAGGTCGAGGAGGCCATCCACGGTCGGCGCGGCCCAGCGGACACCACCCCGCCCGGGGGCCCCCGGGGGGGATCCTCGGCGAGGACGGGGCGTCCCGGCGCGAGTGGAAGCGGGCCCGGGGCGGCGGCGGACCGGGCGACGAGCTCGAGCGTCGAGCGGGCCTACGCGACCCTCGAGGTGCCGATGGGCTCGAGCTTCGAGACGGTTCGGCGGTCGTACCGGACCCTCATGCGCAAGTACCACCCCGATCGACACACCTCGTCGCTCGAGAAGCAGCGCGCCGCCAACGAGGTCGCGCAGCGATTGACCGAGGCCTACAAGCTGCTGCAGAAGCGCCTCGAGCGCTAGAGCGCTAGAGCGCTGGAGCGCTGGAGCGGTGCACGAGGGCACCGGAACGGGAGACGACGAGGGGACGACAAAAGACGCAACCGTTTCGAGCGTGCCCCGATGAAGTGACATGGCTCTCGAGGGTGGAAACGGTGGGCGGCGCTGTCGGCGCGAGGGGCGGCGGGGGCCGATACCGGCATGGCCAATCCTGATCGGCTGGGGAGCGGTGAGCTGGGGTTGCGGTCCAGCGTCACTGTCCGATCGAAGCGCGTTCGATGGTGGCGTGAGGGCGGACACCGGGCGGCCGGACACGCACGTTCAAGCGCAGGTGCAGGGGGACGCAGGCGCGGACGCGGGGGGACGCTTGGACGGTCGGGCACTGGCCACGAATGGAGACGTGGGCGACGGTGCGACTCGGGACGCGTCGGGCGCAAAGGCAGTTGGGGCGGATTCGGGCATGGGCGCGCAAGATCCTTCGCCGAGTCAGGGAGATCGAGGCGGGGTCGGGAGCTCGGGCGCGGACGGCGGCGACGCGGGTGTGGCGGTGATCGGACACGGCGGGACCGGTGGTGGCCCGGGCACATCGGCCGCGGTGGGTGGATCCGGAACGGGCGGCCGGTCGAGCGCCGGTGTCCCGTCCTTTGGCGCGGGAGGAGGCGGAGGAGGCGGCGGAGGTATTTCTGCATGTCTCGGAACGGTGGGTGGGAGCACAGGGGGAGGCGGAGACGGGGGGCCTCGAATACCAGCGACACATGGGGCGAGCGGGGGAGCGTCGTGGGCGGGAGGCCCCTCCGCTGGCTCGGTTGCGGGGCAAACGGGGAGCGGTGCGGCCGGGATGCCAGGTGGTGGCCAAGGTGGTGGCCAAGGGGCGAGCGAAGGTGGGGACGGTGGGTCGTCGGGGATGGTGGCAGGTGACGGGGGCATGGGGGCATCCGGTCGTACCGCTGGGTCGGGGGGCACGGGAGCGGTGCAAAACCACGGAGATCAGGGAGGTGAGGGAGATTGGGCGCGAGGAGATGTGGGTGGCACCGCGGGAGGGTCGGGAGGATCGTCGAGGACGCCTGACCTCACGCCCCCGGGCGTGGGTGAGCTTCGCATCACCGAGCTCTTGATCAACCCGGCTGGGACCGATACGGGGCGCGAGTGGATCGAGATTCAGAACGCCTCGGGCCGGGCTCTCGATCTGTCGCGGCTCCACCTCGCCGATCGGTTGAACGATGCGGCGGTGGATTGGGGGCTCGCGGTTCCGCGACTCGACATCGGGGCATGCGCGGTTCTGTTGCAGTCCGCCGATCCCACCAAGAATGGGGGGATTGCCGTCACGGGCGCTGGCGTTGGCCTTGGTGCTGGCGCTGGCGGCGGTGGACCGTCAGCCACGGTGCTCGGCAGCTTCGGAACCCGGGTGTCTCTCAACAACGACATGGACACCATCTCGCTTTGCGTGGGGCCCTGCGGGGCGGGGACGCAGGTCGACCGGGTCGAATGGGATTCGAGCCTCGGGCCGGATTACGATGGTCACGCTCTGTCCCGGGATGAGCGCGGCCGGGTCTGTCCGGCCACGGAGCAATTCGGCGACGCCGGCAGCTTCGGAACGCCCGGAGCTCCGAACCCGCTGTGTCCCTGACGAGACGGCGGATCCCGGGTTGGCAGGCCCCCGGGGTCGGCGCCCCCCGGGGTTGGCGGACCATGGTATGCCTGCCCCTGCCGCATGTCTGCCCTCGACACCACCACCGCGCGGGCGCGGGACGCAAGCCCGACCCCGGCGCCGAGGGCCTCGTCTGCCGACGGGAACCCGTCCATGTCCCGGCGGGCGCCTCTCGCCGCCCTGGCCGAGCCGGTCGGGCACCTCGGGCCCGACGAGCTCCTCAGCCGGTTTCTCGGCCACGTGGCGGACACGGGATTCTCGCTGTATCCGGCGCAGGAAGAGGCGTTGCTCGAGATCATGGGCGGAAAGCACGTGGTGCTGTCGACCCCGACCGGCTCCGGGAAGTCCTTGGTGGCGACCGGGCTCTTCTTCAAGGCCCTCGCCGAGGGCAAGGTCGCCTTCTACACCTGCCCGATCAAGGCGCTGGTCAACGAGAAGTTCTTCGATTTTTGCGACCTGTTCGGCCCCGAGCACGTGGGGTTGCTCACGGGAGACGCGACCATCAACCGGGGTGCCCCCCTCATCTGCTGCACGGCGGAGATCCTGGCCAACCTCGCCTTGCGCGATCGGATGGCGCGCATCGACTACGTGGTGATGGACGAGTTCCACTATTACGGCGACCGTGAGCGGGGGGTCGCCTGGCAGCTCCCCCTCTTGTGCCTGAGGGACGTGACCTACCTCCTCATGTCGGCCACCCTCGGGGACACGCGGACCATCGAGCGATCGGTGGAGGAGTTGACCGGCCGTGAGTTCTCGCGGGTGCGCGGCAGTGAGCGCCCGGTCCCGCTCGATCACGGGTATCGAGACACGCCGCTCCACGAGACCATCGCGGATCTGGTCCGCACCGGTCGCGCCCCCATCTACCTCGTCAACTTCACCCAGCGCGCCGCCGCCGAGGAGGCCCAGAGCCTGACCAGCGTCGAGCTGTGCACCCGCGAGGAGAAGGAGGCGATCAAGGTGGCGTTGCACGACGTGCCCTTCACCACACCCTTCGGCAAGGACCTGCAGAAGTTCCTGCGCCACGGGGTCGGGTTGCACCACGCGGGCCTCCTTCCGCGCTACCGACTGCTGGTCGAGAAGCTCGCGCAGGCCGGCCTGCTGAAGGTGGTGAGCGGAACGGACACGCTCGGGGTCGGGGTGAACATTCCGCTGCGGACGGTGCTCTTCACCCAGCTCTGCAAGTTCGACGGGGAGAAGACCGGGCTGCTCAGCGTGCGCGACTTCCAGCAGATCTCCGGGCGCGCCGGGCGCAAGGGCTTCGACACCCAGGGGTTCGTGGTGGCCCAGGCTCCGGCCCACGTCATCGAGAACAAGCGGCTGGCGGCCAAGGGAGGCAAGAAGTTCGTCCCGCGCAAGCCCCCACAAAAGGGCTACGTCCCCTGGGACGCGAGCACGTTCGACCGGCTGATCAAGGGCACGCCCGAGCCGCTCGAGTCCCGCTTCCAGGTGTCGTTCGGGATGATCATCAACCTCCTGTCGGGGCAGGGTGAACCCCTGCGCGGCGGGGGGTACGGGCGCCTCGTCGGCCTCATCGCGCGCAGCCACGACAGCGATCGGCGCAAGCGGGAGCACCGCCGAACGGCGGCGATGTACTTCCGGACCTTGCGGCACGCCGGAATCGTTCAGGTGGTGACGACCGAGGCGGTCCGTGGGCGGATCGTCGAGATCGCCCCGCACCTGCAACGTGACTTCTCGCTGAACCAGACCCTGTCGCTGTACCTGCTGGCGGCCCTGCCCGGGCTCGACCCGCAGGGGCCCACCTACGCGCTCGACGTGCTCACCCTGGTCGAATCGATCCTCGAGAACCCCGAGGCGGTGCTCCGCAAGCAACTCGACCGGGCGAAGGACCAGCGCATGGCCGCCATGAAGGCGGCGGGGCTGGAGTACGAGGAGCGGATGGCGGAGCTCGACAAGGTCGAGTGGCCCAAGCCCTGCCGCGAGTTCATCTACGAGACGTTCAACGCCTTCGCCGCCAGCCATCCCTGGGTGGGCAACGAGAACATTCGCCCGAAGTCGGTGGCCCGCGAGCTCTACGAGACCCTCGCGACGTTCTCCGAGTACGTGCGCGAGCTCGGCCTCGAGCGGAGCGAGGGGGTGCTCCTGCGCTACCTGGCCGACGCCTACCGCACCCTCGAGCAGACGGTTCCCCCCGCCTTTCGCAACGAGGAGGTCGATGACATCGCGCTGCACCTGAGGGCCATCCTGCGCGAGACCGACTCGAGCCTGCTCGAGGAATGGGAGAGCCTGCACGAGCCGGGCGGCCTTGTCCCCCCGAGGCGGAAGGAGGAGAGCGAGGTGGCCCGCACCACCTTGCGCCCGCTGCGCGAGGATCCGAAGGCGCTGCTCGGGCGGGTGCGGATGGAGATGCACCGGCTCGTCAAGTGGCTCGCCGGGCGGCGCTACGAGGCGGCGCTCGCCGCGCTCTTCGATCCGGAAGGGGACTGGACCGTGGGCCGCCTGACCGCGGAGATGCAGCCGTACTGGGATGGCCACCCGGCCATCGTCACCACGCCCGAGTCGCGACGTCCCCACCTCACGCTCACCCGGGCCGAGCCTGATGGCTCGATCCGCGTGGTGCAGCGGCTGCTCGATCCCGCGGGGGACGACGACTGGGCCATCGAGGGCCGGGTCGACCTCCTCCACCACCCCTCGGGCGATCGGGCCGGGCTCGACGAGATCCCGATCGTTCAGCTGATTCGCGTCGGCGGCTGAGGGTGGCCGGGCACCTCCGCGATCCCTTCGATGCCTTGGACACTGGCCACGTCGGACACGCGGGATTCGCGGATCATCGAAACCCTGGCCCCGCACGAGTGATCGCGCTCTGACGGAGGCCCGTCGCGCCTTGCCGGGCTGTCACTGGATCACGTAGACTGGGTCGCCGCCCTTCAAGCTGGCGGGGGGATCGACGAGGACCGCGTCCCCCGAGCGGATTCCCCGGGTGATGAGCGCGATGCCCTTCTCGGTCGAGGCGACCTCGACGGGGCGGACGTCGGCGTGGTGGCCGGCCGCGGTCAGCACCCAGACGCGATCGGCCCCATCCTGGCTGACCACCGCCGACTGCGGGACCGGGAACACGCTCTCGAAGCGGGCGCTCGCGAGCCGTACCTGCGTGCCCGCCGGGATGGTGGTGCCCGCCGGGAGGCCCAGCACCAGCTTGCCCTCGAAGTCCGGGTGGACCGGCTCCTCGACGACGCTGCCGGCCGCCGTGGGCGGCGGCACAGGGGCCGGACGCCCGGGCGTCCCCACCGGGGTCGGTGCCCCGGCCGCGGTGGCGGCCTCCGCGGCCGGCGCGGCCGGGAACGTGCAGTCGGTGGACCGCGCCGCCGTCTCGACGGGGCCAGCATCGGCGACGGCCTCGGGGGACTCGGGCGCGACGCCGGGGATGGTCTCGAGCCGACAGAAGCCGAGCTCACGGGCCGCCGCGAGCTGGTTCGGTGCGAGCGCGAAGACCGCGTGGGGCCCGGCCGCGCGCAGGCGCAGGATGGGTGCCTGGGCTGCAACGGTGCTGCCCGCCTCCGCCAGCACCTCGGCGATCGTGCCGGCCATGGCCGGGCGAATCTCGAGCTTGGCGAGCTCGGCCGTGGCCTGGACCAGCTCTCGCTTCCGGGCCGCCAGCTTCAGCTCGGCGTCCCGGACGGCCGCCTTGTTCCCGCTGTCCAGGCTGGAGCTCCGGAGCTGCTCGAGAAAGGCGATGCGCGAGCGCAGGCGATTGACCACCAGCTCCCGGTCGGCCACGCCCTTGAGTCGCGCGATGCTGTCGCCAGCCGAGAACGTCGTGCCCGGCGCGAGCACGTCCTGAATCCGACCGGCCACCGCGAACCCGAGGGTCTGGTCCCGACCCGGGACCACCACGCCCGTCGTGGGAAACCAACGGTGGAAGGTCGTCGGCTGAGGCGAGACCACGTGCACCGTGGGCACCGAGACGGCCGGGGTCCCCTCGAGCCCACCACCCTCTGGCCGAAGGAACCACGCGACCGTGGCGATGGCCGCCAGGATCCCGAGCGCGGCCAGCACCGTGGGGAGGCGGCGGCGCGGGAGGGTCAGCGCCGCCGACGGCTCGGCCACCGGCGGCCGCACGATCATTCCCGCCATCGGTCGCTCGGCCGAGGTCGTGCCCACCGGCGGGGCCGGGGTGGGCGCTCCCGCGGAGAGCAGGCTGGCGGCGGTCTCCTTCGGTGCGTCGCTTCGGGCGTCGCCGACGTGCCCGCGGACATCCAGGGAGCCAGCGGGCGGGTGAGCCTGGTCGGGGTTCTCCCATCCCCGCTCCTCGACCTCGGCCCGGAGGTGCTGGACCCAGCGGGCGGCCTCCTCGGTCAGGGTCGACTCGGAGCCGCTGTCCCGCTCGGGCTCCGGGCCGCGCGCCTCGCCGCCCGGCACGCCAGCCTGGGGGCTGCCCCCGGTCAGGCTCGGACGCAGGTTCGGGTTTGGACGTTGTTGAATGAAGGAGGCGGCCGTGGGGGGACGCGCTCCATCCTCCGCCGACCCGTGCGGAACGACGCGACGGCTGTCGCTATCGCTGTCCCTGTCGTGGTCGGTGACGATGGCGTGGGCGATGGACGTGATGGACGTCTCGTCGCCTCCGGAGCCTGGCGGTGGCGTCGTCCCGAATCCGGGCGGCACGCGGAGCGATGGTTCGGCTTCCCCGCGTTCGAGCGGGTGGGAGGTCGCGGCGCCGACCGCCGTTTCGGGGTGGGCGGATGACCCGGCGGGGTCGGGGACTGCGACGGCGGCGGCAAGCGAAGGCACCGGTTCGAGCAGGCCACCCTCTCCGGCCAGGAACCCGAGACCCGCCAGCCGATCGACGAAGGAGTCGAGGGCCTCGAGCGTGAGCTCCACGCCGTAGGTCTCGGCCGCCCACTGCAACACCACGTCGAGCGGTCGTCCATCGAGCTGCTGCGCGAGCGCATACTCGAAGTCGTAGAACTGAAAGGTGCTTCCCGTCCCGGGATCTCGCACCTCGACGTAGGTGACGCCCTCGTTTTCCGCAGTCGTGGTGAGGAGGTCGGCACGAAAGCGCGGGCGCATGGGCGCTCCAGCTTAACAAGCCAAACGTGAACGTCGCTACCCGAATGCAGGGCGGTCGACGTCCTCGTTCACGGCCGTTCACCAGACATGCTCTCGGCTGCCTGCCCCGGGGCCGTCTGCGCGGAAACATGCTCGCGTGCTTCACGTTTCCGGTCGCCTGACCTATAACCGCCGCGCCCATGGCCAAGGGCCCTCCCGCCACGCCTCGACCTTCCACGCCCCCTGCGTCCGCGCGTGGCGCCTCCCCGCGCGGCGCGCCCGCACCTGCGTTTCACCATCGGGCCGGCGTTCGCATCACCGGGACCGTCCTCGCCTGCGACGCCTCCGGCGCCGCGGAGCTCGCGTTCGTCTCGCACGCGGAGGCCCTGCCGGTCGCACGCGGAGGCGCCGCCCACCGCGCGCGCCGCCCAGGCCGGACCCAGATCCTCACCACCGCCGAGACGCTGACGTTGATGGGCCCCCGGGGGGAGCGCCTGCGCGCGCGGGCGCTGTTGCCGGGATTCGGTCGACCGTTCACCCTTGGATTCCTGCGGCTCGAGCTGGTGCCAGCCGGTTACCAGCTCGGGGCGGCCGCGCTCCTGTGCGACACCGGCAGCGCCCGCGTTCAGTACGTCGGGCCGGTCGGTGTCGTGAGCGAGCCCGGCTCTGCCGCCCATGGCTCCGTCGGCGAGTCGGCCAGCCGAGAGGCGACCCAGGAGACGACGACTCACGTCCGCCGGTGTGATGCGCTCTGCATCGACGCCACCTTCGCGGATCCCCGCTTCGTGTTCTTGCGGCGGGCCGAAGCGCACGCGCGCGTCCTCGCCCACGCGGACGACGCACGGGCGCGCGGCAGCGCCCCCGTGTTCGTGGTCCACCCGTTCGGGCCGGCCCAGGAGGTCGCCGCGATCGTAGGACAGGCCGGCTGGCGCATTCGCGCCGACCACGCCGTGCTCGAGGCCAGCGCCCGTTACCAGGCCTGCGGGATGGACCTGCCGCACATGACCCGTTTCGCGGGTGCGCTCGCGGCGGGGGAGATCTTGCTGACGTCGGTGCCTTACCCACCCGGTCGACGCGCGGCCGCCAGCACGCTGGGGGGCCGCCCGGTGCGAGTCGCCTGGCTGTCCGAGTGGGCGGGGGACCCGGGAGCCTGCGAGAGGGTGGGCGCGGACGTCGGCATCGCGATGTCGCGGCGGGCGGACTTCGCCGGCGTGCTCCGCTTCGTGGCCGCCTCGGGGGCCCGGGAGGTCGCGCTGTTGCGGGCCCCCTCCGACGCGCTCGCCACCGAGCTGCGCCGGCGCCGGGTGGTGGTCTATCCCCTCGGGCCGCCCCGACAAATTGGTCTTTTCGACCGCGGGGACTAGCCGCGCCGCGCATGTCACCCTGTCGCCCCGTGGCGGGCCATCCAGGCGTCCTCGATGAAACCGGCGCTCCGGCTTCGCATTTCCCGAAAAAGGAGCTAGATTCGGCGGGCTGTGTTCAATCTGGGAATGGGCGAAATCACGGTCATCCTGGTCCTCGCCCTCATATTCATTGGACCCAAGAAGCTGCCGGAGCTGGCGTCGGGCCTCGGGCGGCTGATCCGGGAGATCCGCAAGACGACGGCCGACGTCAAGAACGAGATTCAGCTCGACGACGCGATCCGCAAGCCCTTCGAGGAGCTGCGGGACGCCGTCACGCTCCATCCCGAGGAGCTCAAGCGGCGTGACCGGATCAAGCGCGAGCTCAAGGAGATGGAGAAGCTGGCGGCCGAACACGCGGCGCGCCAGGCCGCGGCGCTCGAGGCTGGCGAGGCGCCCCCGCTTTCGGCCGAAGAAACCAACGGGGAGACCAACGGGGAAGCGGGAGGGTATGGTGACGGGACGTCCGATGTGCCGCCACCCGAGGCGCCCGTCGATGGCCTGCCGAACACCATTCTTCCCGAGGCGATGGCCAGCGGGTCCCCCCTGTCTCCCGGGAGTGCCGCCAGCGGTGACGACGACCACCACCACCACCTCGCCCCGGGAGGACCGGTCGACAACAGCGCGGCGGCCATTGCCCTCGCGGCGGTGCCCACGGAAGCTTCCTTGCCCAACCTGACCGGGACCGCGCCAGCCGGCACGGTGGCCCGAGGCGGAAATGGGGGCGCTCCGTCCCAGCTGCCTCCGCCGCTGCCTTCGGGCGGTCATGCCGCCCCGCCTCCACCCGTTGCGGCTGCGCGACGTGGGTCGCCCATCGCGGCTCCTCCGTCCTCGGAGACCGTGGTGGCCGGCTCCGGGGTCAGCTCGGAGCTCTTGCGGGCGCTGCGCCCGGACAGCCGGAAGACTCCAGTCGTTCCTCAGAGTGCCTTCGCGCCCCAGAGCGCGTCCGCGCCGGCTCCGGTCCCACCCGTCCCGGCCTTCGGCTCGGCGGATCGCAACAACACCACGCAGGTGCTGTCCGAGGCGGATCTCGCCACCCTGGCTTCGACGCCCACGCCGCCGCCTCCCCCTCCGGCCACGACGCGGCCGACCGGGAAGGTGATGAGCGCGGTGGCAACGTCCTCCAATGGACCTCCTCTGCCGGGATCGACACCGCCCAAGCCCCCGACTTCTTCCTCGACCTGATCCGCACGAAAAAAGGACGGTTCGCGTGGCCCCCAACGACGAAGCTGACCGCGCCGCGGTCGATGAATCGAAGATGTCGTTCCTCGAGCATCTTTCGGAGCTCCGGGGGCGGCTGCGCAACGCCGCGATCATCTTCATCGTGGCGGTGTGCGGCTCCTTCGCTCTCGCCAAGAAGTACTTCGAGTTCCTGACCCGGCCGGCGCGTCAGGCCTGGGAGATGGCCCTGGCCGGGCGCCCGCCGGTGTTCCACTTCTCGAGCCCGACCGAGCCGTTCTGGGTCTATACCAAGATCGCCATCATCGGCGCCTTGCTGGTCTCGAGCCCCTTCATCATCTGGGAGCTGTGGAAGTTCATCGCCCCTGGCCTCTACAAGAAGGAGAAGCGCATGGTCATGTTCATGACCGGCGCCACCGCCTTCTGCTTTCTCGGCGGCGCGGTGTTTGGCTTCGCGGTGCTCTGCACCCCGGCGCTGGCCTACATGTTCTCGTTTGCCGAGAAGTTCGCGGGCTTCGAGATCCAGCCCACCATCATGATGGACGAGCTCGTGGGCTTCATGCTGGCCATGTTGCTCGGGACCGGGGTGGCCTTCGAATTGCCGGTGGTGATGGCGGTCCTCGGGTGGATCGGCCTCGTCACCGCCCGGTCCTTGTGGAAGTTCGACAAGTATGCGCTCATCCTGTCGGTCGTGGTGGGTGGCGTGCTCACGCCGGGTCCGGACGTGCTGTCGCAGCTGCTGATGGCAGGACCGCTGTTCCTCCTGTACAACCTGTCGATCCTGATCGTGTGGCTGATCGAGCGAGCCCGCAGGCGGGCGGCGGACGACCTCGAGAAGGGCGACTCCGACCCGCCGCCCTCGACCGGGCTCGTTCCCACCAAGCCCTGAACAGGAGGGGCCTCGGACCTCAGGCCTCACTCACGGCTTCGGTATGTGAATCGTCTTGCTGACCATCAGTGAGCCGTGCGCCGCGAAGAGGAGGGCCAGCGGATGGAGGTCGAAGGGACCGAGCTCGAGGCGCCCGAGCCACATGGCCGCTCCGAGGTGTCCGGTGAGGGCGGCGACGGCCAGAACCGCGGTGAGCGAGAGGCTGGTGGGGATGGGGGCCCCCTCGAAGTACTTCACCTTGTCGGCTCCGGCCGAGAGGGTCTCGGCGGTCACGTTGTAGCGGGCCAGTCGGCTGACCCCGCAGACCACGAAGTAGATCAGGATCGCGCGATCCCAGCCACCGCGCAGCCCGGCGGCGTAGGCGATGGCGGCCGGCGCGACCCCGAACGAGATGACGTCCGAGAGCGAGTCCAGCTCGCGTCCCATCACCGAGTGCTGGTGCCGCCAGCGGGCCACGTGTCCGTCGAGGGCGTCGAAGAGAAACGCGAAGGGGCCGAGTCCCACCGCCATGTAGAAGTGGCTCATGGCGCGGGTCTCGACGAAGGAGATGGCGGCGAAGATGGCGGCCACTCCGCACGCGGCGTTGGCGAGGGTGAGCAGATCCGCCAGGTGGAACTCCCTGAACATCGAAAAGTGCTTGGGCGGCATGTGTGTGCCGGCGATCATGCGATGCGCCTCGGGATGCACGCAAGCAACGCCTGCCGTTCAAACCCCTCGCGCGCCGCCGGATGGGGCGCTGACCAGGACCCTGCCCTCACCGCCGGCCTCGAAGAAGTGCAGCCGGGCGGGGTCGAGCTGGATCGGGAGCAGGTCGCCGACCGCGAGGCCGGCGTCGGCATCCATCTGGGCGATCACCCGCGGGTGCGCGCGCGTCGCGAGCTGGACGTCCATGCGGTCGCCGAGCGGTTGGACGAGCTCGACCCGCACCTCGAGCGCATCGGCGTCGCTGGTCGGGAAGCGGGCGTGTCCGCGAGCGGCGAGCGCCTCCGGGCGCACCCCGAGGACGATGGGCTCTCCGATGCGGGGGCGCAGGGCGGCCTCGGCCCAGGGCGGGACCGGCAGGAGGCCACTGCCCTCGTCGAACCACAGGCGTTCCTCCGCGCCGTCGGCCCCGCGGCCGTGGCCGCCCCCCCCGCCCACCACCAGCCGCCCGGTGAGGAAGTTCATGGGCGGATTGCCGAGGAAGCCCGCCACGAAGCGGTTGACCGGACGGCGGTACATCTCGAGCGCCGGAGCGCACTGCTGCACGACCCCGTCCTTCATGACCACCACCCGATCGCCGAGGGTGATGGCCTCCTCCTGGTCGTGGGTCACGTACACGGTGGTGGTCTGCAGGGCGATGTGCAGCCGCTTGATCTCGGCGCGCATCTCGACCCGCAGCTTGGCGTCCAGGTTCGAGAGCGGCTCGTCGAACAGGAAGCACTTCGGCTGTCGGACGATGGCGCGGCCGAGGGCCACCCGCTGCCGCTGTCCGCCGGACAGGTTCCTCGGCAGCTTGTCGAGCTGCGCTGAGAGCTCGAGGGTCCTTGCGGCCTCCAGGACCTTGCGCTCGATCTCGGCGCGCGGGATCTTGCGCAGGCTGAGCGCGAAGGCCATGTTCTCGTAGACCGTCATGTGGGGATAAAGGGCGTAGCTCTGGAAGACCATGGCGATGTCGCGGTCCTTCGGGGGGACCTGGTTCACCACCCGCCCGTCGATGGCGATGGTCCCGGCCGAGATGTCCTCGAGCCCGGCGATCATGCGCAGGGTGGTGGACTTGCCGCAGCCCGACGGACCGACGAGGACGATGAACTCTCGGTCGGCGATCTCGAGGTTGAAGTCCTCGACCGCGACCATGCCGCCCTCGTAGACTTTGCGCACGTGCGAGAGAGAGAGGGTGGCCATTGGTCGGGCGCGAGATCTACACCAGCTTGGGGGCGGGCGGGAGGGGGCTCAGGGACACCAGCCGCCGGCGGGCTCGTCGATGCCATTCATGCACAGGCTGACCTCCGGGGCCTGCAGCGACGGATCCGGATTCTCGTAGTGCTTTTCGTAGAACTGCTGGAAGGGATCCACCCGGAACGCGCCCCCACGCAGGGTCCATCGCCAGGCGGCCGCCGCCCAGCGGCACGTCAGGGTCGGATCCGGGGCGAGGATCACCCGGGGGCGGCCTCCGCACATGGGATCGTCGGGCAGGCTGTCGATCCAGGCCTGCGCCGCCGCCACCTCGTCGGGACAGTCGACCGGACAGTTGTAGACCACGTCGATCGCACCGTGCTCGAGGTCATGGACCAGGAAGCCCCAGGGCACGGGCGTGGCATAGGTCTCGTAGGCGGCCCAGACCGAATAATGGGTCCCCGAGGAGGGGGGCGAGGTCGCGTAGCTCACATCGCTGCAGGGGGGGACGTGCATGGCGCCCTGGTCGCTGTTCAGCGTCTCGACGAAGACGTCGTCGCCGCCGCCGTCACCCCCATCACCGCCCGCGGCCCCCGGGGCGCCGCCTCCGCCCGCGCCCCCGAGCTCGGGTGGGCCCGAGCCTCCGGAGGCATCGTTCCCTCCGGTCTCGGCTGGCAGCACCCCCCCTCCCGTCGGGAGGCCGCGATCGCACGCGCTCGGCGCCCATCCGGCGAGGAGGGCGAGCCCCGCCCAGACGAGGGCGAGGGGCCTCGAGCCCGGCCGAGGAGATCGCCGGGCGGCGCAGGCGTCCTCAGCGCTTGCGGTAGGACATGGCCCGGGCAATTTCACGGTCGGTCTCCCGCTTCTTCGAATCTTCACGCTTGTCCCATTGCTGCTTGCCGTGAACGAGCGCGAGCTCGACCTTCACGCGCCCCTTCTTTTCGTACAGGGAAAGCGGCACCAGGGTGTAGCCTTTTTCGCGGATCTTGCCCTCGAGGCGATCGATCTCCCGGCGGTTGAGCAGGAGCTTGCGCCGGCGGCGGGGCTCGTGGTTGCGCTGGTGCGCGAAGACATAGACGCCGATGTCCATCTGGGTGAGCCAGGCCTCTCCGCGATCGATCTCCGCGAACGCGTCGACCAAGGTCACCTTGCCATCCCGGATGGACTTGACCTCGGAGCCAGCCAGCACCAGCCCCGCCTCCACAGACTCGTCGATGTGGTACTCGTGGCGGGCCCGCCGGTTGCGTGCCAGCACCTTGACCTCATCAGCGGTTGAAGCGCCCGATTTCATCGCGGAGCAGAGGTGTTTAGCACGGATGAGATCGATGAGACGGCGCGGGCCAGGGCCACCACGCGAACCTCCTTGGCCCCCGCCTCGAGGAGGGCTTCCCCGCACGCATCCAGCGTGGCGCCGGTCGTCATCACATCGTCGACGATCACGAACCTGAGGCCGTGCACCCGCCTCGGGTCGGCCACCGCGAACGCCCCGGCGACCTGCGCGCGGCGAGCGCCCGGTCCCTGTCGGCCGAGCTCCGGCGTGTCTCGGACCCGCCGCAGCAGATCACGCTCGAGGCGCGGTCTGCCTGAGCCCCGCGGGACCGGGTGGGGCCGCGCGCGGAGCGCCCCGCAGGCGAGCGCGAGCGCCTGATTGAACCCGCGGCGGCGCAACTTGCGCGGGTGGAGCGGGACGGGGACCACCAGGTCCGCCAACGGGATGCTGGGCCGTTCGTGCCCCGCGCCTCCCCCCGCGGCGCCGGGCGATCCCCCGGGCGAGATCGCCTGCCACAGGGGAGCGGCCAGCAGCCGAGCCAGCCGTGGTGCCAGGTCGGGCCGATCGCCATGCTTCATCCGGACGAGCGCGCTCGCCAGGGAGGCGCCGTACTCGAACCCCGCAAAGGCACGCGAGAAGGTGAAGGTGCTGCTCAGACAGGCCGGACAGCCGTGGATCGCCCGGTGGCCACCACCAACCTCGGGACAGTCGGTGAGGGGCGAGGCGCAGCTGGCACAGGCGCGGCCGATGGGATTGAGGGCCTCGGCGCAGATCTCACAGAAGATCTGGCGTTCGCGCTCCAGCACCTCGTCACAGCCGGCACAGCGGGCCGGCCAGACCAGATGCAACACCTCCCCCGCCAGCACGCTGGCAATGCCACCGATGCCCATGCCGGCTTATCGATGGCGCCGGCAAACGGTTTCGCCCCCCGGCTGCTGGTGAGGGGCCTCTGACTTCCTCGGGCCTCGGACCGAGATCTCGTCGGGACGCTCATTCCGGCGGGCTATCCGGGTGGCAGGATCCCGCGGCGCACGTAGGTCGGTTTGTCGAGCTCGCTCTCCTCGACACCGAGCTCGTCGGCGCCCGCCATCCGGTGCATTCCTCCCGAGGTGCGCCCGCGCAGCGCGGGGTTGGCGGTCACCGCGGGTCGGATGATGGGCCGCTCGGGGGGCGGAGTCCACTCTCCGAACCCGGACGCCGCCGACGCCGCCAGACCGGCCGCCACCCCGGCGTTGGCCATCGACGAGGCGGAAGGACCACCGAATCCCGCGGCCGCGAACTCGTCCTCGAACCCATCGGCGAAGCCGACGTTCTCACCGGACTCGGCCGGGTCGGCGATCCCGTCGTTCGACATGTGCGAGAAGGCCTGCTCGCCCGGGTAAGCGTGGGGCTGCACGGCCACGGTCCGACCGCGGATCTCGCCGCGGATCTCGTTCGGCGCGCTCGCCGACACGTAGCGATTTCCCGCGCTGGCGGGATTCCAGGAGGCCGTGTTTCCGGTGTGACCGGGGACCCGCACCGCCCCGGCGGCACCGTAGCCGCTGGCGCCGCCACCGCCGGCGGGGCCCGAAGGGGGCGTGGTCGCGCCGAATCCCATGGCCGAGGCGGGAGCATGCGGAGCCGCGGCGGAGAAGCTGCTCGGCGCTGAAGCCGAAGCCGCCGGCGCCTGCCCGTGGGCGTGGTGCGGCTGGGCCATGAAGGCGCCCGGGCTCGAGCCCGGATGCATGCCGAGATTCGTTCCTGGGTTCATGCCCGGGTTCATCCCGGGATTCATGGGCAGGGCCATCTGGTCGCTCGTGATGCGGCGGCCGTGCGCGCCGTTCCGACCCGCGCCGGCCGCCGACGGCAAGGGCATGGGGTATTCCTGCTGCGATGGCTGGAAGCCCGTTGCGATCACGGTGATGCGGACCTCGTCGCCGGCGTGGGCGTCGATCACCGAGCCGAAGATGATGTTGGCGCCCGGGTCGGCGGCCTCCTCGATGAGGGTGGCGGCTTCGGTCACCTCGGACAAGGTCAGGTCCGGACCGCCCGTGATGTTGATGAGGATGCCCGTCGCGCCGTTGATCGAGACGTCCTCGAGCAGGGGCGAGCTGATGGCTTGCTGGGCGGCCTCGAGGGCACGCTTCTCGCCGGTCCCGCGACCAGTGCCCATGAGCGCGCGGCCCATGCCGGTCATGATGGTGCGCACGTCGGCGAAGTCGACGTTGATGAGACCGGGGACCATCACGAGGTCGCTGATGCCGCGCACCGCATTGAGCAGCACGTTGTCCACCATCCCGAAGGCATCCTTCAAGGTCATCTTGACCCCGGCCAGGGTGACCAGGCGATCGTTGGGGATGACGATCAGGGCATCGACGGCCTTGGCCAGCTCGGCGATGCCGGCGGTGGCCTTCTTCTTGCGCTGCGAGCCCTCGAACGCGAAGGGCTTGGTGACCACACCGACGGTGAGCGCGCCCATGTCGCGGGCGACCTGTGCGATGACGGGCGCGGCGCCGGTGCCGGTCCCGCCGCCCATCCCCGCGGTGACGAAGACCATGTCGGCGCCGGCCAGGGCCTCGGCGACGCGCGAGGCGTCCTCGAGGGCCGCGGCCTTGCCAATCTCCGGATTCGCCCCCGCCCCGAGCCCCTTGGTCAAGGTCTTGCCGAGGTGCACCTTGATGGCGGCCTGGTTGGCCTCGAGGACCTGGCAGTCGGTGTTGGCCACGATGAAATCGACGCCGCCGATTCCGCCCTCGATCATGGTGTTGATGGCGTTGCCACCTCCACCCCCCACCCCCACCACCTTGATGATGGGACCTTTTCGATTGTTCGTGTCGTCGTCGAACTCAAGCATGCCAAGATCGATCCCATGTCTTGAGCCGCGACGCTAATTTTTGACCGCTTTTTCGTGCGCCGACGCGAAAACCAGCGAACCGCGGGCCCACCCCGCGGAAAACCAGCGCCAAGACGTGCAATTTCTTGACGAGTGGCAAGGACCGGGATCGGGCAGAGGTTCGAGGCGAGTCCGAGCGTTCGAGTTCTCCCCGCTTCGCGGGGAGGGAGAGCCTTCTTGTCGAAGCGTCAGAGCGAGCGTCGCGAGCGGGTCTTTCAACGGGAGGCGCGGCTTCGCCGCGCCGGCCCACCGCAGCAAGATCCGAGGGGGGTACGTGGGGGGACGTCCGCGGCCCCCCGGCGAGCGCCGGAGGCGCGGCCCCCGCGCTAAAACACGTTGCTGAGGCTGCGGCGGAAGCGGGTGAAGAGACCGCCGCGCTTGGCGTTCTCGCTCACGTGTGCACCCGCCATGCGCGAGAGGCCATAGTGGACCAGCCCCACCGCCGTCGAGAAGGTCGGCGACCGCACCACCTCGGCGAGGCCCCCCACGCCCTTCGGCATTCCACGCCGCACCGGGAGGCCGAGGATCTCCTCGGCGAGCTCGGTCATGCCGGGCATCTGGGTCGCCCCGCCCGTGATGACGGCGCCCGAGGCCAGCAGGTCCTCGCACCCGAGGCGCTGCAGGTCGGCCTTGACGAAGGAGAAGATCTCCTCGATGCGGGGCTGGATGATGTCCCGGCACAGGGCGTGGCGCGAGAGCACCCGCGGCGAGCGACCGCCCACCGATGCGACCTCGAGGGTCTCGTCCTCGGGCACCATCGAGGCCAGCGCGCACCCGGCGCGGATCTTGATCTTCTCGGCCTCGTGGGGCGGTGTTCGCAGACCGAACGCGATGTCGCTGGTGAGCTGGTGCCCGCCGATCGGGATGACGCTGGTGTGGGCCACCGCGCCCTCCATGAACACCGCGATGTCAGTGGTGCCCCCGCCGATGTCGACCAGGGCCACCCCGAGCCCCTTCTCGTCCTCCTCGAGCACCGCCTCGCCCGAGGCGAGTGGCTCGAGCACGATGTCGAGCACCTCGAGATCGCAGCGCGTGCAGCACTTGATGATGTTCTGGGCGGCGGCGGCGGCGGCGGTCACGATGTGGACCCGCGCCTCGAGGCGCACTCCGCACATGCCCATGGGCTCGCGGACGCCATCCTGACCGTCGATCTTGTACTCCTGGGGCAAGACGTGGACGATGTGCCGGTCGACCGGCAGCGCGATGGCCCGTGCCAGCTCCAGCACCTTGGCCACGTCGGGCGATCGCACCTCCCGATCCTTGACCGCGACCGTCCCGGTGGAGTTGACGCCCTTGATGTGGCCTCCCGCGATGCCCACGTAGACCTGCGAGATCTCGCAGCCCGACATGCTCTCGGCCTCGAGGATGGCCTGCTTGATCGATGCCACGGTGGAATCGATGTTCACGATCACGCCCTTCTTCAGGCCACGTGACGGATGGGTGCCGATTCCGATGATGTCGAGACCGTCCGGCCGAAGCTCGCCGACGACCGCGGCGATTTTCGTGGTCCCGATGTCCAGTCCAACGATGATGTCCGAAGATTTTCGCGGCATTGAGCTCTTGGTGTCGAGCGCCCTGTGAAATTCCAGCACCGACGGTGCAGGAAGACTCCCCTTGGCAGCAATAACCGCGATTCGCACGCCCGTCGATTTTTTTACCGCTTTTCGCTCGAAGAGGGTCGCGGGACGACGTGTGTGGCCTGTCGGGGGACGAGGACGAGGACGGGTTCGGAATCGAGGAGACGTCAGGCCCGGGGTTCCCCGAGGTGCTCGAGGAGGAAGTCACGGAAGGCGATGAGCTTCCTTGGGACCTGGGGGGTCTTCGGGTACATGAGCACCATCCGTCCATCCTTCCAGCTCTCGCGGGGAAGCACCCGCACGAGGTGGCCCGAGACCAGGTCGGCGGCAGCCAGGAAGGCCGGCAGGCGGGCCATTCCCGCCCCGGCGCGGATGGCGTTGCGCACGAACTGAAAGTCGTCGGCCCTGGCCACGATGCGGCCAGGGGGGATGGGCAGACGACTCGACCGGCCCCCGCGAAACACCACCCAGTCGTGGGCGGCGGTCTCCTCCAGGCTCCGCGGGGTTCCCCGGCGGGCGAGGTAGGCCGGGCTCGCGAAGATCCCGAAGTCGGCGGTGGTCAGGCGCCGCATGATCATCCCGGAGTCGGCGGGGGCATCCACCACCGCTCGAATGGCGAGGTCGAAACCTTCGGCCACCAGGTCGACCGCGCGGTTGGTCAGGCAGACGTCGAGGATCACCCGCGGATAGCGCTTGGCGAACGGCGGGATCAGCCCGGCCAGAAGCTCGGCGCCGAAGTCGTTGGGAGCGGTGATGCGCAGCTCGCCCGCGGGGAAGGGATCGCGCTCGGGAAGGCTGCCAAATACCTCCTCGAGGGCGCGCAGGACCGGGGCCGCTCCCGCGAAGAGGGCGGCGCCGGCGCTGCTCAGGGAGACCCGACGGGTGGTTCGGTGAAGCAGGCGAACGCCCACCTCGCGCTCGAGGCGATCGATGCGGCGAGAGAGGGACGACTTGGGGACGCCGAGGCGCGCAGCGGCGACCGAGAAATTTCCGGACTCCGCGACCGCCAGGAACCAGCTGAGTCGGTCCAGGCTGATTGTCTCATTCATGGAACGGTATGTTGCCAAAGTTGGGCCTATACGCCCAGCCGGCTTGGCGCATCTTATGGGCCCAAAGGAGTTACCGACCATGACGATGATGACCAGCCTCCTCAAGACGTCTCTCTTGTCCGCGACCCTGCTCTCCGCGACCGTGGGTGGAATCGCCCACGCGGGCGAGTGGGACGTCGATCCCACCCACAGCTCGGCCACCTTCTCGGTCAAGCACATGATGGTGTCGACCGTTCGGGGTGAGTTCGAGAAGATCACCGGCACGGTGAACCTCGACGACGCCGCGCCGGCCAAGTCGACGGTCGAGGTGGTCATCGACGCCACCACCATCAACACCCGCAACGCCCAGCGCGACGCCCACCTGAAGTCGCCCGACTTCTTCGATGCGGCCAAGTTCCCGACGCTGACGTTCAAGTCGACCAAGATCGAGAAGGCCGGCAAGGGCAAGTACAAGGTGACGGGTGATCTGACCATGCACGGCGTGACCAAGCCGCTCACCCTGGAAGTGGAGGGCCCGACCGCCGCGGTCAAGGACATGATGGGCCGGCAGGTCCGGGGCGTGTCCGCCAAGGGCAAGCTCAGCCGCAAGGAATGGGGCCTGACCTGGAACAAGGCCCTCGAGGCCGGCTCGGTGGTGGTGGGAGACGAGGTTCAGGTCCAGCTCGACGCCGAGCTCGTGGCCAAGGCCGCCGCTCCGGCCGCGGCCGCGCCTCCCGCCGCCGCGCCCGCCGCGGCCACCAAGCCTGCCGCCGCCCCGGCCGCCGCCGCGCCGAAGCCCGCGAAGTAACGGCGCTTCGCCGGATTGAAGCGGGTCCCCTCTCCCCGCTTCGCGGGGCGAGGGGATGAGAAGAAATGGGAGGCCGAGGCCCCGCTGGGCTCCTCACTCGTCTCAGGCGGGGAGCTGGGCGAGGATGGTCTCGGCGTTGCTCACCTCGAACTTGCCGGGCTGCTCGACGTTCACCTGCTCGACGATGCCGTCCTTCACGAGCAGCGAGAAGCGGCGCGCGCGCAGCCCCATTCCGGACTTGGTGAGATCGGCGTCGAGGCCGAGCTTCTTGACGAGCTCGCCGTTGCCGTCGCCGAGCATGCGGATCTTGCCGATCGCGTGCTGCTCGCGGCCCCAGGCCGCCATGACGTAGGCGTCGTTCACGGACACGCACCACACCTCGTCCACGCCCCTCGCCCGCAGCGCCTCGAGGTTGGCGAGGTACCCGGGGACGTGCTTGGCGGAGCAGGTGGGGGTGTAGGCCCCTGGTAGACCGAAGATCACCACCCGCTTGCCTGCCACCGCGCGGCCGACCTGGACGGGCTGCGGAGACAGCGGACAGGCCTCGCCGAACTCCGTGGTCTCCATCAGGGTCGCGTCGGGTATCGCATCGCCGGCTTTGATCATGGCCCTATCCTGGAGTTCGCGACCCTGACCTGCAAGCACCAAGCGCCGCCGGCAGCGGCCCCCGTCAGCGGACGGGAGCGGCGAACCGGATCGGAACCCGGTCGATGGCCGGGCCGTCGAGGTGGACGACGCGCAGGGCGGCGAGGGCGCCCGGCGGGCCCGCCGCGAGATCCGCCAGGATCGCATCCAGGCGCGCGAGCTTCTCGGGGAAGCCATCGCGTCCGAGGCGAATCTGTCCACCCCCGTCGTAGAGCACCAGCGTGTAGCCGCTGTGGGCATCGAGGTGAATCTCGGACAGGGCGGGCCGAACGTGTCCCGCGCTCTGGCCCGCGCTCCTCGAGGCCCGGGCCGGGTCCAGACCGTCCGGCTGCAAATCCGGGTGCAAATCCGGGTGCAAATCTGGGTGCAAGTCTGGGTGCAAGTCTGGGTGAGCGTACGCCGACAGCAGCTCGAGGGCCTCGCGCAGCGCGGCCCGGCTGGCTTGCGGGAACTCGGCGTATGCTGCCCGCGAGATGCCGGTCAGGACCACGAGACCTTCGCTCTCCTCGAGCGTCGCACGCTTGAAGGGGCGCCCTGTCTGGTCGACGAGATAGAGCCCCCCGATGACCGCGAGGGCGCCCGCCTGGCGCTCGGTCACCTCGATGACCACGGTGGCGGGCAACTCGCGGCGGACCAGGGCGCCCGCGACCCAGGGGTGGGCGGCGATGCGGGCGGCGACCGCATCGGTGTCGATGGCGAGCAGGCGGCCCCCGAGCGCGATCTCGGCCCGCCGGAGGATCTCCTCGCGTGGGACGTGACGGCTCGTCGGTGAGACGCGGATCGCGCGCACGGCGAAGCGGGGCGAAGCGACCACGTGCGCGATCCCCAGACGACCGAGGTAGATGGCGCCCACCAGCGCCCCCACCGCCGCGACCGTGCGACATAGAAGCCACAGCCAGCGCCCAACGGTCCTGCCCGCGTCGAGGAGCCAGGCGGTGCAGGCGGTGATCCTGCGCCGGTGGGATCCGAGGCGCCGGTTGGCGCGTCGCCAGAGCAGCAGCCCCCGCGGGGTCCGCGGGACCTTGACCCGGACGGGCTCGGTGATGGGCTCTCGGGGCGCATAGTGGGCCTCGGCCCGCGCCGCAGGGGGGTGGTGAAGCACGGCCGATCGGGCGGCGACGCGGCGGGGCGCCACCGGGACCGCGGTCGCCCCCAGCCGGCCGCCCGCGCGCTCGCTCGGCGGGTGCTCCCGGCCGGGTCTCATGGCCCCTGCCGCTTTCGCGCGGGGGAGGGGGAGCGAGACTCCGACGCCGACCGTGCCGCCGTCTCCATCGCCGTCTCCGTCGCCTCCTCCTCCTCCGAGGCTGGTCTGGCCTCCGCGGGCGCCGCGCCCGCCGCGCGCTGCTGGAGCGCCGCCAGCACCTCCCCGGCCGCGTGCGTGATGTCGCCCGCGCCGAGCAGCAGCACCAGATCGCCCGGCCGCGCGCCGTCGGCGAGCGCCGCCGCGAGCTCCGGACGCCGCACGTGGTGGACGTCGATGCCGGCCTCGAAGGTCGTGAGCAGCGCCGCCGCGGTGATGCCTTCGATGGGAGGCTCTCCGGCCCCGTAGATGTCGGTCAAGACGACCACGTCCGCCTCCCGCAGCGACGGCGCGAAATCCGGGAAGAGATCCCGCGTGCGGGAGTAGCGATGGGGCTGGAAGGCCACCAGCACGCGGCGCCCGAACAGGCGCGCGGCCGCCAGGGTGGCGGCGATCTCCGTCGGGTGGTGACCATAGTCATCGATCACCAGGATGCCATCGGCCTCGCCGCGAATCGAAAAACGTCGATCGACGCCCTGGAAGTCGCCGAGCGCCGCGCAGCAGTCCGCGAACGGGACCCCCAGAAAGTCGCTGACGCACAGGGCCCCGAGCGCGTTTTCCACGTAATGGATCCCGGGCATCCGGACGTGGACCCGTCCGCGGTCCACGCCCCGCACCGCCACCCGGAAGATGGTCCCTTCGGGTCCGGCCGTGAGGATCTCGCCCCGGTAATCTCCGCCGCGCAGCCCATAGGTCACGTGTCGCTTCAGCAGGTCGGGGGCGAGGCCGGCGGCGATGGGGCTGTCGGCGCCGAGCACCACGAGCCCGTAGAACGGGACCTGGTTGGCGAAGTCCAGGAAGGCCGCGCGCAGCGCATCCATGGTCCCGTAGTGATCCATGTGCTCGCGATCGATGTTGGTGATGAGCGCGATCATCGGGAACAGGTGACGAAACGAGCCGTCCGACTCGTCGGCCTCGGCGACCAGGAGCTCGCCCTGGCCGAGCCTGGCGTTGGAGCCGAACACCTGGGCCTTGCCGCCGATGATGGCCGTGGGATCGAGCCCGGCCAGCGCCAGGATCGAGGCGATCATGGTGGTGGTGGTGGTCTTGCCGTGCGAGCCCGCCACGGCGATTCCGTCCTTCACCCGCATGAGCTCGCCCAGCATCTCGGCGCGCGGGATGACCGGGACGTCGCGCGCGCGCGCGGAGACCACCTCGGGGTTGTCGGCGCGCACCGCGCTCGACACCACCACCACGTCGGCCTGGGCGGTGTTGGCGGCAGCGTGCCCGATGTGCACGGTCACCCCGAGCTGCTCGAGCCGGCGGGTGACGTCGCTCGGCTTCAGGTCCGAGCCCGAGACCGCGTAGCCGAGGTTGACGAGGACCTCGGCCAGGCCCGACATGCCGATTCCGCCCACGCCCACGAAGTGGATGGCCACGTTGCGCTTCCGCCACATCAGCGGGCCTGCCCCCTCTCCTCGGCGGATGTCGAGGCGTGCGCCGACGTCGGCGCTGGCGTCGGTGCCGGCGCCCCGTGCACCAGGCGGGCGAGATCATCGACGATGGCCGACGCCGCGTGGGGCCGGCCGAGCGCCCGCATGGCCGCTGCCATCCTGCTCAGGCGTGGCGGGTCGTCGAGGAGCTCGCGCACCACGGTCGCCAGGCGCTCGGCCGTGAGACGGGGTTGTGCGAGCACGACGGCGGCCCCCGCCTCGGCGAGCTCGGCGGCGTTGAAGGACTGGTGGTCGTCGGCGGCGGTCGGCAAGGGGATCAGGATCGCCGGTCGCCCGATGATCGCCAGCTCGGCCAGCGTCAACGCCCCGGCCCGGGCGATGACCAGGCGGGTGGCGCGCAAGGCCGATGGGACATCCTCGATGAACGGACGCACCTCGATCCGCGGCGCCGGTGGCTCGAGGGCCGCGTAGAGGGCCCGCACGCGTGCGTCGTCCTTGGCGCCGGCCTGATGCAAGATCGAGGGGATCGAGGGGATCGCGCCGGTCTCGCTGGTCATGCCGGTCTCGCCGACCTTGGCGGTCTCGCGCCAGTGGGCCACGGCCCCCACCACGAGATCGTTGATGGCCCGGGCGCCCTGGCTGCCGCCGAGAACCAGCAGATCTCGCTCGCCCCGCCGCGCGTCCTCGGCCACCGCCGTGGCGCCCTGGCCGCCCGTGACAGCGTCCTCGACCGCGTCGACGAACTGACGACGGACGGGGTTGCCGACCAGCAACAGCTTGGCGGGAGGGAAGAAGCGCCGCGCGTGCTCGAAGGCGATGTACACGCGCCGCACCACCCGCCCGAGGACCCGGTTGGTGAACCCCGGGTAGCTGTTCTGCTCGAGGATGGCCGTCGGGTACCCGAGCAGGGCGGCTCCGAGGACCACCGGCCCCGAGACGTATCCCCCGACCCCGACGACCACGTCGGGGCGGAACCGGCGCAAGACGCCCGCGGTCTGCCAGAAGGCCCGCGGCAGCCGGACCAGCCCGCGCGCCAGCGCCGCGGCGCCCACGCGGTTGAGCCCGCTCACGTCGAGCAGCTCGAGCCGGAAGCCGGCGGCCGGGACCCGGGTGGCCTCGAGCCCGCGCGCGGTCCCCACGAAGAGCACCTCCCCGCCCGGCCGGGTCGCGACCTCCTCGGCGATCGCGATCCCGGGGAAGACGTGTCCCCCCGTGCCTCCGCCGGCAATGAGCAGTCGCAGCCGCATCTCCTCAGGCCTCCGGTCCAGGCTCGACCGCGGGGGGCGAGTCGGATCCGGCGATGGTCTCGGGTCCGGCCGGCCGCTGTCGGCGCGGCGGTGGGCCCACCTCGACGACGATCCGGGGACCTTGAGTCACCCGGCGGTTGTTGCCCCGGTGTGTCCGGGCGTTGAGGTCCCACCAGCGGTGGTCGCGCGGCTCCGGGTGGCGGGCGGAGATGTTGCCGAGCACCCCGGCCATGAACAGGCTGACGATGAGCGACGAGCCACCGTAGCTGATGAACGGCAACGGCAGCCCCTTGGTCGGCAGCGATCCCAGCACCACCCCGATGTTCACCAGCGCCTGCAGCCCGAACATGGCGGAGATCCCGAAGGCGAGGTACGTCCCGAACGGATCGCGGGCCCGCCAGGCCGTGCGCAGCCCGCGCCACAGCAAGAGCGCGAAGGCGGTGATCACGAACAGGATGCCGACGAGCCCCAGCTCCTCGCCGACGATCGACAGGATGAAGTCGGTGTGGGCCTCGGGCAGGAAGAACAGCTTCTGCCGCCCGTCGCCGAGCCCCAGGCCCGAGACCCCGCCCGAGCCGACGCTGATCAGCGATTCGGTGATCTGGTAGCCGACGTCGCGCCGGAAGGCCCAGGGATCGAGGAAGGCCAGCATGCGCCGCATCCGGAACGGGGTCGAGACGATGAAGGCCCACCCCGCCGGGGCGGCCACCAGGAGCGCGAGGATCAGATAGTTCGTGCGGGTCCCCGCCACGAACAGCAGCCCGAGCGCCACGCACCCGAAGATCACGGCGGTCCCGAGATCGGGCTGCTTGAGCAACAGGCCCATCATCACCCCGGTCACCACCAGCGGGGGCAGGAAGCCCACCGAGAAGCTGCGCACCTGCTCGGCCTTGCGGGCGAGCAACGTGGCGAGGTAGATGCACAGCGCGAACTTGGCCAGCTCGCCCGGCTGGAACGAGAGCGGTCCGAGTCGGAACCAGCGGATCGCGCCGCCCGCGCGCGAACCGACCTTCAAGACCGCCGCCAGCATGGCCAGGCTCGCGAAGAGCAGGGGATAGGCCACCCTGCGGTACACGCCGTAGTCGATGCGCAGGGCCAGGGTGAAGGCCATGAGCCCGAGCAAGGCGTACACCAGCTCCCGCTTGAGAAAGTAGAAGGGATCGCCGTAGCGCCTGGCCGCGAAGACCGCACCCGCCGAGAAGACCATCACGACGCCGAAGGCCGCCAGCGTCAGGACCGTGCCGCAGAGGATCCGGTCGACGCCGATCTGGCTCGGGCGGATCAGGCCCGGATCGTCGACCCCGGCGCGCCGGCCGTCGGTCGTCCCGGGACCGAGCCAGGCACGGGACCCCTCGCGCAGCCACCCCCAGGCCCCCCACCAGGCCCGGCCGATGGCTTCAGGCACCCCCCCCGTCCGCAGCGCGAGAGGCCGGCCCTGGCCGGTGCTGCGGCCCACGGGGGTCATTGCATGGCCTCGTCGCCGACGATGGTCCGCACCGCCGCGCGAAAGACCTCGGCACGGTGGGCGTAGTCGCGGAACATGTCGAAGCTGGAGCACGCCGGCGACAGGACCACCGCGTCCCCGCGGAGCGCCATCCCGGCCGCCTTCTCCACCGCCTCCTCCATGGTGCCGGCGCGCTGGATGTGCTCGGGCGGCACCGCCGTGCCGAGGGCGTCGGCCATGCGCTGCGCCGCCTCGCCGATCAGCACCACCCCCCGGCCCACCCGGCTGAACACCTCGACGAGCGGTCCGTAGTCGCCGCCCTTGTCGCGGCCTCCGGCGATGAGCACCACCGGACGCGGGAAGCCCGAGAGGGCGGCGGTCACCGCCCCCACGTTGGTGCCCTTGGAGTCGTCGTAGAACTCGACGCCGCGGGCCTCGGCCACCAGCTCCATGCGGTGGGCGAGGGCGCGGAACTCGAGCAGGGAGCGGCGCGCCTCCGAGGGCGTGGCCCCGGCCAGCCGCCCCGCCAGCAGCGCCGCCAGGGCGTTCTCGTGGTTGTGCCGGCCCACCAGCGACGGATTCTGGCTGGTGTACCGCTCGAGCTCGCCGCCCGGGAGGCGGATGCAGAGCGTGTCCCCTTCGAGCCAGCCGCCCTGCTCGAGCTTCTGGGTGGTCGACAGGAAGATGCGGCGGGCGGCGATGTGGTCCGAGACCCGGATGGCCAGCGCATCGTCGGCGTTCACCACCGCGAAGTCCGAGGCGGTCTGGGTGGAGAAGATGCGGCCCTTGGAGCGCGCGTAGGCCTCGAGATCCCGGTAGCGGTCCAGGTGGTCGGGCGTGATGTTGAGGAGCACCGCGACCCGCGGGTGAAACCGTTCGATGGTGTCGAGCTGAAAGCTGCTGGCCTCCACCACCAGGATTCCCCCCAGGGTCGCCGCACGGGTCCCGACCGCCTCGCTGAGCGGCTCGCCGAGGTTGCCGCCGATGAAGGTGGGAAAGCCGCTGGCGCGGACGATCGCGCCGCACAGGGTGGTGGTGGTGGACTTGCCGTTGGTCCCGGTGATCGCGACGATCTGGCCTTCGATGAACCACGAGGCCAGCTCCATCTCGCCGACGATCTGCACCCCGGCGACCCGCGCCGCGCCGAGCTCGGGTAGCTCGGGGACACCGGGCGACAGGACGATGAGATCGGCGCGCAGGAAGGACGCCTCGACGTGACCCCCGAGCTCGGTCTCGACCCCGGCCGGGAGCTTGGCCAGGGTCGCCGAGAGCTGGGCGCGGTCGCGCTTGTCGGAGACCACCACGTGGGCGCCGCGCTCCGCGCACACGCGCGCGCTCGCCAGGCCCGAGCGGCCGAGCCCGACGATGAGGACGTGTTTGCCGGCGAGATCGGTCACGGGGCAGCTCTCTTTCTAGCGGACCTTCAACGTGACCACGAGACCGAGAATGGCGCAAGCGAACGATACGATCCAAAAGCGCACCACGATCCGCGACTCGGGCCACCCGAGCTTCTCGAAGTGGTGGTGGATGGGGGCCATCAGGAACACCCGCTTCTTGGTGCGCTTGTAGTAGGCGACCTGGATGATGTCGCTCACCGCCTCGAGCAGGAAGACGCCGCCGATGATGGGCAGCGAGAGCTCGGTCTTGGTCGCCAGCGCCACGAAGCCGAGCGCGCCCCCGAGGGCCAGCGCCCCGACGTCACCCATGAAGACCTGGGCCGGGTGGGTGTTGAACCACAGGAAGCCGATGCCCGCGCCCCCCATGGCCCCGCAGAAGATCGCGAGCTCACCCGCCCCGCGCACCGGCGCCATCCCCAGGTACTCGGCGATGTTGAACCCCCGCAAGGTGGTGCCGGCGACGTAGGCCAGAAGGAGGAAGGTGAACGAGCAGATGATCACCGGCCCGATGGCCAGGCCGTCGAGGCCGTCGGTCAGGTTGACCGCGTTCGATTCCGCCAGGAGGACGAAGATCCCGAAGGCGACGTAGAGGGCGAACGGCAGGGTGACGGGGAAGCGATCGAAGTTGAGCAGCGGCGGGGCGAGCCGCAGGCGCACCTCCGCGGGCAGGGCGTCTCCCCAGAACAGGCACAGCACGGCGATCCCGCCGATCACGAACTGTCCCAGCAGCTTGAGGCGACCGGCCAGCCCCTTCTTGTTCTTGCGCGAGATCTTGAGGTAGTCGTCGAGGAACCCGACCGCCCCGAACCCCACGGTGACGAGCAGGGCCAGCCAGATCAAGGTGCTGCGCAGGTCGCACCACAGGAGGGTGGCGGCGACCAGGGCCATGATGATGAGCGCGCCGCCCATGGTGGGGGTGCCGCGCTTGGAGGAGTGGCTGGCCGGGCCGTCGTCGCGGATCACCTCGCCGAGCTGGAGCGCGCGGGCCCGGCGGATGAACCAGGGGGCCACGAAGAACATGATGAGGAGGGAGGTCAGGGTGGCGAGCCCCAGGCGCGTGGAGACGTAACGGAACAGGTTGGCTCCGGGGATGACGTCGCGGAAGTGGTGGAACAGGTGAAAGAGCATCTGGTGTGTGCCCCCCTTGGATCAGAGCGGGTTGGGAGTTTCGTGACGAAACGGAGGTGTTCGAAGGTTGCCGCCGAGCGGGTCACCACCTCGGTTCAAACATCTGCCTCTCCTTCCGGCTTCGTGTTCGGCTCGGCGCCCAGCTTCGCGCGCAGCGCCTCCACCGCCCGCTCGAGCCGCGCGCCGCGCGAGGCCTTCACCAGGATGACGTCGCCAGGCAGGGTCCACCCCGCCACCGTCTCCGCGACGGCCGCGGGATCCCGTCCCGCGACGATGCGCGCAGGATCGAGGCCCGCCTCCTCGGCCCCGGCCGCGATGTGGCGCGCCAGCTCCCCCACCACCCCGAGGCCGGTCACCTCGGGCCCGACCTCGCGTCCGAGCGCCCGGTGCAGCTCCTCCGAATCGGGCCCGAGCTCGAGCATGTCGCCGAGCACGGCATACGCCCGGTGGCGGTCCCCGGCGGTGGCGACCAGCATGGCCAGCCCGGCGCGCATGGAGCCCGGGTTGGCGTTGTAACAATCGTCGAGCACGGTGCGTCCACCCGCCGCGATCGCGTGCGATCGGTGCGGAGGCAACACGACCGCCGAGAGGCCCTCGGCCGCCCGCCATGGCGAGACGCCGAGCGCGCTCGCCACTGCCAGGGCCGCGGCCCCGTTGCGGGCGTTGTGAATCCCGACGAGCGGCAGGCGCGCGGTCACGGTCTCCCGCTTGACCCGATAGGTGACCTGCTGGCCCCCCACCCCATCCGACGCCGTGTCGACGATCTCGACGTCCAGGTCGGCGTCGAGCTCGACGTGCACGTCGAGGCCCGCACGCTCCGTCGCCGCCGGCCGGCGGCTCTCGCCGCCCTGGAACCGCAGCTTGCGCGCCTCCGGCAGGTGCGCGGCCTCGGCCTCGATGAGCCGATCTCCACCGGGAAAGACCGCGATCGCGCTCGGTCCGAGCCCGGCGAAGAGCTCGCCCATGGCCCGCGCCACCTCCTCCAGCGAGCCGAGGAGCTCGAGGTGCGCCGCGCCCACGTTGGTGATGACGCCAACGTCCGGCCGCGCGATCTCGGTGAGCGCGGCGATCTGCCCTCGCCCGCGCATCGCCAGCTCGAGCACCCAGTAGCCCTCATCCCCCACAGCCTCCAGGATGGTGATGGGCAGCCCGACCTCGGTGTTGAGGCTGCCGGCGGTGCGCAGGACCGGACCGACCGTACCGAGCGCCGCCGCGCACAGCTCCTTGGTGGTGGTCTTGCCGTTCGAACCGGTGATCGCCACGACCGCCCCGGTGAACGCCGCGCGGGCCGCCCGGGCCAGCGCGGCCAGCGCCTGCAGCGGATCCGCCACCGCCACCACTGGAATCGTGGGCGCCCCGGGCAGACCGCGCGCCGCCGCCACCACCAGGGCGGCTGCGCCCCGGGACTCGGCCTCGGCACAGAAGTCGAATCCGTCGACGCGGGCTCCGGGCAGCGCGAAGAAGAGCCGGCCGGGACGCACCCCGCGGCTGTCGTAGGCGGCCCCCCGGAATGCCACGGCTTCGTCGCCTGGATGCGGATTGAGGATCTGGCCCTGCATCGCGCCGACCGCGAACCCGAGGGGCCGCGACGCCGGCCGGCGCGCGTCGGTTTCGGCAGGGGGAGCGGCGGAGGGCGGTGGGGTCACCATGGCTCGCCTTTACCTTTATCTTCACCTTCATCTTCGTCTTCACCTTCGGGGCGGGGGGCGTCCGCCGCGCGGCTGGCGTCGGCGAAGGCCAGCCGCATCTCCTCGAGATCGTCGAAGTGCAGGCGCACCTTGCCCACGATCTGGTAGTTCTCGTGTCCCTTGCCGGCGACGAGCAAGACGTCGCCCGGCCGCGTGGCCGCCACCGCCAGGCGGATGGCGGCCCGACGATCCGCCTCGACGCAGAAGCCCCGCACCGCCTCGGCCAGTCGGCCGGGGGCGACGGCCGGCCCGGCCACGTCGGCTCCCCCGGCCACGATCTCGTCGATGATGGCCCGCGGATCTTCGCTGCGTGGGTTGTCCGAGGTCACGATCGCCAGATCGCTGCCCTCCACCGCCGCCCGACCCATGATGGGCCGCTTGCGGCGATCCCGATCGCCGCCGCAGCCGAAGACGGTGATGAGCCGCCCCCCCGGTTCCACCAGCGGCCGCAGCGTGGCCGTCGCGCGCTCGAGCGCGTCCGGGGTGTGCGCGTAGTCCACCACCGCCAGCACGCCGCGCGCATTGTCCACCCGCTGCAGGCGCCCAGGGACCCCCGCCAGGGCGGCCACGCCCCGCGCGATCGCATCCGCGGAGGCTCCGCGGGCGATGGCCATCCCCACGGCGAGCACGATGTTGGCCAGGTTGAAGTCTCCGACCAGGCTCGAATCGAGCGCGATCGGCCCGAGCGGCGTGGCGAGGCGCGCCCGGAGGCCGCTGGCGCTCAGGGTCGCGGACTCCACCACCACGTCGGCGCCACTGCCCGGGCCCGACGCCACCCGGAAGGCCACCCCGAGCCGCGCCTGGCCCGCGCGCAGGCGCTGCCGCATCGCCCGTCCCTCCGGGAGATCCACCGGAAGCACGGCCACCCCCGCGACCGGGTCGAGCAGCCGCTCGAAGAGCAGGGCCTTGGCGTCGAAGTACTGGTCCATGCTGCCGTGGTAGTCGAGGTGGTCCTGGGTCAGGTTGGTGAGGGCCGCGACCTGGAACCGGCACCCATCGAGGCGTCGCTGGACCAGCGCGTGGGACGAGGCTTCGAGCACCACGTCGCTGGCGCCGGCGGCCCGCATGTCCGCGAACAGGTGGTGCAGCGCCAGCGAGCCCGGCGTGGTCAAGGGGGCGTCGTAGGACAGCGCACCCGTGCCACCCACGGCATCCACGTTTGGGCCTGCCGCCACGCGATAGGCCACCGTCCCGATCACGCCGGCCCGGATGCCCGCGGCCGCCAGCATCGCCTCGACCAGGTACGTGGTGGTGGTCTTCCCGTTGGTTCCGGTCACGGCCGACAGGATCAGCTCGGCGCCCGAGCTCCAGCGTCGGGCCGCGATCTTGGCGAGCGCCAGGCGGGCGTCGGCGACCGTGACCGTGGTGATGGCGGCCGGACCGGCCGTCGCTGCATCGTCGGCCCCCTCGCAGAGCACCGCGCGCGCACCTCGCGCGATGGCGTCGGCGATGAACCTGCGCCCGTCGGCGGCGTTCCCCGGCAGGGCCACGAACAGATCTCCCGGTCGGACCTGGCGCGAGTCATCCCGCACCTCGTGGATCTCCACGTCGGGGCTCCCCTGCACCCGGGCGTCGCCCAGATCCGCCGTGAGCTCCGCGAGCCTCATGGGAATCGATCCCGCCGCCGGCCCGGGCATCTGATGGCTCACGGCGCCACCCCCACCCCGAAGGCCACCCGGCAGGTCGCCCCCATGGGGGCGGGGCCGGGCTCGGGCGTCTGCGCCACCGCGACACCGGTGATCGTTTGCGGATCGTCGAACATCAACGCCACGCCATGGTCGCGCGCGGCCCGCAGCACCGCCGCCACGGTCAGCCCGCGAAAGTCGGGCACCGTCACCTCGCCGCGCGTGAGCCGGACCGGGGCAGAGTCGGTCTCCCGACCGGTGCCGCTGCCGCTGCCGTCGGCACCGCCCTGGTCGTCGTCCTCGGCACCTCCCTGACCGTCGTCCGCGCGAAGCTCGGACGCGCTCCCGGGGTCGGCGCCATTGCCGACGCCATCGCCGACGCGATTGCCGTTCTCCGGAGGCAACTCGGTCGATCCGTCGACCTCGGCCACCTCGCCCGGGTCGACGGTCGACACGTCTGAGCCCGGGCGCTCGTCGGCCTCCGACGCGTGCCCGTCCGCTGCCGCCGCCGGCCCGCCGCTCGCCGCCCGTTCCTCGGGCGCGCGCGCGAGCACCTCGCGGGTCGGGGCCACGTGCAAGTACCGCAGGGCCTGCTCGGCGATCTCCTTGAAGATCGGAGCGGCGATCGCGCCGCCGAGGTGTCCGCCCTGCGGCTCGTCCACCATCACCACCAGCGCGATGCGCGGATTCTCGGCGGGCGCGAATCCGATGAACGACGACACCCACTTGCTCGCGTCGTAGTGGCCGCCCGACACCTTCTGCGCCGTGCCGGTCTTGCCCGCCACCGAGTAGCCATCGATGGCGGCCGCGCGCGCGGTTCCGCCCACCTCGGTCACGCCTTCCATGATGCCCGTCATCGCCCGCGCCGCCTTCTCCGAGATCAGCCGGAGGCCAGGGTCCGGCGCCTCGGCCTCGCTGCTCCCGTCGGGGTGCACCACCCGCGCCACGATGCGCGGTCGATGGTAGACGCCGCCGTTGGCGATGGCGGACATGCCCGCCGCGATCTGCAGCGGGGTGGCGGTCAGGCCCTGCCCGAAGGACACGTTGGCGAACCCGATGTCCCCCCAGCGCTCGATCGGTCTCACCATCCCGGCGCGCTCGCCCGGCAGCCCCACCCGCGTGGGGTGCCCGAAGCCGAAACGATCGAGCGCGCCCGCGAGCCGCTCCTTGCCGAGGCGGCGCGCGATCTTGGTGGCGCCGATGTTGCTCGAGAACTTGAAGACCTCGGCCACGCTCAAGGTGCCGTGCGGATGGGTATCGTGGACCGTGTACTTGCCGACCATCATCCTCCCCATCTGGCAATCGAAGACGTCCGTGGGCGTCACCACCCCGGCGTCGAGGGCCGCCGCGATGCTGAAGGTCTTCATGGTCGAGCCCGGCTCGAACACATCGGTGATCGCGCGGTTGCGCGCCCCGCTCTCCCCCGAGCCGCCCGGTTCGTTCGGATTGTACGACGGGACCGAGGCCATGGTCAGGACCTCGCCGGTGCGCGGATCGAGGAGCACCGCGATCACCGCCCTGGCATGGTGGCGCTCCTGGGCCTCGGCGATGGCCCGCTCGGTGATGAAGGTGAGGTAGCGATCGATGGTCAGGATCACGTCGCTGCCCACCCCGTTGCCGGCCCCGCCCACGCCGTCCATGAACAGCTCGCGCCCGAGCGCGTCCCGCTCGCCCTGCACCGAGGAGATCTGCCCGCGCAGGGTCTTGTCCATCGACAGCTCGACGCCGTCGAGCCCTCGCCCGTCGGTGCCCGCGTGCCCCATGACGGTCGCGGCCAGCATCCGGTTCGGGTAGAACCGCCGCGGCTCACGCACGAAGGCCACGCCGGGCAGCCCGAGGGCCTTCACGGCGTCGACCTCGTCGGGGGCGGCCTTGCGCTTGACCCACGCGAAGTAGCGGCGCGGGCCCAGCCGTGCCGCGAGCTCCTTGCGATCGATGTGCAGGATCCTGGCCAGGCGATCGGCCACCGCCCGCACGTCTCCGAGCTTCCGCGGATTGCAGTAGATGGAATCCACGTCGGCGGTGGAGGCCAGCTCGGCCCCGTTGCGATCGAGGATCCGCCCGCGGCGCGGCGGCAGGTCGACGTCACGGTTGTGTTGCTCCTCGGCGAGCCCGCGCAGCCGGTCCGCCTCGGGGCCGACCTGCAGCTGATAGGCGCGCCGGCCAACCGCGCCGAAGAGGCCGAGGAAGGCCACCCCGCAGATCGCGATGCGCACGCGGGTCCATCGCCCGGTGGGCCCGCCGGGCGAGCTCGGCGTGGCCACCACCGGCGACGATCGCACGGGCGAAGGTGCGCGGCGTGTCCCCGGAGACTTCACCGTCCACCTCGGGGCGCCATCGCCGCCGCCCTCGCTGGAGCCGGGGATGGACCTGGGGCTGGCGCCGAGGTCGGGCCGCCGCGCTCGCCCTGGGCCGGGGTGGGCTCGGTCGGCGCCGAGGGCGGGACGAGCAAACTGCCCGTCCCGAGGCGCCTGATGGCGTCGGGCGCCGGTGGTCCCATCTTCAGCCTGTCGCGGGCGATCGACACCACGCGGTTCGGATCCTTCAGCATGCCGATCTCGATCTGCAGGCGCCGCTGCTGCTCCTCCAGATCGGAGCTGACCTTGCGCTCGCGCCCGAGGGCATAGGCGACCTCGAGACCCTTGAAGCGAACGCCCACGTGCGCCAGGGCCCCGGCCGTCGCGATGGCGAGCAGGAAGGCCCAGGCGCCCCCGCCCCGCCGCGGGGCGGGCAAAATAGGCAGCCTGGCAAGCGTGGCAAGCGTTGGTTGCGAGGTGGCGGTCTGTCCCGCACCCGGCCGCGGGCCCGTGTGGGTCCGGCTCACGCCGCACGCTCCGCCACGCGCAGCTTGGCCGATCGGGCCCGGGGGTTGCGTTCCTGCTCCTCGTCCGTCGGGAGGACGATGCGCCTGGTGAGGATGCGGAAGCGCGGGCCGGCGAAGTCGTCGCTCGCCCACCGGCGAAAGCGCCGCTTGACCATCCGGTCCTCGAGCGAGTGAAACGAGATGACGCACAGGCGGCCGCCCGGTGCCAGGCAGCCCGCGGCCTGATCGAGGAAGGCATCCAGCTCCTCGAGCTCGCGGTTGACCACGATCCGCAGCGCCTGAAAGGTGCGGGTGGCCGGGTTCTTGTGCCGCTCGTGGCTCGGGACCGCCCGGGCCACCACCGCGGCGAGAGCCCCGGTCGAAGCGAGCTCGCCACGGTCCTGCGCCTCGAGGATGTTCCTGGCGATTCGTCCCGCGAAGCGCTCCTCGCCATAGTCGCGCAGCATCCGGGCGAGCTCGGTCTCGGAGACCCGCCCGAGCAGCTCGGCGACGGTCTCGCCCGAGCCCTGATCCATCCGCATGTCGAGCGGGCCGTCGTGGCGAAACGAGAACCCGCGCTCGGGCCGGTCGAGCTGGGGCGATGACACCCCGAGATCCACCAGCATCCCGGTGACTGTCCCGGGGGGAAGGCCGAGCTCCACCAGCACCGCGCCCACCCGCGAGAAGGCCGCGTGCACGAGGGTCACCCGACCGGTGAACGGCGCCAGCGCCACCTCGGCGGCCCGGAGCGCCTCGGCGTCGCGATCGAGCCCGATCAGCCGACCCGACGGGCCGCAGGCGGTCAGGATGGCGGCGGCGTGCCCGCCGAGCCCCACGGTGGCGTCACAGAACGTGCCCCCCGGCCTCGCGCCCTCGGGGAACAGGAACGACAGGACCTCGCCGAGCAGGACGGGAACGTGTCCAGCGGGCGCCGATTCTTGTCCGAGAGCCATCACGAGAATTCCGACCCTTGACTGTCTCGGCTCCACCCCCACAAGTCAAATTATTGCCGCTCGGTTTTCCGAATGATTGCAACCGTTTTCGCCGATCTGCGTCTCGACGTCGGAAAGCGCGAAGCGCGCGCGGTGCCGCCCCCGGGCGGGCGCTCAGAGCAGGCGCCCGCGGAGGATCACGGCGGCCACGCTGAAGTAGATGATGAGCCCGCTGACGTCGACCAGCGTGGCCACGAACGGGGCGCACGCGCTCGCCGGATCGAACCCGATGCGCCGCAAGAGGAACGGCAGCATCGAGCCCGACAGGCTCCCCCACATGACGACCCCGACCAGGCTCAACCCCACGGTGATCGCGACCGCCGTGGCGTGGTCGCCGTAGGCGTGAAAGACGGTCGCCCACACCATGATGCGCGCGAAGCCAATCACGGACAGCACCGCCCCGAGCCCGAGCCCGGCCAGGATCTCCCGGCGCATGACCCGCCACCAGTCCCGGATGCGCACCTCCCCGAGGGCCATGGCCCGGATGACGAGGGTGCTCGCCTGCGATCCCGAGTTGCCGCCGCTCGAGATGATGAGCGGGACGAAGAGCGCCAGCACCACGGCCCGGGCGATCTCCCGCTCGAAGTACCCCATCGCGGTGGCGGTCAGCATCTCGCCGACGAAGAGCGCCGACAGCCAGCCGACCCGCTTCTTCAGCATCCGTGGCAGCGAGATCTCGAGGTAGGGCCCATCCAGCGCCTCGACGCCGCCGATCTTCTGGATGTCCTCGGTGGCCGCCTCTCGCACCACGTCCACCACGTCGTCGACGGTGACGACCCCCTTCATGCGCCCCTCAGCATCGACGATGGGCAGCGCCTTGAGGTGGTGCTGGCCGAACTTCTGGGCCACCTGCTCCTCGTGCATCTCCTCGGACACCGACACCACGTCGGTCTTCATGATGTCGCGGATGCGCGCCGACCCCGGCTCGATGAAGAGCTGCCAGAAGGGCACCACCCCGAGCAGGCGTTGCTCGGCATCGAGCACGTAGGCGTAGAGCAGGGTGTGCCGGCGCTCGCGCAGCTGCTCGCGCAGGTAACGGACCGCCTCGTCGACCGTCATGTCCGCGCGCAGGCGGGCGTAGCGTGGATCCATCAGGCCGCCGGCCCGGTCCTCGGCGTGGGCCATGAGGGCGGTCACCTCGCGGCGGGTGGGATCGTCGAGCAGCGCGAGCAGGCGGTCGCGGTCCTCGTGCTTGGCGGCTTGCACCAGGTCGGCGGCGTCGTCGGGGGCGAGCAGACGCATCCAGGTGCGCTGCTCGGCGGCGGGCATGCCGAGCAGCAGATCCAGCTGATCGGCGGCGCGCAGCCCCAGAAAGAAATCGCCCGCCCCGTCGCGTGGAAGCAGGCGAAAGGCCTCCGCCCGGTCGCTGGTGGAGAGCACCGGCCAGGCGTCGAGCACCTCGTCCGATGACATGGGCTCGGACGGGGGGAGCAAGGGCACACCGGGCGGATCGCTCGACGAACTTTCGGATCGCATGGCCGTCATGATGCACGGGCTCGGTCGGAAGAGGAACGGGAGCTTTGTTCCGTTTTGGTTGGCGTCCTGGTCGGGCGTTCTGGCCGAAGGCTCAGCGGCGCTCGGGCACGGTCAGCGTGGAGGTCGACGGCGCCAGCGCCCGGCCCCCCGAGGTGGGTTTCCGGACCAGCGCCAGACAGGCCTCGGGGAGGCTCGGGGGCTTCGGACCACCGCCCTCGGGCGCCGCCTGGTCCGCCGGGGCGCGCGGCGTCGGCGCCGTCGCGCCGGCGGGGCTGAACCACCAGGCGAGGCTGCTGCCGCATCCATCGTCGGGCTCGGGGGCGGGGGGAGCCTGAGGCTGGCACAGCTCGCTGCCCGCCGGGCAACGCAGGCGCACGTGAAAGTGATCGTGATGCCCCCACCAGGGCCGTAGCCGCGCAAACCACGGGGCGTGGCGCTCCGGTCCGGCGCACAGGGCCCGCTTCACGGCTGGGTTGACGAAGATCCGGTCCACCGACGGATCGGCCGCCGCGAGGGCGAGCAGGCGGGCGGCGCGTCGGCTCCAGAGCGCCGTCATCTCGTGGGTGCGCGTGTCCACCACGGCAGGAGCCACCAGCCGCTCGCGATCCTCGGGACCGAGGCTGACCGCCCCCGACGCGCCACGTGGTGGCGCGGTGTACCACACGTCCACGTCGAGCCCCGACTGGTGGCTGCGATGTCCGGAGGGTGTGGGGCCGCCGCGCGCCTGCGACAGGTCGCCGATCGCGACGGCACCGAGGTGCCTCTGCCGTGCGGATGCGCCGAGGTGGCGGATGTACGTGATGAGGGTGGGATGGCCAAAGAAGCGGTGGCGCGAGCGGTGGAACACCTCGAACCCCGGGCCGTGCTCCGGGAGGGCCTTCCCTCCTTGCAGGCACCCGCTCGAGTACCCCCCGATCGCCCGCGCGGGGCCCCGCGCAGGGAGCTGCTGCCGGCTCCAGACCGCGGCGGTCAGGCTGCGCGGATCCGGGGGGACCACCGAGGGGACGACCACGGAGGAGACCACGGAGGGAACGGCGCTGGGAACGACGTTGGCGGCGTCGGCGGGGGAGACCGGGATCACGGGGCCGCTCGGGCGGTCGGGGGCGCGCGGGGCTCCCGCGAGGCCGAGCGCGGCGACCAGGCAGACGAGCATGGCCATGAGCATACCGGCGGGCGGCGGCAATGGGGCAACGGGGCCATGAATTTGGGCGACCAACTTTTCGGGAACCGAATTGCCGTCCGGGCCGTCGTGGTCTAAGCGTGAAGCTCGATGCGCCCCGGCGAAGCCTGCCTCGAAGCGCCGCCGCCCGCTCGCCGGTCGCGGGGGGCGGGCGCGCCCCTGGTGGGCGCATCATGACCGAGCTCGAGCCGCCGCGCGCACGAGCGGCCTGGGTCGCCGAGGCCCTGGCCCACGTCGACGCGCTCTTCAACTACGCGCGACACCTGTCGGGAAATGCAGACGAGGCCGAAGAGCTGGTCCAGGAGACCTACGCCCGCGCGCTGGCCGGGGCCGAGACGTTTCAGGTCGGCAACGTCAAGGCCTGGCTGTTTCGAATTCTGCGCAACGACTTCCTCGATCGCTGGCGTCACCGGCGCCACGAGCCGATCTCGCTCGGAGGGGACGAGCTCGATCGGGCGGTGGACGGCGAGTTGGTCCGGGACGATCTCGAGCTCGAGCGCCTGCGGCGGGTGGTCGCCGAGGACATCGAGCGGGCCCTCGCCACGCTCTCCGAGAGCTCGCGCTCCATCATCTTGCTGGATCTGGAGGGCTTCACCGAGCGCGAGATCGCCGGGGTGATCGGGTGCGCGGCCGGCACCGTGAAGTCGCGCCTCTCGCGCGCGCGGGCGGCGCTGCGTCGCCATCTCAAGGACTACGCCAGGGAAAAATGATGGACTGCAAACAGGTCGAGGAGGTCTTCCTCAAGGGCTTGGTCGAAGCCACCTCGGAATCCAGGCGGGCCGGTGCCGCTGAGCTCCCGGCGGAGAGCCGCGCCGCGCTCGAGGCGCACCTCGCGATCTGCGCGTCCTGTCGCCGGATCGCCGATGGCGAGCGTGCGCTCGACGCCGCGCTCGAACACACGCTCCCGCGCTACGGAGCGCCAGTGGATCTGCGCCGGCGGCTGCACCGCGCGAATCTTCCGGTCGCGCCGGCTTCGGGGCCCGCTCCGGCTCTCGAGGCCGCGGCGCCGGCCGCGCCTGCCCCCGCGGTCACCGGCCCGTCCACGGGCGGGGCCCCAGCCAATGCGGTCCTCGACCGGGCGTTCATCCGCGCCTCACTGCGCGAGCCCACCCCCGGGCCGGTGCTCGGTGCGCGCCCGCGCGCTCGCGCCGTCCTGGCGGGCGCCAGCGCTGGCGCGGCGGTGGCGGCGGTGGTGCTGGTCGTCGGCTGGGCGACCGTCACCGGCGGCCGGCGACCAGGGGTGGACGTGCTCGGCGAGGCGGTCGGCGAGGCCGTGAACGATCACCTGCGCGTGGTGGCGAGCACCCATCCGGTGGAGATCGAAGGGGGCGGCATCCACCAGGTTCGCCCATGGTTCACCGGCCGCCTCGACTTCGCCCCACCGGTCACGTTCTCGGGCGACGCGGATTTTCCCCTGGTCGGGGGCAGCGTGGGGTACTTCCACGAGCACAAGGCGGCGGTCTTCTCGTTCCGGCGGCGCCTCCATGCGATCACGTTGCTCGTGCTCCCGGACGCCGGCCTCGACTGGCCCCAACGCGACCTCGTGCGCGTGGGCCCGCTGTCCGTGGCGGTGCGGGACGCCCGCGGCTTCACGGTGCTGCTCTGGCGAGACCACGGGTTCGGCTACGTGCTCGTCTCCGACGTGAACCATACCGAGCTCGAGCGCCTCGCGACCTTGATCGACACGGCCCCACGCGACTGAGCCGACACCCGATTCTTCTTCGCGCTCCCTGGTGAAGGACCTGGCCCCGTCCTCGTCCTCGTCCTCGTCTCCGTCCTCGTCCCCACGCGCGGACGTGAAGGGGAACGAGTACGAGTACGAGGACGACGACGAGGACGAGGACGAGGACGGGTTTGCGCGGGAACCAATCGCGGCTTCGGCCGTTGGGTGGACAGGAGGTTATCGCATGCCGATTTCAACCGACCGTCGCAATCTCT
>Ga0265318_10000202_pt1 | contig 51177 bp, 35 predicted proteins | sample 4821metaG_FD_192431 | JGI IMG/M metagenome (GOLD analysis project Ga0265318, IMG submission 192431) | Rhizosphere microbial communities from Carex aquatilis grown in University of Washington, Seatle, WA, United States - 4-8-21 metaG | ecosystem: Host-associated > Plants > Roots > Rhizosphere >... | reverse complement strand
GCGATAAACAGTTACATCCAAGTCAATAATCAGAACCCGGTGCCCTTCGTCTGGACGGCCTCCGCCGATCTGATCCTCGAACGCATCAAAAAGACTTTATAAACGAACTTAGCTTACACCACACTAGGGGAGCGCTGATTCAATCCCGAGGTCTTCGATTGATTGCAGACGGCGAGGCGGGGATTACCCAACTGCCTCGCGTGATCTGCCAGAGCAGTTTCGCCCGGGCCGAGTTTGCGGGGGAAGAAGCAGGGCGCGGACTGCCGCGTGAAAGAACAGGCCCAGCCCCGCCCGGACGGATTGAAAAAGGTGGCCAACCACCCCGACCGGACCGGCCTGACCCGGGAACTGGCGGTTCCAGCCACCGAATTCGGCGAAAAACCTCCGCGACTCGACCCGCCGAAATTGGAATTTGCAAAAGTCGCTTTGTTCAGCGCTTCGCTTGGGTCTTTTTCGAAGTGGTCCACAAATGTAAGTCCGATCACTCCATTGCCTATGAGGATATTTTTGGCAAAATCCATTTCACGCTTTTTTTTGCCATCTATGATCCCAAAGCAAAGGGGTTTCAGCACAGGAAGATTACAACGATACGGATAATCAAATAGCTGCGATGACCGATCCTCAATCCCTGTTTCAGGCTGGGATTTCCAAAACTGCCCAGTACCGACCGTGGCGGCGGTATGCGGGTCAAGCTGTTCGTCTGACTATGCCTTCGAAAATCCCAATCGTTTTTGCTGACGGATTATCTTTCAGTTGCCGCCGGTCGTTTCGGGGCCAATGGTTGAAAGATGATCGCTGCGGTTCATTTTCGGAATTTCAAGGCGCTGCGCTCGGCGGCGGTGCGGCTGACAGCGTTTAATCTCGTGCTGGGGCCCAATGGCAGCGGCAAGACGAGTCTCGTCCAGGCGTTGTTGCGGCTGCGCAGTCTCGCGGCGTTGCCGGCGGTGCATGCGGAGGATCTGAAGGGACAGCGACCGGCCGGGCCGCAGATCGAATTTCATTTCAGTCCGCCTTTTCAAAATGTACGCGTGACGCTGGGCTGCAACTCGGACGAATTGGTCTGCAATTCCCTCGTGGTGGATCATCCGGCGGGGTTGCCGGGCGTCGCGTTATGGGGCGAGTTGCGGACGCAGTTGCAGTCGATCCGCGCGTTTCTTTTCGATCACTATGCCATGGCGTTGCCGGCGAAACTCGCGGAGGGCACGGAGCTGTCGTCAAACGGCGCGAATATTGCCGCGGTCCTCGCCCGCTGGAAAGAGAAACACCCGGCGGCGTTCGCCGGGTTGGAAGCCGAGTTTCGCCGGTTGATGCCGGAGTTTGCGGCGCTGGGCTTTCGTGAGATGCGCGGGGGGCGCATTGAGCTGACGGCGCAACTGGCGCAGAACGGCCACGAGGTGATTCCAGCGGACAGCCTTTCGCAGGGAACACTCTATCTGCTCGCAATCCTTACGTTGGCTTTCGCGCCGCAGCCACCCGCCGTGGTTTGCCTGGAGGAAGCGGATCGCGGCATGCATCCGCGCTCGTTGCGAGAGGTGAGGGATGTGTTGTACCGGTTGAGTTATCCCCGGGATTGCGGAATGGAGCGTGCGCCGGTGCAGGTGATCGCGACCACGCATTCGCCGTATCTGCTCGATCAGTTCAAGGAGCATCCGGAAGAGGTCGTGTTCGCCAGCAAGAAGGGCCGGGAGGCGAGTTTTGAGCGGCTGTCAGATCGCGCCGATCTCCTGGAGCTGATGAAGGAGGCGCATCTCGGCGACCTTTGGTACAGCGGAATTCTCGGGGGCGTGCCGGGGGAATAGGGCAGAATTATCACCGCGGAAAACACCGAAAAATCAATGCCACGAATCCTTTGTTTGTTTTCCGTGTATTCAGTGTGTTCCGTGGTTTTCTCCATATGAAGCTCGCGATTCTCAGTGAGTCACCGGCGGACGAGGCGGCGCTGCGGGTGTTGGCGGAATATGTGCTGGGCAGGCCGTTTACCCTGGTGGCGCCGAACCTGCGGGCGCGGGGCTGGCCGTCGGTCGAGCAGGTTTTGCCTCCCGTTTTGCGCCATCTGCATTTCAACACCCAGGCGGATGGTCTGGTGGTGGTGGTGGATTCGGATGATTCGCCGGTGCACACGGCGGAGCATGAGGCACCGGGTTATCATCATCCGCTTTGCCGGATCTGCCGGCTGCGCGCCGTGTTCCGGCGTACGATCAGGAATCTGCCGCCGCGGAGGTTGCATCCTTTGCCCGCCGCGCGTGATCACGCGCAGGCGCAATCGCGCATTTTGCGCGCGGTGGGGGTGGCGGTGCCGGCGATTGAGGCGTGGCTGTTGTGCGGGAAAGATCCGAGGGTGACCGAGGACGCGTGGCTGGCGGGACAGGCAAGCGGCGTACAACCTTATTCGCGGCGTGACTTGAAGTACCGGGTGTATGGCACGGAGCGGCCGTCGTTGCCGTGGGAAATAAAGCGGGCGGTGGAGGAAGTTTCACGACATCGCGGCGACGTGCGACGTTTGGAGAATGATTTTCCCCATGGCTTCGGGGCCCTGGCGCGTGATTTGCGGAGCTGGCAACAGGCAGCCGGAGAATGGGGCGGTGGAACAACGTGATCTCAATCCGCATCGGATCCCGGCAAGAAGTCCGGGTGCGAGCCGCGCCATCTGAAAGAATCCGCGAAGGAAGGGCTTGCCCGATGCAAGGTGAGCCACAACCTTGACCGTGTTCCTCCCGCATGAAATTACCCGGTGCTTCGCTGGCGGCGCTCCTCGTTGCGCAGGCTCAAGAAACTTTCAACGATTGTGCTGCAAAGTTCATGCTGATTGCGCTCGCGCAGCAACTGGCGCACGCGGCCGGGGTTGATCCGAAGCCTGCCACCGCGTACGTTGCCGTCCTGTTCACTTTGCCGTATGTGCTGTTTGGTCCGGTGTGCGGCTGGCTGGCGGATCGTTTTTCGAAACGCACGGTGCTGAATTGGGTGCTGGTGGCGCAAATCGGGGTGATGGGCCTGCTGCTCTTAGCTCTTTGGAGCCATTCATTCCGCGGAGCGATGGGCTGTTTTTTTCTCCTCTCGGTGGTGATGGCGTTGCTGTCACCGGCGAAGCGGGGGATATTGCTGGAATATGTCGGCCCGACGCGGCTGTCCCGCTTTGTCGGTTACATGGAGATGTTCAACATCACCGCGATGCTCGTGGGCTCGTTTGCCGGCGGACAGTGGTTTGCGCACCGGTTGACGGCGGGAGACGATGTCTGGGCGGCCGGCTGGAAAGTGACGGTGGTGCTCACCGGGCTGGCTGTTTTTGCGTGGGCGATTTTTCAGGTGACGAAACCGACGCCGGCGCAATCGCAGGAGCCGTTCCGAGGCAGCCTGTTGACCGGGCATTTTTCCAACCTGACCGCAGTGTGGCGGGATCGGCCGCTGTGGCGGGCGACGATGGGGATTTGTTTTTTCTATGCCTTGGGCGCTTACCTGTCGCTGCTGGTGCCGCAGATCGCCTACGAGCTGCAGGCCGGTGGCGTGCGAACAAGCGCCGTATCGAGCAACCTGCTGCTAATTGTCGGGGTCGGGACGATGCTGGGCAATTTGTCCGCAGGGTTGCTTTCGCGGCGGGGAGTTGAATTGGGGCTGGCCCCGCTGGGCGGCGCATTGCTTGCCGTCTCGCTGCTCGCATTGGCCTTTCAACCGGCAGGCGGGCAGGCCTTCGCGGGGCTGCTGGTGCTGGCTGGCTTTTCCTCCGGTTTTTTTATTGTGCCGCTCTACGCCTATATCCAGCAGCGTGCGGCCGATGAGCGACGCGGCCGAACCCTTGCCGGTGTCAGCCTGCTCGACAGCCTGGCGGGCTTCACCGCCAGCGGGCTTTATCTGCTGGTCGCGGGAGACCGGGTTCTCGCCTGGCATCCATCTGCGCAGATTTTCCTGCTCGCGGCCTTTACCTTCGCCATGCTGCTCTACGGAGTCTGGCATATCCCACATCACACGGTTTGCACGGTGATGCGGCTGATCGGCCCGATTTTCTACCGGGTGAAATCCCGCGGTTGGGAAAATATTCCGGAGGGCGGGGCGCTGATGATCTGCAACCATCTCTCGTATGTGGATGCGGTCGTGCTGCAAATCGCCTCGCCGCGGACGATCCGATTCATCGCTTTCGCCGGCTTCGCGAAGAATCCGTTCCTGCGGTTTCTTTTCCGTGCGGCGGGGGTCATTCCGGTGGCCCCCAACAAGCCGATGAAGGGAATCCGACTGGCCTGTGACGCGATCAAGGCCGGAGAGCTGGTCTGCGTTTTTCCGGAGGGGGCGATCTCACGCACGGGACAATTGATGCGGCTTAAACGCGGCTTCGGTCTGATCGCCGAAGCGGCCAGGGTCCCCGTGGTCCCGGCGGCGATCGACGGACTCTGGGGATCGATCTATTCCTTTGCCGGGAACAAATATCTCTGGAAATCACCGCGGCTGATGCCGACGGATGTTTGGGTTATCTTTGGCAAAATCATTCCGCACACCGAGGCGGGCATAGCAACCGCCCGCCGGGCGCTGCTTGATCTGGCCGAGGAGGCGTTTCAAGAGCGGCCGGTGTTGAAACGGCATCTGGCGCGCGAGGCGGTGCGGGCGCTGGCGAAAGCACCGCGCCACACCATGGTGATCGACCGCACGGGCGAGCGGCGGCAGATGTCGTCGGCGCAATTGCTGGCGGCGGTGGCCACGCTTTCCCGCCGTCTGCGGACGACCGTGTCGGAGGCGCGCATCGGCATCGTGTTGCCGCCGGGGGCGGGCGCGTTCATCGCGAATCTGGCGGTTTCCTGCGCCGGAAAGACGCCGGTCAATCTGAACTTCACCACCGGGCGTGCCTCGCAGGAGGCGTCCCTGCGGCTGGGGGAGATCAGCACGGTGCTGACCGCGGATGCGCTGCGGGCAAAGCTGCCGAATTTCCCCTTTCCTGCGCACACGCTCGATTTGAAAAGTGAACTTGAGACGTCCGGGGGTAAATGGGCGATGCTGCCCTGGTTCATCGCCGCCTATTTGCTGCCGAATCAATGGCTGGCCGACCTGATGCGTCTGCCCCGCACTGGTGACCGCAAGGAAGCGGTCTTGCTGTTTACGAGCGGAAGTTCCGGCGAGCCGAAAGGCGTGGTGCTCAGCCACCGTAACATCCTGGCCAATTGCGCGCAAATCTCCTCGCTTTCCATTTTGCCGGAGAGCGCCTTGCTGCTGGGGTGCCTGCCCGTTTTTCATTCGTTCGGATTTACGGTCACTCTCTGGTATCCGCTCCTGCGCGGTTGCGGTGTGGTCACGGTACCGAGTCCGCTTGATACCAAAAAAATGGTCGAGTCCATCGAGCAGGAAAAAGTTACCGTGCTGCTGGGCGCACCGACGTTTATCCGCCCGATGCTCAGGAAGGCGGCCAGGGAGGAATTGAAAAGTCTCAAGCTGGTCGTGGCGGGTGCGGAAAAATTGCCCATGGATCTGTACGACGCGTTTGCGGAGCAATTCGGCATCGAGATCATGCAGGGCTACGGGCTGACGGAGACAACGCCGGTCGCGAGCATCAACCAGTATGATCCGCCCATCACGACCACGACGGCGGAACGGCAGGAGGGGAAACGGGTGGGCACCACCGGCCGTCTGCTGCCCGGGACAACGGCGCGCATCATCGATCCCGACACGGAGGAGGAGCTGCCAATGTCGTCGACCGGGCTGCTTTGGTTGAAAGGTCCGAATATTTTCACCGGTTATCTGAAGGACGAGGAGAAGACCTTCGCCGCGCTGAAAGACGGCTGGTTCATCACCGGTGATCTGGCCCGGTTCGATGAGGACGGTTTTCTTTTTATTGAGGGACGGCTTTCGCGTTTTTCCAAGATTGGCGGGGAGATGGTGCCGCATGGAACGGTGGAACATCGCATTGTCACGGCATTTGGCTGGGACCAGCATGAAGGCCCGGCGGCGGTGATCGTCGGAGTGCCGGACAGCGCCAAGGGTGAGGCGCTGGTGTTGCTTACCACCCATGAAGTGAACGTCGCGGATATCCGCGCGAAACTGCTGGAAGCCGGTCTGCCGAATCTGTGGGTGCCGAAGCTCGTGCTCAAAGTGGAACGCATTCCCGTGCTGGGCACGGGTAAGACGGATTTGAAAGCCTGCCGTGCCCTCGCGCTGGAAAAGATCAGCGGGACGACGGAGGTCCGTTAAGCGGCTTGCTCCATTCCGTCCCTGCTATTACTTCGGGTTGTGCTCTCCCCAAAATCATGAACCTCATAAAACGCTCCGTCTTGATGCTGATCGGCCATGCGCTGGCTGTTTCGGCGGCCCTGGCCGGAAATCCCCTGGTCACAACTGTCTACACGGCCGATCCTTCCGGCCGGGTTTTTGACGGCCGGCTGTACGTCTACACTTCGCATGACGAGGCGGACGCCACCTACTGGGACATGGTCGACTGGCGGCTGCTCTCCACCGACGACCTGGTCACTTGGAAGGATCACGGTTCGATCTATAGGGTGAAAGATTTTGCGTGGGCGAAGCGCTGGGCGTGGGCGCCGGATTGCGTTGGCGCCAATGGAAAATATTATCTCTTTCTCCCGGTTGACCGCACAAAAATCGGTGTGGCGGTGGGCGACAGTCCGGCCGGTCCGTTCAAGGATGCCATCGGAAAAGCGCTGATCGACAATGCCGTGATGCCGGACGCGGGGGCGGAACCGATCGACCCCGCCGTGCTGCTTGATGACGATGGCCAGGCTTATCTGTATTTTGGCTGCCGCCAGCCGATGGTCGCGCGCCTCAATTCCGCCCTGACCGCCGTGGTCGGCCCACTTCAGTCCATCGCGCTGCTGGATGCGCAAGGCAAAGCTGTTCCCCGGGCGGCCCCCGGCAAGGATCCGGTTTTGCCCGCCGGTTATGGTGAGGCGCCCTTTGTCTTCAAACGGGATGGGAAATATTATTTTGTTTATTCCACCGGCTGGGGGCCGGAATGCACCCTCGTCTATGCCATCGGTGAGCACCCGGTCGGCCCGTTCACGTATGCAGGGAAAGTGATGAATCACGTCGCGTGTGTCACGCACCACGGATCGATCGTCCCGTTCAAGGGCAAGTGGTATGTGCTGTATCACACCAGCGAGCTTTCGAACGGAAACACTTTCCGCCGCTCGGTGTGCATCGACGAACTGACATTCGACGCGAATGGCCGGATCAACACCGTCACCGCCACCCAATCCGGACCGATTTCCGCCAGTACCGGCAATGTTCACTGAAAACGGACCGGACATCGGCTGCATCATTCTAGGCCACATTGCATCCCGTCGTAAAATCAGTGCTAAATCGCAACAAGTCTTAATGAGTTGGATACACAACTCATAGAAATCCCAGGTGGATGGTGTAGGGTGATTACCTTCCGTGTTTCGGGAAAAATCTCATCCTATGTCTTCATCTCTTCGCACCTTTTTTTGGCGCTCATTGTTCTTGGGCCTGTCGTTGCCGCTCGCGGCTTCGGTTCCGGTCAGCCTCAATATTAATGCCACCCAGCCGGTGCGCACGGTCGATGAGCGGGTCTTCGGTTTGAACACGGCAGTGTGGGATGACGCATTTAAAAGTTCCCAGACACTGCCACTTTTGCAGGCCTGCGACACGCGTGTTCTGCGTTTTCCGGGCGGTTCAACTTCGGATGCCTACGTGTGGCAATCCAACAAGACCTACGACACAACGACCGGTCTTCTGAACAATTTCACTTGGGGCACCAGTTTCGACGATTTCGCCCAGGTTGCCACTTCGCTTCATGCCCAGGCGTTTATCACTGTCAATTATGGTTCGGCCACCGCTCAGGATGCCGCTGATTGGGTGACCTATTCAAACGTGACAAAGCACTACGGCTTCAAGTATTGGGAAATCGGCAACGAATGCTATGGCAGTTGGGAATACGACCGGCAGGTTGCGGCACATGATCCGACCACCTATGCGAACCGGGCCGGCGATTACATCACCAAGATGAAGGCGGCCGACTCCACGATCAAGGTTGGCGTGGTAGTCGTGACTGGCACTGGCTATAACAATTGGAATGCCGTCATGCTTGGCCGACTGAAGGCGCTCGGTGCCACGCCGGATTTTGTCATCTACCATCGTTACGAACAGACTCCGCTCCACGACACCGACCTCGCACACGCCGAGTCCGACGCGGGGTTGCTCCAAAAAGCCCAGACCTGGCCAAGTGACGCCGTCGATATCCGTCAACAAGTGAACACTTATCTTGGCGCGGTCGGGCCCGGCGTCGAGTTGGTCGTCACCGAGAACAATTCCGTCTACGCTTACCCTGGCAAGCAGACAACCAGCTTGGTGAACGGTCTTTTTCTGGCCGATAGCACAGGCAATATACTACAGACCGAATTCAATTCCCTCGTCTGGTGGGATCTCCACAACGGCCAGGAAACGGGCAACAACAACAGTGCTGCGCTCTATGGCTGGCGCAACTATGGCGACTACGGAATATTGGCAGGGGATAATCAGCCTTATCCCACCTACTACGTGATGAAGCTCCTCGCGCATTTCGCGCGCGGTGGCGACACGGTGGTGGCGGCAGCAAGCAACAACACCCTGCTCAGCCTCTTTGCCGCGAAGCGCGGGGATGGCTCCCTGAGCCTGCTCGTGATCAACAAGGATCCGGTGAATGATTTGAGCGCGAATATTGCGCTGACGGGCTTCACCCCGGGATCAACCGCCACCACCTACACCTATGGCAAACCGCAGGACAGCGGACAGACCGACATCGCAACCGGCAGCACGGGTATTGGCGGTCCCGCCTTCACCGCAACATTCGCTTCGTATTCGGTCACGGTTATTTCACTGAATGCCGCAGTCCCCGCCGTTGCTCCCGTGATTACGGCTCATCCGGGAAACCAGACGGTGAATGCCGGCGGAGCGGCTATGTTTACGGCGGCGGCCAGTGGAACCCCAACGCCGACATTGCAATGGCAACGCCTGCCGGCTGGCAGCGGCACCTGGACCAATGTGAGCGAGGGCGGCAATTACTCGGGGTCCGCGACCACGACTCTGACGGTGAGCAGCGCCACGGCGGGAATGGACGGTGATCAATTCCGGTGTGTCGCTACCAGCTCCGCCGGTTCGGCCACCAGCAATGCTGCGGCATTGAGCATCATTGTCGCGCCGAGCAACGCCGTCGTTTCCATCACGGTCGAGTAACCGCCGGCGCAAGCTTTCATTGCTGGCCTCCGGGGGTTTCTTGACACCTCCAAGGTCATCGCCTAGCGATGGCACCTGTTTCGTACATATCAACCGCCCGGGGCCACGGGCACAAATGGAGACACCCCGATCATGGCCCCACGAGAAGTTTTTGGTTTGTTTCACTGTCTGGTATCTGCCGTACGTTTGTTGGCGCTTGGTTGGTTATTCGTCGGAACAGCGGCAGTCATCCCGTACGCGCTGGGCTCGATGGAAAATCCGGCTGCGAGTGATGAGCAGCAGGCCGGTTTGGCAAAAGCACGGGAGCGCATCAGGGAACTGCGTGCCGAACTTGCCCGGCATAACGAGCTGTATTTCAAAAAAGCGGCCCCGGAAATCAGCGATGCCGACTATGACCGGCTCAAGCGCGAGCTGCTGGCCTTGGAGGAGGCGAATCCGGAGGTTTCGCGCGAGATCGCAAATCATGCACCAGCCTTGGGCGATGACCGTTCGGGATTGTTTCCGACTTATCATCATCGCGAGCGGATGTTGAGCCTGAGCAAGAGCTATTCGGAATCGGAGTTGCGGGCGTTTGATGCGCGGCTGAGCTGTCAACTGGGACACGGCGATCTCGAATACATGGTGGAACCGAAGTTCGACGGGCTGGCCATCAGCGTGACCTATGAAAAAGGACGTCTGGTACGCGCGGTGACCCGGGGCAATGGAGTCGAAGGCGATGATGTCACGGCGAATGTGCTGACTATTCGCATGCTGCCGCAAGAGCTGGCCAAAAGAACGCCGGACGGTGCATTGAATCCGATACCCGACGTGATTGAATTGCGCGGAGAGATTTATCTTTCGTATGCGGAGTTTGCCCGGATCAATCGGGAGCGTGAGGAGACGGGAGAGGAACCCTATGCGCATCCGCGCAATCTTGCCGCAGGCACGCTCAAGATGCTCGATTCGCGCGAGGTGGCCCGGCGCAGACTATCGATCGTGTTTTATGGCTGGGGCGCATGCGAGCCGGCAGACGCACAGCCGCAATCGCAGTCGGCGCTGCTGGCGCAGTTGCACGCATGGGGTTTGCCCGCAATTGAGGCGCCACGACTGGTGCATGGGGCCGATGCGATGTGGCAGGCGGTGCAGACGCTGAGTCGGGAGAAGAAAGGGCTGCCTTTTCCCATCGACGGGGCGGTGGTGAAAATCAATTCCGCTGCCGCCAGACAGCAATTGGGCGCGACCGAGCTGGCACCGAATTGGGCGATGGCTTACAAGTTTCAAACAGAACAGGTGGTGACGCAACTGCGCGGCATTACGATCCAGGTAGGGCGCACGGGCGTGCTCACGCCGGTGGCGGAACTGGAACCGGTGCAACTCGGTGGGAGCACGATTGCGCGGGCGACGTTGCATAATCGGGACGAAATCGAACGGCGCGACATTCGGGTTGGCGATTACGTCCGATTGGAAAAAGCGGGCGAGGTTATCCCCATGATCACCGAAGTGGTGCTGGCGCGTCGGCCGGCAACGGCGCTGAGATATGTTTTCCCGGAAAACTGTCCGGTCTGTCGGACTCCCGTTGTGCGCGACGCCGGAGAAACGGCGGTACGCTGTCCCAATGGTAGTTGTCCGGTGCAGGTGAGGCGGCGCATAGAGCATTTTGCCTCGAAAGCATGCGTGGATATTTCCGGACTCGGGCCGGCGACGATCGAAGCGCTCGTCGCTCAGGGGCCGGTGAAATCGGTGGCCGATCTCTATCGGTTAAAACGGGAAGACCTGCAGAAGGTAAATGGAGTTGGAGCAAAAACCGCGGACAAGCTGCTGGCGGAGATTGAGCACAGCCGGCAGGCGGAACTGTGGCGTTGGATCAATGGTCTCGGCATTCCCCATGTGGGTACGATTACGGCGAAAGCGTTGGCGGCGCGGTTCGCCAGTTTATCAGCCTTGGCGCAATGCAGTCGTGCCGAATTGACGCCGGGAGACGAAGGTGGCGGGAGTAGTATCAGTGCCGCCACGGCTGAGTCAGTGCTGGCGTTTTTTGCGCGGTCGGAGAACCGGGAATTAGTGGCCGCATTGTCGGATGCGGGCGTCAGGCCAGTTTCCACCCGGAAGAGAGCAATTTAGCGGTACGGGAAGAAAGACAACGGCATTGACGGGAGCGGGGAGATACGCGTCACTCGGGTTGCCCCCGCCCCTTATCTTTTTCGCTTTGCGGCTTTCTTACCCCATGACTTGGAAAAACGAATTGATCGTCCTAGGTTATCTCGCGCTTTTTGGCGCCAGTGCGGCGGCCCTGATCTGGCGGCGGAAGTGTCAGCGGAAAACGCGGCTGCCGTTTGGCGAAGAGCTGAAATTGTTGCGCGCCCCCGGAGAAACGCAGCTCGGACTGGTGCGGAAATTGGAGGATGATTCGATTCTCTGGCTCATAGGCGCGGCGATTCTTCCAGTGGGCGTTTTTATCGGGCTGATGGCGGTGGTCGTGAAACTGCCTGAGACGCTGCAACTGGGCTGGGTGGCGATCACGCTGATTGCCGTCGCCGGAACATTCTATGCGTCGGCCAAATGGTTTGCCGGCAAGACGACGGAGATCGGCAATCGTTATCTCGGTTACTTTGGCGAGCGGGTGGTGGGCGAGGCCTTGGAGCCGTTGAAGGCGCAGGGCTGGCGGGTTTTTCATGATGTGCCGGGCAACGACAATGGACGTGTGTTCAACATCGATCATGTGGCGGTGGGGCCGACCGGAGTCTATGTGATCGAAACGAAGACGCGTCGGAAAGGCGGAGCGAGGCCGGGGTTTGATGATTTCAAGGTCTATTTCGACGGGCATGCGCTGGTCTGGCCCTGGGGCGAGGACAACCACGGGTTGGAGCAGGCCGAACGAAATGCCGATTGGTTGTCGGCCACGCTCTTTCCCAAGGTCGGCGAATTTGTGCCGGTGCTTCCCATTCTCACACTGCCCGGTTGGTGGGTGGAGATGAAACCGGCGCGTGAGCCCCGCCGCTGCCGGGTGACGAATCCCAAAGGACTGCCCAAGTTTTTGCCGAACGGACCGTGCCTGTTGGTGTCGGCCAAAATCGACGAGATTGCCGCCAAACTGGACGCCCGCTGCCGCGACGTGGCGTATTGAGCGGCAGCAAGATCAGGCTGATCAGAAAGCGAAGTTGAACGGGTCGGCCCCGTTGCGCTGGTTGCGATCCAGCGCGGCGATCGCGGTCATTTCTTCTTTAGAAAGTTCAAAATCAAAGAGGTTGGCGTTCTCCGCGATGCGTTTTGCATGAACCGACTTGGGGATGGTGATCACGCCGACTTGCAGATCCCAGCGCAGGATGATTTGGGCGACGGACTTGGCGTGCTTTTTCGCGATGCCGGTCAGGACCGGATCTTTCAGTAGAGGCCCGGCCTGCATGAGCGGGCTCCAAGCCGTAAGCCTGATGTCGCGGGCCCGGCAATAGTCGTGGAGGGGCTTGCTTTGCAGATAAGGATGAAATTCGATCTGGTTCACGGCCGGGAGGATTTCGGCGGCGGGGAGGAGTTCGTCAAGATGGGGAATCATGTAGTTGCTGACACCGATGGCCTTGATGCGGCCGGTACGCTGGAGCTTCTCCATCGTACGCCACGCGGACTGATGTTTGCCCTTGATCGGCCAGTGCAGAAGATAGAGGTCGAGGTAGTCGAGCCCGAGTTTGCGCATGCTGTCTGCAAAGGCCGCCTCGATGCGGTCGGCCCGGATGTCGTCGTTCCAGACTTTCGTGGTGATAAAAATCTCTCGGCGAGGAATCCCGCTTTCGCGCACGGCCTGCCCGACGCCACGCTCATTGTGGTAGAGCGCGGCGGTGTCGATGTGCCGATAGCCGAGATCAAGCGCGATGCGGACGGCGCGAGCGGCGTCGGCATCCACCGGCACCTGGAAAACACCGAGACCTAGCCAGGGCATAAGCACGCCGTTGTTCAGCTTGGCAGTGGCTTTCAAGCCGGTGGCGACCGAGGGGAAAGTGCCAGTCAGGGCGGGGCAGGTCATGACCTGAATCATGCACAGACCGTGCGTCGGGTCAAATGAGCGACCTTACGGAAGAATCAACGCGGACGACGGACCGAGGTTTGGCTGGGTCGCCAGGGGAATAGCTCTCCGGGTTCGACGATGGGCTCGGCAGGATTGGCGGATCTCCGGCTGGATGGGGTGGACAGAGGCGAAGGCGTCGTCGGGGGCAGGCCGGCGGCTTCGCGGAGCTTGTCCTTCTTGCTTTTGCGCTTTCCTTTGATGCCGCCTGTGGAAGGCGGTGCGGGCAATTCGATTTCCACCGGTTCGAAGCCGGAGATCTGCTCGCGGGGCAGGTCGAGATGATGCCGCTTTTCGATCAGGCGGAAATGCGCGTGGGTGCCGGCGCTGATGAAATTGATCGCGAGGCCGCTCTGGCCGGCCCGACCGGTGCGACCGATGCGATGAGTATAATCGGCGGCGGAGCGGGGCAGATCGAAGTTCACCACAACGGGCAGTTCCACGATGTCGAGACCGCGGGCCGCGAGATCGGTGGCGAGCAACACCGGGATTTTGGAGGATTTGAAATCGGCCAGCACCCGGGTACGGGCGCCCTGGCTGAGTTCGCCATGCAGGGCCAGAGCATTGATGCCGGCTTTGCGCAATTTTTCGGCCACATGCTCGGTGGCGTATTTCGTGGCGACGAAGACGAGGACGCGCGGCCATTGGTTTTCCTGAATCAAATGCCGGAGCAACTGCGTGCGCCGCAGCGGATCAACCTCGATGGCGCGCTGGAGGATGTCAGGTTTCGTCGCGGGTTCGACCGGGATATCGATGCGCAAGGGATGGTGCAACAGGACGGCGGCGAGGCGGTGCACCGCCGCAGGAAATGTGGCGGAAAAAAGCAGGTTCTGCCGCCTGGCCGGGAGCAGGGTGATGACGCGGTTCACCTCGTCGGAGAAACCGAGATCCAGCATCCGATCCGCTTCGTCGAGCACGAGGCTTGACACAGCGGAGAGCGACACGGCGTTGTGGTCGATCAGATCGAGCAGACGTCCGGGGGTCGCGACGATCACGTCGGCCCCGCCTCCAAGGTCCATCATCTGCGGGTTGATCGAAACGCCGCCAAAAATCGCCATGGTCCTGATCGGCACAGGCAGGAACCGCGAGCAGGCGAGAATTGAATCAGCGGTCTGGGCGGCCAGTTCACGAGTGGGAGCGAGCACCAGGGCGCGGACAAAACGCCCGCGAACCCTGGGCGCGGTGGACAACCGTTGCAAAATCGGCAGGACAAACGCGGCGGTCTTGCCTGAGCCCGTTTGAGCAGAGGCCCAGACATCTTCGCCGCGCAAGATCGCGGGAATAACGGCTGCCTGCACGGGAGTAGGCTCGTTGTAACCCTGATCGGCGATGGCCCGGAGAAGCGGTTCGGAGAGACCGAGAGCGGAAAATGGCATGGGTGAATCGATGGCGTGACCGCGACGGTATTGGAACATTAAAGCAATGTCGGCTGATCGGTTGATGCCGAACTCATATCGCGAATTCGGCGCGCAGGCCCCAATACCCCAAGAAAGCCTACGAGCAAAAGCCCAAGATCGTCCGCGAGTGGCTGGCGGAGACCCTTATCCCCTCATCGCGGCGAGCGCCAGAGCCGAAGGAGCCGAGATCTTCTGGGGCGATCAGACCGGCTTATCGAGTTACTGACCCGCCTGATCAAGCAAGCGGGCGACAGAAAGGTCTATCTGATGCTCGACAATCTGCGCGTGCATCACAGTGCTCCGGTGAAAGCCTGGTTGGCGCAACATGCCAAGGAAATCGCCGTGTACGATCTTCCCAGCTACAGTCCCGAGTTGAATCCTGACGAACGTCTCAACCGCTCGCTGAAAAGCAAACTGGCGCAACTGCCCGCACCGCGTGACGCCGGACAACTCCACCGGCAAACTCCCCCGCAACTTCGATCCTGCCACCGGCAGCCAACCCTCATCTAATCATACTTCCAATCCCCGACCACCACCTATGCCGCATCAGGCGCTGTCTTATTGCCGGATTATAACTATGGCTCAGCCGTGTTTGCCGGGGATCATGCTTGTTTTTCCAGGAGAGTGACAAAGTGCAGGCGTCGGCCGAAGAGCCAGTTGGCCCACCACGGATAAAGTCCGAGTGAAGTAACCGAGCGGACCGGACGCAGTTTTAATTCGGCAAAAGCCGCCTGCCACTGTGCCTCCGTCCAATAATTGTAGGGCAGGGCCACCCCGTAGCGGGCGTTTCCGACCCAATCCATGAATCGCAGAGTCAGCCGGGCACCGGGTCCGTTCCGGTAATGATCCTTAATGAGAATCCAGCGGCGGCTCACTCGCGTGGCCTCACGCAGCAGCACCACGGGATCTTCGGTGTGATGCAGCACATCGACGAACATCACGGCATCCTGTGCGGCATCGGCCTGCGGAAGCGTCTTTCCGTCGAAGGCGATGACCGGGATGACAGTTTTTTTTCGGACCAGCACATCCACGCCGGAAAGTTTCAGGTCCGTCCGCTGGTCGAGCAGCAGTTTTGCCACCTGGCCATCACCGCAGCCTACATCGAGAATATCGGCACCGTGCGGAGCCAACGCCGCGAGGTGGCGGGCGAGAATTTTGACGCGGCGGGACAGCACACGGGTGGAGTGATAGTTGTCGGTCAACATGGATTGAGCCCGGTTGCTACAGGTCAGATTCCGGCCTGTCCATCACGAGATCACGGGCTGTTTTTGCCCGGCATTGGCCGGGAACGGCGCTAATTTCGAAAAATTCCACTTGCCCATGGCCCGGGCACGGCAAGTCTCCTGCCGATGTCCGCCGCTTATCTTCCGTTTTTGGTGCAAGCCGTTCTCGCTCTCGTCATCGTGGGTGGAGTGATTCTGGCCAGCCAGTTTCTGGGACAACGCTTCAAGCCGAACAAGATCAAGGACACCGCCTACGAGTGCGGCGTGCAGGCGGACGGAACAAGCCACACCCGGTTTTCGGTGAAATTTTATGTCACCGCGATGCTCTTCATCCTGTTCGACATCGAGGTGGTGTTTCTCATCCCGTGGACCTTTGTCTACCGGGATTTTCTGGCGAACCATATCGCCATTCTGGTCCCGATGCTTTTTTTCATCGGCGTGCTTGTGCTCGGCCTGTACTACGAAGTGAAAAAAGGCGCGCTCGAGTGGGAGAAATAAAGCGCACCCTCCGGCTGGGCCCAGCGAAACTTTTCGGCCGATGAGAACAAATCGTCGAATTCACGATTCGGGCGGGACGCCTGCCGACCAAGCCTGACCCGCCATGCGTCTCGACAAATTTATCACCCGCAGCCGCGTGGTCGACCTGGCCAACACGGAAATGGAGGCGGCGCTGGAGGAACTGCTCAACCTGACCGTCGATCGCTTTCCCGACCTTGACCGCGATGCGCTGTTGAAAGGCCTGTTGCGCCGGGAGAGCACGATGACGACCTACCTCGGCCAAGGGGTCGCTCTGCCGCACGTCCGGGCAAAGATGACGCGTCGCTACCTGCTGGCCGTGGGCAGAAGCCACAATGGCATCCATTATGACGGGGCCAAGGAAAACGAGCCCGTGCGGCTGGTCATCATGCTCATCGCCGGGGAGAAAACGCGCGATTATCTGCAGGTGCTGGCTTCGCTGGCGCGGTTGCTCAAGGAACAGGATTTTGTCGACAGCCTCGTCCGTGCGCCGGACCTCGACAAGATGTATGATCTGCTTTTCGCCGGCTTGGGTGGCATTGCCCCCAAACCCGCTCCGTCCGTCCAGAGCACGGTGAACCGCATTATCTTCCTCCATGCGGAGAGAATTGCCCGGGGCACCGGCTGCCGGACGGTGATGATTTTTGGGGATGCATTTTCCGGCGGTTTCGAGGCTCCCCGGTGGGCGCCTTTTATCAAAACGGTCCTAGTCACGCGCAATCTGGCGGAAGCGGAAGATCATCCCGGACGGTATTCGGATACGATCCAGGTCCGTTCCTTTTCCAATCAACGCCTCGCCCAGTTGCGCAGCGCGGTGCTGGTGGCATTGACACGCGGCCTCATCACTTTCTCGGGCCGGGTGTGTTGCATTGGCGGTATCGCGGGCAGCAACCAGTTTGATACTGTGGTGGTGGTCGATGTGGAGAAGGAATTTAAAACGTTGCTCACCGGACACGCCGACCTGTTGCCGGAAGACGTGAAACCCGAGGTGCTGGAACGCGTGATCAGCGTCGCCACCGAACTCGCGGTGGAAGGACGTGAAGGACGTCCGGTGGGCTGTCTGTTTGTGCTGGGCGACAGTGGCAAGGTTGAGCGCACCACCAAGCCGCTTGTGCTGAACCCGTTTTACGGTTACAAGGAGGAGGATCGGAACATTCTCAATCCCTTCATGGATGAAACCATCAAGGAGTTTTCTTCCATTGACGGGGCCTTTATCATCCGGGGCGACGGGGTGGTGGAGGCGGCGGGTGCTCTCATCCAGGCGGCTGATCGCAACCACAAACTGCCGGGAGGACTGGGATCGCGTCACGCGGCGGCCTCGGCGATTTCACTGGCGGCTGACTGCATAGCCATCGTGGTTTCCTCCAGCACGGGGCAGGTCACCCTGTTTCGTCGCGGCGTCATGATGCCGCTGTCGGAAAAGAAGGTGATGGATTGAGGAAGCCGGCATTACTTAACAGTTACCGGACAAGATCCATTAAAGCCTGATCGCCTTCGTATTCACCGGGAAAGGGCTAAAAACAACTTTAGGGTTGCGCAGGGCGGGAGGGAAGCTTTGCTCTCAACTTTTAACCCATTTAAGCCATGCAAGAAACCGTCATCCTAGAGTGCACTGAAGCCCGCAAAGAGGGTAAACCCGTCTCGCGCTACCTCACGAAGCGCAACAAAAAGACTCTTACCGAGCGTATCGAGAAAAAGAAGTACAATCCCTTCCTCAAGCGCCACACACTCCATAAGGAAATCAAGTAAGCTTCGCGCTTATTGCCCTGTTGCCGGGCCGGTCGCAAGACCGGCCTTTTTTATTTCTTTGCCGGATCTGCCGCGCCGGCAGCAGTGGTTGTCATGGCTATCTGAGGAGGGACGCTATGGCTGGTGGGACTAGGTGCCATACCCAATTGTGCCCGCCGGCTGGCCCGCCAAGTGTCGCGATGCTTACGGATCCAGTCGAGCAAAGCGCGTTCGAATCCGATGTCGTAGCCGAGGCGTTCCGACTCTAACCACTTGTGCTTCAGGATCTCCTCCCGCTCGGCAAGGAACTCCTGGTAAAGATTCGACTGCTTGACGAAATCTTTGCCGCCTTTGGATTCTGGAGGGTGGGCAGTCATAATCATAGCTGCTTAACAGCAAGCAGCGGCCTGCGGGGCAGGCCGGCGAACGTTAGCTCGGTGCGGTGAAACATGGGTGACAAATAACAACTAGGCGGGTGTTGACCTTGCTGTCAATAGGTCGGCGGCGTGAAGTCATGAGGATGTTTCTATTCAAGATTAAATCTTTAGCCGGATGAGCAAGCTTTCGCCGATGCGGCGAAACACCTCGGCGGGCCGGCTGGCGGGCGAATTGACGACGATGGGCAGGCCGCTGTCTCCTCCGGCCCGGATTTCGGGGTAAAGCGGCACCTGCCCGAGCATCGTGGTGCCCAGAGACTCGGCGGTGGCGCCGCCGCCGCCTTCGCCGAAGAGATATTGCCGATTGCCGCTGGCGTCTTCAAACCAGCTCATGTTTTCCGCCACGCCGAGCAGAGGGACATTGACCTTTTGAAACATCAGACCGCCCTTGCGGGCCACATTGGTGGCGGCAAGCTGCGGAGTGGTGACGAGCACGGCTCCGTCGAGCGGGAGCGTTTGCACCAAGGAAAGCTGGGCATCGCCGGTCCCGGGGGGGAGATCGACGAGCAAAATATCCAGTTCGCCCCATTGCACATTTTGCACGAATTGCTGGATGGTCTTCATCACCATCGGGCCGCGCCAGACGACCGGGGTGTTGTCATCGACGAGGAATCCCATCGACATGACTTTCACGCCATGTCGCACGAGCGGCATAAGGTTGTCTCCCTCGATTTCCGGACGACCGGAAATGCCCATCATCAGCGGTACGGAGGGACCATAGATGTCGCAGTCCATCAGGCCGACCCGGCCCGGGCGGCCGCGGAGTTCGAGCAACTGGGCCAGGGCGCAGGCGAGATTGACCGCGAAAGTCGATTTGCCCACGCCACCCTTGCCCGAGGCGATGGCGACCGAGTGTTTGATGCTGGCGGGAGCGGCGCCACTGCCGAGGTTGCCGGTGCCGGGCTTGGGCGCGGCTTTGGCGGCGGAAACGGCGAGTTCGATGATCACCTGTTTTACACCGGGCTGGGCCAGCAGGCATTTTTCAACCTCAGCCTTCAGCATGGTCGGAACCTTTGGATCCGACGTGGTGATGGCGAGCGAGACTTGGGCGGTGCCGTCGGCGAAAGCCGCCGAGCGGACAAGTCCGAAAGACACGATGTCCCGGCTGAAACCGGGATACTTTACTTGCTGGAGAGCGGCTTTGATGGAATCGGCGGTCACGGCGGGGTGAAGAAAATTATTGGAAAACGGTGGTTTGACCTTGTGAAGAGGCGGAGGCGAGTAAACAAAAACCGGCGAACGGTGTCAGTCATTAATCCATCCGCAACTTCCATGCAGAATATCTTTCGTCTGATTCTATCCTTAGCGCTTGTAGCGATCGCTTATGCTGATCGCAACATCGGCATTATCGAGGTCCAAGGTGACACGCTGACCATACCGGTCACCGTTACTTCCAACAACCCCGAGCTGCAAAATCTCGCCCGCACCGCGTTCGACGCGCATGGCCGCTACCGGGTGGTGACGGGCGGGGCGTACGGCATCAATTTTACCGCGGCCGGCGGCAATCAGGTGACCGTCACCATCACCAAGGGAAGCGGCGGTGCCTCGCTCCACAGCGAAACCGTCAATGGCACCAGCCTGCGCCATGCCTTGCTGCGCGCCGCCGATGTCGCCGTTTTCAAAACCAGCGGTCTGCGCGGCTTTTTTGCCGGCAGGCTGGCCTTTGTGGCGGATCGTGGCGGGGCGCAGACCATTTTCACGGGCGATCTTTTTTTCGGTGAATTGCAAAGCTACCCGGTGCAGGGGAAGCAGATTCTCGGGCCGCGCTGGGCGCCGGATGGATCGAAGATTCTTTTCACCAGTTATCGCACGGGATTCCCCGACATCTATGTGCTCGATCTGCATTCACGGCAGTTGAATATTTTCGCCAGTTTCAAGGGCACGAACAGCGGCGCGCGTTTCAGCCCCAATGGCAGCCAGGTGGCCATGGTTCTGTCGGGCGAAGGCAATCCCGAGATCTATGTCGGCAATGCCCAGGGCCGCCAGATCAAGCGGCTGACCAACAACCAGTCGGTCGAGGCTTCGCCGTGCTGGTCGCCCGATGGTTCGCGGCTGGTCTTTACTTCGGACGCGGCGGGCGGTCCTCAGCTCTATGTCATGTCTGCGGCAGGCGGTGCGATGACGCGTCTGAACACAAATATTTCCAAATACTGCGCCGAGCCCGATTGGAGCGCAGGCGACCCGAAGAAAATTGTTTTCACGGCCGGGGTGGGCCGAGGTTTCCAAAGCGCGGTATTTGATTTATCCGGTGGCGGCGCCAAGATTGTCACGCATGCCCCGATGGATGCGACCGAACCCGTTTGGCTCGCCGACGGGCGACATTTTCTCTGTACCTACCGCACCGCCACTTCGCGGGCGATTTATCTCGTCGACTCCGAGTCGGGCAAAGCCACCCGGATCAGCCCGTCTGCTCTGGGGAATGCCTGGAGTCCGAGCTGTCTCGCGCAGTGAGAATCTGGTGCACTGGCTGTGAACTGTTTTTTGTAGGAGCGGCTTTATGCCGCGATCGCGCGATGTTTTTCGCGGCGTAAAGTCGCTCCTGGCTGCTGGCAAAATTTCTTCATGAGACTCCTCTTCATCGGCGACATTGTCGGCAAACCTGGGCGGGAGATTGTCTGCTCGCTTGTTCCTAAGCTGCGGGCCGAGCGCGGGCTGGACTTCGTCATCGCCAACGGGGGAGAACGCGGCGGCGGGTGCCGGCATCACCGGTACGATCTGCAAGACGCTGCTTGAGGCCGGCGTGGATGCGATCACCCTCGGCGATCATGTGTGGGATCAAAAAGGTTGGGAAAACGAAATAGCCGGGTTAGACCGTGTCTGCCGTCCGGCCAATCTGCCCGCCGCCTGTCCGGGCCGCGACCATCTGGTGCTGGAGAAAAACGGGTTCCATCTGCTGGTTTTCACGGTGCTTGGCCGGAATTTCATGGGGCCGAAAGTGGATTGTCCGTTTGCCTGCGCCGATGCGCTTTTGAAAAAACATGAAGGCAAAATCCAGGGCGCCTTCGTGGAGGCGCACATGGAGGCCACTTCGGAAAAACAGGCCCTGGGCTGGTATCTTGATGGCCGGGCGACTGCCGTGCTGGGCACGCACACGCATGTGGCCACGGCCGACGCGTCGCTACTTCGCCAACAGACGGCCTTCATGTGCGATGTCGGCATGACGGGACCGCATGAGTCCGTGCTCGGCCGGGAAATTGCGCCGGTGATCGGTCGTTTTCTCGACGGGATGCCGCGCCGGTTCGAAATCGCCACCGGTGACAACCGTCTATCGGGCGCAATCGTGGAGTTTAGTGCGGCCGGCCGGGCTTTGCATATTGAATGGCTCAGCAGGAAAGGCTGAGTCCGCTCACGCCATCACGACCTGGATGTGCGTGTCGAGGCGGGTGAAGAGGAACGTGCGCTGGATGTTTGGATTGCTGATCACCGCAATCGTCTTGGCGTTGGTTTTCTTCGCCTCTTTGTAAAGAGAGACGACCAGGTTCAGACCGACGGAGTCGATCATCTTGGCCGCCTTCAGATCAAGTTTGAGGGTGGTCCAGCCGGCGGCCTTGACCGGGGCGGACTCGAGGATGGTGGTGATTTCCTTTCGCGCCACGTCGGTGTTGGTGCTGAGCAGATCTCCCGAGAAGGTTAGGAGGAGCGTTTTGTCGGCGGTGTTAATCGTATGGTTGATCATGGTGAAAAAACAGGCTGGAGATGGGCTAATAGCGAAAATCGAGGATCAGTTCCGCGCCGTTGCGATTGGAGGTCATCCGGGTGGCAAGACGGTTGATGAGGTTGAGGCCGCGGTGCAGGTCGGCGAGTTCGTCGGCCGCCTCGTGCGGCTTGCGGCTGAAATCGTGACCGGGGCCGGGATCGCTGACGATGGTGCGCAGCGTCCGTTGCGCAAGATTGACGGTGATGGTGAGCTGGCCTTGCAAATCCGGCCGGCCGGCACAGCCGTGCAGCAAGGCGTTGATCAAGGATTCACGGAGCGCGAGCAGCACATCGAAGCGGCGCGACTCGGGCAGATCGGGCAGGGCCAGTTGCAGGCTGCGTTCCCAGAGATTTTGCCAGTCGTCGATGGGCGGTGTCTTCGTGCCCTGATAACTTTCCTGCAACACGGGCTGCCATTGCTGGGTTGCGGACGGATCGTCCGCCAGTTGGATGCTCACGACCAGAATGTCGTCTTTGGCCTGAGCAATCTGGGGCGCAGTTTGGCCCGCTGCCCGGGCGCTTTGCAACGCGGTCGCGAGACTGAGCGGACTCACGCCGAGGGATTCGGCAAGGTCTTCCAACCCGTCGGTCCAGAGATAAAGCTGGCCCCCTGCCTCGCAGTTTTGTTCATGCGGGTTTAGTGGAAGATCGCTGAACCACCCCAGGGGCGGACCGTTGATGGTATCACAACGGAGCACCCGGCCATCGGGACTGACATGCCAGGGCTGGGGCACCCCGTGATTGGCAATTCTCACGGTTGGGGAACCGAGCTTCACCAAGGCCGTGCAAACGCATACGGAAGCTTGCGCTCCGGAACCGGAGTCGCTGTGGCGGATGCCCCATTCCTCGAGCAGAAAGTGGTTGAATTTGGTGAGCACGGTTTCCGTGGCCTGACCCGATTCCAGCATGCCGCGCACGAGCCCCTGGAAATAAGCGGAAATAAAAGCCGCATGCAAATCATGTCCCGACACATCGGCGGTAAGCACCAGGAAGGTATCTGGCGTGAGCTGGAAATAATTCACGAAATCGCCGCCGGCCTGGTGCTTGGGATTGAAGCACACGTCGATGCGTCTGGCGGCCTCGGGACCGAGGCCAAACAACTGGTGTTGCGTTTTGCCGACCTGGTTGATGGTGCGTTCCGCCTCCGCCATTTCGCGGTCACGCTGCGTGAGCTCGATGGCGCGCGCCACGGATGCCAGCAGCGCGGCTTCGGCGATGGGCTTGTCGAGAAAATCCGTGGCGCCACCACGCAGGGTGTCGGCGACGAATTCGCGTTCGGTGGTGGCGGTGATCATGATGACCGCCAGGGCGCGATCCTGCTGTTTGAGCCAGATGAGCAGTTCCAGTCCCGTTTCACCGGGCATCCGGTAATCGGTCACGACGCAGTGGACGGCGGCCGGGCCGTGCTGGGCGACATACTGCCGGGCGGCTTCCGCGCTTTCGAGCGCAATGGTGTGGTAACCCGCCTTGTTGAGGAAATACGCCAGAAGCGTGCGGGAAACCGCCTCATCATCGATGGCGAGGATGACCTTGCCCATGGGGCTGGTTGTGGCGAGACTCATGACGGGGAAGCGGTGGGGGAAGTCAGGGCAACCAGCTCGGGGCGGAGCCGGGCGATTTCGGTTTCAAGTTTCCGGCCGATCTGGTCGAGCTCGGCCCAGTCTGGCGGGGAGGGAAATTTGTTCAGGGCGAGCACAACGGCTTGCGCCGAGTCGGCGGCGAACACGCTGATGGAACCCTTGAGTTTGTGCGCATGGGATTTTAGCGCAGTTTCATCCCGTGATTGCAGGGCCTGACGGATATTTTCCATCATGCCGTCACATTGAAGGAGGAAGGCTTGGGCCAGCATGCCGAGCAGGGCGGGATTGTTATCGGTGAGTTGCAGCGAGCGTTGCCGATCCATGGCGGTGGGCTGGCCGGCGGGGGCCATGGCCGGAGGTGGCGGCGTGTCGGGGCGGGCGGGTGCGGAGACCGGGCCCAGTTGGGCGATGATGGCCTTGAGCTCGGAAAACATCAGCGGCTTGGCGAGGCAGGCATCCATGCCGCAGGCGATGAAATTGCTGGAAATCTCCGGGCTGAGATTGGCCGTAAGGGCAATGATCGGGAGGCGCTTCCGGCCGGACTGGGCGGCTTCCCAATGGCGGATGGCGGTGGTTGCCTGCATCCCATCCATGACGGGCATCTGGTAATCCATCAGCACGAGATCGAAAGCTTTTTGCTGAACCATCTTGGCGGCTTCCGCCCCGTCGTTGGCCAGGCTCGACTGGCAGTTGAGTTTGTTGAGAAAGGCGCAGGCCAGTTGCTGGTTGATCTGGTTGTCATCGACCACGAGCACCTGCCAGGCATAGGCCCGGGTCACCGTCGGCGTTGGTGATGGCGTGGGCGGGCGGAGCTGGATCGGTTCGATGCGATGGGTGGTGCCCTGTTCGATCGCGGCTTCGGCCGGTTTGCCATGGGCGGACAGAGGGAGCGTGAACCAAAAGGTGGCACCCTGACCCTCCGCGCTGATGACGCCGATTTCTCCGTCCATCAACTCGACGAGGCGTTTGCAGATGGCCAGTCCCAGGCCTGTGCCGCCAAATTCGCGCGTGGTGGAAGTCTTGGCCTGCGTAAATCGGGTGAAGAGCCTGGCCTGTTGCTCGGGGGAGAGGCCGATCCCCGTGTCGGTGACATTGATGCGCAGCTTGGATTTGCCATCGGCCGGCACAAGTTCGGTCGAAATCGTGACGCCGCCACTTTTGGTGAATTTGAGCGCGTTGCCCACGAGATTGATGAGCACCTGCCGCACGCGGATGGGATCGGCATTGACCAGGCGCGGCGTGCCGGGCGGATTGCGCAGGGTGAGCGCGAGGGATTTATTATTGGCCTGCAGCGAGAGCGTCTTGATCACGGTTTCCGCGCTGTCGACGGCATCGAAATCCAATCGTTCGACCTCGAGTTTGCCGGCCTCAATCTTCGAATAGTCCAGAATGTCGTTGATGAGGGTGAGCAAATTTTGTCCGGAAAGTTTGATCGTGTCGACGAAACCGCGCTGCTTCTCATTCAATGGCGTCATGGCCAGCAGGTCCGTGAAGCCGAGCACGGCATTCATCGGGGTGCGGATTTCATGGCTCATCTCGGCGAGAAACTCGCTCTTGGAACGGCTGGCGGCCTCGGCGGTTTTCCGTGCTTCCAGCAGTTCCACCTTGGCGAGCTTGCGTGCCGTGATGTCGGTTCGGATGGCGACAAAACGGCCGATCTCCCCGTTGGCGTCATGGAAAGGCACCACGGTGGCATCCACCCAGTAGAGCTGGCCGTTTTTCGCGCGGTTGCAGATTTCACCGCGCCAGATCTCACCGGCGTTGATCGTCTGCCAGAAGTCTGTCCAGAAGGTCGCGGGATGGTGGCCGGAATTGACGATTCGATGGCTCTGCCCGATCAATTCCTTGCGACTGTAGCCGCTGATGGTGCAGAATCGGTCGTTGGCATGCCGGATGATTCCCTTGAGATCAGTGATGGACACGATGGCATGCTGGTCCAGCGCGTCGCGCTGCAGCTCCAATTCGTGCCTGGCTTCGTCGCTGGTGTGCCGGGATTGGAGCAGCTCCGCCCAGGCGCGTTTGCGTTCCGTCATGTCAACGGCGATGCCAATATAGCCCGAGAAACCGCCCTGGTCATCCCGCACGGCGGTGACGGACAGCATGACGGGAACGCGCGAGCCGTCTTTGCACACATAGGTCCATTCATGCTCATTGGGCATACCCTTGCAGGATTTGATCACGAAAACTCCGAACCCCGGCTCAACAGTCACGCCTAGTTCCGCGCTGAACTCCTTGGCACGGGCGGCGACCTCCGCCGGATCATGGAAAATGACGGGAGTCTGGCGGCCGATCATCTCATCCGCGGTGTAGCCGAGCAGGCGTTGGGCGGCGGGATTAAAAATCTGGATCACTCCGTCCGGGGTGGTGGAGATGATCGCATGGGCGGCGGATCGGAGGATGGCGTCCTGAAAACTGGAAAGTTCGCTCAGCGTGTGGTGCAGTTTTTCCCGCATGGAAATTTCCCCGCGCAGCTCGGCGGTCATTTTTTCCGCCAAGGTTGCGGCTTTACGACGGACTCGCTGGGAGGAATCGGCGGCGTAGGTGAGGAGGGCGCTGCACAAGAGACCGCCGGCCAGCACGAGCCAGGAGAAACGGTGTTCGACGGCGCCGGAAAATTTCGGGAGGGTGCCGATCTGGAGCTGCCAGGTGCGTCCGCCGAACGTGAGGCGGCTGACCCGATGGAATTTCCCGTCCTGGAAAGTCTGGCCGAGTAAGGGCAGGGCTGTGACTGCGCCGTGCCGATCGTTGGCATCGAAGAGCAGGACGGTGTGCCCGAGATCGTCCACTTCGAAAATCTCGAAGTCGAGCTGGTCGTCAATCTCGGCTGAGATTTGGCTCATCAAACCCTCGATCTTGATCGCACTGTAGACCCATCCGTTCAGTGAATGCCAGCGTTCGGCGGCGGTGGCGGTGGGGGCTCCGTTGGCAAAGATGGGGGAAAGGAGCAGGAAACCGGGGAGCTGTTTCTGCTCCTGATGCACGGTTACGGCCCGGGTGAGAACGATTTGGTTCTGGTCCACTGCCTGGGTGGCCGCCTCCCGCCGTCTGGCTTCACTGCCGATGTCAAACCCTTGGGCGGCTTGGTTGGCCAGAAACGGCTCGATATATTCTATGACGAACAAATCGGATTGGTTGCCATTGGTGTTGACCTTGAAATCGGGCGCTTCATCGGCCCGGGTCCGGGTTAGAAAACGATCCAGATCGGCGCGGGGAACATAGTGCGCAAAACCAAAACCGATGATGCCCGGATAGGCCGTCAGATTGAGCGATTTCACATAGTCACGAAACTCACCGCGTTCGACGGACTTGCTGGCGGCGAAGAGACCTTTCAGACCGCTCAGACACTGTTCATGCCGGGACAAACAGGCCATGATTGATTGTTGCACCCGGTCGGCGAGCCTTTCGAAGCGGATCTGGTCCGCCGGCTGTGACTGCAGCAGAGTCAATTGCCAGACTAGCAGAGTCAGAATCAGGCAACCGCCGCCGATGACGGCCGGGATAAACCAGGGACGCGCCACTTGTTTGCCTGACCCGAGGCCGGCGGTTGAGGAATTGTGACTGGGCATAAACGACGGATCGGGGCATGGAATCCCCGTCTGGCTTCTCTTCGGCACAGCCGGGTCGGAGTTAAGCCCTTCTCTTTCAGGCTTCGCCAAAGAAAGAGCCGGGACATGCACGCATTAGCCTATCTTTCCCGCTGCCGATGGTTTGGCCGGTTCGTTCCTTCGATTTAAACTTTGTCGCAGCAGCATTGACCGGGCCGCTGGGCCGGCCGGGAAATTTCCGACGGTACGACCTGCCTATGACATGGCGGCCGAAAAAAAGGTCAGACCAGCTCGCTGAGCTTGCGGGCTTCGGGTTTGAGCGGGACGAGATCGGTAAGATTGACCGGGAGATTTCGCTTCATCGATTCCACGCCGGCGATGCCGACAAGGATTGAGGCGGCGCCTTGTTCATGCCCCGCGAAACGATTCCATCGATCGGCGGCGGGGGCGGCGGGGGCGTAGAAAGAATGGTTCAGGATTTCGTCGGCTCCGCCGTGCGCACCGGTGGCGGGTGGCATGGGGACGATGTAGCTGGATTTGAAGTGGGGGAAGATCTTGATCCACTCGCCCTCGGCCTCGGCACCGGGTTTCTCGTCGAGTTTGAAATCCTTGGGACGGACCGCGCGGTTCATGTGGGTGCCGATGAACTCATGGTATTCAAGACGGCCGCGGTCGCCGTTGAAAGTCACGCGCATGCCCTCGCGGGGCGAGTAGCAGACGAGCGAGTAGGTGAGCAGCTCGCCGGTGCGGTAACGGACGTTGAGGGACATCTGGTCCTGGATGTCGATATCGTCGCGAAAAACATTCTGATCGCGGATGTAGCCGGAATCCGCCTCGCCGGCGCGATAGATTTTCCGGAAAGGTTCGCTCTCTTCGAGATCGAGGCAGAACGGATCGGTCTTCGCTTCGGGATGGCCGGTATAGCGCGGGTACTTCGTGAGCGCGCCGTCACCGCGGGCCTCGGCGTTTTTGCGGCCGTAGAAAACCAGATCGCCGTAGGCGAAGACCTGGGCGGGGATGGCGTCGAGCCACCAGTTGACGAGATCGAAGTGATGCGTGCTCTTGTGAACAAGCAGAGTGCCGGATTCGTGGGCGTGCGAATGCCAGCGCCGGAAGTAGTCGGCGCCATGGTTGGTATCGAGCAGGTACTCAAGATTCACCGAGCGGATTTTTCCAATCGTGCCGGTGGCGATGAGTTCCTTCACCTTGGTGCGGAACGGGGCCCAGCGGTAGTTGAAAGCCACGCGCACGCTCCGGCCGCTGGCGCGCTGGGCGTCGAGAATCGCGCGACACTTCGCCGCGTCGATCGTCAGGGGTTTTTCGGTGATGACGTCGCATCCGGCCTGAAGGGCGCGGACAATGTATTCGTGGTGGGTCGAGTCGATCGAGCAGACGAAAACGGTGTCGGGCTTCTCGCGGCGCAGCATGTCGTCGAACTGCGCCGCAGGATAGGCGGGCACCGCGTGGTAGTGCCACTCACCCGCGAGCATCTCGTTGTAATAGGCCATGCGGGCCGGACTGAGATCGCAGATGGCGACCAGTTCGTTGGTGTCACTGTAGGTGGTGACGAGCGGCTCGATGAAGCTGATGGCGCGACCGCCGGTGCCGACAAAGGCGAAACGTTTTTTGCTCATGAAATCGAAGAGGCCTAAAGAGGCAGAATCTTCGCGCGGCGGTCAATGGGACAATGTGCGGAATTTCGGACGGTATGAATTCAGGGCAGTTGTAGTTTTTTCAACGGCGTGAGCGTAACGGGCCCGAGCAGACCGGAGGCGCCGAGCGGCCAGCGGGAGGCGTCGAAGGGCTTGTAGTTGATGCTGACGAAATTGATTTCGTGCATGATTTTCCAATCCACATGGCGGATATCCATGTCGCGGATGCGGTTGGCGGCGAGATTGGTGACGTCGAGCTCGAGGACGTTGTGGCCGGGCTTGAGCTGGGCGCCGACGCGCAGGCGGAACGGCAGGCTCCATGCGGTGGTGAGCTCGGTGCCATTGAGCCGCACGCGGGCGCTTTCGCGCACATCGCCAAGATCAAGCAGCCAGTCATCGGCGGTGATGGCGGGCAGATCGAACTCCAGACGGTAGCGGGCGGTGCCGCCGAAGCGTTGGGCGGACTCGCCGCCGAGCTCGGTCCAGGATTTCAAAACGGTGGTTTGCAGGGGCGGCGGCAGATCGGGGCCGCCGGAAAGGAAGTCGATGTGCCATTCGCCGGTGAGCGGAATGACCGGGCCGGCCGGTGCGGCATTGGACCAGGCGTCATGGGTTACCGGCGCGGATGAGGAACCGAGCGTGTGCAAAAGCAGCGATTCGCCGGAGGCGAGTTGCAGATAGACCTGCGCGGCACCGGCCGGGCCGGCGTGGAAGGCGGCAAGGCCGGAGTGTCCCGTCAGCGGATCGGTGAGAGTGGCCGCCGCGGCGGGAGCGCCGAGCGTCAGCCAGCCGTCGAAGGGTTTCTCCGTGAGGTTGGCGATAAAATAATCATGATCGTCGCCGCTGACCGCGGCGCGCCGGATGTAACCGAGCCCGGTCTCGGCCAGCGGTTCGCGGATGGCACCGGACCCCTTCAGGTTTTCGAGAATATTTCCGACCCGGCTGCCGCTCTTTCCGAGGGCTTGGCGGATTTCGCGAAACTGCGCGCGCCGCTCTTCGAGTTTGCCCAGACCCGGGACGTCTTCCGGGACGGACTCGTAGATGACAGCGGCACCGCCTTGCTGGAGGGCGAGCAGCTTCGACAGGGTTTCGACCGGCATCCGGCGGGTCGAGGGAATCACTATGGCGCGATACCGGCCGCCGCCCGGAGCGACGAGGGCCCCGTTTTCGGCGTGCGCCTGCTGGAGCTGCGCGTCGGAAATGTAGTCGATGCTGTAACCGACCTGGATGAGCTGGTTGGCGTCGCGCTCGAAGGCGGAGCCGTTGAGCCATTTCCGGTCGTGCACGCCGTACTGTTTCATCAGGCCGTCGGCGTCGTCGATCACGTCATAAAAGGGCCAGTAGAGAAGCACGTCATTGTCGGGCCGTCCGGATTGCAGCACGGTTTGCACGCGGTTGACGTAGCCGTTGAGCGCGGAGAAGTCGGTCCACCAAGTGTTGTTCGGATTGAATTGCGTGGCGGCGTAGAAAAGCCAGCCGGGCCAGGCGGCATCCTGGGGCGAGAAAGCGGTGCCATGGTAGAGGATATGATTGATGCCGCTGGTGAACAGGCGGTCGATCTCGGGTTTGGTGAACGAGAGGGCGACCTGCCAGTGCTCGCGCAACCAGGTGCAGGTTTCGCTGGAGGCGAGCGGATGGCCCATCACATGCGCGGCCGAGGAGGCCATGTGCAGGACGAGCGGGTCGGGCAGATCTTTGCCGGAGCTCCACTCGCGCCGCAGGCCGGGAATGGGGAAGGGCGTGGAACCGAAAGTTTCCGTCTCGGGAATGTCGACCGTGCCGTAGAGATCGAGCAGGTTGGCCGGGGCTCCGTGCGACTGGTTGCGGACGAGGAAACCATGTTCGTGGGACCATTTCGCCCAGGCTTGCAGATAACCGAGATGCAGTTGGGAAAGCGTGGCGCGGTAATCGGATTTCAGACGCGCCAACGATTCGGGATCGAGCGCCTTTTTGCCCATCAGCTCCTCGGCGTGCTCCTGCAAATCGTAACCGTGCAAGGCGAGGAAGGTGGACGGCAGGGCGGGAGTCCAGGAGGCGTTGTAATATTCAAAAGAATCGTGGAACTGGCTGCGGACCAGACCGGCGGGAAAATTGGCGAAAGCCTCGGTGAAGGGCGCAAGGTAATGGTTGATGGCGACGGTGGAGTAGGGATCGATGACGAGGCCCTCCGCGCCAGGGGCGGCGCGCTTGACCTTCATCTTGGTGGGCGTACCGGTGAGTTTTCCGTCGAGCAGGGTGAGCTGGGCGGAGCCGTCTTCGGGTGTGATCCAAGGCCCGCCGAAGGGCCAGCCGGTGCCGGTGGCCATATCGACGCCCAAGCCCAGCCGTTTGGCTTCGCGGGCGGTGTAGGTCAGCATTTCCATCCAGCGCGGCGAAAGATAGGGGATGGAGCGGGCCTCGGCGCCGCGGGCGCCATAAATGGGAGTGATCTCAACTCCGCCCAGACCGGCGGCGGCAAACAGTTCGAGCTGGTGGGTGATACTGGCAGGATCGACCGCACTGCCCGGCCACCACCACCGCGTCCAGGGTTTCTTGGTGGTGAACGAAGGCGGAGTGGAGGCTGAGTTTGAAATTTCGGCCGCATGGCTGGCGGGGAGAAATGCAAGGCAGAGGACAAGGAATAACGCGGGGCGGAATCGCATGTTTGGAACGGGGTTTTGAAAATCAGTAGCCTTGCCATCGGTACAAATCAAGCGAAGTAGAGGATTTTATAGTCTGCTGAATCAAGTCGGGCGGGATAATCTGACCGGGCGGAGACCACGGCACATTATTGCTTGGCCGATGGGGCCGGTTATCGGTTGCGACTCATGGGAAATTGCGAACAGGCTGCTTGGTTTAGCCCATGATCGCGAACTGTCAGAGGTGAGGTCCGGTTGCTGGTGGTGGACGGGCCGGATTTGTTGAGACGTTTTTACTTTCACCGGACGTGGTTTTCGTTCCGAATGTCTTGTCTTGTTATTGGGTCAATCTTTCCCCCCATTTCCTTTACCCCCATTTCATGCGCATCGGCAGTCTGCATATCTTCGATATCGCCATCGTCTTCGCCTACCTCATCGCGGTGGTTTACATCGGCAAGCGTGCGGCGAAGAGCAACACCTCGGAGGACGGTTTCTTCCTGGCCGGTCGCAAACTGGGCAAGCTCTACCAGTTTTTCCTGAATTTCGGCAACGCGACCGAGCCATCCGGGGCCGTCAGCACCGCGAGCTTTGTCTACCAACAGGGTGCGCCGGGCTCGTGGCTTTCCTTCCAGACGGTCTTCATGAATCCCTATTTCTGGTTCATGAACGTGTGGTTTCGCCGGGTGCGGCTCACCACGGTTTCGGATTTGTTTGAGGACCGCTTTGGCAGCCGCAGGCTGAGCATGTTCTATGCGATGTTTCAGATTCTGGTGGCCTGCGTATTTCTGGGGTTTGCCAACGTGACCGCCTACACGATCGCCTCGTCGCTCGTGGTGAAGCAGGAGGCTGAGTGGACTGCGGCGGATCGCGCGTCCGTCGAGGGCTACCGGGATTTGAAGCAGATGGAAAAGCAGGTTGTGTCCGCGACGTTGCCTGCCGCCGATCAACCCCGGCTTGACGCTTTGCGGGAACGCAATGCCCGGGGAGAATTGCACAGTTACATCACTATCCTCAACAACGTGGCGTTTTTCGTCGTGTTTGCGATCGTGGTCGGCGCCTACATTGTCATGGGTGGCATGTCGGCGGCGGCGGTCAATGAGGGGCTGCAAAGCATCCTGATCATTGTTTTTTCCATACTTCTGATTCCCGCCGGACTGCACGCGATTGGCGGATGGGGGGCGCTCGCCCACAAGGTGCCGGCCCGGATGTTCGACCTCTTTGGATCGGGTGGCGCGGGGCAATTTTCCGTCTTCAGTCTCGGGGCCATTCTTTTGGTCAGTATCATCCAGAATGGCGGCCTCAGCCACAACATGGGCATCTGCGGCTCGGCCAAAAACGAGTTCGCCGCCCGTTCCGGCGTCTCGGGCAATTACCTGAAACGTCTCATGATCATCATGTGGGCGTTCACCGGCCTGATCGCGGTGGCGCTTTTCGGCCCGGCCGGCATTTCTGATCCCGATGCCACCTGGGGCGCGCTGTCGAACAAACTGCTCGGCCCCGGGCTGATTGGTTTGATGCTGGCCGGTGTGCTGGCGGGCACGATGTCGACTCTGGCGGCCAAGGCGCTGGCCATTTCCTCGCTCTTCGTCCGCAATGTCTATCGCCAGATCTGGCCCGACATCACGCAGCAGCAGGGTGTGTACTATGCCCGCTGGACCATCGTCGTCGTGCTCGCACTTGGCGCCACGTCGGCCTGGTTGATGGGCGATTTTCTCTCGATCGTGAACATCGTGCTCACGGTCAACATTCCTTTCGGGGCGTGCGTGCTGCTTTCATTTTTCTGGCGCCGGCTCAATGCCCAGGCCGTCTGGGCGTGCGTGCTCTTATCGACGCTGGTCATCATTTTTATTCCCTGGACGGCGGCGAAGTTTCCCGCGCTCAGCGGCAATCAGGAGCTGACCCAAACCGCGCTGGAGCCGAGCGGAACCCCCGCCGGGGTTTACTTCGCCACGGTCGTGCATCAAAACGCCCAGGATCTCACCAGCCCGACGGTCGGCAGCGGTCGGTTCAATCTCGAATGCTGGCTGCTGAGCAGGGTTGGTCTCAATCCCGCGATGATGTCCAAGAGCGACCGCCTCACCGCCCAATTTTTCTTTGACGGCTTCTTTCCGTTCGCCGTGCTGATCATCACCAGTCTTCTCACGCGGCCGACCGATCCCGTCCGGGTGGCGCAGTTTTACGGCAAGATGAAGACTCCTGTCGGCGCGACTCCCGAACTGGAGGCTGCGGCCATGGCGGAAACCCGCCGCGATCCGTCGCGCTTTGATCACACCAAGCTGCTTCCCGGCACCCACTGGGAATTTTGCAAATGGGACAAGGTCGATACCGTCGGATTCCTCATTTGCAGCGTGATCTCCGGCGCGATTGTGCTGCTGTTTGTTTTCCTGCTAAATCTTGCTGCAGGCTGATGAAAGGTCATCATGCTGCGTTGCCGATCCCATGACTGACTCCGCAGCAATTCAAACGCGCCGCATTCAAGATGCCGGTTTTATTTTTGCCGCAAAAAATCCTTCCGGAGGATTTGTCGGACGCCTGGACGGCAAACTGGTTTGGCTGGTCGTTGCGTTGCTGCTGGCCGAGGGCGGCGCCACTTTGCGCGCGCAAGCCCTGGGTGCCAACCGGCTCATGCCGAATCTTGAAAGCAATATCGACCGCCCGCTCCGCTACCGGCCGGACAATGGCGACTTCGTGATTGAGAATGGCGGCGAGTTTTTCAACCGCTCGCTCTATGGCGGCAACACCGCCTTCCGCGTCGACGGCGGCGACAAGCCTGAGTTCGTCCTCTATCTGCCGGGCCGCGGCGGAAACCTGCGGCTCGGGGTCCGGACCACGACGGGTGCGAGGTGGCTGCACGAGGCGGCGCAGATCACCACCCGTTATCGGCCGGGCGAATTGCTTTACGAGATTCGCGACCCGTTGCTTGGCGCCGGCGGAGTGATCCGGCTCGCCGCCCTGGCCTGGGAGCAGACCGAGGGCCTCGTTGTTCGCGTCGAAACCACGGGTCTCCCGCCGGACGTTGAACTGGTCTGGGCTTACGGCGGCGTCAATGGCCAGCGGGGGACACGGGACGGCGACATCGGCACCGAACGCGTGCCGATCGGCCAGTATTTCCAACTGCAGCCTGAGTTCTGCCGCGACAACGTCTTTGAACTGGCCGCCGGCACCTTCACTTTGCGCGCCAAGGCCGCCACCCTGGCCGGCCTCGCGCCCGCGGGAGCCACGCTCACGTTGGGCGATGCGGCGAACTGGAACAACCTGACTGCGCTGCTCGCGTCATCCGCCCCTTCGCCTGCGCTGCCCGTTTTGGTCGGCCGGGCGAAACTTGGCAACGATCAGCCTCTGTTGCTTTCGCTTCAACGTCTGGCCGCTGATACCGTGATCGCCGATGAACTTTCCACTTACAAGGAAGTCTCCGCCGTCCGTCCCGGCCAGAACCGCGATCTGGCCAAGCTTTCCCTGCCGCCGGTTTTCCCTGCCGCCGATCTGCCGCGCCTGTTTACCGAGACCGAGGCGTACTTTGCCGCCCTGCGCCACCGGGTGTCGGTCGAGACTCCGGATCCTTATCTGAACGCTGCCGTGGGCGCGCTCAACGTCGCCGCCGATGCGGTGTGGGACGAGCCCCAGCAGGCGATCATGCACGGGGCCATCGCCTGGCGGACCAAGCTCCTCGGCTGGCGCGGTCCTTACGTCCTTGATGCGCTCGGCTGGCACGACCGGATGCGGGCCAACCTCACTTACTGGGCCGGCCGACAGAACACCGATCCCATTCCGGAAAAAATCCCTCCCGCCGACACCGCCACCAATCTCGCGCGCAACGAAGCCGGCCTGCACAGCAACGGCGATATTTCGAACAGCCACTACGACATGAACACCGTCTTCATCGACGGACTGTTCCGCCATCTCCTTTGGACGGGCGATCTGGCCTTCGCGAAAAAAATGTGGCCGCTGATCGAGCGGCATCTCGCGTGGGAGCGCCGGCTTTTTCGTCGCGAGTTTGCGACTCCGGGCGGCGAAAAGCTTCCGCTCTACGAAGCCTACGCCGTCATCTGGGCGAGTGACGACCTTCAATACAGCGGCGGCGGAGCCGCGCACAGTTCGGCCTATAATTATTGGCACAACACCATGGCGGCGCGGCTTGCCCCGCTGGTCGATGCCGATCCTGCGCCTTACACCCGCGAGGCCGGCCTGATTTTGCGCGGCATGCGCGAATTGCTCTGGTCGGCCGATCTCGGCATGTTTGCCGAGAGCAAGGATCTCCTCGGTCTCCAACGGGTGCATCCAAGCGCCGCCTTGTGGACGTTTTATCACACGATCGATTCCGGGGTGCCGACACCTCAGGAAGCCTGGCAAATGACGCGCTACGTCGATGCGCATATTCCCCGTCTGCCGGTGCGTGGTGCCGGTGTGCCCGACGGGTTGCACACCCTCGCGACCAGCGACTGGATGCCTTACACTTGGTCGATCAACAATGTGGTGATGGCAGAGGCGGTGCATGCCGCCCTCGGTTATTGGCAGGCCGGCCGGTCCGATGAGGCCTGGCACATCGCCAAAGGTTCTCTGCTCGCCGCGATGTTCATGGGCATTTCCCCGGGCAATGTCGGCTCAATGTCCTGTTACGATGTGTACCGCCGCGAGGCCCAGCGCGATTTCGCCGACGGTTCCGGCGTGTTGAGCCGCGCGCTGGTCGAGGGGCTTTTTGGCGTGCGGCCCGATGCGCTGGCGGGTGAACTGAAAATTTCCCCCGGCTTTCCGGAAGAATGGCCGTACGCCAAGCTGCATCATCCGCAACTTGATTTCTCTTTCGCCCGGCAGGAAGCCACCGAAACGTACACCGTGGACCCGCACTTTGACCGGCCGCTGTCGCTCCGTCTGCAAATTGTGTCCCGGGGGGATCGCGCTTTGATAACGGTTAACGGGCAGCCCGCCGAGGGGAAATTGCTCGACGGGCCGGCACCACGCTGGGAAATCCAGGTTCCTTCGGCGGCAAAATGCGAAGTGCGCGTGACCTGGAACGGACAAGCCCGCCGGGCGACGGCCGAGCCGCCGACCTCTTCGAAACCTTGGTCACGCCCGGCGGCTTGGGACGCGCCGGTGACGGCGACAAATTCCGTGGCCATTGATCTTGCGTCCCATTTCAACGACCGTGTCACGGAAATTTTCAAACCGGGCAAATATCTTTCGCCGCGCTCACCCTTTGTTTCGCTTGCCGTGCCGACGCAGGGCATCGGGTACTGGGCCGGACACGTCAACGCCACGGCGGAGATCGACGATACCGGCTTGCGCGCGACATCGGCGGCCCATGGCGGACGGATAATCCTTCCGAATGGCGTTGCTTTTGCCACGCCCGGTCCGGGCACAGCCGCCAATATTCTTTTTGTCTCCCAGTGGGACAATTATCCGCGTTCAGCCACGCTACCATTGTCCGGCCAAGCGCACCGGCTGCATCTGCTGATGGCCGGTTCAACCAACGCCATGCAAAGCCGGCTCGACAACGGGGAAGTCGTCGTGACTTACACCGACGGCACGACCAGCCGCCTTGCGCTCAGGAATCCGGAGACGTGGTGGCCGATCGAGCAGGATTATTTTATCGATGATTATCAGTTCCGGGTCGATGCGCCGCTGCCTATCCGCGTTGATTTGAAGACGGGCGCGGTGCGGGCGCTTGATCCCGCCACGTTCAAGGGGAAGGGCAAGGCGGTGCCTGGCGGCGCGGCGACCGTGCTGGACTTGCCGCTCGATGCGGCAAAAAAAATGCAGTCACTGACGGTACGCGCCCTCGCCAACGACGTGGTCATTGGCCTCATGGCCGCGACCTTGGAGCAATGAATGCAAATCGGGATTCGCTTCGCGCCGGTGGCCTGTGTGGCGCACCCGATTGCGCTTGTTGAGCGTTTCGCAACCGTCGGCTTCTCCCAAGCGTCAATCACCGAATTCATCTCAACCCCATGACGGTGTCATTTACTTCACGCTTGCTTGCCCTCGCGGCATGTGGACCGCTCGCTTTCTGCACGGCCGCTCCAGCCTCACTTAAATTCGCCTTTGGTCCGGGTGCGGTTACGCCCGGATATACGCAGGTGACCGCTGACATGGTTTTCACGCCGGAGCGCGGCTTCGGTTTCGAGCCGGGCGCGGCGTTCATCGGTGGTGAGCGTGCCGGGTCCGATCCCTTGCGCCGTGATTGTCTTACGAGCAGCACGCCATTTTATTTTTCCACGGCTTTGCCTGCAGAGGGCAACTACCGGGTGACTGTCGTGCTGGATAATGCCGGGGGAAAATTTCCGGTCACGATCAAGGCCGAGCTGCGCCGTCTGATGCTTGAGCGGATCGGCCCGGCCCCGGGCGCGACGACCACCTGCACGTTTATCGTCAACACCCGCACGCCAAAAATAACCGCAACGGACGGCATCAAAGAGGGCGTGGTCAAGCTCAAGGCTCCGCGTGAGACTACACTGGAGGCATGGGCCTGGGACAATTTGCTGACGCTTGAGTTTAATGGCCCGGCTCCGGCGGTTCGGACGGTGGAGATCGAACCGGTCAATGTGCCGACGGTCTTCCTGATCGGCGATTCCACGGTGTGCGACCAGTCGCGCGAGCCGTACAACAGTTGGGGGCAGATGCTGCCCCGTTTTTTCAAACCGGAGATCGCCATCGCCAATCATGCCGAATCGGGCGAGACCTACCGCGACTCGATCGGCCGTCACCGGCTCGACAAGATCATCAGCGTGATGCGGCCGGGCGACTGGCTCTTCATGCAGTTTGGCCACAATGACCAGAAACAGATTGCCGCCGGCTCCGGCGGTCCTTTTACCACGTACAAGGCCGAAATGAAAACGCACATTGCCGCCGTGAAAAAAGCCGGCGGTCATGCCGTGGTCGTCTCACCCATGGAACGGCGCGGCTTTGATGCCGCCGGCCACGTTGTTCCTTCGCTCGCCGCGTATGCGCAGGCCGCGCGTGAGGTGGCAACCGAAGAGCAGGTTCCTTTTATCGATCTGAATGGCATGTCGAAGTTGTTCTATGAGGCAATGGGGCCGGAGAAATCGGCCCGGGCCTTCGCGGCGCCGGCCGGCAAACAGGACAACACGCACCAGAGCAGCTATGGCAGCTATGAGCTGGCCAGGTGTATTGTGCAGGGTATCCGCGATGCCAGGCTTGGGCTCGCCCGTTTTATTCTCGACGATGTGCCTGCGTTCAACCCGGCCAAACCCGATCCCGTCGAAACGTTCGCCGTGCCGCCGAGTCCTAATTTTTCCAACCAGCGTCCTCTGGGTGATTAATCTTTTCGTCATGTTCCCCTGTTTTATCCGGTTCGTTCTCCTGTTGCTGCTCCCGGTCGGACTGCGGGCGGCGGACACCGCGTATCTCTTCACTTACTTCACGCACAATGGGCAGGACGGTCTGCATCTCGCCTGGTCGGAGGATGGGCTGAAATGGGAGGCGCTCAACGGCGCGCGCAGTTACCTGACTCCGCAGGTCGGCTCCAAGGAAAAACTCATGCGCGACCCCTGTGTGGCGTGCGGTCCCGATGGCACTTATCACATGGTTTGGACTTCGGGTTGGTGGGAAAAAGGCGTCGGCTATGCCTCGACCAAGGATTTCATCCACTGGTCGGAACAGCGCGAACTGCCCGTGATGGCGCACGAGCCCACAGCGCGAAACAGTTGGGCGCCGGAGATTGTTTATGACGAGACGAAGGGCGAGTTCGTCATCTTCTGGTCCACCACCATTCCCGGACGTTTCGCGGAAACGGATGCCGCTTCCGAGGACAGATTGAACCACCGGATTTATTGCACCACGACGAAGGATTTTCAAACCTTCACGCCCACCGCGCTTTTCTACGATCCCGGTTTCAGTTGTATCGATGCCACTTTTTTAAGGGCCGATGGAAAACAATGGCTGATCGTCAAGGACGAGACCAAGTTTCCGGAACCCAAAAAACATTTGCGCCTGGCCGCGGCCCAATCAGTACAAGGGCCGTTCGGTCCGCTTTCCGAACCGTTCACACCGCCGAAACTTTGGGTGGAAGGGCCGACGGCTGTAAAGATCGGCGGTTTTTTTTATGTCTATTTCGACGCCTACACCAGCGGCCGTTACGGAGCCATGCGTTCGCGTGATCTGAAAAGCTGGGAGACGGTTGGCGGCTTGAGTTTTCCCTCCGAAGGCACGCCGGAACGGATGCGCCATGGCACGGTGATTGCGGTTCCGCGTGGGATCATCGAAGCTTTGCGTCGTCAGCCGCCCTCGCCACCGCTTTAACCTTGAAATCCCTGATCTCATGAATCCAGCACGGACTTCCCGTCGTCTTCGGAGATAGCAAACCTGTTTTTTACCCTATGAAAATCCATCCGTTCCTTCTCCTGCCGTTTTACTTCGCCAGCCTTTGCCTACCGCTTCTTGCCAGTGCGCAGACTCCGGCACCCGATCTCGCCGTCAATCCGGCTGACGAAGCCAAGCCGCTCAATCCGGCGTTGCCTTCGCTCTTTATTGCCGGTGACTCGACGGCGGCAAAAGGCTCGGGCGGGGTGGTGGGGTGGGGCGTGCCGTTTCCCGATTATTTCAATCTCGAGAAAATCAATGTCGTCAATCTGGCTCGTGGCGGTCGCAGCAGCCGTACCTTCGTCACCGAAGGATTGTGGGATCAGTTGCTCGCCCAGGTGAAGGCCGGTGATTTTGTATTGATTCAATTCGGGCACAATGACGCGGGAGCGATCAATGAGGAACCACCGGGCTCCACGCGTCCCCTGCGGGCCCGCGCTTCCCTGCCCGGGCTCGGCGAGGAAACCCAGGAGATCGACAATGTGGTGACGAAAAAACACGAGGTCGTGCATACCTTTGGCTGGTACGTGAGGAAAATGATCGCCGATGTGAAAGCCAAAGGCGCCACGCCCATTGTGCTTTCCCTGACCATCCGCAATATCTGGAAGGACGGCCATGTCGAACGCGGTTCGGGCAACTTCCGCCAGTGGGATCAGGTGATCGCCACGACTGCGGGCGTCGAATTTCTCGATCTCAGCCGGCTGATTGCCGACGAATACCAGCGTCGCGGCGAGCCCGCGACGAAAGAGCTCTTTGCGAAAGATCACACCCACACGGTGGCCGCCGGGGCGGACTTGAATGCTTCGCTGGTGGTCGCCGGTCTCAAAGGCATCCGCAAAAGCCCTTTCGGCCAATACCTCTCCGCGAAAGGTGAAAAGGTGGAGTCCGACCACCTGGGCTGGCTCAATCTGCCCGAACCGGCCAATATGGCGTTGCCGACCCTGCTGCTGATCGGCGATTCGACGGTGCGCAATGGACGCGGCGATGGCCAGGGCGGGCAGTGGGGCTGGGGTGATTTTGTCAGCGAAAAATTTGATCCCGCCAAGATCAACCTGGTGAACCGGGCCGTTGGCGGGTTGAGCAGCCGCACGTTTCTCACGCAGGGGCATTGGGAGCGCGCCCGGCAGTTTCTCAAGCCCGGGGATTTCGTGGTGATGCAGTTTGGCCACAATGATTCTTCACCGGTCAATGACGACAAGCGCGCGCGGGGCACGCTCAAGGGCACGGGTGAGGAAACCGAGGAGATCGACAACATCCTCACCAAGCAACACGAGGTGGTGCACAGTTACGGTTGGTATCTGCGGCGGTACATCCGCGAGATCCGCGCGGCCGGCGCGACGCCGGTCGTCTGCTCGCCGGTGCCGCGCAAAACCTGGAAAGACGGAAAGGTCGTCCGGAGTGGCGGACCTGACGGGTATGCCGGTTGGGCGAAGCAGGTGGCGCAGGAGGAAGGCGCGGCGTTTATCGACCTGAATGATCTGGTCGCGACCCAGTACGAAGTTCTGGGCGAGGAAAAAGTGAAGGCGCTCTTTGCCGATGAGAATACCCACACCAGCCGCGAAGGCGCCATCATTAACGCCGGCATCGTGGCGACGGAATTGCGCCATCTCCCGGGCGATCCGTTGCGCGCGTTGGCCCGGTAAACGCGCGGTTACTTCACCGCCGCGGTGCGGAGGGTCGGGCCTTCGTTAAAGCGCGCGGGAATGGCGGTAAGGGAGGGTTGCGCCGGGATGCCGAATTCATTGTGCAGGAGCTGGCCGATGACGAGCTCCGCCGCGCGCGCGCCGATATGCGCCGGCTGAAAATCAAGGGCGGCGCACGGTTCGGCTGAACGCAGTGAGTTGAGACAGACGAATCCGTGGGTTTTGGGCAGCCGCGCGCCACAACTGCGCATCCATTCAATGGCCTCGGGATAGTGGCCGATCACGACATCAGGCTTATGTTTCTTGAACCAGGGGATGAACTCTTCACAGGACGGTTTGTGGCTGCGCAGCGCGGGAACCTCGGTGGTGTCGGGCAGATATTTCTGGATGGCGAGAAAAGCTCCCTCCCAGCGGTATTGCAGGCGCTCATCGAGGGCGATTTCCATGAACAGCCCGGGCCGGCGGTAACCGCGTTGATGCAGTTCGCGCAGCAGCATGACCATCGATCGGTAATGATCCAGACACACGCAATGCAAGGAAGGGTGGTCGATATACAGGTCGGCGTAGACGGCCGTGTAGCGTTCCCAGTTCAATTCCGAAAGATCGGGCAGCCCCAGGGCGGGCAGCAAAATCAGCCCTTGGATGTTCCGGGTATGCAGGATGGTATCGAGCCGGCTTAGCCGCATTCCTTCCGGCCCCAATTCGAAGCGTTCCATCTTGAAACCCAGTTCGTTGGCGCGGTCGGAAATGCCTTTTAGCACGGCCTCGTTATAGCGAATGGCGTGGGCCGCCCGATGGGGTTCCACAATCTCCAGCGCGGCGAGAACCCCCCGGAATTCCTGGCCGCGCGAACGCCGCAGTTGCGACATCACGGCCCCCGTAAGCGGATTGTGCTCGTAGCCCGCGGCCTTGGCCGCCTCGCGCACGCGCCGGACGGTGTCGACATTTACCCGGGGCGAGCCGCGCAAGGCGTCCGAAATGGTCGTACGGGAGAGACCGAGGGTGGCTGCCAGAGTGCGCAGGGTGGGAGTGGGCATGGGAGATGCGCCTAAAATTGTTTTCTACGGGCAAAGCTCAACGCCAAATTCGGATCGTCCGAATCGATTGCCATTCCACCTGACAACCGACGTAAGAGATCGGACGGTCCCTCAGATCCAGACTTGCCCGGGTGGTTAAGTATTGACCGTATGCCGGCTCCCGCAGATTGCCTTGTGCTCTGTCCGGTTTCCACACCCTCCTCATCGTTTTCCCATGATCCGCAAAGCTTTTGTCATGTCCGTCCATCCCGGCAATGAACAGGAATATGAACGCCGCCACCGCCCCATCTGGCAGGAATTGGAAAAGGTGCTGAAAGCCCACGGCGTCCATAATTACTCGATCTATCTTCATCCCGAAACCCGCCAGCTTTTTGGCTATGCCGAAATCGAGGATGAAGCCCGGTGGGCCGCGATTGCCGCTACCCCCGAATGTCAGCGTTGGTGGAAACACATGGGCGACATCATGCCGGCCAATCCGGACAACAGTCCGGTTTCGCTTGGACTGCGCGAAGTCTTCCACCTGGATTGATCCCATGGCCATATATTCGCTTCGCCATCGCGATTCCGCCGGAAACTCCACTTTGCTGGCCGGCTTCTTGTCCGGGAGCTGAAAGACCTGAACAAACTTTTATATGACAAAAATTGCAATTGTAGGCGTAGGTTCCGTCGGCGGCGTAATCGCCGGCTGGCTGACTCATCGCGGTGGCTATGAGCTGACCTTGTGCGCCCGGCGTCAGCCCGGCGAGGTCTCCGTTGAATTATTCTCCGCCGGAAAAATCAAGTTGCCGGCAACCATCCTGACCGATCCGGCGCAAGGCCGGCCGGTCGATTGGGTGATCGTCACCACGAAAGCCTACGACGCCGCCGGCGCCGCAGCGTGGTTTCCCTCTCTCGTGGGACCGCATACGCTGGTGGCGATCCTGCAAAACGGTGTTGAGCAGCGGGAACGTTTCACGCCCTACCTTCCCGGCGAAAAGATTTTGCCTGTGATGGTGGATTGCCCCGCCGAACGCCCCGCACCCGGACGGATCGTGCAGCGTGGTGCCGGCCGTCTGTCTGTGCCCGCCGGACCGGACGGGGCGCGGTTTGTCGAATTATTTTCCGGCACCGCGTTGGAAGTGACACAGGTGACTGATTTCAAAAGCACGGTGTGGCGAAAACTTTGCATGAATTCAGCCGGAGTGATTTCAGCTTTGCTCCTCAAGCCGGCCGGTGTGATGCGGGACGACAACGTCGCCATACTGGCGCGGGCCATCGTGCGCGAATGCATCGCGGTCGGCCGCGCGGAAGGAGCGGTGCTGGAAGATTCACTGCCTGATACGGTCGTGGAAACCTATCGCAAGGGGCCGCCCGATTCGATCAACTCGCTCCAAGCCGATCGCGCCGCCGGCCGGCCCATGGAAATCGACGCCCGCAACGGTGCCATTGTCCGCCTGGGCCGCAAACACGGCATACCAACGCCGAGCAACGAGGCCGCCGCCATTCTGTTGGCCGCAATGTAATCGGCCGTCGTCCACGAAAAATTGTTTTTTTGTCGGGCTTGTATTGTCCTTCCTGGGAAGGGCAATTTTCGGGCCGGAGTGGATGAAGCTGCGATTTGGTGCATACGCTTGGCGAAAGCCAGGCGTCACTTGTTTGCCCCCGATGCTGTGCTATATTGCACGAGATTATGTGCCGGTCGGGATGGTCGTGAAAGTCGTCCCGGCCACGACGTTGTTTTATTAACCAAGGAGTCGCCATGTACGCTAAAAAAAATGCCGGAGTTTCGATCGCGGTACCGACCACCGCCCGCCCCACGATGCGCATCCTGCGCCGCGGTGCCGCCACCAACATCAGTCAGATCCACGGTGTTGAGCCATCCAACCGTCCCGGAATGGGCACCCTGCTTTATCAGGGAGGAGCCGCCTTTCGGGTCTGGGCTCCATTTGCCTCCGGAATTTCCGTCGCCGGCGAATTTAATGCCTGGAATGCCACGGCCAATCCTCTGGCGAGCGAGGGCAACGGTTACTGGTCGGCCGACGTGGATGGGGTGAAAATCGGGATGCAATACAAGTTTGTGATCCACCGCGGCCAACAGCCCGTGCTTTGGCGCCGCAATCCCTACGCCAGCGAAATGGACGCGGCGTCGGGGAATTGCGTGGTGCATGATCCAAATTTCGACTGGACCGGAGATGATTTCACGATGCCGCCGCGAAATGAACTCGTGATCTATGAAATGCACGTCGGCACTTTTAACGATGCGCCGGGCAGCGGTCCCGGTACTGTTGACGAGGTCATTCCCATGCTGCCCTACCTGGCTGATTTGGGCGTCAACGCCATCGAGATCATGCCGGTGGCGCAATTCCCGATGGATTATTCCTGGGGCTACAATCCCTCCCAACCCTTTTCTGTCGAGACCGCGCTGGGCGGCCCGCAAGGCCTTTATCAGTTTGTGAAGGCGGCCCACGCCCAGGGCCTCGCCGTGATCTTGGATGTGGTCTACAATCATTTTGGTCCCGGCGACCTTGATCTGTGGCGTTTCGACGGCTGGTCCGCGCCGGGCAACAACGGCGGGATATATTTTTATGATGACGCGCGGGCGCAAACGCCCTGGGGCGGCACGCGGCCGGATTTCGGCCGGGGAGAAGTCCGCCAGTACCTGCGCGACAACGCGCTTTTTTGGCTGAACAAATACCGCTTGGACGGATTGCGCTTCGACTCAGTGGTCAACATCCGCAATCGCAACGGTCAAAACAACGATCCGGCCGGCGATCTGCCCGATGGCTGGAATTTGCTGCAATGGATCAATGATGAGATCCGCTCGCGACAGCCGTGGAAGATCACGATCGCGGAGGATCTCCAAAAAAATGAGTGGATCACGAAGGACACCGGCAGCGGCGGAGCCGGCTTTGGCTCGCAATGGGACGCCGGCTTTGTGCACCCGATCCGCAGCGCCATCATCACGCCGAATGACTCCGACCGCGACATGTTTGCCGTCCGCGACGCCCTCTATTGCCGCTACAATGCCGACGCTTTGCAGCGGGTGGTCTACACCGAGTCGCACGATGAAGTGGCGAACGGCCACGCCCGCGTGCCGGAGGAAATCTGGCCGGGCCAGGCGGACGGCTGGTTCGCCAAGAAACGTTCCACCCTCGGCGCCGCCTTGGTTTTCACCGCGCCTGGCATCCCGATGATTTTCCAGGGCCAGGAATTTCTCGAGGACGGCTGGTTCCAGGACACTGTCCCGCTGGACTGGACCAAACTGGTCACCAACTCCGGCATTCACACGCTGTATCGGGATCTCATCCGGCTGCGTCGAAACTGGTTTGATCAGACGCGCGGGTTGCGCGGACAGAATCTCAACGTCCATCATGTCAACCAGGCCGACAAGCTGATCGCTTTCCATCGCTGGGAAAATGGCGGACCGGGCGATGATGTGGTGGTGGTCGCCAACTTCGCCAACCGCGGCTACGGCAGCTACACGCTGGGTCTGCCGCGGGCCGGCGTGTGGCGGGTCCGGTTCAACAGCGACTGGCAGGGCTACAGTCCTGATTTTGGCAACCAGTCCGGCTACGATACGGTGGCGGTGGATGGTTCGCAGGACGGCATGGCTTTCCAGGCCAACATTGGGATCGCCCCGTACTCGGTGCTCATCCTGTCGCAGGACAAAACCTGATCCGATTGCTGGCATACACTCAGAATGATGCCGGACAACGGGCCTTGGGTGCATGCAACCCCACGAAATTCCAACCGCAATTTATCACCATGCCACGACCACCCGGAACACCGCTTCAACGTCAGTTATAACCTTTGCAACTTGCTCCTTTTTTCATGCCGAAAGTGAATTTACGGCAATCCGCGCCTCTTGGCCTTGATGATTTCAGCACTTTCGATCATCTTCTTCGATTGCCGATAAGCCCGGGGAGCCATGCCGGTCCAACGCTTGAAGGCGCGGAAAAAGCCGCTGCCATCGAGGAAGCCACAGGCGAAGGCAATTTCCTCGATGGAGATGCCCGGCGCTTCCATCAATCTCAGCGCGCGTTCGCACCGGGCCTTGTCCAGGAGTGCCAGGTAGGACGTGCGTTCGGAAAGAAGACGCCGATGGAGCGTGCGGACGCTCAGGTTGACCGCCTCGGCGGCCGATTGGGCGGAGATGAGGCCTTGATCGAGAAGTCTGGGAAGGGCATTCCAGATGGTGGCGGTGGTTGCGCCATTTTCGGCGACGAGCTTTCGGTAGGTGCTCTCCACCTCCCGGGCCAGCAATGACTGGAGCGATGAATGCCGGTGGCGCATTCGCAAGCCGAGGTGGTTGAGCGGAAAGACCAACCGCGATGCCTTGGCCTTGAAGCAACATTTGACGCCGAAGTGTTTCTGGTAGGCTGCGCCATAAGTCGGCTCGGGGTAGTCGAGTTCGACACGGTCGAGTGAAAAATCGCCAATCACCTCGGTTTTCGCCACGGCCAGCATGGCGGCAAAGGTGCGTTCGACCACCCGCGGCCATATGACCGGATCGGGTTCCTCCGTTTCCAGAATAACAACAGCTTCCCGCAGCAGCTCCTTGATTTCGATCCGCAATCCCCCGGAAAGGAGGATGATATAGCGGCAATACACCCGTAATGCATCGCCCAAGGTGTCGGAATGGGCGATGAGGTGACCTAAAATTCCGTGAGAACTGCTTGAATAGTTGGCCCCGATCGCAAGGGCGAGGGCCGGATCTCCCGTCATCTCGAGGGCGATCTTCCAGCACTTCTTGATCGTCTCGATTGGCATCCGCTGGTCCGGATCCATTTGCGCCTCGCGTTTGATGCCGGAAAGGCGTTGAAAGGCGTCGATGGAGTGCCCGCTGCGCTCAAGATAACGGGTCAAATCGGACAGTGCTCCGATATGGACGCTGTTGTTATAGTCCAGGTTCACGAGCGGATCCAACCGCAGCGTGGCAGCATCGGCAATGTTTTTGGCACAAGCCGCCGCTGCGGGCTTGGACGCAACCTGATAATCTGGGGGCGCACTGAAAACATCGCAAAACGCCATGAGCTCAACTCTCTCAATCCAGCGTCCGAAACAAATCCTCGCTCCCGTGGGGGCGTTCGCAGCCGTCATCGCGAGCCTTCTCGCTAGCGGCTGCGCGACTTCAACCCAAACGCGAAGCGGGTTCTTGTCCGGCTACGGCAACCTCAAACCTATCCCAACCTCTCCCGGTCTGTTTGCCGAAAAAGACGCCGTTTGCGACACGCATCGGTCCATTCGCGTGGCGCCGGTGGCCTGGCAGGTGACAGGCGAAAACCCCGGCGCTCTCGACGAACATGACCGAAATGACCTGTGTCTCTTCGCCCAAAGCGCGCTTGAGCACGCCATCACGGGTGTTTTGCCGACACCGCCAGCCGGCCGGCATCCTCTGGAGTTGCGCTCCACCATCACCCGCGTGGAGACGTCGAATCCCGCTCTCAACGTGGTAAGCACGTTCGCCTTGTTCATGCCGCTCAACAATGGCGGCATCTGCCTGGAATGGAAGCTGGTTGAACCGGCTTCGGAAAAAATCCTCGCGCAGGGTGTGGCGGTTCAGACGGGTAAACCCTGGCAGTTCAAAGCATCTTTTGAAAGCCTGGGCCACGCTAAAGCGGGGCTCGTCAAGATTTCATCCGAGCTGGCCTCCTATCTCGCGGTCAGCCGCGATGATCGGGCCACCACCAACTGAACCCGGCCAACCATGATCCTCACCGCTCTGATACTCGCCGGCCTTGTGCTTCCGGTCGCATACGACACTTTATCCGGCGCGGATTGAACTTCCGTCCGAGGGAGGATCGCCCAGGCAACTCATCAACGCCATGGACCGCAGAAATTTCATCAAGATCATCGCCGCCGGAGGCATTGTTTGCCTTCTGCAAGGCTGCGACGAGATGCCCGCCTCCGCGATTGCGCCTTGGAACGGACCGTCGAACAATCTCACTGACATCCGGCTTCGGGCGCTCTCCTGGTCCATGTTGGCGCCGAACCCGCACAACCTGCAGTCGTGGATGGCGGATGTTCGCGAGAAGAACACCGTGCGGCTTCTCGTCGATCCTTCCCGGCTGCTGAAGGAAACTGATCCGGAAAACCGTCAGATCCTGATCGGCTGTGGAGCATTCCTGGAATTGTTCATGGCGGCATGCGCAGCCTACGGACACAAAGCCGAGGTTCGCCTTTTTCCCGAAGGAGCGTATTTGTCCCGGACTGTGGATCAACGTCCCTTCGCCGAGATTCGGGTGGAACCGGAGGCGGTCGGCGACGGCGATTCCGGGATTTTTAAAGTGATAAGCGAGCGCCGCTCGTCAAAAGTCGCGTATGCGCGCCGGATACCGTCGGAAAGTGATTTCGCCGCACTTGCCACGGCCGCTCAGACCGCGCACACCACATTTGGGCACACCGTTGTCCCCGCAGAAGTCAAGGCCGTCACGCAGCTCGCAAAGGATGGCTGTGCAGTCGAATTCGGAATTCGCCGGACACTGCAGGAGTCGCTCCGTGCAATCCGTCTCGGTGCGGATGCGATTGCGCGCGATCCTTCCGGCATCGCCTTGTATGGCCCCTTTTTCTGGTGGGGAAGGAAACTTGGGCTGATCGACGATGAATCGATCGCGAATCCGGACAATCCGCGCGTGCAAGAATCCCTCGGCCGATATGCCGCCATGATGGACCGGACGCCGGCCTGGGGCCGGCTGCGCTCCGAGGATAATTCCCGGTTGGGACAAATCGAGGCCGGGCGGGCCTACCTGCGCCTCAATCTTGAAGCCACCCGGCGGGGTCTGGCCGTCCATCCCAATTCACAACTGCTCGAGGAATTCCCCGAGATGAATCGGTTGTTTTCTCAGTTTCACCTTCAGGTGGGCGTGCCCGCCCCCGGGCGGGTGCAGATGCTCTTCCGCATCGGATTCTGCGACCACGCAATTCCTCCCACCCCAAGAAGAGCGCTTGAGAAAATCTTGATCGCTTGAACCACAACCCAGCCTGACCGACAACCCCACTAATACCATGCACGCAATTTGGATGACGAAACGAGGGGGAACCGAAGTATTGGAAGTCCGCGAGACACCGGATCCGTCTCCGGCGCCGAACGAGGTTCGGGTCAGAGTTCAATCGAGCGGTCTCAATTTCGCGGAGGTGATTGCGAGACGCGGTCTCTATCCCGCGGCACCCCAGCCGCCCTGCGTCCTCGGCTACGAGATTTCGGGCTTGGTGGATGAGGTGGGAACAGGTGTCCGGAACTTCACTGCTGGCGACCGAGTCGTCGCCTTGACTCCGTTCGGGGGGCATGCCGATACGCTCTGCGTCGCTGAACCGAAGGTCCTGAAATTGCCGGCTGGTGTTTCGTTTGACACCGCCGCTGCCATTCCGGTCAACTATCTGACCGCATTGCACATGGTCGAACAGGTGGCGGACATCCGTGCGGGAGACACGGTGCTGCTGCATGCGGCCGCCGGCGGCGTGGGCCTCGCCATTCTGAATCTTTGCCGGATGATCGGGGGCGTTCGGGTAATCGGGACCGCATCCGGGGCGAAACACGCCATGTTGCGCCAGCACGGGTGCTATATTCCAATCGACTACCGAACCCAGAATTATTCTGAAGAGGTCATGCGCCATACCGGAGGAGCGGGCGTCGACGTGGTCTTCGATCCGCTGGGTGGCGCGGACTGGAAGCGCGGGTACAAGCTCCTCAAGCCCGCCGGAAGGCTCGTGGCTTACGGCTTCAGCAACCTCCAGACGGGGCGCAGGCCGACTCTACTTCGGATCTTGGGCCAGCTTGCAAGCATGCCTTGGTACACCCCCCTGAAATTGATGCAGGACAACCGCATGATCGCGGGCGTGAGCCTGGCAGAAATGTGGGGAGAACCGTTGATGGATGATCTTCGGCGAATCATCAGACTTTGTGACGAGGGTGAAATAGTTCCCGCCATCGATGCCAGATTCCCGTTTTCGAAAGTGGCACAGGCTCATCAGCGCCTCGAACAGCGGAAGAATGTGGGCAAGGTGCTCCTCATCCCCGACCTTTGGACGGAGCGGGAGCAGGACAGTCCGAATCCCTTTGCATAGAGGAGGATTGTCACGCGCTGGCCTCGAGTCACTGAGCAAGAGGATCCAAAAGGGTCGGATAGTTGGACTGCCCGGCATGGCGAGAACGTTGCGCTTGGAATCGGAAGCCGAGATGTACCACGTGTTGAACCGTGGGAATGACCGCGCCGACATCTTCTGGTCCGAGAAAGCTAGGGAGGCTTTTCTTAATATTAACAGTGACCGCTCTGGCACAGATTATAACATTTACAATCCGCCCCCTTTTTTTTCTGCCACCGCTCTTCAGTTGTAGACAAGATGTACGGTTCTGGTTCAAACCAGACTAGCTTTGCTGTAATCATCGAGCAAATGCCGAAAATCACAAGCCCTACGCTTTTTTGCTTAGCCCTATTTTTTTCGTTCAAGATAAGCCACGGCCGCTCGGGGCCATTGGCTCTGGCGTTAGGCCGTTTTATTCCCTTTGGGTCTAATACCCCGGGGCTTGCCCCGGCTTGGTTGGTTGGGATGATGAGGAATGGAAAGTCGATACATCCACAAGCCGCACAATGTTTCGGTGCTGATGTATCACTTGGTGT